>Ga0310696_10000337_pt1 | contig 77653 bp, 64 predicted proteins | sample AusTroGonzalo_MG_4_FD_203885 | JGI IMG/M metagenome (GOLD analysis project Ga0310696, IMG submission 203885) | Bovine rumen microbial communities from tropical cattle in Woodstock, Queensland, Australia - Gonzalo_02 (v2) (version 2) | ecosystem: Host-associated > Mammals > Digestive system >...
AAAATAGGGACGATGTTTCGCATCGTCCCTGTTTTTTTTAGAAATTAAAACTTACACCACCTGAGAAGAATGGCATTGCGCTTCTATCGTGACGGTGGACATAGTTTTTACCGTAATGAAACTGTCCGATATAGTCTTCTGCAAACTCTACTTTCACTCCAAAGAATTTAGTGAAATGCCATTTGGCTCCTAAATAGTTTCCAAAGACACCATAACCTTTTGTTCCTTTCTGCTCTGTTCCACGATCTTCTGGACCAAAAAACTCTGGTTCGTAACACCAATGTGCAATTTGCACACCGCCTAAGAATCCTGCATAAACATCAAAATTCTTTATAAATTCAAAGTGGAAACCTCCGCGAGCTACAATTGGTATATCAAAATTATTACTATGATTGTACACTTGCACACCGGTTAATAGACCTAAGTCAATAGCTCCATTTTCGCCAAACTTCTTTGTGTGGATAAAACCATCTTTTAAACCAATCATTCCATCAACTGAAAAGAATGGAGTCCCTGATGCTCCAACTGGCGGAATACCAACCATCAATCCTAAAGAAAAATCACCTGCATTTGCGAACTGAATTTTTTCTACGTTCGATGCACTCACACTACTAAAAGATAGTACAGAGACAATTATTAAAAATAATTTCTTCATACACATTAAATTTTTTATTATGTAATATATTTATAAAATATTGATTAGTTAAAAAGTCGCATAAAATCATATCATATTTGGTGTTGCCATACATCCTAAATAACGGTGTAAAATTATAAAAAATCCGATAAAATCATTCTGTTTATGAAGTTTTTTAATTGTTTTTGTTATAAATTTATTTTTATTTTTACTTTTTTTGAATAAGGATTGGATTGCTCGTGTTGTTAATATCTGATAGTAAGATGATATACAATATTTAGAAAGGTGGTTCTCTATGCTTCAATTTTTTTTAGATTTTACTTTTAGGGTTCCATTTTTTATATCTTTTTTCCTCCGTTTCCGTATCTGAAACCATAAGCGGATGGTATTTGTGTGCCAATAACCCATTGTGCAGTTGATTCTTTCGAAGCTTCCTTTGTATTTTTTTGCGATTTTTCTCAGTTGTTTGTAGTACGATTCGTCGTATGAGTTGCCTGGTGATACATGGTATATATTGGCGGGTATCACATAGACTTTCTCAGACTGTTGTCGGCATAGTAGGCAGTATTCGACAGCATACATGTGCCATGAATCGCAACATAGTTTTCTGAATAGATTGATGTATTTATCTTCGTTTTTGATGATGAAGAGACATTCGTCGACCGTTTCGCAAGGGGTTTCTTGGGTTATATTGTATTCTGTAACCTTCATTGGTTTCTCGCCGTGGTAGATGTTGCTAATGATGTCACGTCCGTTTACACCTGCCACTCCGACAATTCCGAAATCCATTGTCTCCAGTCGGTTAAATATATTATATAGTTCTTTTTCGTTTAGAAATCGAATGTCTTGGTGAGAGAAGATGATGTATTTACCAGTGCAGTTGTCGAGAGCGCTTTCGTAGGCGAGCTTGGCATTTGGGAACTTGTTGTCGGTGTTGTCGATGAGTTTCAGTTCGACGGATATATCCTGTTGGGATTCCACACTCGACTGCAAGCACTCTTGCAACAGTTGTCTGTTGTTGTATACAGATATGATGGTGAAATTATTCATCTTTAGAGGAGTATGGATCAGTCGGCGAACTCATCAAACATCTTAGTACTGAGGTACTTCTCTGCTCTATCAGGGAAGATCACCACGATGTTTCCTTTCTCTATCTTTTCTGCTGTCTTAATGGCTGCCAACATGGCTGCTCCACTACTCATACCTGCAAAGATACCCTCTTCTGCAATGATTTTACGAGCCATTGCAATGGCCTCTTCACTTTCCACCATGATTTGAACGTCAATGCGAGATGGGTCATAGATAGCAGGTACGATGGCCTCTTCCATGTTTTTTAATCCCTGAATATAATGTCCTTTGATAGGATGTGCGCAAACCACTTTGATGTCGGGTTTGTGTTGTTTCAAAAATTTAGAGATACCCATGATGGTACCCGATGTACCCAGTGCGCAAACCAAATAGTCTATTTTACCATCCATTTGGTTCCATATCTCGGTGGCCGTTCCTTCGTAATGTGCTTGATAATTAGCGGCATTGGAGAATTGGTCGGGCATGAAGTATTTGTCTGGGTTCTCGTTGACTAACTTATGTGCCATGCGAATTGCACCATCGGTACCCTCTTCTGCAGGGGTTAAGATCACCTTACCACCGTATGAACGAATGATTTTACGACGTTCGATGGAGACGGCAGAACTCATGACGATTTCCACCTTGTAACCCTTTACGATACCTGCGATGGCCAGACCAATACCTGTATTACCAGAAGTAGGTTCGATGATTACCTTTCCGTGCGTTAGTTTTCCTTCTTTCTCTGCTTGTTCCACCATCTGAATGGCAATACGGTCTTTGATACTTCCTGTTGGGTTGAATCCTTCTACTTTGGCAAATATGTTCACGTTGGGGTTGGTGCACAATCGGTTGATCTTCACCAAAGGGGTGTTTCCGATAGCCTCTAATATATTATTGCACGTCATAGTTGTCTGATTAATAATTACTTATGATGGTTTTTATAAATTAAACCTACAATTCATATTAATTTAAAAATGGTGAAGAGTTCACCTTATAATTCACTCTCTTTTAATCGTTCTGCATTCTCGGCAACGATTAGTTTGTCAATGATTTCTTGAATATCACCACCCACTACTGCTTGTAGGTTGTAGAGGGTTAGGTTGATTCGGTGGTCGGTCACACGTCCCTGTGGGTAGTTATAAGTACGAATCTTTGCCGATCTATCACCTGTTGAAACCATTGTTTTACGGCGAGCTGCGATGTCATCCACGTATTTTTGATGTTCACGGTCGTAAATCATTGTACGTAGACGGGATAAGGCACGTTCTTTGTTTTTCGGTTGATCTCTGGTCTCCGTACACTCAATCAGGATCTCTTCTGAAACGCCTGTTACGGGATTTTTCCAAATATAACGCAGACGCACACCGGATTCCACCTTGTTGACATTCTGACCTCCGGCACCACCCGAACGAAAGGTATCCCATTTGATTTCACCTTCGTTGATTTGAACATCAAACTCATCGGCTTCTGGTAGTACGGCAACCGTAGCTGCTGAGGTGTGGACACGTCCTTGTGTCTCTGTCGCAGGTACACGTTGCACACGGTGTACACCCGATTCGTATTTCAATGTACCATATACATTCTCACCCGTTACGGTGAAAATAATCTCTTTATAGCCTCCTACAGTTCCTTCGCTAAATGATGAGATGGCTATACTCCACCCCTTCGTTTCGCAATATTTGGCATACATCTTAAATAGATCACCAGCAAAAAGAGCAGCTTCATCACCACCTGTTCCTCCACGTATCTCGACAATGGCATTCTTGGCATCTTCTGGATCTGATGGAATTAAGAGAATTTTGATTCGTTCTTCCATCTCAGGTAGTTTGGGTTCATATTCATCCAACTCCATCTTTGCCATCTCTCGCATTTCGGGGTCCGACTCAGAATCTAAAATCTCCTTTGCCTGAGCTATATTTGAAAGCGCATTCTTATACTCTTTACGCGCATTCATAATCAATTCCAAATCATGATACTCTTTGTTTAGTTTCACGTATCTCTTCATATCCGCAATCACAGCGGGATCTGTAATGAGAGTGGATATCTCCTCGAACTTATGTTCTAATCCGTCTAATCGTTCCAGTAATGAATTTTCAGCCATAAAGCTATTGTTTCTATTGCTATTTTTTTTAGGTTTTTGGGGCGGATTCTATAAATACATAGCGTAAATTTTATAGGACTCACCTTAATTTTAAAATTCGTTTCAAAGTTAGCACTTATCTGTCAGATATCGAAATCTTATTTTCAAATTGACATCTCACCATTATTATTTTTGTTATTGTAGCCAGATGTCTGTATACTCTTCATCAATCTTAAAGGAGACTGGTTTGCATTGTGTATAGAGTGCTGGACAATTCACCGCCTTGTAGTATGGACAACCTTTCTGTTTGGTTACACTGATTCCTCTCCATGGTGTGTCGTAACCAGAACTGTAGACCTCAAGGTAGAGAACGGTTCCCTTGAGACTATTGGAATCTTGGTATTTATTCACCTTATGAGAACGCACTTTGATTGTAAAGGGATGATTCACCTTGTAAGCGTTCTCGGGTGAAGCCCCCTCTAAGTAGGTTGCTACAAGAAATGGTGTGTAATAGTCGCCATATTGTGGGTTGTATCTATCCTTCAGAATTTGCTCTACAGAGGAAACATTGTTGGTGACGTTGACTATTTCAAGACAGTTCTTCCCCTCCTCTTTATCATGGTTGTAAATTTCGAATGCCATAAGTTCCAGTAGCACAGCAACCTCTGGTCTGTTACCATATTGTTCTTGTACTGCCTGCAATTCTGTTGCATTCTTAGGGAATCCACTAAACTCGATGGTCGCAGTTTCGCCTGGCTTCCAAACCTCAGGATGGATGCTTCCCTTCACGGTGACGGTGATGGGTGCTTGGGTTCCCTTCTCTAGTTGTGTGCTCATTGTTCCTATATTGGAAGAAACGGATGCTTCCTTGCTGGAAGGATTGGGTGAAATCTCTGTCATAAGGATGCCTCCCTCCACTTGGCTTGATGATGCAGACTGTTGGTTTCCGTCAGACTGCGTGCACGACATAAAAGGCAATGTGCTCAATGCGATGATGAGCGTAATGGTTGGGGAAATAATACGTTTCATATATTAATTATTATCGATAGGAAATAACATCTTTTGTTGCTATTTGCAAATATAGTAATTTTTTTGATTGAAGGAGAGATAATTCTCTATCTGTGTTAATTTGGATTCGTAATTGAACCCAAGAAGATGTTTAGAGAAATCCATATTAAAAGATTACGAAAAATTCGCCTATTAATAGTAGATGTCTTATTTTTGTTGCATAAAGTATAGATGAAAAATATAATTAGATTATGAATAAAAAATTCAGAGGATTATTGATGATGGCTGTTGGGGCTTTATCATTCACGGCATGTCAGTCAGAATCTAATCAAAAACAAAAAGAGGAGTCTATGAATGTTTCAGAGAAAGTAGAATGCAAGGTGGCTGTTGACACCATCATGCAAGTTGGAGAATGTCCTATTTGGGATTATCGTTATCATCGTTTGTTATGGATTGATACTAAAGGTACGTTGTGTATCTACACACCGCAAGATGGTAAAAATAGAGTAATCAAGTTGGATCGAATGATTGGTACGGTGGTTCCCTACCAGGAAGACACTGTGTTGGTGGGACTGGAAGATGGCGTGTTTGAGTTGTCGCTCTCGACGGGTGCGTTGAAGGCGATAGCCGATCCTGAGGGACGCATACCGGGCAATCGATACAATGATGGAAAGTGCGATGCGAAGGGACGGTTGTGGATTGGAACGATGGACAATGATTGTACGCTATACAAAGCAGGATTCTATTGTGTGGAACCTACGGGTGCAACACGTACGATCTTGGATTCTGTTACGATTTCTAATGGCGTGATATGGTCGCCCGATGGCAAAAAAATGTATTATCACGACACCCCAACGGCTAAGGTCTCTTCTTTTGATTTTGACGAGGAGACGGGTGTGGCATCCAATCGCAAGGAGGTTATTTCACTTACCAAAGAGATGGGTACGCCAGATGGTAATACGATAGATGAAGAAGGTATGTTATGGGTGGCTAATTGGGGAGCTGCATGTGTGACCCGTTGGAATCCGCAGACAGGTGAATTGTTGCAGAAAATTGATGTGCCAGCGTTGAATGTGACTGCCGTTGCCTTTGGAGGTGAAGATTTGGATCAATTGTATATCACTACTGCCTCTTTGTATATGCCAGAGGGCGAAGCCGGTAATTATCCAGAAGCAGGTAAAATGTTTGTTGTGAAACCTGGTGTGAAGGGAATAAAATGCAATTATTGGAAGTTGGGAAAATAAGACAAGACGGAAAATCTTTCATCTTTGAATCCGCTTGTCATCTCGTCTTTCTCTTCTTTTTTATCTTTTTGACTTCTTGCGGGATATAGAATTCCAAGGTGACACGTCTATTTTGTTCGTGTTCGAGTTCTGTTTCCGCATTGGGTATCTTAAGCTCTTTTTTCCCGCAACCAAACGCTATGATTCTTCTTGGATCTATACCACGTTCAATGAGTAATGTACGGATATACTTAGCTTTTGTAGTTGAAAGTTTTAGATTGTATTCATCACTTCCACGACTATCCGTATGTCCTACCACAAGAAATGTGTCATTTGGAAATTTAGAGACAAATTCAGCCATCTCATCAATTTGATTCGTCACTTCGGGGCGCATGCCACATTCCGTAAAAGTGGTTTCATAAAAATTCCACTCGAATTTAACCGAAGTAGAATCCATGTCTATCTGTTTTCCTTTCGCAATAGCCTCCTGAAAGACTATGATGACTAATAAGCCAAGTATAATTTTCTTTCTGAGATTCATAAATAATCATTTGTTGAGGTCTATCGCACCTTTTACCATAATTGACAGAATTCGAGGGCCAATCAAGGAAAGTTATTCTGTGAGAGTGACCTTTCAAAGGTAGCAAAAGCAGTTTGAAAAGTAGAATTTTAAAATATAAAATATTATATTATATTTGCAAAAGTAGATATCAACGACCGAAATGAGCAAGTATGAGATACCATTTTTAACAGCATGTATCCATGCATTTGGACAACGATTTGCTATGACTCGGCAAGACGCATTTCGCTACTTGCATGAGTACAAGGGGCTTGCGTTTCTAATTGAGTTCTACGACGTTGAACATTTGCAATCTATAGACGAGACAATAGACGACCTGCTCATTATCTGTCAAAAAAATGGAGGGAAATTAGCATGATACTCTATCACGGAACAAATCAAGATATCGAGATAATAGACCTTTTAAAGGGTTTGAGTCACAAAGACTTTGGAAAAGGATTCTATTTAACTCCTGATAAAATGACAGCTATTCGCATGGCACAAAAAAAATCGCATCTGTTCGGGGGAAAAGCTACATTGATAAGCTATGAAATGGACGAAAAAGCGCTTCATTCAGGTCTAAATGTGAAAATATTTCCAGAACAAGCTTGCGTGGACTGGTTCTTGTTTGTGGATGCTAATCGAGATAAGAAAAACAAAAAAGCCATACATAATTATGACATTGTAGTAGGTCCTATTGCCGATGATGGTGTCGTATTGCAATTAACGAATTATCACGAGGGCATCTATTCGCCAGAGCAAGCTGCCTTGTTACTTCAAGACAAATATCTCGATCAACAATACTGCTTTGGAACGGAACAAGCGTTACGCTTTCTTCATAAAATTAACGTTGAAACCATATGAAACAACCATCTCATCATCAAATAGCAACGTATTTAACTGACTATGCTTTAAGCGAGTTGGTGAAATATGTCATGGAGGATACAAATTGTTCCATTGAGGAGGCTATGGAACACGTGTATAACTCACCTCTGATGCCAGCCTTGCAGGATGAGGAAGGGGAACTTTATGTCCAAAGTCCCGCATATCTTTATGAAATGATGAATAATTATCAGAGGAAATAATCCATTTGTTCTTTTTAATCCACCTATCATTTCTTCTTTGTCTTCTTTTTTATCTCCTTGACTCTTTGAGGAGAATAAATTTCCAAGGTAACTCGTCTGTTTTGTTCGTGTTCGGGTTCAGTTTCAGCATTGGGTATCTTAGGTTCTGCTTCCCCACAACCAATTGATATGATTTTCTCAGGATCCACACCACGTTCGATTAGGATTTGACGGGTATATCTAGCTCTGGATGACGAAAGTCTGAGATTGTATTCCTCACTTCCTCGACTATCTGTATGTCCTACCACAAGAAACGTATCATTCGGAAATTTAGAGATGAATTCAGCCATTTCATCAAATGGAGTCCAATATGCAGGATCAAGATTTCCATTAAAAGCAAACCCATAATAATTCCACTCGAATTTCGTAGTGGTAGAATCAGCATTTGTTGCTTGTTCTTGCGCAACAGCCTCCTGAAAGGCAGTGATGGCAGACAAGCCAGCAGCAACACCCATTACTTTCAAAACATTTCCTTTTTTCTTCTTGATGGATAGCTGTTCTTCTATGTACTGGCGCTCTCGCTCACAAGTCGGACACGTACCCATACATTCACCCGTATGAGTGCATTCACAAGGCACGTACTGAATATTGTTCAGATCAGCAATCTGTTTTCTGATGGCCTTAAGCGCTTCACATCTTTTCTTTCCGAGATTCATGAATGTTGTATTGAGGGTTAGTATGTTGGGACGATAATTGGCTTCTTATTTCACCTTTGTCTTCTTTTCTATCTCTTCGACTCTTTGTGGAGAATAAAATTCCAAGGTAATACGTCTGTTTTGTTCGTGTTCTGATTCGGTTTCGGCATTCGGTATCTTAGGCTCTGCGGGTCCACAACCAATTGATAGTATCCTATAAGGATCCACTCCTCGTTCGATGAGTAGAGTGCGATTAAGATTAGCAATTTTTGTCGAAAGCTTTAGATTATATTGGAAACTTCCACGATTATCCGTATGTCCCAGCACAAGAAATGTATCATTCGGAAATTTTGAAATGAATTCAGCCATCTCATCCCATTGAGTTAAAGTCTCAGGTGGAAATCCTGCAGTAGTAAAATAAGTGCCCCTGAATTCCCATTCGAATTTTATAGTAGTTGAATCAGCATTTGTTGCTTGTTCTTGCGCAACAGCCTCCTGAAAGGCAGTGATGGCAGACAAGCCAGCAGCAACACCCATTACTTTCAAAACATTTCCTTTTTTCTTCTTGATGGATAGCTGTTCTTCTATGTACTGGCGCTCTCGCTCACAAGTCGGACACGTACCCATACATTCACCCGTATGAGTGCATTCACAAGGCACGTACTGAATATTGTTCAGATCAGCAATCTGTTTTCTGATGGCCTTAAGCGCTTCACATTTTTTCTTTCCGAGATTCATGAATAATCATTTATTGGGTTCTATAATTTCTTTTTCTCCATGATTGACAGGACTGGGAGTCAATTATGAAATGTCATTCTAAGAAAGAGACTTTTCAAAGGTAGAAAAAACAGTTGAAAAGTGGAATATTTATGATAGATTTTTGCTCTTTTTTACATGGAAATATTATCTGATTTTCCTTGCATAGTTGAAAATTTAAGAGCCCCCCAAAAAGGGGGTATCATGTATGTCTCGTGCACACGTTAGGGTTTTCTATCGCTCACCATCAATGAATGATAAGGTTAGAATCAAAAAAAAGTGGTGTACCAAAATGAATTTTGATACACCACCATGATGGAATTTAACCTGTTATTTTACGACACACTGGTAACTTGGAGAGCAGCCGTAAACTTTATTGTCATACATATCTTCAGCAACAACAGAAGGAACATAATATGTACCTGCGTATGTAGCGGAGACGGTCATTACAATTCTTGCTGTCTGACCCTTACCAAAGTAGTTGATGTATGATAAAACACGATCATCACGAATGTCTTGATAACTAATGTTAGAAGAGTTATCTGTTGAAAGTGTTTCGAATCCTGAAGGAAGGATATGCGTGATAGCAATGTTAGAAAGGTTTCTACCTGTATTGTTAGTAATTGTAACAAAGACATTGAACGTAGATCCCTGTTCTACATCACCCTCAATAGGAGTAACACTGACAGACAAACCGTTGGTCGTTTGTTGGATAGGCTCCTGTACTGCAAGTCCCTCGCAAGTGGTTGTCAAATAGATGGTTCCTTTCGATTTGTTTTGAACTTCAGTCTTAACCGAAGACTTGTCTTGGGCAACCAATGCAGACCAACACTTATTACCGGTAGTTAAATTGGCGAACTCACTGTCATTCACTTTCACTTGGAATTTCATTTCATCCGCAGCACTGTTATACTTGTAGTATGTATACATGCTTTGTAATGCCATGGCAGTACGGAATGTTGACATGTAACTTGAAGATGTCAGTTCCTTTCTGATATCTTCCGCCGTGTTGGCAACATTAGGATCTTTGGTTAATGTTTCGGCAATTAACTGAGAACCTGTTGAATAGGTATACCAATAATTATTGGTGTTGGTTGTCTTTTGAATGATTTGTTTTGCCGTTGATATTTGACCAATCAAGGCATAGCTGGCAGCGAGCAAATACATGTCGTTTTCAGACAATTTATTTGATGCTTCCTTCATTCTGTTCATGGTTCCACGTTCAGGAGAATTGACGCTTGCCAATACATAAAGGGCGAATGCCGCATCACTAGTCTTTCCGTAATAATCGTATCTGTTAGAGTTGCTATCGAATTTCCAAAGTTTCACTTGTGAAGTGAGGTACTTGGTCAAATCCTTTTTCAGTTTATCATTGACGAGATAACCCTTCTCAGACGCTTTGTTCAAGAATTGGAGTACATAAGCAGTAACCCAGAAGTTGTCATCAGAGCTACCTGGCCAGTATGCCATACCACCATTGCTTGTTTGGTATTTAGGTAGTCTGTTAATGACAGCCTTCACATTTGTTTGCAAATCCATCTTTTGCTTAGCGGTAAGTTGAGCGAAGTCGTCCATGTAGAGTTGAGCCAATCCTTGAGAAGAGATTTGTTCTGCGCAACCATGAGGATATTGGATCAAACCAGAGACACGTTCAGTCATGTTCAATGGCTTGATAGAGGATATCTCCATGTGGATTTTTTGTTGTTCGCTACCCACTGCGTTTATTGTCTTATCAAAGCTCTTTCCTCCTTCTATAGGGAATGATTCCGTTTTGGTTACGTGTTGACTGACGGTACGGATGTCAATGTCTGTAACGTAAGAAGATTTGTCATTAGAAGAGTTACACTCAAGACTAATTCTACCTTTTCCACCTTTATTGCCAGCCTTTACTCTGAATAGGATGGTTTGGTCGCATGGCTCGGTGAATTCAATGGTCTTTTTATTGCTTCCGACAATAGCTAAATTGCCAGAGCATGAGAGTGTGGTTGATACCGTCTTAACGCTCTTGTCTGTCGCGAAGACAGTTGCTGCAACGGTCATCTCATCATTCACACCGATTTGACGAGGCATGGTACCGATTACCATCAACGGCTTGCGTACGAACGTTGATTTCTCAGCTGAACCGTAAGCGGATCCGTTGGTTGCTACCACCATGACACGTACCCTACCCGTATAGTTTGGTATGCTAATCTTATGAGTGTTTTTATCACCCTTTCCTACCAAGAATGGACCTTTGAAATAGACCATAGGTTTGAAACGGTTGATAACTGATTTTTTATCGCTATCAATTTCTCCATCACCACCTACGCTGAACATCTCATCGATTTTGCCGCCAAAGGCTCCACATACATGTCCGTATAAATCCCACATACGCATACCTAATGCCTCTCTGGCATTGAATGAAGGCCATGCGTTTGGTGTTTCGAAATGAGTTAGATCCAACAAACCTTCATCGACAATAGCCAAGGTGTAGGCCATTTCACGACCATCTTTTTCCTTCACTTGAATAGTGTAGTCAGTCATTGGGCGCACCTCATCATCTGCTTTGATTTCAGGTTTTAATTTGCTATCCTCTGAGGTGACAGTTATTGGACTAACACCGTACAAACGAATTGGCACATCGTTCTCTTGATGTTTGTATGGCTGAACAAGAGTTGCGCAAATGTATACGTTTGGCATCATCTCTTCTGTGATATCAAATTGAACAGAAGTTTCGCCTTTCGCACATTTCACGAATTTCATATCAACAATTCCGGCACTGTTGCAGACCGTTAAAATGGCACGGCTGTTTTCTGTGGAAGGAATAGTGATGTTTGCTTTCTCTCCTGGATGATATTCTGTCTTGTCGGTAGATAAAGACAATGTGACGGAATTCTCACGTTCGTCTTTACTACGAGGGGATGACAATGTAGGCCAATCAAAATAGGATTTGATGCTTGCTGAGTGTTTTTGCTCTTTGTCTTTAACGGTGATGATGTATGTACCCCATTTCTCATCACTAAAGTTCAAATCGAAAGAAGCTTCACCTTTTTCATTTGTTCTCAAATCTCTGGTTTCCACCAATTCATTATTTGAGGATGATGAGTATTCTGCATAATCATCGTAGCTGCTATACCACCACCACCAATATTTAGCCTTTCTAATTGTTACACCAAGGTTGGCATTTGCCACTGGTTTTCCATCAGCTGTTACAAGCACTACATTGTATTTGTGATTTGAACCTGTTTCCAGATAACCGTTCTTACCCAGTGTTGGCTTTTTAATACCAACGTAGCGGTTGTATGGAGAGTATTCCACTGAACGAGTGTCTGTACTGAATTCACCACTTGTTTCATAGACTAAAGTGGTTAGTGTACAACCTAATTTTCCAGCTGCATAGTTACCAAAGGATAGTTCGAAATTAACATTAGCGTCTCCTTCTGAATCAACATTTCCTTTTGCTATGGTTTCTTCTCTGCTTGAGAAGCTCTTATTGATCTTATCATCGAAGATATAATCAGGATAGTTAGGTATCTCGGTCTTGATTGGATAGAATTTACCTGTTATCTTGTATTCCAATCCATTTGTCTTGCTACCCGTCATCCATTCTGTATGCAGTTTATGGTATTGAGAACCATAATTCAGGTGGTCAGGAAGTTTCAAATCAATCTTTAAACGATTAGGTTTGATGGTCTCCACACGCAGATATTTGCTGAATGATTGTCCTCCCACTTGAATATTGGCCAACCAGCTACCTGTTGGTACGGAAGGATCAGTTGGGATGGAGAAGGTGTACAATCCATGTTGACCTTTGTTTTTCGTCATCTTCTTGTAGAGTTGTCCCAATGGAGTGCTCAACTCCATTACGACTGGATGGTCTTCTGGCAATGTGTTTCCTTTATCATTTACCATGAACGACAAGAAAATGGTGTCGCCTGGACGCCATACGCCTCTTTCACCGTAGATATAGCCTTTCAGACCTTTTTGGATATTTGTACCAGATACATCGAATGTACTTGTGGAGAGCTCTTCTCCTCTATTCACTCTCATGCATGAGTAATCGTTGTCTTTAGAAGCTATGATATAGAAAGGAGCACCTTCTTTTCCGTCAAATACGAATTCTACTTTACCATCGGAATTGGTGGTTCCCTTTGCAATCATGTGTGATTGTTTGTTATACAATTCGACGGTCACATCAGAATAACCATCAGCAGTGAGCAGATTGTTGGCGATGACGGTCATCTTGTTTTGGATTGGAGAGTAAGCTACCAAACCAATGTTTGTGGACAACACATTCTTGCTGGCTATCTTTCTGGAATTTGTATAATACCAGCTCTTGTCTGGATCATCATCCTCATCCTCATAATAATAATCGTAGTCATCGTAATAATAGTAGCTATAGTAGGTGGAGTTGTCGTCAAATTCATTGTTCAATGAACGTAATACCCTCTCATCTTCCTTCGCAATAGCATTTTTATCAATCGTATAGGTGGAATCTGTGTTCCATGCAGACAAGCGTTGTTCCATAGACAATTCTACACGATAGATTGAACCTGGATCCATCTTTACCAGTTTACTGATATCGATAGAATAGTTATGCCATTGTGTAAGATCCTTTGAATCATCCATGTAGAATGTGGTGACTGCTACAGGACGTCCTACGAAACGTAGGTTCTGGCATCCATTAAGGTTGGAATTAACGATAAACTGACCAATGTTATGGCTGTATATCTTGTATACTTTTACCTTCACTCCTTTTAGGTAAACAGATCGGAAAGGAATTGTCACCTTGTCTTCTCTTGGAATGATGGTTCCGTTTCCGATGAATTCAACAGCAGGTTTAAGCGTTTTCAAAGAGACCTCTTGTATATAATCAGATCCCAATGTTATGCCTTTCTTGCTTCGTATCAAACTGGAGAGACGAAGATTAACTTTGTTTTTGTTTTTTGTAGTTGGAAATATCCTCAAACTATTGGCGGAAACCTCCACAGGACATGTCTTTTCATCCACATATACCAATCCGCTCATATTCTGTTTTGGATCAAGTATCTTGTTGAATGTTACCTCTATGTATCGTGTGTCTTCGTTTACATAACGAATCTCCGTTACGATTAGATCTTTTGAATTAGGAATCTCAAGTGTCAGCAGACTCTCAGCGTCTAAGCCTTGTTTGGAGTCGCCAGGAGTTGATATTTTTAAATTTTGTGATTTATAGGTAGTTGGATCAAATGTTATACGTAACAATTTATCGAAGTTGCTCTCTTCGATCCACTCTATGTTTTTTGTGTTTTCTGAAGTGACGTCAAATGAGATATTTACAAGTGATTTGACTGTTTCTAATGTCTCCTCGTCAATCGTGTGGATTTCCACATCATAAATATATTGTTCGTCTTCAGTGATTTCAAAACTTCTCTTTGAAGCAGCCATCTTTAATGGATGTGTCTTGAATGAGAATGTGAAATCTTTAGCATCCTTGCCAAATAGTTTGCTCAATTTCGCTTCAACCGTATAGGTTGTGTTGCGACTCAACTCCTCTTCGGGTTTGAATACGATTGTGTACGAATCCTCATACGAGAATTTACCTTTCACTGATGGCGATATGGACATGAAGTCATTCGCATCTTTTTTCATCTTTTCATCATCCAATTGACTGGATAGGATGAGATACACGGTTGATTTACGCGATACATTGCCTGAAGTGAATCCTTCAACCAGTTCATTATATTCAGGCGAATCTAATGACGCATCCTCCTTCTTAGAGGAACATTGACATAATATTAATGCCAATAACGTCACATACATGAATAGAAAAATTCTTTTCATAAATATAAAATTTTTTTAGTGTTGATCAATAGTTCTTGAGGTGAGTCCTATACTTTCGATATCTTGCTGATTGTCTGTCGGTCACGGTAGAGAGGATGTACACATCGTCTCTACAATAGAAAATCGAAAATAATTCAAAATATCCACGAAATGAATTTATATACTCACCTTAAATTTCTACAAATTTAAATATATGTTTCGAAAAAATAACTCGTTGGAGAAATTAAAAATCATAAAAAATGAAATATTATTTTTGGGGGTGTTTTCTATCCTATTCATTTCTTGTGATTTCTCTTTATTTGACATGGAATAGAATCATTTTCCGATTACCCTCATTGTCTACAATAGAGAGTGTATGGGTACCTGTGTCGGGTTTTAGACTCAGTTGATGCTCATCTTGTGTCTCACCAACGTAGCAGTTGTCTATATGCCAATAGAGCGAGGTGTTGGGCTTTCTTGCCACGGCTTTGAATACCACTTTTTCAGGCATTCCGTTAAATCCACGAGGGATGATAAGTGTGGTTCCATGTTCTGGATAGATGAAATCAACTTGGTCGATGGTGGTACCTGAACAACCCTCTTTGAAAGGTGGTAGTGGTTGATAGTTAACATGTTTCATTTTGTAGTAATACTCCTGCGCGGCGGGCAATATAAAGCGGGAGACGGTCTTCATCTCCGACATCTCTGCACAATCGGCGTTGACTTGCCACTTCTCATCTAGTGTGAGATGAACATATCGGCAATACGGACAGGTTGATGTGTTTTTTGCTACCGACAATGTCCATACTGTCTCTACATCGTTGCATAGATTGCTGGCAATATGACCACTGTGTTTACAAATCTTCATCTGTTCCATTCCTTTGGTGACGGGCGAGAACCATTTGGCGTCATCCAACATGGAGAAGACATCAAACATAACAGGTGCTGCAAAGCCAACGCCAGTCATACCTGCTCTACCCTCTCCTGTTGCATTTCCAACCCATACTCCCACAACATATTTGGGGGTTAGACCGATTGACCATGCGTCTCGGTTACCCCAACTCGTACCCGTTTTCCATGCCACATTCTTCATACTTTTGAACTGAGACCATTGTGCCTCCTCTTCTGGTCGGTTGAGTCGCGACATGGCATCGAAAGTATACCAGATGGCTGGTAGACTGATTCTTGAATTTTTGGGCTCTTCGTTATGAGACAACTGATATGCCAATTTTTGGTACATGTGACATAAATCCCAAAGGGTTACCTCTGCCCCTCCTAATATGATGGATGCACCATAGTGATCTTCGTCATAATGTAAGGTTGTGAGTCCTAACCACTTCAGGTCTGCCATAAAACGTGCCGTTGTATGCATTGACAACATACGTACCAATGGTACATTCAGAGATTGAATGATGGCCTCGTCGGCATGAACGGAACCGCTATAGCTTTTGTTGAAGTTGGAAGGCGTAAATCCGTTGATAGACAATGGTGTGTCTGAGATAAGTTGCTTAGGAGTGATCTCTCCGGAGGTCAGCATAGTGGCATATAAGAAGGGTTTCAGTGTGCTACCCGGACTGCGTTCGCCTTGTATCATATCCACCTGAATTGCCTCCGATTCGGAGTTGGTGGTGTTGCCGATATAAGCAATTGGTTCGCCCGTTTCGACATCTAAAACTAAAATAGCGATGTTTTCAATGTAGTTAGAGCGAGTGTATATGCGACAGTAGTTGTCAGCCAGATTTTGTAGCTGATGTTGTAGTCGATTGTTGATCTGTGTGTGAAGCACCTTTCCCTTCTGCTTTTTAGAGAGGTAATCAATGAGATGAGGGGCATCATTAGGAATTTTGTAAGGCACTTCTGGAAGTGGCTCATTGACAGATAATTCCAAATCTTCTTTAGAGATGATACCGTTCTTGTAAAGAGTTGTTAGTAGTTGATCGCGTTTTTCTTTAAGTCGCAGACGATTTTTACCCAGATGGATGAGAGAGGGTGCGTTGGGTAAAACGGCTAGCGTTGCACATTCAGCCCATGAGAGTCGAGATATGTCTCTGTAGAAATAACGCCAAGTAGCCGCATCCACACCTACAATGTTACCACCAAAAGGCGCATGCGAGATATACATGCGCAAGATTTCATCTTTCGAGTAGGTAGCCTCAATATCTACAGCCCACAGAGCTTCAATCAATTTGTTCTTTATGGTTCGTGGCTGATTGCCTCGAGCCATTCGGGCCAACTGCATGGTGAGGGTACTTCCACCCTCTTTGATATTCTGTGATGCAATGTTCTTTTTCATTGCACGGACGATGGAAATGGGATCTATGCCAAAATGAGAATAGAACCGTTTGTCTTCATAATTGATTAGGCAGGTGACAAATCGTTGATTGATTGAATCTGTTTCTGGGAAACGCCATTGTCCATCTTGGGCGATACGAGCCCCTAACAATGCATTTTGTTCGTCCAATAAGATGGTGGATGTGGAGTCTGAAAACAAATTTGATGGAATGAAAAATACATGTATCACCAAGAAAAGTGTGATGAAAGCAAGTAAAAGTGTTGAAAAAATATGTCTCTTCTTATGATAAGCCATCTATATTCTATCCGTTTTTGTAAAACAAAGGTACTTCTTTTCTTTGATTTTTTTCGTAACTTGCAAAAGTTTTTAGTTAAAAGGAGTAATAAGGGAACTTCTAAAATTTTATGACAATGTTGTTGAAAAAAAGAATAATAGCAATTTTGTGTTTAATTCCTGTGGCCATTCTATTGTTGTGGGTCATCTATCATGTATCGGAGAATCATCACGTATGGGGATCTTTGTTGTTTGTTATAAATGTTTATATATGGTTGAGAATAACGCCATTAAGAATTCATCATGGCGATCCAGCTGGTATTGGCATGGCTGATGGATTTGAAGCATTGATCAACATGGTGAAGTCTGTTGTGTTGGGAATTATATTTTACCTTTTACTGACGTTTGTTGAGTCTGACAGGGTTTTACCAATCTGTATGGGATTGTTATCCCTCTACTTTCTCAAACGTCTTATCTGGAGGGGATCAGAATGATATAATAGTATTGTTTTTATCAAAATTCTATAACAATGGGGTCTTCAAAAGACATTGGATCATATCTTATTTTAGCAGCCATCGGTATAGTACTATTGGTGGTCATCTATTTTATGGCGAGGTGGAAACCTCTAGCGGGTACCATAACGTTTGGAATAGGTGTTGGAATATGGTTGTTTATTACTCCCCCAAGAAGTAGTAGCGATCCTGCAGGTGCAGGAGTGGAAGCTGGCTTGGGTTGTATCTTCAACATAATCAAAAGTGTTGTGTTATCGTTTGTGTTTTATTATTTTATGAAACATTACGCATCAGATACGGTTCTGTTAGTTACCATGATATTGCTGGTACTCTATTTTGGTAAACGACTTATTTATACTGATTTTTAAGGAGAATTCTATAATTCAATTTTATACAAAATAATAAATATGTGGGTTAATAAAAATTTCGATGCATAGGATTTTTTCGGTTTGTCTGTACAGACGCAAAGTATTGCGTCTCTTCAAAAGAAAATCGAAATAATTCAGAAATGTTCAAGATATGAATTTATAGAACCCACCTAAAATGGTTAATTTATGATGAATTTGATTTCTTTGGCTATTGCCATCATTTTTTTTGTGATTGGTTTTATGATTCACAACACATGGTCGTCGCTCTTCTATTCGTTAGGTTTAATTGTTGTGGCGGCGGTAGCAAGTTACAATTGGGTTTCGTTGGTGGAATATGTGGGCCCGTGTCGACCAGAGAACAATAGCACCTTTTGGAAACTGGTCTTGACCATTATTCTTCAGCTGGTAGCCATCTATTATGCATCGAGGGAGTATCCTATCTTAGGCGCCATCGCTCTTGGTTTTTTTGTTTGGGGATGGCTTTATGTGGAACCTATTAGTCATGATGGTGATGCAGCCGGGAATGGCATGGCGGCAGCCTTTAGTTCAGTCGTTAATGTGGGAGCAGCCCTTTTTATGTCGATTCTGTTTTATGCGATAGTCAAATTGTCCCACCGCCATGAAGTTTTGGTAATTTGCGTGACTCTGCTTGCTTTGTTTTTTGTGTATAATGCCTTGCTCAGCAACTATTATAGTAGAACGTCGGGTAAAGATGCAGAATATACAGCTCGCTTTTGGTATAAATGTTCGTTGCAGGAATATATCATCAGAACGTATAGGGAACAGATGTTGGAACCGAATGGATTATGGATGCTTAAAGATGTGGGGCTTGACTATGTAAACGATAAAGAACCTTCTCAGGAGGAAAAAGAGATTAGGTATGAAATTACTATTCAATCTCATCCACTTCCTGTCATGGTGTTGGATGCGCAATGTAAGACCGATACGGATTCTTTAAAAATAAAAAAACGGGAACGATATATCACAAGAAATGGGTGGGAGTATCCTTGCTTTGAAAGAAAAGATTCAGGGGGTGATAATCATACTTTTATAAGTAAAGATGGTTCCATTGGGGTTAATATAGTTTGGGCGGATCCTTTGGATAGGATTGTCTACACGTTCTCCGACACATTGTCAAAGGAGGATTTGATGAGATATAAATCCGATTATTGTTATAATTTGCATTATTGCATTGCGTCGGATGGTAAAGTTTTCTTGTATATAAGCGATTATGATAAAAATAAATACACCCTTGTTGGATATGTTGGTACGGGAAAGAAGAGTGGCAAATATGACGAGAGACTTATGTCGGCATGTAAAGTGAAGGATATGAATGCGGCATTTGATAAGGTGGGTGATCATATAGAGGAATATGATCGTTGGTCTTGGCAAAATGAATTTTCATTGAGCAAATTAGAAAAGATAGTGCGCCTACCCGATCGTTTTAAGGATAGAGTATCGGACACCTTCAACTATCAGGTTAAATTTGATGTGGTGGAGGGTGAATACACTATGGAGAAGATGGGACTACTCTATTTTGATAAAGACAAATGCATTGAGAAGGAGATGGATTTACAAAAACGTCCGCGAGTAAAGGACTTCTTCTCTATATGGAAAGTGGGTGGTCGAACATACATAGCTTTCCTATTCTTTGATGTGGAGGAGATGGTTCGTGTGTTTGAAGAAGCATACGGAAATGATCCAATGCAAGAGGGCTGTTTGAAGATAAAGTTAGGGAAAAAACAGAAAAAGAATGAAATTACGTTGACGGTATCGGGCAAAACCTATCCGATAGAAAATGTGGAGATGAAAGTCTACAGCTTAGTATCCGATAAATGCGACCTACTCTACAAGAATTATGAAGGAAATCATAAGAATGAGTTGGGTTGTGGCGCGAAGTAAGGGTGACACAAAAAAATTGGGGGGAAGTAATTAACCTCCCCCCAATTTCTACCCCTAAGAAGATGTTATGCTGTTGGCCAGTTCTCTTCGTACTCTGCACCACCGATCTTGATAGTTTGTGCAGAAATTGTGATGTTTATAGCCATTGGAGCAGTTCCAACGATGTTAATACCCTCTGAGAATTCAATAATGTATGCATTCTCGAATGTGAGTTCCTTCATCATAGATTCTTCGTCACCTTTCTTAAAAATGACGCTACCGCTGAATGGTTTGAATTGGTTGACCATAGTTTCAAGGATAGTTGTATCCTCTGTAGATTCAACCTGTACGGTGATACGACCACCATAGATGTTAGATGATGGACGACCCTTAGAGTCAACGTCACGTCTTAAAGAATAATTACAGGTGAGTACATCATACTCTTTACCGCCTAATTTCAATGTGGATCTGAAAGCCATAATTTTTAAATTTTAATTGTTTATAATAATTTTTTTTTTAAATAATTCAAGTCTATATTGAATAGGTACTACCCTATTTCAAATGTTGGATTCTCATTTTATTCTGCAGAAAAATTAAACCCTGTTGTTGTGTTTGAATCTCTTTTATCTCTATAAAAGTTGTTCGTTAAACACATTACAAATGTAGTGAAATAAGACCTCGAAGACCAAAGTATTTTCGGAAAACTTTTTTAATAAGTGTCATTCTTTTTAAATGCTAATATCTATTTTTATTTAAAAGATTTAATAATATCAATCTATTTTCGATAAAAATCATTTAATTTTTCGGAGGAGTGAACAAAGGTCCTATTTTTGAGTTAAGAATTAGGAGGTAAGAATTAAGAATTAAGAGGTAAGAATTAAGAATTATATGGGGCAAATCGTTTGTCGTAGGGACGTCGCGTGCGGCGTCTGTTGTATTAACGGCGTTGCCATGGGCTATATCTGTTCCGGCCTTTCAGGCCTATGTGCATATCCCCCGATGGAAGCTTAACTCTTAACTCTTAGCTCTTAATTCTTAATTTTTTATTATATTTGTCCACGTATATCAAAAAAATACTGGTATCAATATCAGTTCACTTAAGAATTTGAATAACAAGAATTAAGCGTTATGCATAGGGTGTGCAGAAGCTGGTATGAAAGGCCATAACAGATTTAGTCCATGGGCATCGCTTTGGGTATAAAATGTGTAATATGTGTTTGTTTTATATTTATATCGTATGAAAAGTAAAAAAAATTATGTTATTGGTGCTATCCTATTAATCCTATTGATTTGTGCAGGTTCATATTATTTTTATGATTCTTATGTAGAGTCACAACAAGATGAAATGCCTAAAAAGGAATCGGATGAGAATCAGACAAGAGAAAATGATGATTATGATTATGAAGAATCTGGTGTTAAAACATTTACAGTAAACGGAGTGTCTTTCAATATGATACAAGTTAATTATGACAACAATTGTATACTTGGTTCTTATATGGAAGGAATTGGGTATAGAGAAGAAAGTTATGACGAAGATCAGAGCGATGAGGATTTGAAAAATGAAAGCGACACAAAATCGACAATATCTGATACAGAAGAAGAAGCATACACAGATACTAGTTTGGGTATAATAAATGGATGTGATGTATGGGCGGATTATGACGAGGGTCCTACACACAGTGTCTATTTTTCAAATCCTAATTATTATATTGGTGAAACGGAGGTGACCGTGGCTTTGTGGGATGCGGTAATGAATGATTCTGTTTCAAAGTATGTATCCCCAAACAAACCTATTGTGAATGTCTCCTGGTATGACTGTTGTTTGTTTATTGATAGATTGAATAAAGCTACAGGATATAAATTCAGACTCCCTACAGAAGCGGAATGGGAAGTTGCCGCTTGTAATGGAAATAAAGGTACGTCTCATCGTTATTCTGGAAGTGATTACTGTTCTGACGTGGCATGGTATGGAGAGAATTCAAATGATACGGTTCATGAAGTCGCAAAACTATACGCCAATGAATTAGGTTTGTATGACATGAGTGGAAATGTCTGGGAGTGGTGTTTGGATTATTATAAGGACAACTATTATTATTTGTGTAAACTCACAGATCCTTTATGTAAGTTTGACACACAAGAAAAGGTTTTACGAGGAGGTAGTTTCTTAGAGCCTGATAATCGGGTGAGACCAGCACAGAAAAAAGGAAGAGATTTAAATTGGAAAAGTGAAGACTGTGGATTCCGCTTGTTCCTGCAGTTAGACTCGGAAGATGTGTATGAAAATATATGTGAGACGGACACTAATGAATACAATTATGTACCAATATCTAAATACTATAAGGCTAAATTAGAAAAGCCACAACCCTTTAGAGTGAAGAAAGAGATTCTTCCTGATGGTATAAAGTATGTAATAAATGATGATTACTCTTTCGTCATGAAAAAGGTAGAAGGAGGTGTTTTTTCAATGGGGAATTCTTCTAACAGTAGAGAGGTGAAATTAACATACGACTACTATATTGCGGAGATTGAGGTTACGAATGAACTTTATGATGTAATAAACAGATTTGATATAGATGAGGATATTAAGCAGAAACCTGTAGTTAAGATTTCATATAATGAGATATTGGAGTTTATAGATACTCTTAATAAAGCTACAGGAGAAAAATTCCGTCTTCCAACAGAAGCTGAATGGGAGTTTGCTGCACGTGGAGGTAATAAAAGTAAATCTTATACCTATGCAGGAACGAACAATATTAACGAAATTGTATCTAACAAGGTTGGTGATGTCAAACAATACAACCCCAATGAGTTGGGACTATACGATATGAGTGGTAATGTATGGGAATTCTGTCTTGATTATTATGAAGAAGACTTTTGCAAATATCTGCCAAGTCTGAACCCTGTAGGATGTCCTTTTGCTACGTCTGGTGTTATAGCTAAGGGCGGTGGCGCAGATAAGTCTAAAGATGAAGATGACACCATTTACTTATGTCATTCAAGGGATATTTGGGATCCTATTTTCCAGATTACGAATGTGGGCTTCCGCCTTTGTCTGTCGAACTTTGTTCCAGATCTGAATGCATATTTTGGTAATATAAAACCAGTTAAGTCTGTGGAATCTGATCATGAATTGTATCGCCTCAATAATAATATTTCTTTTAAAATGATTAATGTTAAGGCAGGTAAGTTCACTAAAGATGCAACCGATATAAACAGAAAGACAAAAATGATTGTCAATTCAGTTAATGCATTTGTTGATAAGGATTTTACTATAGGTGAAACAGAAGTGACACAGGAATTGTTCTATGCCGTTATGGGATTCAACCCGTCACCAATAAAGAATCCTAAGGGTGCTGTTTCGAATGTTTCTTGGACAGATGCAAAAATATTTATAAAAAAACTGAATGATTTGTTTAAAACGAATTTCAGATTGCCTACTGAGTATGAATGGGAATTTGCGGCTAAGGGTGGCGTTTTATCAAAAGGATATGTTTTTTCAGGAAGTAATACGTTGAATGATGTCGCATGGTATAGGTCCAATAGAAAAATAAAAAAATGTCCTGCTACTGCAACAAAAAAGCCTAATGAACTTGGTCTTTATGATATGAGTGGAAATGTCTGGGAATGGTGCTTTGAAAAAGATAAAGATGGTAAAATTGTGTATTTGGGAGGTGGCTTTAATAGTGATATGAATGAATGTACTTTCATTAATAGAATGTTAGCTTCAGAGATTTATAAATCAGCTGACTTGGGATTCAGATTGGCTCAATAAAGTTTAATGTATAATAAATAAAAAATTAGAAAAATGATTAAAAATTTAAAAAGCGTTTTGCTCTTTGTCGTATGTCTTGTTACGACTACGGCTTTTGCTCAGGATTACGATATGTCTGATCTTGAGTTTTTACAGTTTAATGGCCCAATAAAAAAGGTTTCTTGCTATAAAGCTAATGAAGTTTTGGGAAATGTTGTAAAAGAATATCTTTTTAAGACAGAAGTGTTTACTTCTAATGGCTTCCTTGTTTCTCGTCGCGTTTTTAATATTGACGGGCAAGTTATTATGATGGACTCGTGTGAATATGAGAATGGAGACAAGGTGAAAGTTTATTCTGGTAATTCTCCTGATAAATTGAACCTTACTCAATCAATGAAATACGATTCTAACCATAATGTGATAGAGCATATTTATTATGGATATGATGGAAGTGAGACTCAAAAATGGGTTTATACGTATAAGAAAAAACAAAAAATATCATGGGAATGGTATACTATGGGAAATCTATTTAGAAAATATGATTATATCTATAATAAGCAGGGAGAGTTGATTGAATCTCGCTACGATAAATTTGTGATTACGTCGACTTATCAAGATGGTAAGTTGGTATCGTCTGTTGGAACCGATGGAACCTCATATACTGCTGAATACGACAAAAATGGCAATAAGATTAAAGAGGAGGTTGCTGGAATGGTAACTACATATAAATATCAGAATGGTTTTCTTGTAGAGTCAATTATGACTAGACCAGACAATGAAATGACTAGAAGTTATTTTAAGGGTAAGTCTGTTTTGCGAACAGTTCAGAAGAATGATAAGGATGGAAATCCAACAGAAAAACAATCGTTCTATAGTGATGGTGCAGGAACCCCAGAGACACTAAATGAGTTCTTTATCTTTGAATACGAGTATTATAAATAAAAAAAGTTGTATCCATGCATGGGAGAAATCCCATGCATGTGGTATGCCACCCCTGCCGGGGTTGGGGGCGGTGCGGTATGTGTGGGGCGATGCCCATGGGCTATATCTGTTACAGCCTTTCAGGCTGGAGGTGCTGGAAAATAGGTTCTTCTCATCAAAAGAGGGAGCACCAAAATGACATTGATTCTCCCTCTGTTATTATTTTTTGTATCTTAATAAGATTCTGTTCTTATTATTAATCATTAGATCGAGACTTCCAATATTCGATTCTTTCCTTTCGGAAATCGCCACCATTGAGCATGAATTCACTTAATGAATCTGCGGCAAGTAGTAAGTCATGTCCTGGCAGGTACTGATATATTTTCCCGTCAGACTTCTGTACCATTACAGCATTGTCAATTCCAACGGACTCAATCACATAACAATCCTTCGGAAAATCCGAAAAATTGTCACGCATATACTGCGTTCGGATAACGGTAGATACATGTCGAGAATCCACCACTCCGCATAATTCCATTCCATCAGCTTCTATGTATCCGAATTTCTGAGTATATTCCCAAAAGTCTTTAGAAAAGTTGACTCCTAAAGTTTCTTCCGCTTGAGCGATTTTTGAAGATTCAACTTCACCTTTTGAAAAGAAATCATCTGATTTGTCTGCTAGTGAATTAATCACTTCAATGATGTTCTGTTCCATTTTGTTAATTGTTAAAAGTTTTATTGTTTATATTACAAATATATAAACGGCTTTTCAATTTTTCAAATTCATTACCCGTTTATATATATAGTTGATTTGTCATGTATGATTTGTGTTGTCACAATCCGTATCTGTTTAACCGTTATATGAATTCATACATCAACTTGATCCTGCTCGTGTTCCCCAATGTTTCTTACGTTCTCCATCAAATTCCTTTCTGTCTATTTCTGAAACCTTCTTTTTGTCATGTAAGACCGTATCATTTCCTCCTTTGTGATGTTCGGCATTTGTTAACTCAGCCAATCCAGCATTACTTTTTTGACCTATATGATGTAATTCTACGCTATCACCATTCGCATCTAGAGGAGCTAGACCTTTAGACATACGTTCCCGATTCGTTCTTCCACGATCATCTACCACCTCATCAAGACTTAAATCTGTTCTTATCAGACATGCTTTGCCATTAATTTGAACTTCTTTTAGATTTGCGTCAATATAAATATTAGCTTCATCCATAGAAATATCTGTGTCTTCTCCAACCTGATAGACTTCTCTCCCACATTTAAAAATATATCGAAGTAGTTATTGTATTTGCACACGTTTATTTTCAATTCACCTTTTTGCATTCTCTCGTCTCCGTATGCTTCATCAAAGACTCGAAGCATCTCCTCTTCGTTGAAATACATAAAACATGTAAAATGATACTTCTCATGGAATATAAAATTATTCTCCTATGTGTACTTGACATACCATATTTACCCTCAAGGTGTTGCTCTGGGGAAACGAACGGATATTCATTCGCCCTATGTGGGCAAAAGAAACACGGATTGAATTGATATGACGGGTTCGATATTAGCAGAACCAGCTTTTCACAAGGTCGAAATTCAAATAAATTCGAACTCCTAAACACAAGACTGGAACAAGAATAAGGGCAAGTCTGATTTTGCCTTTTATGTCGTCAAGAGGAATTCTATATAGTTTTTTCAACGGAGAAAGGAATGTAATCAAATATGCTTGTGGGTCGTTCTTAGTTTGCGACAACGCATTCAAATAAGAATAAGAAGTGTTTACAGCACCCGAGAAATTGCCTCCTAGCTCTGCTGCTGTACCCGCATATTTAGCGAATTTCTCGTATGTCACACCAGACAAAAACACAGATAAGAATCCGAACTTATTCAAAATAAATTCCTTAGACGAACTAAACAGTCTTTCTGGATCTGCCTTGTCTGAAATTATACCTACCTTACTTTGAATGAACTCATAATTGGTGGCAATTGTGTGGTCGATTGATGGATCGATAATCTCAGGCGCTTTATGCAAAACATAATAAGCTATAATACCAGCAATGCCGGCTATAAAGAAGACAACTGAAATGAGAAATCTCCATTTGTCAAATTCGCCCCAAGCGAAAATGAGTGGTGTCAATACCAATGAGAAAACCAAACCCAAAATTAGTCCCTTAACAATAATTCCAATCGCTTTTGCGCCAAAGCCTTTAATAAGAGACGATACAAGAGAGAATATTATACTTACTACTCCACCTATTGTTTTCATATATTTAAATTGTTTTTTGTTGATGCTAAATAGATTAGCTAATTTTATAATATACCGTTTACTAAATTGTTTAGACAAAGTTAACAAAAAAATCAATAGCAAAAGATAATCACGAGGAAAATTTAAGAATTAAGAGTTAAGAATTAAGAGTTAAGAATTAAGAGTTATGAATTAAGAGTTATGAATTAAGAGTTAAGAATTAAGAGTTAAGAATTAAGAGTTAAGAATTAAGAGTTAAGAATTAAGAGTTAAGAATTAAGAGTTATGAATTAAGAGTTATGAATTAAGAGTTATGAGTTGGCTCATATATGCCTGTAAGGCTTAAACAGATATAGCCTAGGGCAACGCCTGTGGTAATGTTTTTTTTCGTAAATTTGCGTCATCATCAACACTAATTTTTATGACAACCATCATAATATTTTTTATTTATTTTATCTTCTTGATCATTGTCTTTGGCATCATTAAATTCGTGCTAAAAAAGCTATTGCACAAAGATGTTTCAATGTTGACAATGGGTATATCCTTCTTAATTATGTTATTGATTCCTTTTGCTCTTTTCAAAGGCTGCCAATCGTGTGTGGGGCATATAAAGGAAGAGATTAAGCAAGAAAGCACTCCAGACACGTCTGTTTCAATTGCCAAACAAGAGGTAGATGAAAAAGTAGAAGAAAACGAAAAAATCAGAAGAGTTATCACCTTCGAGTTAAAGGAGGACCGCGATCATACTATAACGAAAGGCGACACCATAGCAGTGGTCACCTACAATGAAGATGGCAAGATTATAGAATCTTACCTCCCCGGAAAAATTGTAGAGTGGGATGATGAATGGACAAGATTTACTGCTAAATACGATGCAAAAGGGAATAGAATTGAGGAGCTCGTTTACGACCATAATGGACGCTGTTTCCTAAAAAAGATCTTTAAATATAATGCAAATAACAAGCTAATAGAGGAATTGACTACGCACTATACAATCGAGGAAACCTTCACCATCAAATATGTGGCAAAATACAACGACAAAGGTCTTTTGATTGAAGAATGCGACTCGTCGGTAGAGGATGGATATATCAATTATCGTGTCACCTACAAATACGATAAGAAAGGAAATCAAACCGAGTATTGCAGATACACAAACGACAACAGTATAGAAGAGAAAACCACAAATAAATACGATAACAACGGAAAACTCATTCTATACACCTATAGTTCGGAAGAGGCTTCGCAAAAAAACACTTATCAGTACGATGAGAATGGACGTCTGGCAGAAGATTGTGAATTCGACTCAAACAACTCGCTTTATTTAAAAAAGACTTACAAATACGACGATAAGGGTTTCGTGGCTGAAGAATGTATTGAAGGTAATGGCGAAAAGACTAAATATGTGTATAAGCACGACAATAACGGAAAAGAGTTAGAAAAGTGCATCTATAAAGCAGGAATTACTCTAGAAAGTAAGGAAGTACGCCAATACGACGATAAGGGAAATTTGACCGAGCACTGCATCTATGATGCCAATGGAAAGATAAAGGAAAAAACAACTTACAGAAAAGACAAGTACAAGTATGAAACCATTGTCACCAAAGGAGAAGATGGTATCTTTGAATCGGGCGAATTAGAAGAGTTTGAATACTTTAAGTAACCAATTTCATAACATTAAAAAACAAATCATTTATGTTTGGACAGTTAACATTTATGGCCTATATTATCTATTTCATCCTCTTGGCCATTGTTTTTGGCATAGTCATATTCGTGTTAAAAAAGCTATTGCACAAAGATGTTTCAAAGAAGAAAACGGTAATTTTCTTTATAATAATGCTAGTGCTCCCGTTTGTACTATTCAAAAGTTGCCAATCGTGTATTGAAAAAACACAAGAAGAACACATACGAAAAATGACCCAAGAATCGTATGTACGAAACTTCTTGATCCAAAACGAAGCCGCAGCCCTCGTTCTTCCTAAATTCAACGTCAATTCGTATGATTCAGAATTCTACGACAAGAGTTGGGTTATAGAGTTTGAAGAACCTATTGACAGTACCCAACTCCAAAAGCTTGATCCAAGTGGTGTGGCAATGGTGAATGGTAGAGTGCTCTTCTTCCCTATCGTATATGGGTATTCAGATAAGATAGATGATGAATTTTTGACTGACGAATATTTTGAAAAAATACCCGAAAGGCCCGCAGATGAGAAAGAACTTGAAGGCAAATACAAATATCGAAATTTCAGATTAGAGCTTCTTCCAGACTGCAAAACAGCTATCATTCGTTATTCTTATGAGTACTACGAAGTACATAGAAGTTCGGGAGGATCATCATTCCACCACGACGACTGATGTTTTTGATATAAATTCATTGCTGTCCGGTAAAAGTTAAGAAGTGAGTGACATATGAGTCGCTTTGCGAGAAATCACACAAATCTATTATAGTAGAGACGTACGGCCGTGCGTCTCTACTTTTTATTTCATTAATAATATTCTAATTCATGACTTTAATCTAAGACCCATGGCCAAAATTAATCGACCACGGGTCTTCGTTAATAAGAATTCTAAAAAAATATGAAATGGTATCTTTATTTTTAAAATAATAAAATGGATTAAGTATTAGATAATCTCCGGTTGGAAGATCTGTTTTATCTTTCCATCAGTGAATTCGAAGGCCAGACCGTCTTCTTCTTCGGTTGGACTCTCGCATAGCCATGCGATGCGGCCCTTTTTGGTGATAAAGAGTTTTGTAAAAGTTAGGATGCTTACTACATTGTCTCGGGTTACATTCTCCTTTTTCAACGAGTCTGGAATGTCCAGGTAATGAGAGAATTCGTTATAGAATTTTAAGTAATAGGTCAATAGTTCATCTTTGATACCATCCCAGAACGATGCTTTGTATTGTAGATACTCCTTGTATCGTTTACGTTGTTCGTCGTTGACATTTTCGTCATACGTACGGATGGTTAAATGCAGTGTTTGCAAATCATCCTTAAAGAAACGTACAATCTCAGTTTTTCCCCAACCATGGAATTCATGGAACAGATAACCGAAGACCTTATCCTTCACTTTCTCCTCCTGTTCGAAATCTCTAAGCTCACTTGTCTCCATGAAATAGATTTCCTCTTCTGAAAGAAGCACACCTATGTAGGAACCATCCCATTCAGTATAGCAGATCCATCCGAAGTTACCCTTCTTGTCGATGACCAGTCTCTTCGGAATGATGGTCTTCACTCCCACTCGTTGACCGGAAGCGATAATTTTCTTAGCTTCCTTCTTGTCTCCAAGATAGATGGGCAGCATGGCTTCGGAGAGTTTCTTTAGGTATTCGTCCTTGTTTTGTAAATATTGTGTATAAACCTTTTGTTGTGTTTCATTTATTCCTTCTGTTTCGCCACCTTCCGCTTCTACTAGTATGTCGATAGTCTCGTCATAGAAAGTCAGCTTGTCGCATGTGGTCCAGTATTTCTTGTTATCGTGGATGAGGGTGCCGGATGCGGGGTCGCTGAGTTTATGGAGGTAACGAAGTTCATTTCGTGTAAGCAAAACTCGAGGTTTTTGTTCAGATAGCAGAACGGCAAATGCTTCGTCACTCCAACAACTAGCAATTATCCATCCAAAATTACCATCCCTACAGATAAAGAGGAAATTCACATCACACATTTCAAAGAGTGTTTTTTCTGTGATTTTGTCTTTATGGTCACCTTCTTCCAATTCTGTACTTTTTTCGATTTCTTCAAAATTCCACTTGTAATAATCGAGAATGTACTTAGGAGCCTCTTTGATATATTTTTCTTCGTTTTTAATGTATGTCTCATAGGCCTCCCTCTGCACATCAAGAATGCCTTCTTGGTTCTCGTCCTGAACTAAAAGTTCCACTACAATATCAGAGCCAAACATGGATTTATTCATGCTTCTCCACCAGACATATCTGTCAAACTCTAATTCGCCTAATATTTTATCTTTCATCATTCAATTTTTTAATTAGTTATCTTCCTGCTTTATTATTACCTCCCCTATTGTGTCTGTTCTTATTAGAATTGTAAGCTTCTATACCTTCCCTCTTCATAGCATTTACACCACCCGTATGGCTAGCGTTTCCGTGAAGGACGGAAGGAACTTTTAGCACTTCACCTTTAGGGGTTTCGTGCCAGGTGAAAGGTATGCCGTATTGATTATCTTTCATCCAATTTTCGACTTCCTCTGCTGTGTATTGTCGACCTTTTGAATTTGACAATTGTCTTGCCATTGCTTCATTAGCCATAGCAAAATTCACATCTCTGTTTGAAGAAAAAGCGTTCAATTTCACCGTGCCAAAAGACATAGGTTTAAAATCTGGCTCATTGTCTTTATATTTGATGCCTTCAAGATGCAGACCTTGTTTTCCATGAAGATTCCTATGTATGTTTATTATCATCTCGGTATTGGCTCTAATATTATTGTCCCAAGTTTCTCCTTCCGGATTGAATTTACCAAGAACATGATCTCCATCTGGAATCCAAATGCTATTACCTTTGCTATCATCGCCATCTTTCCAATGACCATTTTCATTCGGTGTTATTTTAGTTTCGCTTGCATTACTTATTTTTTTGTTTTCTACATCTTTATCTTTTACCTTAGTAATTAAAATTGTAGTGCTTCCATCGCTTTCGGTTAACTCTTCGAAGACGATATCTTTTTCATTCAATTTACTTTTTAGCTTATTCTGCTGAGCATTCTGACCTTTGAATTTAAAAACAATAGCCTCTTTTTTCGTAGAGCCTTTCTCCTTGACAATTTTTGCTATTGTATCTATATCTAAATCGTCATCTTCCTCTTCTTCATCCTCCAAATCGTCAAGGGCCAGCAAATTCATATCCGACTGGTGTTCATAGGCAGCCATTTCCATTTGAGGTACTGTTGGAATAGGAATTTGACCAGTGGTTTGGAATGAGATACACATAGGACATCCTAACGCGCAAGTTCCCTTGCTGTTTTTTGTCAGTGGGTTGGATATCCTGTTGATGTACATGCCTGAGTATACATTATCCCATTTGGTGATCATAGCCACGCATGGTTTTGGCATATTAGGTACCATATTGCACGTACCGAAGGCTGGCGCTGGAAATACTGGTCCCATCGTCATACTAGTAGCTGCCAGTTTACCATTGAAATAAACATTCATGTTGTCCATGATGTTATTCAACATTGCTGGTGCCACCCCAAACTGGCAAGTTGCCATCGCTCCTTTTACAATGAATTCTTCTTCCATAACTTATAGCCTTTTAATGACAACTTCTTTGGTAAAATAACCAACATCTTTCTCTTCCACTCTCGCCCATAACATAATGCGATCTGGCAGTCCATCCTCACTAAATTGGATGGTCAACTGTGCATGTCCGCTCAGTATTTTTTTACTGCCTTCGTCGTGTACTTCATACGTGTCATAAATGATACCCTTCTCTTCTTTCTCCTTTTTCTCTATGCTTGTTTTCCCGTCGAAGGTGAAAATAGCTTTTCTTGCTCTGGCAGGAAAATCATGAAGAATCAAATCCTGCGGTTGTTTGTTGTCATACCAGAAAAACAACCGGTATAACATGTTCTCCTTTAATATGCCGAAAAATTTCTCTTCCGACTTTAGTCCCACCGCATAACGATGAGATTGTTTCTTTACCAAATATTCATACTCATAATATTCTATCAATTCTTCTCGACGCAATTTCCAGCGTTCCTTCATTTCCGAGAAATCCAGCAGATGCTCAATTTCTCCGTGGTCGGAAACTTTCATCTTGATAGGATACAGAGCTTTACCAAATTGAAGTATGATTTGGTTAAAATCATCCACTGGGTTTCCATCTATCGTTTCATCATGCGAACCCAACATAGTGACAACGAACTTGTCTTTCTCGGTATCATCCCGATTAAAAAGAATCTGATCCTTCTTTTTAAATTCGCTACGTTTACCATTGGCAAATGTAACAACGGATGCGAATTCGTATATGGTTGATGAATATTCGAAATCGTACATAATTTAAATAAACAATTAACGGACAAAGTAATTTCTCATGTAATTTAAAATTATTCTCCTTTGAAAATGTTTTGATGATCGTTTTCGTAATTTTTATACATCAATTCACTTTCTCCGTTTAAGTCTGATAATGGGTCACGGAACACTCTTATCTCTGTTTTTTTGAGTACATGACTTTCTCCTCCTACATTTAAGGATATTTCAAATAAGTTGTTATACTTACTTACGAAGATATTCAACTCTCCTTTCTGCATGCGATCATCTCCGTAGGCCTCATCAAAAACGCGAAGCATTTCATCTTCGTTGAAGTAGAAATAAGCTGTATATTGATAACCATTACAATCCCAAATATTTTTGAAATATTTCATTCTTGATGGGTATTTGATGGATTGCTCTTCATCCTTGTTATAAGCGATTGTATGTTCTGCATTTGAGAAGTCACAAGTGTGCCATTTCATTATGCTCTTTTTATCCTCAAAGTCAACTTTTATTTTATAGTTGAAACGTTCGAAATATTTATGGATGAGATCTAATGATAATGCCTCTTTTATATCCAATTCTGGATTAAGTTTTATTGTATTTGATATATGTTCTTCTAAGGTTTTTGCAGAATTCTTACCAGAACGAAATAATTCATAATCTTGAGATTCTTCTCCTTTTGCAGACCAATCCAATAATATAGTTCGAGAACTTCCTTTTAAATATAAGCCGACTTCTCCTTTGGGTAGTAAACATAAATTAATTGATTTGTACATACCTTTTTCAGGTTTCCCTTCTCTAGTATATCCTTCATACCCATTTTCGAAATTATATTTTATTTGTTCTATGGGGAGTTCTGTATATATGATATATGCTTTTTTTTCTGCATAAGAAATCCATTTTGCACCAACTTCTGTAGGCAAATTAATTTTCCAATCCTTTCCATAATCATTAAAACATCCCCATTTACTCAATCCCAAATTAGTAAATGCTGATCCAAACACACATAACTTGGAGCCATCTTCAAAGAAATAACTTACGTCAATATTTTCTATTGGGTTTGCTTTGGAGGTGCTAACTTCTGGTTCCCAGTAATACATATTTTGTTTTTCTGAATTTTTTTCCATGTTACAATATGTGAAAAATATACATAAAATAGGAATTAAAAAAAATGCTGAATATTTCATTTTGCATTAACTATTCTCAATGATTTTCCTTTTATTTCCAGGTTGAGCAGCATTGACAAATCTTGGCTTGCTAATGCTATCTGGACTTAATATAATCATTCGTAAACTTTCTCCCTGAGAGGATAGATGCAAGAATTTATTTCTAATTCTCTTTTCTAAATCACTTATCTTTGGTACGGTCCTTTTTATTTTTCTTTTTCCTTTCTTCCCCTCAAAAGCATAGAGTTCTTTTGCCTTCAATTGGTTATAAAATGAATTTAAATCATTGTCATTAACGTTGTATTCGTCTTTCATTTGAAATTTTGAAGAACCACTTTTTTCTCTCATCATATTGAGTGCAATACAACTATAACTATTAGAAACTTCTCTATACCCTTTTTTTATATCCTCATCAGTAAACCATCCTTCATCTTTAAGTTCATCTCTATCTTTATTACCAGCATAAACATTAGATTCTAAATGCGCGGTAATTAGAGCTGGATTTGTCACAGCAGCCATAGCTTTAAGCGTTGAATAGTAATTTTTATATAATATATACTCTTCTTTTTTATCATCGCTATATCCTCCTCCTATATCGCTATGAGCACCTGGTATGATTACATTATTTTCAAATGGTTCGACTAATGTCAATGAGAAATTTTTTCTGTATTCATCTGCAGCACAAATTTGATACACGTTTTTCACTATAGAATCATCTATTGTAAGTGCCAACTCTTTAACATCATCATTAAATGATTCACCATAAGATGAAACTGTATCGTATAGACCTAAGAATGATACCTCTATATCTTTTGATAATTTTATTTGTTCGTCATTCAAAACATCCATTAAGCATATTTTGTATCTATTCTCTTTCGAGAGTATAGGGGTCAAATATTTATCAATTGATGAAAGTTTGAATGGGGTTGGCGCCAGAACTGATTTGTATAATTGATCAAGTTCTTCTTTAAGTGCTTTCCCTAATTTAAACGTATCACCTTTCGCCTTTTTTATTCGAGATGTGAAACTTCTTGCCGCTGCAGCCCCTCTACTAAAGCCATACGCATCAAATGTAAGATCTATATCAATAGTAGTATTGGGTTCGCTTTCATCTTTTAAAATTTCAAGTAAACAATTTTTTATTTTTTCACATCCTCTTTCTATTTTTCCATTTACTCCATAGTCTCCACATCCAAGAGCTTGTCCTAATGTACTATCATCATAAATACCTTGCGATGCAAAATACTGGGAATTATACGTTATTTCTGCAACAGGACGAGGTGCTGTACCTATACCTTCTATGTAAATAGAAATATCATAATCTCCTTTATCCATTTTGGTTTGGTACATAGTATATAATTTGGCAACATTTGACAAATCATTTAAATGACTATCATTCTTTTTATAATATTCATCTCTATGTGCTACTTTTTTCGACTGCGCATCGTAGGCTTTTCGCTCTTTGACGTTCATCATGCTATTGCCAGTTCCATCAAAAAATATCGCTATATGGACTTTAATGGTTTTGGATTTAGAGTCTTCATTGTTATTATCTTGCGAAGGATTTCCTGTTTCTACTTGACTTGGCATACTCTATTACATTTTATTTACCAACATAAACATTTCCGCCTCCTGTGATATATAACTTTGACTTGGAATTGATCTTCCCGTCTTTGGATACCTCACATGTTAGCTTGCCTGATATTTCAGCCTTGCAATCTTTGCTGACCTTCATATTCATTTTACCAGAAACTTCTTGTGTGAAGTCTTTCTCAATAGTCTCATTTTTCTTGCCTTTTATGCTGATCTTTGAGTCTCCTTCCACCGTTTCTGTGAGCTTTCCTTTGATTTCTTCCTTCGCATCTCCTTTTATGGAAATTGAACTATTGCCATCTATCTTTTTGTCATAATTCTTACCTGCTTTTACGATGATATCTTCATCGGCAGATATTTTTATAACTTTAGAATGCAATGAAATCTCTTTTGTCGAGCCAATTTCAACGATACCTCCAGATGTGGAGATTACAACAAAATTACCATTGGCATCCGAGATGGTTATACCTCCATCGTTACTATCATCCATGATGATTTGTCGTCCGCTCTTCGTCACAATACTATGCACGTTGTTGCTATCTCCTCCACCGTTTCCACTCTTTCCGCCGAACATGCTTCCCATTACGTATGGACGGTTGGGGTCGCCGAATTCAAAGCCTACCATCACCTGGTCGCCCTCCTCTGGCACGAACACCATGCCTCGGTTTTTCATGCCACTACCTCCGGCATCCGGACTTTGCACTCGAATCCAATTCGACTCCTTACCCATACGTTTCTGCCACTCAAACTGAATCTGTACCCTACCCAAACTCTTTGGGTCTGCATTGCTCTTTACGTATGCCACCTCCGGATATGCTTTCACCACATCAAGGTATTGCTGTGTGACATACTCCATGTTCTCTGGCGATGCCACGAAATGGTTGCTGTAGTTGCCGTTCTTGTCCACCTTGTGAACAATCTCAATGACCCTGTATCTTCCTAAGGAGGATACTCCCATCGAACTAGGGAATGAGATATCTACAATGCAACCTATTTTTACGCGACATGTTCTAGTTTCTCCTTCAACAGTTAGCATCGATCCATCTCTGGCTTTGGATTTTGCATCCAACATCTTTTGCAGATAACCATTGTCCGTCACTGGAGATGCTCCTGGAAGTAGCTCCTTGTCATTGTCGTTAAAAAGTCTGTCTGCATTCGATACAAAACTGTTTAGGAGTCCACTAGCCGACCCTTTTTGTGCGTTCGTGCACTCCCCTTTATCATTCTCAACGAAATAATCGTAGGCTGAAATCTTGCGTGGAAAGGCTGATGCGTGGGTACGCAAACTATATACGTCTTGCTCGAAGACTAGATTCTCCTCTCCACAGTTGCCTGGGGTTCCGAAACTGATTTTCTTACCATCGTAGAAAAAGAGCTCGTTATAAGTGCTTGAAAGACGATTTAAAAATTCGAAAACGGTCTCATGGTAACGCATCACATACGGAATTGAACCATCAAACTTAGGGTTGCAATCCAATCCGATTCCAAACTTAGAAACGGATTGTGTAACGATGCTTTTCAACTGGCAATCCACGAAGGAGTCCATTCCCCTCGAACCGTTCAACTGTATTATGTCACCTTCTCCTATTATGTGAACCCTGTTGCTCTTATGATTCACATAGTCATAGTCGGGTTCACTTTCCCATGCATCCACACGCACGTCTGTTACCCACCCTGAAAACTCATAGGGATGCTTGGAGTCCATGTGACTAAATTTAATGATCACTTGGGAACCTACATAACCTAATAGTTTCTGAGGGGATTCTTTCCACATCTCATCTTGGGACATAAACTCACGCACCACATCAAAGTGATGACATGAGTTCATACCTTGCTTCAACACCAAAGACTCGAAGACGATCTCTTCGCCACCGAGCGACACGGTTGGTTTTACAGGATTTAAGTCTTGTGACATATATAAATAAATTTTATATCAGTTCAGTTTATTCTTGGTCATATTCACTATTCCACTCTGCCTCGTCATTTCCCTTTGTACCATCCAATTTGATGACAAAGCTTTTAGCTGGGAAATATGGGGTGATGTGGATGTCCAAATAGATTCTGTCCTTTTGGTTCGGGTCTTGCTCCAAACGAATGATTTTTGATTTTTCGATGAGCTTGCTTGGACCTTGTATACCATCCAGGAACTTCACGATTTGTGATCTTAGGTCACGTTCTGTCTTACCACTCCAGTTCTCAAATGAACGACGGTTCAAGAAGTCGAACAACACCTTTGTTACGTAGTCGAACACACGAACAACGGAGTAAGTTTGAAGACCTAAGTTATCACCATTGAACAATGTCTTTGCAGAGAATGCCATTACCTTGCTATACTCGTTGACCATAGGAACCAATCCCATAGACTCCAACTGAGAGATCTCACTCTTACGTAGAGGGAAGGCAACAGACTCTACCTCGTTCAAACCTCCGTATTTCTTACCGGCGGTTACTTGAGACATCAATGTGGTGTAAACCTTACCTGCAAGGGCTGCAGCAGGAGAAACACGAAGGTCATCATCCTCGCCCAACTCTTTGTAGGCTTTACGTCCCACCAACCAGTTACAGCACATAACGGTGTTACTCTTATAGACGTCGCCACCTGCATGGTCGGCTGAAGAGAACAACTCCATTACATCGTCAGGATGGTCGAGGTCGGCGAAGTCGGTAAAGAACATCACCTTGTTGGCATTGGCCATCTTAGACCATTTGTCCAACACCATGTTCGAACCGAGATAACCAGGGAGGACAAGGAGTCCGTAGTTGTTTCTAAGATCGAGACGGTCGTAGTTTTGTTTCAACTCTTCTGCCACGTAATCGATGAAACGGCTGTTGTCGAGGTCGGTCACCTGTTCCATAGAGGCGTTGACGATGGTGATATTGTCAAGTTTAGCCTCTTCCGTGTTCTTGTAGAACAATTGGATGGCTCTGTAGGATTTCTCCAAATCCTTAACAGCTTCAACAGCTTTAAGTTGGTTTTTAGCCAATAGCTTACCTACAGTTTGAACCTTTGACTCACATTTCTCGACCATTTCAGGAATATTCTTGCAGTTAGTCAGAAGGTCTAACCAAAGGTCAATTTTACCAGCCAATTCAACACGTTCCCCTTTTCTTTGCTCTTCCACAAGGAACATTTTCTTGCGGGCTTTTCTGTCGGGATTCATGTTTTGGATACCGTCGATTGCAGTTTCCAAAAATGCGAAGCCACCAAATTTTGCGAGGTCAGCCAGAGCAGTCTCTAGCGTTCTTCCACCTGCAGCAGCCTCTTTTAGCTCTGGGGATGCGCTTTGCTGCTCTTGTTGATTTTCTGCCATATATTCCTAAATATTAAATACCAGTTTGCTTTAATTCTTCTCTCAATTGTGTGAGGGCGTCGATCATACCACGACGAGCATCCTCATTCTCCAATGCTTTTTGGAGCACTTTGTTGCTATGAAGTTGTTTTACAAGTTTCTCGTAAAACTCTTGTTCGATAGCCAGACCTTTCAAGAAGTTACTTCTTTCGGTCATGTTTTTCACTTGAAAATCTCCCGTGTTGCTAAAGCGGAAGTTTTCCTGAACGCTTTCACCTTCAGCGGTTTCGAACTCAACATCAACATTAGGTTGATAGTGGTTGTAAACATCCTCCACTGTCTTTAGGTTCTCAATAGCTTCAGGACTGATAGGATCGTCATTGGTTAGTTTACCAACGAACAAAGTTCTGTTTTGGGGTATGTTACCAATAGCTTCGGAAGCTTCAACAGGTTTTTCATTACCACCAATTTCATAATTTAGAATTCCCATTTCTTATTTCTTATTTTTTAGCGGTAAATATATAAAATTCACCGTAATTTATTGTTCTTATTTAGATACAAGAATAGGGGAAAGTTGACAACAACCTCCCCATTCTATTCTTTCTTAAGAGATTTTTAAGCTGTTGGCCAGTTCTCTTCATACTCTGCACCACCGATCTTGATAGTTTGAGCAGAGATAGTGATGTTGATAGCCATAGGAGCAACACCAACGATGTTGATACCCTCAGAGAACTCGATGATGTAAGCGTTCTCGAAAGTCAATTCCTTCATCATTGATTCTTCATCACCCTTCTTGAAGATGATGCTACCGCTGAATGGCTTGAATTGGTTAACCATTGTCTCCAAAATTGTAGTGTCCTCAGTTGATTCAACTTGTACAGTGATACGTCCACCATAGATGTTAGATGATGGACGACCCTTAGAGTCAACGTCACGTCTCAAAGAATAATCACAAGTAAGTACATCGTACTCCTTACCTCCTAATTTTAATGTGGATCTGAATGCCATGGTTTTAAAAATTTAAAATGTTAATAATATTTTAATATGTATAATTTTTTTCAATTGTTGGATTTTATTATTCTGCAGAAAAAAACAAACCCTTGTTGATGTGTTTTAAAATTCTTTTATCTCTATAAAAGTTGTTTCGTTAAACACATTACAAATGTAGTAAAATAAGATCTCGAAGACCAAAGTGAAGTTGGAAAACTTTTTTAATAAGTGTCATTCTTTTTGAATGCTTATATCTATTTATAGCAAAATAATTAAATTTAATCAATATGATTTAGATAAAAATCATTTAATTTTTGGGAGGAGTGAACAAAGGTCCCAATTTTAGGTAAGAATTAAGCGATTTTCAGTAGGGGCGAATGGCAATTCGCCCATGGTGAATATGCTTCAACGGCTGAATATTGATGAATGGGGGCGATTTTTTCACTTAGCAACGAACTCATTCGATTTGTTTGCATATCAGGGATTCTCGAAATGATTTAATTCTGTTGTTTTTTCTCTCAGTTCCATAAGCTCTGTTTTTTGCTGTAAAATCCCCAACAATCATTCTATTCTTAAAACAATCTTCCAATCCACCTTGTATGTGCCAGATTTGATGTCAATACAATACCTTACTTCAAAACCTCCCACACGAGAATCAGGTTCAATTATTGCATCTTTCTCAGATTTACTATGTGGATAATGAATCTTAGTTTCCAGATATTTCGAACCATCTTCTCTGGTCTTTCCATATTTATCAAAAAAGCGTTGAGGTATTTTTTTTATTCTCCATATATTAACAATAACCTCGGATGAGTCCTTAATTCTGAAATCAATACAACGAAATACTTCATCGCTTAATTCTCCTTTGTTTAACGGAGAACGACTAAAGGCCGATTCTCCTGTGGCACGATTATACCATCCCTCTTTTTCAAAGAAAGTTTCATAATCCATGCCATCAATCAATTTATCTTTTACGGGCGATTCGAAAAGGGTTCTATTGATTAGATAACCTTCTTCATCATATCCTTCTGTGCTTACTCTAGAAAACAAAGAATAAACGTTTTTTTCTTTCAACTGTCCATTTCGATAATACCATTTTTGCGTATGGAAAAAAGAATCATTAATTATAAAATGTTCATCTGTAAAATATTCTGATTTCCAAATACAATATCCATCCTCCGTCACGATAGGATTCTTTTCCCCCTGATATCGAGGATTCTCGAAATAATTCAATTCAGTTGTTTTTTCTCTCTGCTCCATACGATCTGTTTTTTGTTGCACATCTTCTTCCTTTTTGGAAAAAAGGAGGAGACTGCTGGTGAACAATAATAGTAATATGGTAAAAATTTGTTTCTTCATTTCTGTTTGATATCCATTGAGATTCAGTTTAAGGAGCGTCTGGCAGTAGCTTGATGGAATGTTTCAGAGCTCCTGTCATTCTATATAAAAAACAAAATCCCACTTTACTTTATACGTTCCTGTCTGAATATCAATGATATAAACTACCCTTAACACTCCGCCTTCGGGTTCTGTGTTTTTGCTTCGTTCCAGATACTTCGATCCATCCTCTCTTGTCTTCCCATATTTATTGATAAAAACCTGAGGAATTCTCTTAACACCGCGAATTGTAACAGATATCATTGTGGGATCATCTTCATTGTACCAGAAATTAATATACTCGAAAAGATCTTGTGTAAACTCTCCCGTATTCAACGGACAGGGGTCTTCGCGAAAAGCTGTCTGTCCAGTCGATCGATCAAACCATCCCTCCTTTTCAAAGAAAGAAATATAATCCATACCATCTATCTGGATGTTTTCCAACTTTGGTTCTTCTTTTATTCTATTAATTAAATAACCCTCCTCATCATACGCTTCTTCACTAATAATAGTCAGCAAAGAATAGATTCTTTTTCTCCATAAGGAACCATTATAATAATAAATCTTTTGTATACGATATAATTTGTTTGGTAAAGTGTATTCATCAACAAATCTATCAGACATAGACACATAATTGCTATCTTCTGCTATAAAGTGACTTGGTTTGTTTTGATACCGAGGATTTTCGAAATAATTCAATTCAGTTGTTTTTTCTTTCTGCTCCATACAATCTTTTTTTTTGCTGTATCTTTTCATCTTTTGGGAAAAAAGGATACTACAGTAATGTTATGTATATGATTTTTCTCATTTTCAACTGAATAACATGGACTAATCTTCTTCTATAATATATACACAACTCACCTCATACTTGCCTGTTGGAATATCAAAGTGATAGGTGACCTCAGGGGTACCATCTTGCAACTCACCTAAATACTTAATTCCGTTCTCTCCGACTTTGCCGTATTTATCCAAAACTTTTTCTGGAACATTTGTCTCTACACCCCAAATTCGAACAATCATTTTCAATGAATCTTTTCCTACTCTAACAATAAAATGACGAAATATTTCTCTGCTCAATTCTCCCTTATTTAATCGAGAACGACTAAAGACAGATTCTCCTGTGGCACGATTATACCATCCCTCCTCCTCAAAAAAAGTAACAAAATCCATTCCTTCTATCCGTTTATCTTTTACGGGTGATTCCTCCAGGGTTCTTTTGATTAGATAACCTTCTTCATCATATTCTTCTGCGCTTTTTTTAGAAAACAATGAATAAATGTATTTTTCTTTCAACTGTCCATTTTGATAATATATTTTTTGTACCCTACAAAACTCCCTTGTCATTGAATATTCGTTAACATGACATTTTGAGTTAACAATATAAATACTATCCTCTGCCTCAAAAAAATATGGTTTGTTATGATATCGAGGATTTTTGAAATAATTCAATTCAGTTGTTTTTTCTCTCTGCTCCATACGCTCTAGTTTTTGCTGTACATCTTCTTTCTTTTTGGAGAAAAGAAGGAGACTGCTGGTGAATAATAATAGTAATATGGTAAAAATTTGTTTCTTCATTTCTGTTTGATATCCATTGAGATTCAGTTTAAGGAGCGTCAAGCAGTATGGGATGGCTCAGTATTCCTATCAGTCTTCATAAAAAATAAAATCCCACTTTACTTTATACGTTCCTGTCTGAATATCAATGATATAAACTACCCTTAACACTCCGCCTTCGGGTTCTTTGTTTTTGCTTCGTTCCAGATACATCGATCCATCCTCTCTTGTCTTCCCATATTTATTGATAAAAACCTGAGGAATTCTCTTAACACCGCGAATTGTAACAGATATCATTGTGGGATCATCTTCATTGTACCAGAAATTAATATACTCGAAAAGATCTTGTGTAAACTCTCCTGTATTCAACGGACAGGGATCTTCTCGAAAAGCGGTCTGTCCAGTCGATCGATCAAACCATCCCTCCTTTTCAAAGAAAGAAATATAATCCATACCATCTATCTGGTTGTTTTTCAACTTTGGTTCATTTTTTATTCTATTAATTAAGTAACCCTCCTCATCATACGTTTCTTCACTTATTTTAATTTGCAAGGAAAAGACACTTTTCCTCCATAAGGAACCATTATAATGATAAACCTTTTGTATATGATATAATTTGTTTGGTAAAGTGTATTCATCAACAAATCTATCAGACATAGACACATAATTGCTATCTTCTGCTATAAAGTGACTTGGTTTATTTTTATACCGAGGATTTTCATAAAAATTTAATTCATTTGTTTTTTCTCTCTGCTCCATATCATTTATTTTTTGCTGTAATTCAATATTCTCCTTAGGCGTAAGAGTACAACTAGAGAATAATAACGTTAATATATATAGGATTCTTTGCATATCTTCTTTACTCCATTAATGCATTCATTACCTTCCATTGCCAATTAAAGAAAGATAGACGTTCAACATTAATATGATGACAATAGTCCATAAAATTATCTGTTTTCTTACTTTCATAAACGTATTTTGCCCATGAAGTACATCCTGTAAAAGTATGAGGAAGACCCAAAGCATGTCCTAACTCATGCGTAGGTGTCGCTACAGTCCCTCCTTCATAACAAACAACAAGATCCGTCCCTGGCACAGAATACCCACCTATATAACTCCCATTTCTTTTCATTGTTTCAAATGGAATTGCGGCAAGTTTAAAACTATTACAATTTACAGAAGAAATGTTTTGGGTTAATTTTATTAAAACCTTATCTAAATCATCTGTCTTCTCATAACGTATAATATCAGAATTAGGAATGAATATTCTTTCGATTACTTCTGAAGGCCAGCTATTTTCACTTTGAAAATACTTTATCACATAAGGATCATTTCTATCATCTAATACTATATTAATAGTAGTTATATGAAAATTCAAATATGCCTGATTAAAATATTTTGGTATATAATCATTCATATTATCTATTATACTTTGACCTTTTTTATTTCTGTAAGACACATTTACAAAAAGAAGATCTATATTCCTTTGATGCATAATATCATTAGGTAAAATTCGAACTGAGCCACATAACTCCTTTTTCCCCTCGTCATTATCTTCAGGGTAAGCATAAACATCCAGATTAACAGCTTTTGAAAATTCTTTTTTACATTCTATTTTTATTGTTTCATCTGGACTTATCGAATTCAATTCTTTTTTGTTTATCGTCAAATATCCCTCCTTTTCTGCAACAGGATTGCTAAATTGAAAACTAAATTTTGAAGGCGTATTAATTTTCTGAAGATACAGTTTTAATTCCGCTGTTATTCCTTTGCGAATTGTCATCTGAGGAACTAAATATTTGCCTGACTTTACTGCATCACGTGATTCCATTTCCACACCATTTTGTAACATAAGTGGCATTTCAATCCGATGATACTCTTTTATGTGTCTATCAATCATATCTGTATCTACTTTGAAAATCCCGTTATACTTATTTATATCCTGTGTAATTATTTTTGAGTTTTCTCCATATGTATCATATTGATATCCAATATGATTCAAAAACGAACAATCATTAAGTGTTTTAGAATTTTTTGTATTTGTATCTTCTGTCCTAAACCAGGAAAATCCAAATGAACCATCATATTTTTTTGTTGGTCTAAAATCAACTCGACACTCACAATTACTATATTTTTCCCAATCGTCCTTTTCTGCATCTGTCATTACGTTTGCAGCAGACACCTTGGGTGCTTTTATATTAAGTGAATCTTGCGAATTATAAGATAGTGATGGAGTAATTTGTTTGTTATATGGCATATTCTTAATATAAGGTGTAATCGAAAAAATTCTTTTACTACTATCATAAAAATTCCCCGATAGACCTGATATCACCATCGTATTATCTTGTACTCTATATGAATAACGCTGAGGACTATTTCTTATGGCAATTTGAATGTCCCTTCCATACAAACCCTCTGTTTGAATATGTGCATGCAATCGTTCATTAGCATATACAGTTGTATCGCTACGCATACGTTTAGTAGGCTCTTCCCCATATTTAATCTCTTCACTATCACCCCAATATAAATATGTAATGGATGGACCTGATGGACTTTCTATCGTTACATCAACAGAAAACCGATTATTATCAACAGGAATCTTCATTGGAATGGGAATTTGAGGGCTGTAAATATTCATTAAGAATTCTTGCATAGTCTTAACCCCATAATCGGGATTGATTTTAGGAGCTTCCAAACTATTCATTTTTTGCAAAACAAAATCTAATCGGAACGTTCCACCCGCCAAATGAGAAGGGAATTTCATTTTAAATGTGCGAATTTTTCTTCTCATCGTTGAAATCGAATTGCTATCCAACAAAAAAGATGGTTTAACATTCTCTTCCATCGCTAAAGGAGACAAACAGATTTCAGGCAAATAATATTCCAAAAAGAACTGAGGATCGTATAAATGACAAAGAATCATATAACGATCATAATTTTCTAATAACGAATCAAAACACAAATAAAACTCATACTCTTTTTCGGCAATAAGAGTATCATTAACATATGCATATAGAATTTTAGCCATACTGCTTCATTACTTTAAAGTGATCAATTTAAATGCCCCAATCTGAGCATCGTTCATTGCTAATGATTCGCCACAAGGATCCATGTCTGAGACAAACTCGGTGGCTGAGTTCTTCATCTGCGGCATGGTGGGCATACCTATCTGCCCTTCGAATGTGAATGAGATGCACTGCGGTACTCCCAATGCACATGTGCCTTTACTGTTGGGTAACAACGGAGAGGCTATATGGTTGATTTTCATGTTGGTGTATCCTCCACTCCATTGCGTGATGGCTGCCGCACAAGGCTTGGGTGCATTGGGTACCATATTGCACATCGTAAACATCGGCGCATCAAAGCATGGACCGAGATTCATGGTGTCGACCACCTTTTTCCCTCCATTCATCTTCAGCTTTGTCGCATTCAACACTTTTATCCTTGCTGGTGTCGTGCCAAACTGACATGTACAAAGCGCTCCCTCCACGATAAACTTATCTGCCATATCATTCCTCCATTTGTAAGATTAAACTTCGTTGTGTTCTCATCCCTTCCTTGTCTATACTGGTGAACAATCCCTTAAAACCATAAAAGGAACCCTCCTTTTCGAAAGATTCGGCTTCTCCATACTCATCTTCTCCATCCATCGACGGAAATACTGAACTAACTTTATATGATACATTCTCACTATCTGCCTCATTCCCCTCATCTGTTAGCATAAAAGATGTACGTTTCATCTTTTTCGGGAAATTATCAATCTGTATCATAAACTCCTTCTTCCTATAAAGCAAAGGTAATATCGTTTGCAAAAAAACATCGTATTTAAGTTTGCTTCGTAATGTAGGTTCGTCTTGGAAATTCATCATGGAGATTTCCAAGTATTTCTTGAACTCTATGGTTGGATATTGTGTCGCCAACTCTTTTGATTTCGCAACTCGACGAGCTAATATCTCATCAAAGTTCTCTATCTGTTGCACATTCCCATTGTTATCCACAAGAAATGAGATAGGAAACAAACAATTCCCCAATTGAATTATTTGCTCATCCACAGTAGAATTTCTGGGATTCTTCACTTGTGAGACTCTGTTTTGTATGACAAAACGTGAAAAAGATTCATCCACTTCCTCTCGATAAAACAGATTCTCACCCTTGTAAGTCAAATAGATACCGTCAGGGTATATGAAATTTGACGACAGGGTGCATCTATATTTCTTTGGCTCTTGGGGTGTTTCAATCGTTTCTTCCATATTATCCAATATTTACACCGGATCCACTCTTTAAATTCAAGTCAGACTGTGCTCCAATGTCTATCTTATCATTTCCGCTTACTTTATATGCTCCAGATATTTTCTCATTCAAATCACCATCCACCTGAATTTTCGTATCTTTTGCAAAGTCAAATTTCGTTTCTCCGCCTACCGTCATATTCAGCTCTTTGGTTACATCCGTTTTCTGTTTTCCTCCCACATAGAATGTATAATCAGAACCCACTGAAACGTCAGTTTTCTTTCCTGAAGTGATGGTAAGGTCTTTGTTGGCTGAAATATCTATTTGGTTTGCCATTAATGATATCTTCTCTGGAGCTGATATGGTAATGGATTTCTCTGCAGTATCCAGTTTGATTAAATTATTATTTTTATCTTGAATAGAGATGGACCAATCACCTTTGTCTATGAATGTTAGTTTATGTCCACTCTTCGTGGTGATTGAATGTACGATATTTCCATCATCGCCTCCCATACCTGTCTTTCCAGTGAACAAGCTACCCGTCACATATGGTCTGTTTGGGTCGCCATACTCGAAGCCCACCATCACCTGGTCGCCCTCTTCTGGTACAAACACCAAACCGCGGTTCTTCATGCCACTACCTCCGGCATCGGGACTCTGCACACGGATCCAGTTGGTCTCTTTACCCATCCGTTTCTGCCATTCGAATTGCACTTGCACTCTACCTATACCCTTAGGGTCTGCATTGCTTTTTACGTAGGCTACCTCTGGATAGGCCTTCACGGATTCTAGATACTGTTGTGTGACATACTCCATGTTTTCTGGCGTTGCCACGAAATGGTTGCTGTAGTTACCGTTCTTATCCACTTTGTGAACAATCTCAATCACTCTGTATCTACCCAAAGCTGAGACACCCATTGAACCAGGGAATGAAATATCGACAATGCATCCTAATTTGACGCGACACGTTCTGGTCTCGCCCTCAACAGTTAGCATTGCTCCGTCTCTGGCTTGGGATTTTGCATCCACCATCTTTTGCAGATATCCGTTATCCGAAACGGGAGAAGCAGATGGGAGCAACTCATTGTCATCAAAGATTCTGTCGGCACTTTTAACGATTCCGCTTAGCAGTCCGCTGGCCGATCCGTTTTTTGCTTTAGCACACTCTCCGTTGTCATTTTCAACAAAATATTCGTATGCAGAAATAGCACGAGGCATAGCCGTGGCATGAGACCGTAAACTATAGACGTCTTGTTCAAAGGTTAGCGACTCCTCACCGCAGTTGCCCGGTGTTCCGAAATGGATTTTCTTCCCGTCGAAAAAGAAGAGTTCGTTGTATGTGCTGGATAGACGATTCAGAAATTCGAAGATGGTCTCATGATAACGCATCACGTAAGGGATGGTTCCATCAAATTTAGGAGAGCATTCCAAGGTGATACCTGATTTGGAAACAGATTGTGTGACGATGCTCTTCAGCTGACTATCCACAAAGGAGTCCATACCTCTGGACCCGTTCAGTCGTATAATGTCTCCTTCTCCTATCAAGTGAACTCTGTTACTTTTATGATTGACGTAATCATAGTCGGGTTCACTCTCCCATGCATCCACGCGTACATCGGTCACCCACCCAGTAAACTCATAAGGGTGTTTGGAGTCCATGTGACTAAATTTAATGATCACTTGAGAGCCTACATAACCCATTAGTTTTTGTGGGGATTCTTTCCACATTTCGTCTTGAGACATGAATTCACGGACCACATCAAAGCGGTGGCATGAGTTCATACCTTGAGACAACACTAAAGATTCGAAAAGAATCTCTTCGCCATCTATCGATACGGTTGGTTTTACAGGATTTAAGTTTTGTGACATATATAAAAACTTTCTATCAAATTAATCTTCGAACATACTTGATTTCACTTCATTCATCGCCTTTCGTGCCGTTCTGTTATATGGATGATTTAGAAGTGTTTTGTAAAATGCTTAGGATGGATTAAGAAAAGATGGGGAAAGTTGAAAACCTTCCCCATGCTAATCTTTTAATGAAATTTTTAAGCTGTTGGCCAGTTTTCTTCATACTCTGCACCACCGATCTTGATAGTTTGTGCAGACATAGTGATGTTGATAGCCATAGGAGCTGTACCAACGATATTGATACCCTCAGAGAATTCGATGATGTAAGCGTTCTCGAAAGTCAATTCCTTCATCATTGATTCTTCGTCACCTTTCTTGAAGATGATGCTACCGCTGAATGGTTTGAATTGGTTAACCATTGTTTCAAGGATAGTGGTATCCTCTGTTGATTCAACCTGTACGGAGATACGACCTCCATAGATGTTAGATGATGGACGACCTTTAGAGTCAACGTCACGTCTTAAAGAATAGTTACAAGTAAGTACATCGTACTCCTTACCTCCCAATTTTAAAGTGGATCTGAATGCCATGGTTTTAAAAATTTAAAATGTTTATAATAATTATATAAAATAATCAAACCCTTAATGAATCAGTTTTTTTTATCTTATAATTTAATTTCTTTCAATTGATGGATTCTCATTCTGCAGAAAATAAAACCCTATTGGTGTGTTTACCTTCTTTTATCGCTATAAAAGTTGTTTCGTTAAACACATTACAAATGTAGTGAAATAAGACCTCGAAGACCAAAGTATTTTGGGAAAACTTTTTTAACAAGTGTCATTCTTTTGGGATAATAATATCTATTAATAACAGAATAATTAAATTAAATCAATCTCCTTTCAACAAAAATCATTTAATTTTTCGGAGAAGTGAACAAAGGTCCCAATTTTATGTGGGGGCGAATGGCTATTCGCCCATGGTGAATATGCTTCAACGGTTGAATGTTGATGGACGGGGGCGAATGGCTATTCGCCCGTACGATTTCCATTTATCAACGGTTGAATGTTGATGAATATGGGCGAATTGCTATTCGCCCGTACGTTATTGGCTGACAGCACGAATAGGTATTCCGTAGTATCGATGTTTCATACCTACACCACCAGATACACTATCATTCTCATGAAGAGGAAAATCATTAGCAAGCATAAAATATTGTGCATCCCATTCTGTTGATGCTCTGGAAGAGGACCATAGAGTGGCACAAACAAAATTAAATTCGACTGTCATGAATTGCTCCTCGAAAAAGGATCTATGTCCCCCATCTGTACCTGTAGGTATGAAAATGGTAGCTCCGTTATACTTGGATGTACCTTTAAATCCTGATTTCATATACACCCATTGACAGCCATCACTCAATTCTTGCAACTCTTCCACTGTCGGCATTCGCCATGGTGCACCCCAAAGGGTTCTGGCTGCATCGTCTGCAGCCTCTAACGTAGTTTTTCCGTCCTTTTCTCCGTATTTGGTGATTTGGAACAAATCAATGTTGTCAACATTATAAAAATCAATTGGCTCATGAGAAGATTTACGATCACTCCATTTATATTGATCACAACTGAAGGAGTACCCTGACTCCTTATCACCCCATGCAAAATAATCCCCATCTTCAGAAGGCTTGGTTGCCCCTATGTTTTGGGTTGCCCATTTCAATCCACTCGGTAGACCTAAGTCCACATACTCGTGTCCGTTAATTTTCCCGCTAACTGTCTGTGCAGAGCATTCCATATTCGTTGCCATTATTAATATAATTAGTAAGTTAGTTATTCTTTTCATATCATATTTTTGTATCTTATGTTTTTCCTCGATAAACCCAGAGCGTTGCCGTGGGCTATATCTGTCGAGGACTTTCAGACTTATTCGCTTAATGTATGGGCGACCTACATTTTTCTTAATTTCACCTGATATTTCTGAGGCTTGACTCCATATCTCTCTATTCTATATCTATAGTCCTCTTCTTCCTCTTTATTAAAACGGTTGAATATTGAAGAACATGGGCGAATTGCTATTCGCCCGTACGAGTTATCCATTTCAATCCACTCGGTAGACCTAAGTCCACATACTCGTGTCCGTTAATTTTCCCACTAACTGTCTGTGCAGAGCATTATTAATATCTGAAACTGGACATAGGCACAATCATTTCCACCTTATCATTGATCCATTCGAAGGCCACTCCATTCTCTTCTGTTGGAGATTCTCCACACCATGCCAATCTGCCATCTTCCTTGATGAGTAAATGATCAAAAGACAATATGTTAATCACCTTGTCGCGTGTGATATGTTCTTTGTCCATAGGCTCTGGTATCTCAAGGTAATCCTTGAATGAATCATAATAATGTATATAATAATCGAGCAGCTCAGTCTTCAATTGTTCTATGTAGTCTGAGAAATGCGACAAATAGTTCAGATAGATGGCTCGTTGTTGTTCTGTGATCTCTTTCTGGTCACCTGTGTCAACTGATACGGGTGATGTTTGAAGCTCACCCTGCAATCGGCACACATCAAGTTTTCTCCATGTTGTGAATTCTCTAAACATTGTACCAAAAACCTTGTCGTATATTTTCTCTGCCGAAGAATATCCCCTTAACTCATGAGGATACATCCAACTATGAATCTCTGCGGACAGATGCAAGGCAAGATAACTTTTATCCCATGAGGTGTAACATATCCAGCCATAATTACCCTTTCGATCGATGAAGAGCACCTTGGGCAATGCTGTTGCAACCACAACCTTATGCTCGGATTTCAACATAGTATCTGCAAGTTTTTCATCCCTCACATAGGCGGTCAACAACTTCTTGTTCATGTCGGCAAAATAAGACTCTTTTTTTTGCAGATAATCCGAATAAGCCTTCTGCTGTGCTGGAGTTATACCCTCATCCGCACTTCCCTCCAACTCTATCTCCAGATTTTCAGGCGCGCCAAAGAAACTGTTCTGCTCCAAACCCTTCCAAGCCTTTTCTCCATCATGGACTAAAAGACCTAATGTTGGGTCGTTGAGTTTGTGGAGATTACGAAGTTGATCTCGTGTGATAACACGAGGTCCCTGCTCGGAAAAAAGAACGGCAATATCTTCTTTGCTCCAAGAACTACCCAATATCCATCCGAAACTACCATCCCTACATATAAATAAAAAAAACACTTTGCACATTACAAAAAATGCTTTTTCTGTAATCATATCCTTTTGGTCTTCCTCATCCAACTCTACAGCCTTATCGATTTCCTCAAAATGCCATCTGTAATAATCCAAAAGGTAGCGAGGTACCTCTTTGATGTATCGCTCCTCATTTTCCATGTATGTTTGATAGGCCTTCCTTTGTACATCAAGAATGCCTTCCTGATTTTCATCCTGTATCAAGAGTTCCACCTCAACATCAGATCCAAACAAGGATTTGTTCATGCTTCTCCACCAGACATATCGGTCAAACTCTAATTCTCCTAATATTTTATCTTTCATAATTTATATATATTATTATTGATTGTTATCTTCCTCTTCCTCCAACATTTGCTTTCTGACCTTTCTCCTCATTTATTCCATGTACTTTATTACTCAAAATAACATCACGATTAGAGTCAAATGTTGAAACGCCTTCCCTTTTTACAGCATTCACACCACCATTGTGAGGAACGTTTTGATGAATGACTGTGGAAACTTTCATTAAGGTGCGACCATCCTCACACGGGTTTACACCCATGCCTATGATATGCCGTCCGTTCCGGACTCGTGGAGGTGTCTGTCGGTTACCGTAGAGACGCACGGCCGTGCGTCTCTATCTCGCACGAAAACAAAATTAAATGAAAGGCACGGGAGGTACCCCCATGCCTATGATATGTAGTTCGTTCCGGATTCGTTGTTGCTTCGTCATATAATCTCTGGTTGGAAAATCTGTTTTATCTTTCCGTCGGTGAATTCAAAGGCTAGTCCATCCTGTTCTGTAGGACTTTCACAGAGCCATGCTATACGAGCATCTGAACCAATGAAGAGCTTCGTGAATGTGAGAATACTCACAACATTGTCTCGGTTCACATTCTTCTTGGTCAACGTATCCGGTATGTCAAGATACTCTTCAAAATCATCATAAAACTCTAAATAATATGTCAACAACTCGTCCTTGATGCCATCCCAAAATGATGCATCGTATTTCTGATAGGTGGCATATGCTGCTTTCTGATCTTCGTTCACATCCTCATCATACGTTCTGATTCTTAAGGGCAATGTTTGCACCTCCCCTTTAAAGAAACGAACCACCTCCGTTTTCCCCCAACCGTGAAATTCCCGGAACAGATAACCAAACAGTTCATCTTTCACTTTCTCCTGTTTTTCAAACTCTCGAAGCTGATTTTCGGTCATAATCTGTATCTTCTCTTCTGATAGTAAAACACCGACATAAGAGTCATCCCACTGGGTATAACATATCCACCCATAGTTTCCCTTCTTGTCTATGATCAAACGCTTTGGCAAAATCGTTTTCACGCCTACCTGTTGACCTGATGCTGTCACCTTCTCCGCTTCACTTCTGCTTCCCAAATAGACTGGCAACATATAATCAGATAGTCGTTTCAGGCACTCATCCTTCTTTAATGAATATTGGGCATAAGCTTTCTGCTGTGCCGCATTCACCCCTTCATCTACACTGCCCTCCACTTCGACTCTAATATCAACCACCTCGTCATAAAATGGCAAATTATCCCACGTGGTCCAATACTTTTCTCCGTCATGAATCAAGGTGTCAAATGAATTATCATTGAGTTTGCGGAGGTAACGAAGTTCATTACGTGTTAGCAAAACTTGAGGCTCATGTTCGGAAAGAAGAACCGGGAACCCATCCTTACTCCATGAACTTCCCAATATCCAACCGAAACTTCCATCCCTGCAGATATAGAGAAAGAACACTTTACACATTTCAAAAAATGTTTTTTCAGTAATAGTATCCTTTTGGTCTCCCTCTTCTAACTCAACGACTTTTTCTATTTCCTCGAAATGCCACTTGTAATAATCCAAAAGGTAGCGAGGCACCTCTTTGATGTAACGCTCCTCATTTTCCATGTATGTCAGAAAAGCTTCTCTCTGCACATCGAGAATGCCTTCTTGATTCTCATCCTGTACTAAAACTTTAATTACGACATCACTTCCATACAAAGATTTATTCAAGCTTCTACGCCATGAACCATTATTATTAAACTCAATATCTCCTAAAATTTTATCTTTCATATTTTATACTTTTATTCTTTTGGACCATTTATATTCATTCTTTGATTTTTTTGTTCGTACAACTCTTTTCCTTTCTTATTCATTGCATTTATACCACCAGTATGGCTTACGTTGCCATGAATAACAGAAGGGACTTTCATCATTTTTCCTTCGGGTGTTTCATGCCAAGTAAATTGCATCTCATAATCATTTTTTGGATTCTTATTATTCATCCAGTTTTCCACATCTTTTGCTGTATATTTCTTTCCTTTTTCTTTTGACAATTTTTTTGCCATTAATTCATATGCCATGTCATAATTAATATCTCTGTCAGATGAATATGCGTTTAAATCTACATCGCCAAAGGAAAAAGGAAGAAAATCAGGTTCATTTTCATTAAACATGATGCCTTCGAATTTAAAATCCTCTGACATGTTGTTATTCTTCCTATGTTTATTTATTTTTTTCTCTAATTCTGCTCTAATATTATTATTGAGTGTTTTTTTATCTGGATTAAATTTACCAAGAGGATGATCACCATCAGGAATCCACATATCATTTCCCCTATTTTTATTTTTCCAATTTCCGTGTCTTCTTGGCGTGATTTTTTCATCTGATGCATTTTTTATTTTTTTGTTTTCTGGTTCTCCGTCTACACTTGTAATCAGTAGTGTGGTACTATTATCACCATTAACCAACACTTCAAATTTCACATTGTTTTTTTTCAACTCATTTATCATAGCCTCACACTCCGCCTGATTCAATCCGGAAAATTGAAAAACAATTGCATTCTTGCGAGTAGAACCATTCTTAACAATTTTAGCAATAGCATCAACACTTAATCGATCGTTATCCTCCATACCATAATCATTTTAGATTAATATTCCTAGCAATTGCCCGACTATCACTTTCCACAATAGCATTGACTGTGATACTCTTTCCGTTGGACACATTTAGTGTAAACGTCACCTTATCTCCTGGCACAGTACCTTCTGTCTCTGCTACAACTGTTACAATTCCATCTGCTGGTACCTCATCGACAGTGCTTCCATCTGAGGCCCAGAACTCTAGGCTCTTGATGATTGGTGTGATATCGTCTTCTGGTTCCTCTTCGTTCGTGGCCATTGGGTTCATGTCCGACTGATGTGCCGCTACATTGGGCGCATTGATAGCGGGCATGGTTGGTACGGGTATCTGTCCCGTGGTTTGAAATGATATGCACATCGGACAACCTAATGCACAGGTTCCTTTACTGTTCTTGGTCAGCGGATTAGAAATACGATTGACATACATGCCTGTATATACATTGTCCCATTTCGTAATCATCGCTACACATGGCTTGGGCATATTAGGCACCATATTGCAGGTACCAAAGGCTGGCGACGGAAACGCTGGTCCCATCGTCATGCTGGTTGCTGCCAATTTACCGTTGAAATAGACATTCATGTTGTCCAGAATATTATTCAACATGGCTGGAGCTACTCCAAATTGGCAGGTCGCCATCGCACCTTTTACGATAAATTCCTCCTGCATATCTATATTCTTTTGATTGTTATCTCTTTTGTAAAAAAGCCTGCGTCTTTCTCCTCCACTCTCGCCCATAGAGATATCTCTCCTGGTAATCCATCCTTATCTCGACGCAAATGCAATTTGGCGTGTCCTGATAGTAGTTGTCCACTCCCCTCGTCTGTCACATCGTATGTGTCATATATAATGCCTCCCGTCTTATCGTACTTTTTCTCATGAAATGAGAATATCGCTAATCTAGCTCGTGTCGGGAAATCTCTAATCTCCACCTTCTGGTTTTGCAGACTCTCCTGCCATAAGAAGAGTCGGTAAAACATATTTTCTTTTAATATGTGATAAAACTTATCTTCCGTTTTCAATGCTAATGCATAACGATTCGACTCCTTCTCTATTAAATAACTATTGTAATAATCAATAATCTCTTGTCGTCTCGCTTTCCAATGTTCCTTTATGCCCTCGAAGTCTCGCAAGCCTACAAATTCTCCTTGTCCAGAGACACGAAGTCCGATAGGATAAAGCGCTTTGCCAAACTCCAATACAATAGCATCCCAGTCTTCTGGTTCTTTGTCATCCAATGTTTCATTTGATGACCCCTTCATTGTAAATGCATAGCCATCCTTCCCCTCCTCTGCCTGAATGTGTTCCAACTTACGAAAGGAACTTTTTTGTCCATTGGCAAAGGTTATGCACGTATTAAACTCATATACGGACTCTATAAAACTAAAATTATACATAATCTATACACTTATTCTCCTCAGAAAATATTTTATAGGCGGGCTCTATATCATCAAACAATAAATCTCACTATTTTTATTATAGAACTTACCTCAATGAAATGATCACCCTTTTATTATGTGTTGGTACGATTTTCTCATCATCTCGGTTTAAAATATAAACTCACGCACCACATTGAAGTGGTGACATGAGTTTATAATAGTCAGTTTATTCTTGGTCATATTCACTATTCCACTCTGCCTCGTCATTTCCCTTTGTACCATCCAATTTGATGACAAAACTTTTAGCAGGGAAATATGGGGTGATGTGGATGTCCAAATAGATTCTGTCTTTTTGGTTAGGGTCTTGCTCCAAACGAATGATTTTAGATCTTTCGATGAGCTTGCTTGGACCTTGAATGCTATCGAGGAACTTCACGATTTGAGATCTCAAATCACGTTCTGTCTTACCACTCCAGTTCTCAAATGAACGACGGTTCAAGAAGTCGAACAACACCTTTGTTACGTAGTCGAACACACGAACAACGGAGTAAGTTTGAAGACCCAAGTTATCACCATTGAACAATGTCTTTGCAGAGAATGCCATTACCTTACCATACTCGTTGACCATAGGAACCAATCCCATAGACTCCAACTGAGAGATCTCACTCTTACGTAGAGGGAAGGCAACAGACTCTACCTCGTTCAAACCTCCGTATTTCTTACCGGCGGTTACTTGAGACATCAATGTGGTGTAAACTTTACCTGCGAGGGCTGCAGCAGGAGATACACGAAGGTCATCTTCCTCGCCCAACTCTTTGTAAGCGTTACGTCCCACCAACCAGTTACAACACATAACTGTGTTACTCTTATAAGTATCACCACCAGCGTGATCAGCTGAAGAGAATAGTTCTACCACATCGTCAGGATGGTCGAGGTCGGCGAAGTCGGTAAAGAACATTACCTTGTTGGCATTGGCCATTTTAGACCATTTGTCCAACACCATGTTCGAACCGAGGTAACCAGGGAGGACAAGGAGTCCGTAGTTGTTTCTAAGGTCGAGACGGTCGTAGTTTTGTTTCAACTCTTCTGCCACGTAATCGATGAAGCGGCTGTTGTCGAGGTCGGTCAACTGTTCCATAGAAGCGTTGACAACCGTGATGTTGTTAAGTTTAGCCTCTTCCGTGTTCTTGTAGAACAATTGGATGGCTCTGTAGGATTTCTCCAAATCCTTAACAGCTTCAACAGCTTTAAGTTGGTTTTTAGCCAATAGTTTACCAACGGTTTGAACCTTAGACTCACATTTTTCAACCATTTCTGGAATATTCTTGCAGTTAGTCAGAAGGTCTAACCAAAGGTCGATTTTACCTGCCAATTCAACACGTTCACCCTTCTTTTGTTCTTCAACGAGGAACATTTTCTTGCGGGCTTTTCTATCTGGGTTCATGTTTTGGATACCGTCGATTGCAGTTTCCAAAAATGCGAAGCCACCAAATTTTGCGAGGTCAGTCAATGCAGCCTCTAACGTTCTTCCACCTGCAGCAGCCTCTTTTAACTCTGGGGATGCGCTTTGCTGCTCTTGTTGATTTTCTGCCATACTATTCCAAATCTATTAAATTCCGGTTTGTTTTAATTCTTCTCTCAATTTTGTGAGGGCATCAATCATACCACGACGAGCATCCTCATTTTCCAATGCTTTTTGGAGCACTTTGTTGCTATGAAGTTGTTTTACAAGTTTCTCGTAAAACTCTTGTTCGATAGCCAGACCTTTCAAGAAGCTACTTCTTTCGGTCATGTTTTTCACTTGGAAGTCACCCGTGTTGCTAAAGCGGAAGTTTTCCTGAACGCTTTCACCTTCAGCAGATTCGAACTCAACATCAACATTAGGTTGATAGTGGTTGTAAACATCCTCCACTGTCTTTAGGTTCTCGATAGCTTCAGGACTGATAGGGTCGTCATTGGTCAGTTTACCAACGAACAAAGTTCTGTTTTGGGGTATGTTACCAATAGCTTCGGAAGCTTCAACTGGTTTTTCGTTACCACCAATTTCATAATTTAGAATTCCCATTTCGTTTTATAATTTATTATTGTTTATATACGACAATAGGGGAAAGTTGAAAAGACAACCTCCCCACTCTAATTTTTATAGGAAACAATTAAGCCTTTGGCCAGTTTTCCTCATATTCAGCACCACCGATCTTGATGATTTGAGCAGACATAGTGATGTTGATAGCCATAGGAGCAGTACCAACGATGTTGATTCCCTCAGAGAATTCGATGATATAAGCGTTCTCGAAAGTCAACTCCTTCATCATTGATTCTTCGTCACCCTTTTTGAAGATGATGCTACCATTGAAAGGTTTGAATTGGTTGACCATAGTCTCTAAAATTGTAGTGTCCTCAGTTGATTCAACCTGTACGGAGATACGACCGCCATAGATGTTAGATGAAGGGCGACCTTTAGAGTCAACGTCACGTCTCAAAGAATAACTACAAGTAAGTACATCGTACTCTTTACCTCCTAATTTTAATGTGGATCTGAATGCCATAGTTTTAAAATATTAAATAGTTAAAAATATATATACTCCCTTTTTTTATTGAACTTAAAAAAGAATGTTTTATTTCATAAGTTCATTCAAAATTCTGGTGGATTTATTTTTTCTCAGAAAAAACAACCCCAATTTTCTTGAAAAATAGAGCCACTTTTTATCTACATAAAAGAATGCCTCAAAAATCAATTCACAAAGTTAACAAAATATACACATTTTACCTATTTTATCTATAAAATTTTATGATAGGTTCTTTAAAATTGATTTCAGTAGGCTTTTGTATATCATTTGTTTTTCATCCATTATGCGTTCTTGGACTTTCATATCTTTTTTAGTGATATATTATATGATAATAAAATGGCAATAGGAAAAAAGACAATAAAATGATACTACAAGACAAAAAAAGAATCCATCCTCTTTTCTTACGTACCTTTTTTGTTTCGTATTCCCAAAGAATGAATTTCTTTTTATACCGATTTTCTGTCCAACCTATCCATAACGTACCCAAAAAAAACAATAAGAGCTAAGCAAAGTATAGATTGAAATAGAGACAGAGATTCTAATGGTAATAATAATCCCTTCATAAAATTCATCATACAGGAATTCAGAAATATTTCATCGAATGGTATTAGTATAAAGAATAGTATATCGCAACAAACGAACATTTTTATTACTAATACCGGTCCGATTGCAGATTTTTCTGGCCTAGCAAGAAAAATTTTATGATGTCGTTCAAAAAATTGATAAGAACGATAATACAGATAAGCAAAAATATTATCTATTTTTGAAATCAAATTCAGCATGAAATAGTATAAGAGAGATCTATGATATTACCATTAGAATTTCATAAGTTCATTCAATATTCCGGTGGATTCCTTTTTAAGTTCATATTTATAATGATTTTGAAATGAAAATAAGCAAAAAAAAATTAAATGCAATATATAAAATGGACAACCCTCCTTTTATTATTTTTTCTCTACTACTATCATTCCCCCATCTTTTATGTAACTCTTCAAAAGTATGTCGTTTAAAATATTTAGTAACAACCCAATATAGAATAACAAAAATTACTATTGTTTTCAGAATCGGATAAGATGTATTAAACGAATCAGAAAAAAAATATCGAATTGTATAAACAATAATACCATATTGTATTATCAACAACCAAATAATCATGCTTCTTGGATGCCAATCATCATAATTGTTAGGATGACATTTTTGAAGATAAGCAGCAAGTCTATAGTAGATGTATTTATACATGTACATGTCTAATCTGTATTCGTATGCATAGCTTCTTCCAAGTCCGCTGAAGATGGTTTCCAATCGCGCAAATGATAATCATAATATATAGTAAATATAAAATATCCTGCTGATGCGCAAGCTCCCACAGGTCCGAGGAATGCTACTACTCCAAAAAATGTATCTGTTCCTCTTCGCAAAGACCATCCATTCTGATGCACATCCCAAAGTGTTAAACCTAAACCTACACCAGACATAAATCGACCTCCATATCTCAGTGCATTGTTCCTAAATAATTTATTTGCAGCATTTGCAGATTTTGGTATTTTTTTCCCATTTTTTAGTACTGCTTCTCCTTTTTTATTTTGTTTCCACCATACACTTTCTTCCCCATTTTTTTGAATATAATGATCAGCATCATAAAAAAGACTTTCATAATAACTTAAACCTGAGGATAAAGATCCAACAGCAAAAGGAATTTGGCTAGGAATACTATAATTTGAACTTGTATTATTATAACTATATCGAGACAAATCAAACGGATTATTCGAAGTGTTATTTCCCCATGGAGATAAAAGAACCTGTTGCTTATTATTTAAAGGAATAGAGTATCTTTCTTCATTGAAATCTTGTTGCTTGTTATTTTTAGTTTTTGGTGATTCATTAGGAATATTTTTTGTTTTCTCTTCTTTCTTTTCCTCATTATAACTTCTTTTTATCATTTCCTCTGATGTGTCAAGATATTGGAAAACATTAAACATTCCATATGGGAACTGAAGGAAATCTGAACCTAACATATTTAATGGTATACTTACTATAAATTCACTTTGATACTCAAGTCCTCCTGTAACATGAGGAAAAGCATACCCGTGGCCAATGACATACCCTTCATATGTATAACCCTTATTGCATAGATCTGCAAATTCTTCATATGTTATATAAGTTTCATTCATTTGTTACTTTACCCATTTTTTGTCTATTGTCATATCATTTATTTTTATTTCCGGAGAGGTTATAGAAAAAGAGGTTAGGCAACCAGTACCCATATTCACTTTTTGACTTAGCCCCACACAGATACCTTCACGAAACTCTATTTTTAATGCAGATGTTTCCGTTTCATTCTTAAATACAATTGAACCATCCTGGCGTAAAGTATCGCTGGTTGCCCAACGTAATATATCATTATCTGGAATCGTTGATAAAACAAGCAATAATGTTCCCGAACGAACTTCGCATTGTGGTTCTCCTTTTCCATCTACTGGTTGGTAAAAAGAAGTGGAAAACTGCTTTACTTCATATTCCTTTCCAAAACACTCAAAATATACATTTAAGTTGCCATCAGGATGATTAAATATCGAACTTATATCTATTCCCATAATTATTTTTATTTATTTACCCATTTGTTTGAAACTGTCTGTCCATCTATAGTTATCTCTTTTGCCACCAAAACGAATGATGTTGAGACATATCCAGAACCTGCCTGATCATAAGAAAAGTCTAATTTTACACACATACCTTTTTCAAAAGATATGTTCTGAATTGTTCTTCCCTCATTGTCTATCACTTTAACCTCTCCATCTTTTTGACGATTGGGATTAACCATATATTCCAATAGTTCCTTCGTCGGTAATCCAGGATATATCATTCGAAGAGATCCCAAAAACATATTGCTTTGCGGTTTCCCTTTTTCATCAATCGCTTGAAAAACATCATACGAAAAATCTACCAATTCGTATGAAGTATTTACTGCTCCTCCTCCATATCCAAACTGTAATACTGTTTTATATCCAAACATGCCCATTTTAATTATGATTTATGTTCTACATTCCATTTTAAATTCTTCTCTTCATCCAAATCACCATGAAGTAGGTCGCCTGCTTTTAACTCTCCTGACAGAATCATACGTGAGATAGGACGACGTAAATAATTGCGTACTACTCCTGATACCTGACGTGCTCCATACTTAGGAGTGAAGCCCTTAAATGCTAACTCATGTTTTGCTTCATCAGTCAACTCAATATCCATATTTTGTGCTAATAACAACTTACGGAATCCTTGGAACTGAATTTCGAAAATCTGCATCAAAATAGATTCGCCGATTGGTGAGAATGGTACGATCTCTGATAAACGTGCCAAAAACTCTGGACGGAAATGGCCTCCCATTACCTCCATCATCTGAAGTGTGGTTGGTACCCTACCCTCCGACAACTCTTTGGATATCCATTCGCTTCCCACATTGGAAGTGAAGATGATAATGGCATTGGAGAAGTCTCCCTCCTTACCTAACCTATCATGCAATTTACCTTCGTCCAATATCTGTAGGAAGATATCGAATACGGATGGATGCGCTTTCTCAATCTCATCAAACAATACCACTGAATACGGTTGCTGACGTATCTTGTTGACCAACAATCCTCCCTCTTCGTATCCTACATATCCCGGAGGCGCTCCATAAAGCAAAGCGGCTGAATGCTCCTCTTTAAACTCGGACATATCGAATCGAATCATGGCTTTCTCGTCGTTAAACAACGCCTCTGCCAATGCTTTCGTCAACTCTGTCTTTCCTGTTCCCGTAGGACCTAAGAAGAAGAACGAACCGATTGGCTGTCCTTGCTTGTTCATTCCGCTTCGAGACTCCAATATGGCATCGGTCAATGATTTTAAAGCTCTGTCCTGTCCTACTACACGTTTTTGTAGTATTGACTCCATGTTCAACAGACGCTCCTTCTCTCCCGTTTGTATCTTTCCAATTGGAATACCTGTCTTGCTGGCTATCACTGCTGCTACATGCTCTGGTGTCACTGTGTCAATCTTCTCTTTAGAGATCTCCAACAGCTTTTCTGCCAACGATTTCAATTTATCTTTTAGAGATTGTACATCATTTTCTTTGAGGATTTTATAATCCACACGAGCTTGCACAATCGGACTCAATCGACCCACAATGCTCATCTCGATGTTGGATAGCTTCTTCAAATACTCCTCTTCTGTCAAATCTGCACTCTTCTGTTCTATCAAATCTAATTCACGATTCAGCCACTCATACTCTGTCTTTGTGGTTTCATTCACCATCTTGACAGCCGCCATCGTACGGTCTAATAAGTCTAATGCTGAATCTGGCAAACGTCTGTCTTTCACATATCGTTTAGCCATGCGAACGCAATCTTTCAATGAATCTTCACTAATCTTCAGTTGATGATAATCTTCAAACTTGTTTTTCATGAAGCGAGACATTGCTAAGGCATTCTCATCATTTGGTTCTGATAATTTCAAAACCTCAAAACGACGACTGAAAGCATGGTCTGGTTCAATCAACTTTCTGTATTCATCTACTGTTGTAGCACCGATCACAGTCAAATCACCCTTGGAAAGTTCTGGTTTTAAGATATTGACTGCACCACTGTTTCCTTGTTTGGAATCCAACAAGACGTGAATCTCATCGATAAAGAGAATGACACGATCAATCTGACGTAACTCATTGATAAGGTTTTTCAAACGATCTTCAATCTCTCCTTTGTAGGTTGCACCTGCGATCAATGCTCCTGAATCCAACTCCCATACTTCAGTATTCTCCAAGAAGGATGGAACATTTCCTTCTGTGATATCCAATGCTAGTCCCTCAGCCAAAGCTGTTTTACCCACACCGGAGTCACCTATGATCATTACATTTGGCTTACTACGTCTACCTAAGATCTCCATCATCTGGCGGATTTCACTATCACGGCAAACGATGGCATGCAGTTTTCCGTTGCGAGCCTCTTCTGTCTTGTTGACACAATATTTCTGAAGATTAGCTTTTGATGGAGCCACACCTTCGTTTAGTGTCAATGACTGAACTGTATTGTTGAAATTTTGGATCTTCTCATCACCTGTGAAGCAATCCAAAACATCTTTTTCTCTAATTGGAAAAGATTTCAATTGGTCGGTTGTGAATCCCACTTCTGGGCGACTCAATGCGCATAAAGTACAGATGGGATTAATCTCCAATAACCCTAATTTCAAGCGTACGTTATCTGCCTCTTCAAACACTTTTGCCACCTTTGCATCTGGCTCAATCTCTGTTACGCCTGATAGTTTCTCACACTCTTCCATACGAATCTCGGCCCACTCTTCCAAGTATGGGAGATCTTTACCGATTGATAATACGAAATCAGACAATCCTACCTCTTTATGAAGCATGGCTTTTAACAAGTGAGCAGGAGTATATTTTGCATTTCCATATTCTCTTGCCAGCGATTTAGCTATTCGTATGGCTGTGTGTAATTCGCTGTTCAAATTAATAAAATCCATAAAATCAGTCTCTATTTATTTTTATTCTTATATATTTCAAAAATTAAACCTCAAACATCATGCCAAATTTAATAAAATTATGGGAGATTAACAGCATCAATCATATAATATATTTGACCATTAAACTCATATTTATTTTCAGCATTGATGGCTTCTTCCAAACACTTTAGTTTTGTTAGAAGATAGTCTTGTAATTTATCCAACTGAACGTCAGATAATTTACTCTTTTGTTTCAAAGCCTCTAACTTAGTTGAATACAGCAATGGTTCGAATGAAATCATTGAGAAAATCTCTTGTTGATTATGTGACAATGACATTTTCTTCAACTCACTTTTCTTTTTAGGATATACTTTTTCATCCTGAGCCCATCGTATATATGTCTTCATCATTGATTTTCTAACCTTGGAGGTGTTTTGGAATTCGTGTGTGTTATCCATTGTCGAATTGTTCTGCAATCTGAGCATGTCGGGACATGTACGATCTTTTGATTTCTTCATGGATGCGGTTGGTAATTTGTAATCCACACGAACCGCTAAAAGTTCATTTAGGAATTGACGAATTCTATTTAACTCGTTTTCTGAAACGAACATCATGTATTTAGCTTTTTTCAGTGCTGTCACCTCCGTTTTTATATACGTTGGTACATTCGTGATAGGGTTCATTGATGACAATGGTTGGAACAAAGCAGATGGTACATTGTAAGTGGCTGGAGATCCTGTTAGGTTAAGCCACAAAGAGTTGATGGAGGTACGTCCCACTCCCGTTCCCTTAAACGATTCCTGGATATGACTTAAGATATCCTTACTCTCGTATTCAATCATATTGATGGTAGAGTCGGTAACTGAAATCAACAAATCGGGAGACAAGTTCTCTTTTTTATTAGGGAAGATCACCCAACCTTGTTGCATACTGTTTTTAGGGTAATCCAAACCGTAAACATTTTCAGAATACTCCTTATAACGATTCTCGGCACGTAGTTGATGTGAATTGACCAAAATCTTCTTCTTCTCATTAGAAAGTTTGTTAGCCGATCTTGAAATCATATCCTCTACTTGAAGCACGAAGTTGTTGAAACTATTACCCGTGTTTGAGAAGAGCTGGCAACCTACGATTCTACAATTCATTCTCACCAATCCATTCACCAACACATCGTCTATTTGTTCTTTTTGATTTCCGTTTTCACCAATCAACAAGATAATGTTTTGTTCATCCTTGTATGGTGCAATCAACTTCATGGAACCACGAAGAGCAGACCATGCATCACGATCATATTTCACTTTTCTTGTGTTACTATCAGCATATTTCTCCAAAGAAGACAATACATTTTCGACGTTATCCTTCAACTTGCATTTGGATTGTTTAGAATTTTCAGCATCAAAACCGACATAGTATCCTATACGGAAATGGAAGTCTTTGTTTTTGCTTTTTATCACATCTTTTAGCTGTTGCAAGAAACTTACATATTGTTTGAACTTTGAATTCACCTCTTTTTGTGATGAGAAGACAATCATAATGTTTATATGTTTCAAGTTCTTCAACAAGTCATCGTATGTGCGTTTGGTAATTGGTGTGCCTGCAAGGCTATAAACCAAGTTGTTGTCATTATTGATGATGGAGACAGGCGTAGTTGTCTTAATGGAAACAATATTGTCGCCCAACTCATTTATCTTATAGACTGGATTTACACCGATAAAATCAGGCAGTTTATAAGGTCTGACATAATTTGGAACAGATGATTTTGGTACTGAAACGATTGAGCCGTCGCCCATGTTTGTAAAGTTAAAACTTTGGATTGGTAGTTCGGAGAAATCTGCGTATAACAACTCTCCCAACGGAAGCAACATAGAGGAGGAAATCCATCCGGAAACGATGTTGCCAGCGCTTTCTGGGGTGATATCTTCCTTACCAATAATGAGAGCTTTATCCTTACTTACATTTCTTTTAGCTAAATAGACAGGTTTTTGGAATGAAACCGTACCGATTGGATTTAGCAATTCTGGTTCGCTATACAACGTCACAGCACCCTCCGTGAAAAAGTTTTCCGTTCTCGTCAGAGGGAATGTATCCTTAAACATGGTGATCATCTTAATTACGAAGCCAGTTGCCACGTCTGTCATTGCCTTCGACGAGAGTATCAAGTTGTTTTTAGGCATCCAACCGAGGTATTCTGCCTTTTGTGGATCTTTTACCTTTTTGCCTTCAAAAACACCAGGGTCATATTTTACAACCTCCACATAGTCACCTTTTTCTTTTATGACAGCGAGTGGATCAAAATAGCCCACCTCTTTTAGTTTCACCTTTCCACCTGGGTTGTAAAAGGTAGGGTTTTGGTCTCTGTCTGAATAGACAATCCACGGACTGCTTTTTTCTATAGATCGAGGAACTGCCACTTCACCACAACAATAGTTGCGAGAATAAGCGTCTGGAGTGTTTTTAATTCTTGTGGAAGAATTAACAGGAGTACATGCTGATAGAGCCATTAAAAAGGAGGCTCCAAAAACCCATCCTAAAAGATATTTTTTCGTATTCATTGTTTATTATTATTTCAATTTTTATTTTCCTTATTTGATGTTTGTGTAATCAACAATCGTTTGATTTTACTGCTTCCATCATATTCTATTTTTACATCTTGTATAACTATTGAGTTTTGTTTACCCGCCAACCACAAAATCTTACAATAAGTATCCAAACGGTCTTCTTTCGTTTCGTTTATTAAAACGGGCAAATTATCACTTGCTCTTAATAAACCTTTAACCTTATGGTAATTTGTATTGTATACTCCCTTTTTATCACTAATTTTTTGCAGACATTCTTGGATTGTAGCAGTAAGCAAAGGATAACGGCAAAAATCCTCTGGATTTATGTGACCTGGAAAATGGCAGCTATTATCCCTTATATCGAGAATGTTAATAGTATGACACACTGGATATGTCATACCTTGTACTACCAATTTTACCTCATAGATGCCTGGTCTTGAATAGGAATAGAATACATATTTCCCCTCTGAATCTTTTTTCCCACTCTCTCCAAATTCCCAAGAACATTTGTCCACCTTTCCATCAATCATAAACATAACTCGTTCATATAGAACTGCTGTATCAGGAGCCAGTATTTTTATGGGTACCTTATAGATCGAGCTATCTGGTTCTTTCACGTTTACAATATAATTGACACTATTTGAATTGTCAATAGTAAGTCTCACTTGATATAGACCTTCTTTATTGAAAGTATAGTCGCCACTACGTTGTGATGAGACATCCCCGTTTCCGAAATCCCATGTTACCGAATGGACGTTCAATGAACTATCAGAGAAGTGAATTGGGTTACCCAATTCAACATACAACGGATGAACCGTTGCTCTGACTTGAACATCTTTACATATTGCCTTCATCCCCCATGCGATTAACACTAATAGCGTTAGTGAACCATATATAATTAGTGAGCCTTTGGAGAATATCTTATTCATTGGTTATCTGTTTTTATGAATTCACTACGCCTAAATTTCGTTGTTTAAAAAACAATTATCATTAATCAATTCGTTTGAGTAACCATTAGTCGCTTGATTCTGCCATTCGTGCCATATTCTTCAGCAACCTCTTGAATTACTATTGAGTTTTGTTTACCCATCAACCTCAAATTCTTACAATAAGTATCCAATCGATTTTCTTTCGTTCCATTGATTAAAACGACCAATTCATCTTTCGCATTTAATAACCCCCTGACCTTATTGTAATTTGTATTGTATTCACCCTTTTTATCACTGATTTTTTGCAAATACTCTCTAATAAGTTCAAGCTTTTTATTTCCTGATTCATTTACATCAACTGTCAATTCCGGCAAAATACGAATCACGTGAGTTTCCGGATATTTCATGTTTGAAGTCATCAATTTTACTGTATAAGAACCTACTTTCGCATAGGAATGGATAGGATTTCGTTCTTCGGAATCTATATGGCCGGTTTCACCAAACTCCCATCGCCAATTGTCTGCATCTCCATCAGCCATAAACACAATACGTTCATTTTGGAAGGCCGTATGAGGGGCAACAATTTTGACAAGTTTAGAATTTCCCGAAGCTGACGTTGGCTCTTTTACATTGACAATAAAATAGAGATTTTTATCGTTATTGATGGTTAATCGTACTTGGTATTGCCCCACTTCATTGAACGTATAATCACCACTACGCTTATTAGCAACATCCCCGTTACCAAACTCCCATGTCACCATTTGAGCATCCATTGTACTATCACAGAAATGAATTGGCTGACCCACCTCGACACTTAACGGATAGATAGCTGCTCTGATTGGAACATTAAAACAAGATACCCTCAAAATCCATGCAATTAACACCAATAGTGCTAATGAACCAAATATGATTAATGAGCCTTTTGAAAACAATTTATTCATGGGTTATTCATTTTGTAATTTATCCATACCTGCACGACAATTGTCTAACAGTTTTTGAAATGTTTCTATATTTTTCTCTGATGCGAACAATCTCTCACGTTCGAACACTCTCATTTCATAAAAATCAGCAACTATATTATAGATGCGATAGCGATCGTCGTATTTATTGTCCGTATAGACTTTTCTCACCTCACCCAGCAAATAACTGAGTTCTCGCTTTTCATACGATGCATTCAATGCGGGATTTATCTTGTTGACGAGAGCATCAATCTTTGATAATTGATCGTCGATATCACTTTGTGCGTCACGAAAAGACTTCACTCTTTCCAATTGAACAATAGCATCCTTCTTGCTTTTTGCAAAATGATAATCGGAATCATTGATAAATAAGATATATGCACATACAAAGGAGGTCACAGAGAAAAGTAGAAGGACATATAGCAATCCCGTGATTCTCTCTTTTGACGTTAATGTTGTTTTACTCTTTCCCATATTTTACTATTTACAATATGAACTATCGATTCAAATGATTATTAATTTTCTTATTTCTATATAATTTCAGCAAATCACCATTACAGAGAACAGCTTCCTCTTTTATTCTGTTTTCTTCTGCTCTCATTGTAGAAATAGAGTCTCTCACTTTCAGCAAATTATCTATTTTAGACAATAAGAATGCATGTGTTTTCACATCCTTATCATTAAATTTTTCGATTTTCTTATCGATTTCCAATTTTCTACTGACAATAGAACGCATCAACAGTTCCGAATTAACATTATCTGATAGGTCGAAGGCGTGATAGCGTTTGAAAAAGTCGTCAAACTCATCACACAATTGTGCTTGTTCTCTGAAAATCTCCTCACTATTACCTGTTTTTGCCTTAATTTCGGATATCTCCGACTCAGATGTTTTTAGGAAAGTGAAAATAAAAAGTTGCGTCAAGATGATTAGTAACACCAAGCAAATGGAGAACTTGACATAACCAAGTATAACTTCTTTGTTATTTAATGCTTTCATGATAAAACTGTTGAAAAACCTAAGATTGGGGCTTTGGAAGGGATTTCATTGAGATAGAATGAGACCTCCCGCTTGTCCACATTTATATTTATATTTATTTCTGCATCAGCAGGTGTAAATAGTTCGATAATATTCAAGAACTGTTTGTAAGCCAAGCTGTCTGGGTATATCAAATCTTTGTATTTGCTAGACAAACCATTGATTTGAATGTCCATCACAGGGAAATAATCAGAGATGGAATCCCCTATTACAGTTGAGATATCGAGGCTTCTTTCGCCTAAAACCCATTTACAGTCGTCTGACTTGATGGTTAATTTTTCGTATGATAAATTAATATCCACTTTACAACCCAAGAAGACAGAAAGCACTTCGGCGATTTCTTCAGTAGAGGTCAGTCGATACGACTGAGAGAAGAAAGCGATAACGAACAATGCTTTGTCTAGGGAGAGATTTTGTAAAATTGGCCAATAGGTTCCAAGCAAGCGAACAAAGTTGTCATGCTTATCCTTTTTTTCCAATCTCATCTCATAGAGATTCGCCTCAATCAGCATTCTGTCTATTTCAATCTCAAATGGTTTGAAGAAGAAAGAGGCACTTAATGCTACTTGTCTGGCTTGTTTGAATGATTCGAGGACAGACTCCTTGCTTTTCTTATCATCAATGTCCAATCGTTTATGGAAAAGGCCTTCTGGCAACGACTCATACATGTCTCTTTTCCTTGTGTAGATAGAAAGATACTTTGAAAAGTTATCAGAAGAGTATTCCCATGATATCTTATCAATAGCCTTTCCACCCTTTGAAAGTCCCTCGCGAATAAGGCGCACCTCATCTGCACTAAGACCACTTTCAATCAGACAAGCTGCGACGAACTCTGCCCTGTAGTCGGTGTATAAAGTGTTTTTTTCTATTATTTCCTCTGTAATAGGTTTCATATATCAGATTACAATAACCAACTTGATTTCTTACCTTGATTGGTTTCGTCCTTTGTAGAAGAGACAGAGATCACCATGCTCTCTTTATGTTGACCCACATAATCAAGACGACTTAAGCTAACCAACAGTTCCTCCAACATTTTCAACATGCTATCAATGGAGAGCATAGACAAGCTAATGCGGTTTTGGTTATACTCTAATGAGACAACATCGTCTAATATTTGTTCGAAAGCTGAAGGCGATACTCCATTCCACTCGTAGAAATATTTCAAGACCTCTTCTTTGGTAGCTTTCGACATAAATGTCAGACTTGTAAGGATGGCATTTGCCAATCCGCTGATGATTTCAGTCACTTTATAAGGTGACATGGACATTCCGTAGTTATGCCATTGGAAATACATAGCAGCCAAAGTTCTTTGAAGTTCTTTACAAATCATAACCACATTTTCCAAGATGTCTGACTTGTTGGCAGTTTGAGAGTAAGCCTTTGTCAAGATAACATCCAATGCGTTTTTGATGGAAGATATGATTTGTGAGAAAGATATCATGTAGTTGGACAAGTCTGATGAAGAAGACATTGCCAATGAAGGTGGAATATAATTTCCATCCAATCTGAAGTCACCATCCTTTTTACGGAGCAAACCAACAACGACATCGAAAGGACCGTATTGGTTGACAGAATTCTTATCGCGTGCGATGATGGATAATCTGTATACTGGCTCGACAAATGGATATCTAGGAGGCACCTCTTTCATGTCTGGTTCGCCGCAAGGTCTTCTTTCGAAAGGAGCAACAGACAAAACAACGTCCCAGCCCTCATCAGCTCTTTCTCCATTGTCAGTGCATGCACAACTAACGGAGCCGTCGGAAGCCTCCAAATCAATTGGGAAACCTCCAGGAGTGATACCTTGGTATGAATAGAGAGCCAAACGAGTTCCATCTCCTTTACCTACAATAGAGAGTTGCATTGGAGTTTCTTCACTGTTAGATGGTAGTAATCCGTATGCATACTTACCACGAAGCAACTCTGTGTTTTTGAGCAAACGCTCCATTATGTAATTCTCTGTTGCAATAAAATGAGAAGAGGAGACACTCATTCCCTGCATCCAATTAATCGATTTAAAAATTGTATTCATATTGTTCAAATTTATTTCTAATCAATGTTTTTTACTCTCTTGGCGATAACCATATCAGTTCCGTTCAAATCGTTTTCTTCAAACGATTTATCAGGATCGATATACCTTCTGGACTTCATGAAGGAACGTTCGGTATAGAATATCCATCCATAAGATAAAGATGAATCATATAATTCAACTTGGTTGTCCGCCTTCTTTTGGTTGTAGTCGGTAATAATCATACCAAACCAGTTTGCAAAGACGAAGCTCTTCACTGTCTTCGCTTTGATACGGATAGGATCTTTGTCGTCGATGAATTTAGGTACTTCTATTTCGCAAACCATCAAGTCTTCTACGTCTATCTCGGCGTGAGGTGGCTCAAAGGTATCGCCAGACTGGTACACCTTCATTTTGAAGATCTCCGCAGGTATCTTCAAATACAATTTGTATGTAAGATAGAACAACGGATAAAATAGCATAGGAAGCAAAGAGGTACCTGCCCACAAACCAAATTGCAAGTCGTTTGTGACGTTGAACAAGATGGAGAAGACTGCCCATGCGATAAACAGTTGCACGAAGATAATCACAAAAAGAATGGCTGGACTTTTTTGCTTCAATGCAGGTATAAAATGATTAATCAGTTTCACATTGAGGAATCCAATCAGCAACATTAAAAACTGAATAAAGCAAAAGATATATGGCATAAAATCAATGCCAAAGAATCCAAATAATCCAAACAAAGATAAAATCAAACTTGAAAGCAGAACATACATTACGGCTTTCTTATCCGACAATATCTGATTCTTCTTTGCTATTATCACTGAGATAACACTCAAAATGATGATAATGAATGGTAATAGCAAATAATTAATGAAAAAATTTCCAAATCCAGCGTTCATATCAATCTATAAATAATCTATAATTAAAAGTCATCGGTGACTGTTCCTTTAATTTTCTGGACAGATCAGTCAGCATCTGTTTCTTTTGTTTTTCGGTCCAATCATTTTTGTTGACAATCAAATGAATGTCAATGGTACGTTGCAATCCCAAGCCAGACTCCACGCCTGTGGATATTCCTTTTTCTATCTTGATGTCAGTAAGTGAGTCGGACATTTCCGAATAGAAGAAATTGCGTATGTCATTATTGGTCACAATTCTATTTCGACTGGACAAGATATACTTAAACTTCGCGATTCGTTCTCTTTCAGAAAGTGGTTCTTTTCCACCAACTGTAGTGGTCAGGAACATCGGCATCTCATAATCGCCAAAAGAATCTCCCAAAAGGTTGAGTGTTGCACCAATTCTCATTCCATTAGCAATTGGACCAAAAGATGTCCAATATTTCAAATAGAAGAATGTGGATTGTTGAGGAGGTTCAACAAATAGATAGTATGGCATCTCCACTTCCCCACTTGAATCCTTTGTGATCAAATCGATTTTATGTAGCAACGATTCGATGAGATTCAAATTTTCAAAATTGTTTCCGCCACTAATTGATGAGAACAAACTCAACTCATCTTCCAATAGTCCTTGAAGACGAATCAAATACTCTTTTATATTTCGTTTGTCGAATGATTCGCATCCACCCTGACGAAGTGAGAAACAATCGTCCGTCTTATTTTCTTTGTATCCGTATGAATCTTTGTATTTCTTTCCTTTATCATCGGTCACCTCAATCACATCAAAGAAATATTCCCTTTCAAAGGTAGGAAGAGGAATGACGCCAAAGTCTTTCTTTACAAGATTGTTTTTGGTGTGCATCTCTTTGTTGACAACAGGGAATGTGTTGATGGAGACTTGCATACCAGAGAGGATTGATGAGTTGAAATACGGAGGCATTTCTATTTCCAACCACAACAGTTTCTTATCGAACACCTGTTCGTATTCATTGTAATCGTAAGAAACGAAACCGAATGGCATCTTTGAAAAATCTTCTGCATATACTTTTTGTGAACTGTCGATGGTAATGTAACTATCTTTATAGTAATCCATGACATTAGAGTTCACGCTATAGTCAGTCTTTGTATGAGTGAAGAATTCTGTCAACACCCTACCCTCTTCCGATTTCTCTTCGTATAGTCCACGATGGATGTCAAGTTGATCACCTTTCCACTTCCAAACAGAAGATGACAAGTAATGCAAATAGTCAGCACGTCTGTCGAGGTTAGGGAAATCGAAATAAACGGAGAGATTCTTCAGTTCCACCTCTTGAGCAGCAAATTCAATACCTAAGAAAACTTTGTTGACATTCTCCGGAATGGTATTTTTTTTCAATAACAACTTCTTGTTTTGATCAGGCATGATCTCGTAGACATTACCTTCGGTCACCAACATTTTAACCGTTCCTTTACGCAGCTGAGTTTTGCATACTGGATAGAAAGAGAAGGTTGTATCATCTTTTCTACCTAGGAATGGTGCTGTGATGGAAAAACCGTCAAACAAGTTAGTGCTCATATTGTCGATCAACGGATTGACATGCAATATGGCGTGAGAAGGTTGCACAACCGTCACAACTTCGGGTAGTAATATCTCGCTCAACCGACGCATTGTTCTCACCTCGATGTCTGCAATATCGTCAGACACATGATGAAGTTGCATGGCCAATGCTTCTATCAAAAGACGAATGAATGGATCCAGATTTTCAATCTTCTTGATATTCCAATACTCCAAAGCGGTCCGAATCATTCGGTCTTTTATCTCTTCTTTACTCTCTCTATTTACACTCATTTTCTTTTAATCTTTTGATAAAGGCCCCAAAAACAAAGAATAATACAACTGACATTTAGCTCCCGTGGAGTTTAGTGTCGCAGTTATATATATATCCACTTTTTTTCTAACGCTTACATTTCGAAACAATGCATTTTCTTTTAGCACATCCTCTACTACCAACTTGTATTCGCAATTGCTTATTCGTTTTTCATACTTGGAAATAGAGTCAGACAAACACTCAGTAAAACGTGTCTTCCATGCATCAAGAGATACTATTCTTTCAAAATCCATGTCCCAAATTCCTGTTCCATAATTTCTGTCGAAACAATGCTCCCCTGGGTATGTACCTATCAACATCTCAATATGCTGATCAATCGAATCCAGCTCCGAACACATATTTGATCTACCATGCGACTCGTCCAAAACAGAGGCAAAATCAAATGGTATTTTATAAAAACATTGGTCCATATTTATACTTGCACTATTTCTTTTTCTTTAAAATCATACTTATGCAAAGTTATATAAATAATAAAATGCATAAAACTTTTTTTCTTATTAGATTCGATTTTTCAACCATTCATCTATACAATTGCCTTTTTTTTGTCTACCAAAACTGCAATTGTAACTATTTGATAGGTGCATTTTTTGCACGAATCAAACAGTTACAATTCTATTTATCCACTCAATTAAGGTTCTTGCAACACCTCAATTGTACCTTTCTTCAGTATGCCTTCATCCATTACGACAGCATAGACATAGACTCCTGGACGAACGAACTCGTCATTTACTTTACCATCCCATCCGTTGGTTGAATGAGTTATTAGCATACCATAAACGTCGTAGATATAGACTTCATGACCTGGCATAAAGATATCGTTCTTTCCATTTCTGTCGAATGGAGTGAATGCAGTTGGAATTGGTTTCTCTACAATTACCACAGGAAGCACTTCCAAACGAATGATTACGATACTGTCACATCCTCGGATGGACAAGAATGTGTCGGTTTGTGCCACATAACTTCCTGCCTCCTCGTAGAGTTGATCCAAATAGGTCTCTCCTGCATTAATCGTATCCGTTATCACTGTCACGATCGTGTCACATGGCTTACTCTTGTATTCCTTCTCGTAAGCACCGATACAACACATTTCGTTTCTCTTAACGCCTCTTTGATCTGTCACAATGATAGAATCTCTCATGTATCGAAGCAACTGTCCGTTTGACAAAGTATCATTTACCATTGCTACCGTGTTGGATGAATTCAACACATAATCATCTTCATACTCCAATATGTCTTTGAAGTTATTTACAAAGATATCTTTGTTAGAGAATTGCTCGAATGACACACCTTCACGAAGAAGATTATGTTTAGATATACAATCAGAACCAACACTATCCAAATTCAAAATGATGTTACCTACAAGTTTCAATGAATTGCTTCTAGGTTGAATTGTCATTCCCTTATTTAAGAACGTATTGTTGTATATCTTATATTCACTCATATAGTTATCATTCAACTTCACTAATCGTAATGAATCATTTTTATAGAATGTTGAATTTAACAAGATAAATGTTCCATTAACTGAGGCATCCACAGCATACTTGCTATTATTGTTGAATAATGATGAAGTAATTTGCGTTGTGTCTCTGTGATCCTTGTTAAGAACGGATAGTGAATATATATTATCAACGAAAGCAGAGTTGGAGACTTTCAATTTCACACTGTCTGCGTAGATTCCGCAACCAGATTCTTCAAACATACATGAATCAATTTTCAGTGAGACTGCTTTGTTGGCAAATATGGACAACAAAGTATCTTTCTCCGTCTTAATACCATGGAATTTCACTCCACTGATAGAAGCCGATACATTTCTTATTTTTAGGATAGTGCTATTGGCTTTGCTATTCTCACTATTTTCGAATATTGTCTCGAATTTACGAGTATTCTTTTGGAATGATTCGTTTGTACTATTCTTGCTATAACCACCTTCAATGTTGAATGATTTCTCTGTGAAGAAGGATTTGTTTGAAGCGGATGCAGAATCATTTGACAATTTAGAATAAATAGGAGTATATGTACCATCTGCCATATAGTAGGTTACACCATTCTTCTTAGCATTTGCAAAGATGTATGAGAATGTGGTGTCGTTCATAGCGTTATCCCATGAAGATCCATCACCCTTTCCATCTCCATCTTCTTTCACATAATATTTTGTCTCATTCAAAGATGGAACAACATATAATTCGTGGTATACCAAACTATCTGATCCACACATACAAGTTTTCTTCTCGACGAACGCGTGTCTTCCCAATGTATCATATGTAATATTATATTTTGATTTCACATTTTCAAGACTTAAGTATTCAAGTCCTGGCAAATGGATTTCAATTGGCTTGCATGCTATCTCGTATGCACCTCTACAGGTCAAATTACCACGTTTAAAGCCTCTTTGGTCTGTCTTCACATTTTCAAGACGAGGGAATCTCAAGGATGCACCATCAATTGAGTCAGACTTCAAAGCTATGATTGGTGTGAAGACATCCTTTTCAAGAGATGCATCTGATGCAAGGAACAATGAGAAGTTCTCCGTAACGATATCTGTCTCTGATGTAATCTCAGATTTCTCTGAGTATACATTATATGAGGATTTAACCATATCGAGAGGTTGGTCAGGTATTTGAATTGGACCATGTACAATATTACCTATCATATTGAGTTCGGCATTCTCATTAAGAGTGCCGATTTTAATTGCATAACCATCC
>Ga0310696_10000338_pt1 | contig 77621 bp, 59 predicted proteins | sample AusTroGonzalo_MG_4_FD_203885 | JGI IMG/M metagenome (GOLD analysis project Ga0310696, IMG submission 203885) | Bovine rumen microbial communities from tropical cattle in Woodstock, Queensland, Australia - Gonzalo_02 (v2) (version 2) | ecosystem: Host-associated > Mammals > Digestive system >...
CTTGCGAAAGACTACAAAAACGTGCAGTTCGCCGACATGATGAAGGGAATAAATTTCCGCAAAATGGAAGGACATTTCCCGCACCATCACTGCGACAAAGCCTGTGCTGAAGGCTGCGCAGACTGCAAATGCGGCTGCAGGGAAGGCAAGGAGTGCGGATGCAAACACGGCGAAAAGCTTGAAAAAGAAGAATGCGGTGAAGAGGCTTGTTCTATTCCGGAAATGGACGCTCCGAAAGCTGAAGAGCACAAACACTGCGGCAAAGCATGCGCCGAAGGCTGTGCTGACTGCAAATGCGGTTGCAAAGAAGGTAAAGAATGCGGCTGTCATCACGGAGAGAAAGGCTGCTGCGGTGGCGATAAAGGCTGTGAGGGATGTGCAGACTGTAAATGCGGATGCAAGGACGGAAAGGGTTGTGACTGCAAAGACGGTAAAGGCTGCGCAGACTGCAAATGCGGATGCAAAGAAGGTAAAGAATGTCCGTGCCACGGCGACAAAGAATGCTGCAAGAAACACGGCGGCTGTGCCTGCCTCAATGAAAAAGGCGGCTGCCACCACGGAAAACACCCGTTCCCGCCGATGCCGGGACATTTCCCCGGAATGCATGATCCTCACGTATGGCTTGATCCGATGAACCTTATCGTTATGACCGACAACACCGTTGCGGAACTTTCCGCAGCAGATCCCGACAATGCAGCGTTCTACCGTGAAAACGGTGAAGCTCTTAAAGCTGAAATTAAAAAAGTGAATGACGAAGTTGCGGCTCAGCTCAAAGAAGTTGAAGGAAAAAGTTTCGTAGTTCACCACCCGGCTTTCGGATACTTTGCAGAAAGATTCGGTCTCAAACAGCTTCCTCTTGAAGTCGAAGGAAAGGAACCGAGCGCAGTTGATATGGCAAAAGTTATCGATTTTATAAAGAAAAACAATGCAAAAGCCGTATTCATGCAGGCTCAGATCCCCGATTCCGTCATTAAATCGATAGCTGAAGAAACGAAAGTCCGCGTTATTACTCTTGATCCTTTGGCTGAAAATGTTCTTGAAAATATTAAAAAAACAGCAAATGAGATAAAAGGGGCTTTAACAGATGAAAAGTAAAATTTTGGAAAAAATTCTCTTTGTTTTTTTGTTTTCTGCACTTGCTTTTTTTGCAGCATGCAGCAGTTCTGATGAAAAGGATGATTTGACCGATACCGATACAGTTTCAGACGAAGATTTTTCTGGCGATGCAGAACAGGGTGATGCTGATCACAAACCTACTGAAGATGCCGACACAACGCCCGACAACGGCGATTCAGCTGATGATTCAGGTAACACAACGCCCGATAACGGCGATTCAACTGATGATTCGGACAAACCGGCCGACAACACAGATACAACTGGTGACACCGATACAGCTGACGACACTGACTCTGGGTCAACTGACGATACCGATACAACAGGCGACACCGGTACGCCTGATGAAAGCGACACCGATTTCGAAAAAGCGGCGGAAGGCTGCACGATGATCGAAGTGCCGACAATAACAATGTCAGGTTATCCCGATGAAATCAACGGCTACTTCTCGCCGGCAATGGGCGGAAACGCAATCGATATCATAAAAATCCTCTTTAGTGGCGGCGGTCTCAAGGAAGGAACTTACGCACTCGGAACCGGCATAAATGAAAATTATGCGCAGTGTCAGCAGTGCGTTATGGTCTGGGTCGATGCCGAATATGGATCAGCGAAAGAATACTACTTTCAGACAGCCGGAACACTGAAAATCACGAAAATCGCCGGTGAAGGAGATGCCAAAAGAACTAACGGCAATATCAAAAACCTGATTCTGAAGCGGGCTGAAGACAATGTAAATTATGTTTTTGTTCCGAACGGTGAATGTGTTGCCGCTAAATTTGTCGAGTGGGAAACAATAACTGACGATCCATCGACTCCCGGCAACGATTAAATGTAATTCCTGTAAAAAAACATGAACTTTCTTCTTGCTTTTCTTTTTCTCTTCTCGTTGCAGACACTTGAGGACAACGACAATGTTTATGTTATGATGGAAAGCGCGGATGAAAATCCCACTTTTTCTTCATACCGTCTGAACAATCCCGAAAGAATAGTTTTCGAAGCAGGCGGAATATTCGGCGAATCCGATTTTTCCATCGCTTCCGGAATCGTGAAATCGGTCGAAAAGAGTGTTTCAAACGGTATGACCCGGTTTGTGTTTTTTGTCGAGCCCGGAAGTCAGTATACTTTTTTCAACCGCAAAGGAACAGTGATTGTCGCTTTCAGCCGCTCGGTTTTTCTTGACGACGAAAATTTTGATACAGTAATCGCCAAATTCCATGCGAAGAGAGAGAAGGAACTTCTTGCCGAGGCCGAAAAAGGGCGGCAAATCGAAGAGAAACGCCAGGCGGAAGAACAGCGTCTCGCCGAACTTCAGAAAGCTGAGGAAGAAAAACGCGTCGCTGAGGAAAAGCGCACCGCAGAACTTAAAAAAGGAGAGGAAGAAAAGCGCCTTGCCGAAGAAAAGCGTGTTGCAGAGCTGAAAAAAGCTGAAGATGAGAAAAAGCTTGTCCAGTCCCTTTTGAATGAACTCGAAGAAGAGGAAAAGCGAGCCGCCGAAGAACAGCGTATCGCCGAACTCAAAAAGGCTGAGGAAGAAAAACGCGTCGCTGAGGAAAAGCGTCTCGCTGAGGAGAAACGCATTGCCGAAGAGAAGCGTCTTGCCGAGGAAAAGCGCCTTGCCGAACTCAAAAAAGCCGAAGAAGAGAAGCGCATAGCTGAAGAAAAGCGTCTCGCTGAGGAAAAACGGCTCGCGGAACTTCAGAAAGCCGAGGAAGAGAAGCGTATCGCCGAGCTCAGAAAGGCCGAAGAGGAAAAGCGCATAGCCGAAGAAGCCCGGCTGGAAGAGGAAAAACGGCTGGCGATGCAGCAAGTTAAAGCGGTGAAATCAGAAGACGGCGAGATCCGCCATCTTAAAGTGACAAAAGCCGAAAAAGAGCCGACGCTCGCTGAAAAACTGCCTGATCTTCCAGTTACAAAACTAGAGAAAAAAGGAAAGCTCAAAAATCTTTTCTTCAGGAAATTCCCCGAATTCAGCCGCGTGACGATGGAAATCGACGGTGAAGTCGACTATCAGTTCAGGGAAATCGGCGGCGGATTTGTTATCGATGTTCACAATTTTGCCAAAATTCCTCAATATTTGCTGAATATTATCGATACGCGCGCTTTCAAAGCGGAAGTTGCCTACATTCTGCCGAAAAAAGTTGACGGTGTGCTGAAAATCTACATCAAAACCGATGCCGGAATGGCTGTCCGCAAGAGTGTTGACAAAAAATATATCCATTTTGATTTCTATAAACCGACGATAGAATAAAATAGGTCGAAATTTATTTATTATTTGCGCTGTTTTTGCTATAAAGCGCCGGATTTTGATTTCGGAGGAGACGTGAGCAGCAAAAAGACAAAAGATCCCAGACTTGTGGCAAGTTCGCTGATTCAGGATGTTCTTGACCAGTCGTTTTTCGTGAACGAACTTCTTAACGATTCGCTTTCGGCTTTTGATTTTCCGAAAAGACGCTTCATCACTGAGCTCGTCTACGGCACGGTGCGCAACCTCACCCATTTAGACTACTGGATCCTCAAAGTTTTCAAAAAACCGCTGAAACGGATGGACAAAGAGCTGCTCGCCCTTATCAGGGTCTCGCTTTACCAGATACTTTTCATGTCGAACAGAGAGGCGGCGACGATCGTTTTCGAAGCGGCGGAACTTGCGAAACGTTGCGGAAACGAAAAAACGGCGGGATTTGTCAACTTCATTCTGCGCGAGATCCTTCGCACCGGCCCGACACGCGAAAACATGGAAGCTGATTTTGCCGGCAAGCATGACGAATTTTTGCAGACATACTATTCCGTTCCCGACTGGTTTTACGCGAGGATAAAGGCTCAGGCTGAAACTTTGGGCAAAGATGTCGAAGAATATCTCCAGATCGTGAACAAGCCGCTCGGCATTACTCTCAGGATCGAAGGCGATGAAAATTTGCGGCAGCAGATCATCGAAAAGCTCGTTTCGAAAGGAGCAACGGCCGAAGCTGCAAAACTCAGTCCGTACGGGATCTGCACGAACAAGGCTGTCAACTTCTCGATGCTGAAAGGCTTCGACAACATCTACATTCAGGATGAATCTTCGCAGCTTTCAGTCCTCGAAATGGATATAAAACCAGGCGATAAGATCCTCGATATGTGCGCGGCTCCCGGCGGGAAGACCCTTTTTGCATCGTATCTGACAGGCGACGAAGGCTTTGTCACGGCGGTCGATGTCAACGGAAACCGCCTCAATATGCTCGCTGACGTCGTCATCCAGCACGGAAAGAAAAATATTGGAATGAAACTCCACGATGCTACAAAGGACAACCCAGAATGGCACAACGCTTTCGACAGAGTCCTACTTGACGCACCGTGCAGCGCGCTTGGTACAGTGAGAAGACACCCCGAGACAAAGTGGATAAAGAACGACAACGACCCGGCAAAAATGGCTTCTATTTCGGGAAAAATCCTTGAACAGGCAGCAAAATATCTGAAAAAAGAGGGCATTCTGGTCTTTTCCGTCTGCACCTTCACGCAGGAGGAAACATTGGAACAGATCAAGCGTTTCTCAGCGCATCACCCTGAATTTACCGTGGAGAAATCCTATTTCACCGTCAAGGAACCCGACGACAACAGAGACATATTTTTCATCTGCAGAATGAGGAAAATAAAATGATAAAAATCGCTCCTTCGATCCTTTCGGCCGACTTTTTAAAACTTGAGGAAGAAATCAGATCAATTGAAACAAGCGGTGCAGATCTGGTCCATCTTGACATCATGGACGGTCATTTCGTCCCGAACATCACTTTTGGTCCGATGATAGTCAAACAGATCAGACCTCTCGTAAAACTTCCTTTTGACGCACATCTTATGATCGAGAACCCGACGCAGTTCATCCAGAAATTCGCCGATGCGGGCTGCGAAATGATAACTGTTCACGCCGAGACTGAGCAGCACCTTCACCGCACTCTGCAGTTTATAAAAAGACTCGGACTCAAGGCGGGAATTTCGGTAAATCCGCACACGGCAGTCGATTTTCTCCCCTATGTCGGCGATTTATGCGACCTTTTCCTCGTGATGAGCGTAAACCCCGGTTTCGGCGGGCAGGAATACATAAAAAGCGCATCCGAAAAAATCAGAAAAGTTGCCGAGATCCGCGAAAAATACGGCTTTAACTACGAAATTTCAGTCGACGGCGGCGTAAACGCGAAAACCTTGCCTGAAATCATCAAAGCAGGAGCCGACATCGCCGTTATGGGCTCGTATTTCTTCGGCAAACTGCTTGAAGAACGCGCCGAACTCGTCAGAAACGCAAAAAATATTTCGAAATAGGAGAAGAAAAATGAGATGTCCTGATTATGTAACCAAGGAATTTATAGCGCATGTCATCAGAGAGGATCTGGGACGCGGCGATGTGACGACAAACTTTGTCTGCGATGAACCGCGCAACGGAAGGGCTTTCATCAAGGCAAAAAGCGACCTGGTGCTGTGCGGGGTAGACCTCGCGGCTTATGTGTTTAAATTCATTGATGAAGATCTTGATATCGAACTCCTTGCCGAAGACGGCGAAAAACTCTGTGCAGGCGAAAGAATAATGAACATTTCCGGGAATTCTGCATCGATCCTCAAGGCTGAAAGGACCGCTCTAAACTTTTTGCAGAGGCTTAGCGGAATTGCATCGCTCACGGCTGAATATGTGAATGAGATCGACAGGTATTCCGAAACAAAGATCGCCGACACGAGAAAGACGACTCCAGGGCTCAGAACGCTTGAAAAATACGCAGTCCGCACCGGCGGAGGCAGCAACCACCGTTTCGGGCTTGACGACGGTGTGATGATCAAGGACAACCACATCGTTCTTGCAGGCTCGATAACTCAGGCTGTCGAAAACGTTAGAAGCAAGATCCATCATCTTCTTAAAATCGAAGTCGAAACGACGAATTTAGACGAAGTCAGAGAGGCTCTCGCGGCAAAAGCCGATGTGATCATGCTTGACAATATGGATCAGGATATGATGGCTGAAGCTATTGAGATTATTGGTGAAAATGCAAAGATTGAAATTTCCGGCGGAGTAACGCTCGAAAGAATCAACGAACTTTCAAAACTCGGAGCCGATTTCATTTCAGTCGGGGCGCTCACTCACTCTGCCGTTGCGAAAGATATAAATCTGACACTTGAAATAATGTAAAAGTTTTTTGGGAGAATATTGATGAAATTAAGATTTTTGATTCCCTTTTTTGCGCTGTTTTTTCTTTTAAGCTGCGGAGACGACCCTGTTTCGCCTGAAGCGGAAAATGACAATCAGTCCCACGGACAGGAAGAGGGCAGCAAGGTCGTTCCCGACGACGAAAATTCAGACGATGAAAACGGGAACGGCGGCAAAAGTGATTCGGAGCATGGATCGGAAACCTGCGACGATTGCGACGAAGACGATGAAGATGTTTTCGAGCCTGAAGAGACTGACAACACTGCGGATGATAGTGATACGGCAGCTGATGCTGATGCAGATCCGGCAGATTCCGGCGATGATCAGGATATGGCTCCGGAACAGGATGATGCAGACTCGGAATTTGATGACGATGACGACAGCGATACCGGAGACAATGACGCAGACACCGAATCAGGTGATGACGACACCGATTCCGGCAGCGATACCGGCGAAGAAGAGGAACTAGAGGTCGTTCTGCCTTACAACGGCGGCAAAGTTTACAAAACGATAAAACTCAATACGGCAATCAACAAAATTGATATTCTCTTTCTGGTGGATCTTTATTCATCGATATCTGCGGCTCACCAGAATCTTAAAGACAATGTTAAAACAGCGATCGTTGATGAAATTACCTCAAAAATTCCCGATTCGGCTTTCGGACTTGTCGAATTCGGAACTTTTGAGCAGGATGTTTTTGTTCTTGAACAGGCGGTTACTACAGACCGCAACCTTGTCGGAAATAAATTCAAAAATATTGTTTCCGGAACAAAAGGCTCGCGGGTTTACCACAATTTCGCGCTTTGGGAAGCAGCGGCAGGCGTAGCCGATTACGAGCAGATCGCATACAAAAACAGCATCGGCGAAACAAGCTACATGTCGATAAATGTTCCTGCAGTTGACTGTACCGGACAGGAAGGCAGCATTGGCGGCGGCTGTTTCAGAAAAAACGCGATGCCGGTTTTTGTCATGGCAAGCAGCAGAAAGTTCAATGATCTGACTTACGACAATTTCGGTGAATGGAAACAGGGAACCAAGAAAACGCGTCCGATAGCAGCGGCAGAAATGAACGGGATATACGCGAAATTTTTAGGAGTCACTTTAACTACGACTTCTACGACTAATCCGAAGGACGATTTTAAATACATTGCGGAACAAACAAAGTCACAGACAATGTCAAATGAAAATTTTAACATTGCCGTTTCGCATAACGACGAGACTTTGTCCACCCAGATAGCTGATGCCATAAAAAATCTGACAGACAATATCAAACTCAATGTCAAGGCAGTATTTACCCATAACGAAAATGAATATGGTGTTGAAAATACTACCGCTTTCGTGAAATCATGGGATCCTGGAATGAGCAGTGACAACTACATGAAAGCTGGAACTGAAGCAACTTTCGACATAACTTTTGAGAACACGATCCACGAAAACACAACCTGCGACCCGCACATTTTCTACATAACGGTTGAAGCCAAAGGCGAAGGAATGGTGCTCGACAGCCGCAAAATCAAAGTCGTTGTTCCCGGCAAAGAATGTTCAGAACCGCTTCGATAGTGCATTAGTTTGACTTTGCTGCGTTTATCATTAAAATTCGGAAGTTTTTTGTGTTTTTACGAGGTAGTTATGATAAATCTGAGAAATTTGACAATTTTGATTGCAGTTTTTGCTGCCGCGACAGTCTGCAGCTGCGGAAGCTCTTCCGGAACTGAAAAAAAGTGCGAAACTGCTCTTGACTGCACGATGGGGTATACCTGCAACACTGCGACAGGAATGTGTGAAAAAAAATCAAATACAGCCGAATATGATCCAGACCAAACAGATTCCGGCAACGGCGGCGGTTCGGGCAGCACAGGCGATTCAGGCGATTCAAGTGACTCGGGTTTAACGGGTTATGCCGGGAAATCGGGCATAATCTGCGACTGTTTCGGAAAGGAATACGACATTCCGATGTTTGCGGCATCCGCAGGAAAGGAATGGTGCAAAGCCGACGAGGACGGTGACGGGATCGCGAACTGTCTGGAGGTCGTCAACGGCGCGGCAGTTGATACCGACTTGGACGGCATAAAAGATTACCAGGACACCGATTCGGACGGTGACGGAATTCCCGATTCGCAGGAAGGAACTAAAGATAGCGACGGTGACGGAATATACGACTACCGCGATGAAGACAGCGACGGCGACAGGTTGCTTGACAAATTCGAGTGTCCGGAACTTCCGTGTGTCGATACAGACGGCGACGGCATCCCTGACTATCTCGACACCGATTCGGACAACGACGGAATTCCTGATTTATACGAAGGAAGCGACGATCCTGACAAAGATGACGTTCGGAACTACCGCGATACTGATTCGGACGGCGACGGTGTTTCGGATACGGAAGAAAACGGCGGAGTTTTCCCGCCTCTGGACAGCGATGGCGACGGCAAGCCCGATTTTCTTGATACCGATTCGGACGGTGACGGACTTTCCGATAAAGTCGAATACGAGATCGGATCTGATCCGAGAAATTCCGATTCGGACGGCGACGGCTATGACGATTACTCCGAACATCTGCTCGGAAGCGACCCGAACGATGCAACGAGCATGATTTCGGAAGATGCATTCTATGTTCTTCTGCCTTACAAAGGCGAGCCTGATGTTCGTGACCTTAAATTCAGCACAAACATCCAGAAAGTTGATGTCTTGATCATGGTCGATCTTTCCGGCTCTATGAGCGGTGAACATGCTAATCTGAAAAGCGGAATAAAATCAATCATTATTGATGGCGTCCGCGCTAAGATATCCGACTCGGCTTTCGGTCTTGTCAAATTTGGAACTCTTGAAGATGATCCGTACATTCTTGCTCAGCCGATAACAACAGATGCCGAAGCGGTAAAAACCGCAGTTGACGGAATTTCTCAAAGCGGTGGCGGCGAAGAATATCACAATTTCGCACTTTGGGCAGCGGCAAGCGGTGAATACAAATATGAAAAAATCAGAATTGAAGGCGGAGTTTTTATTGTAAACTGCAGCAATGGTTCAAACGAAAGCGTCACATCAAATCCTCCTGACTGCTCCGCTTATCCCGGAAATATCGGCGGCGCATGTTTCAGATCTGAATCTCTGCCTATTTTTATCATGGCGAGCGATGAGAAGTTCGGTGACGGCGGCTTTTGCGAATGGAAGGATGGTTCGAGAACGACGCGCGAGATGGCTATTGAAAAAATGAATGCGATAAACGCAAAGTTCATCGGTCTTAACTCTTCGGCCAATGCTACAAGCGGTAATAATCCGTATAATGATTTCAACTATATATCTAACGGAACTGGATCAACCAATGCTTCCGGAACACCTTTCAATTTCCAACTCAAAGATGATGGTACCGATTTCTCACAGGCAATAGTCGATGCCGTTGTTTCCCTCACGAACAACATTCAGATCGACATTACCGCGAAAGCAAAAAGTGTTGACAATTCTGAGGGAGTTGATACATCCAAATTCGTGCAGTCAATATCCCCTGCAGTTTTCCAGAATGTCAAACCTGGTCAGCAGGTCACATTCGATGTTACTTTCAAAAACGATTTCTATAAAAACGATTCCTACGAATCAAAGGTCTTCACAGCATCGATCAGTGTTCTCGGAGACGGAGCTTTCCTTGACATGAGAGATGTTATCGTCGTTGTTCCGGGTATTGACTATACAGGAAATCAGGAATAATTTTCGTTGTTTATTCCCATTCTATTGTAGCCGGTGGTTTTGAACTGATGTCCATGACTACGCGGTTTATCCTTTTGACTTCGTTGATTATGCGTGAACTTACTTTTTTGAGGAATTTCGGGTCGAATTCGAACCAGTCGGCTGTCATGAAGTCGTCCGTTTTGACAGCGCGGAGTGCAACGACGTATTCGTAAGTGCGGCAGTCGCCCATGACTCCGACGGTTTTGACTGGAAGGAGAACTACAAACGCCTGCGAAATTTCGTCGTAAAGACCTGCGTTTCTGATTTCCTCGATGAAAATATGGTCCGCTTCCTTGAGAATATCGCATTTTTCGCCTGTGACTTCACCTAAAATCCTCACCGCAAGGCCCGGCCCCGGGAAAGGATGGCGCTTGATGAGCTTTTCGGGAAGGCCAAGTTTAAGGCCGAGTTCGCGCACTTCGTCCTTGAAGAGGTCACGCAGCGGTTCAACGAGTTTCAGCTTCATGTTTTCTGGAAGTCCGCCGACATTGTGGTGGCTTTTTATCGTGGTCGAAGCTCCTTTCTTGTTGACGGAACTTTCGATCACGTCGGGATATATCGTTCCCTGAGCCAGGAAATCGGCGTCTTTTATTTTGTTTGCCTCGCGCTCGAAAACTTCAATGAAAGTGTTGCCGATGATCTTTCTCTTCTTTTCGGGTTCGGTGACTCCTGCCAATTTGGTAAGGAATTCGTCACGCGCATCAACAACGATGAGGTTGAGCATATCCTTGAAATTTGCCTCGACCTCTTCGCGCTCGTTTTTGCGCAGTAAACCGTTGTCAACAAAAATCGCTGTGAGGTTTTTGCCGATCGCGCGGGCTAAAAGTGCAGCCGTGACTGAAGAATCGACTCCGCCAGAAAGACCGAGGACGACTTTTTTGTCCTGGATCGTGTTTTTGAGGTTTTCAGTCGCGATTTTTATGTAGTTATCCATTTTCCATTCGGCTTTCGCGCCGCAGACTTCAAAAAGGAAGTTGGAAAGCATCTTTCTTCCTTCGAGAGAGTGATTTACCTCCGGATGGAACTGCACTGCGTAGATTTTTTTCTCGTCGTTTCCTATCGCTGCAAAAGGGATCGTGTCGGTTTTTGCGATCGGATAAAATCCATGCGGGATCTCCGAAACATAGTCGCTGTGGCTCATCCAGACCTGTGTTTTGAGCGAAATCCCTTTAAAAAAAGGAGAGTTCGGAGCGAGGTTTTCGATGTAAGCGCGGCCGTATTCGCGGCTGTTGCCGTTGCTCAGTTTTCCGCCGAGACGCGAGGAAGTGAGCTGCATTCCGTAGCAGATGCCGAGGATCGGGATCCCGAGTTCGAAAATTTTCGGATCTACATCTGGTGCCCCTTCATCGTTTACAGAAGAGGGACCACCTGAGAAAATTATCCCTTTCGGCGCAAAATCCTTAATGAAATCAAGAGAAACATCAAACGGTTTGAGCTCGCAGTAGACATTCATCTCTCTGATCCTTCTCGCGATGAGCTGGTTATACTGTGAACCAAAATCCAAAATAAGAATCTTATCCATGAAAACCTCCGAAAACCTCACCCCTTTTGTTCCCCTCTCCACTGTGGCGAGGGGGCAAAGATAAGGTTAAAATCCGCGCTTTCTTAGCATAAATGTGCGGTAAAACAAAGTTTTTGTTTGATTGAGGAGAAATAATTTTTAAGTTTGCAGCATTCATTTGACTTGTCGGATATAACTTGTAAAATTCAGAGTTTTTTGTTTTGAGGCTGAAATGCTGGTTTACCCTTTCAATATTTTTGATAAAGAATACTCATCTTTAATGCAGAAAATCGGTGTTTCGGAAGCCGGGATTTCAATCATGAAAGGCCGTTTTGCTCTGGAATCGTTTGTAGTTTCGGATATTTCGACTCCGGCGGCGAATGTGGTAAAGCAGCAGGTCCTTGCTCTCGGCGGAGAGGCTGCGGTTCCGGCACACGCCGTGAACTGCTCGAAACCGAAAAGCGATTTCGTTTTTTCACTCAGAAACGACAAAATTCCGGAATTTGTCGCAAGAATGAAGGCTCAATGCTGGAAACTGCCTCAAGTTGCAGATTTTGTTGAAAAATTTATTGGATCAAGGAAGCCGTGGTTTTCTTTTTCGCACCCCGGGATCGACACGACGCGGCCGAATATCATGGGGATCCTCAATGTCACACCGGACTCTTTTTCTGACGGCGGAAGCTGGACGAACATCGATGCTGCTTTGAAACATGTTTCCGAAATGGTTGAAAACGGTGCTGATATTATTGATGTCGGCGGAGAATCGACCCGCCCGGGAAGTGATCCAGTCGATGCCGAAACTGAGAAAAACCGCGTCGTTCCGGTAATCAGCGAGATAAAAAAACAGTTTCCCAAAGCTGTGATTTCGATCGACACGGTGAAAAGTTCAGTTGCTGACGCTGCGATAAATGCAGGTGCCGAGATCGTGAACGATGTGAGCGGACTCACTTTTGATGCTGATATGGCTTCAGTCTGCGCCGGTGCCGGGAAGCCTGTTGTGATCGGTCACATCAAAGGCTCGCCTAAAAATATGCAGGAAAATCCGGTCTATGAAAACTTGTTCAGTGAAATGCTCGATTTTTTCAATAAATCAAAAGAGCAGCTGCTTTCAAAAGGTTTTCCTGAAAGCAAAATCATGATCGATCCCGGGATCGGTTTCGGCAAAACTCTCGAACAAAATTTAGCTATAACAAAACATCTGGAAGTTTTCTTCTCATGCCTTGATCCGGTCATGGTCGGGTTCAGCCGCAAAAGCATGATCGGAGCGCTTTGCGGAAGAAAAGATCCGCTCGAAAGGCTCGCCGGAACAGTTGCGCTTGACACGGTCGCTTTGGAAAAGGGTGCTGCAATCATAAGAGTCCACGATGTAAAAGAGGCAAAAGATACTTTGGAAATATTCAATGCTTTGAAGGAGTCGCCATGTCTTTAACTTTTTCTGAATTTCTGACGAATATCGCCGGCAGTGATCCGGTGCCGCTTTTTATTTTTAAGGCGGCGGTCGATTTCTGCTGCATTTATTTCATTTTTTATCTCTTTTTTGTCGAGATCAAAGACAGCAAGTCGATCAGGGTAACGGCCGGTTTTGCGTTGCTCGCCTTGTTCTATATTTTTGCGCGGATTTTCGACCTGACGGGGATAGCATGGTTTTTAGGAAACTTCTTTTCCTATGCCGCTATTTTAATAATCGTAGTTTTTCGTAATGAGATCAAGAACATGCTTGCTTCGATGAGTATCGTGAACGTAAACATGAAGCAGGAGGAATATTCAGGCGAGGAGGATATTGTAAGCCATATCGCAAATGCTATGGATTATCTTGCTTCGGTCCGTGAAGGGGCGCTCGTTGTAATAATGCCTTCGGAAGACGCCAAAATTGGAGCCATTGCTGAAGGAACGGAGATCGATTCGCTCATCACGAGAGAACTTCTTCTCACGATCTTCAAGAAGAATTCACCGCTTCACGACGGTGCGGTTATCATAAAAAACAAAAGGATCTCAAGGGCTTCGGTATTTTTCTCTCTCAGCACGAACCCCGATATCGACCCGAATTTCGGTACGAGACACCGCGCTGCTTACGGTATCAGCGAAAAAGTTCCCGACGCGCTAGTCATCGTAGTCAGTGAGGAAAGAGGCGAGATCTCGCTTCTTCACGGCGGCAGAATCACGCGTGATCTCAGCAAGGACGCCTTGAAACAGCAGCTTGCAAACAGACTTTAGGAGAAAAAAATGAATATAACGACTTCATCGAAATCTGAACGGCTGAAAAGGATTTTTACACACAATTTCCGCGAAAAGTTTCTGGCGGCACTTTGCGCTGCCGCGGTGCTTATGTTTGCTGTCTGTTTCAAACAGGTTCGTCAGACTTATACATTTAACATTGATACGAAAACAGCCACGGATTCGGTACTTGTTTCGCAGAACGCTTCTTCGATCGAAGTGACTGTTTCCGGAACATTTTTTGATTTGCGCAGGATAAGTATTGAAAATCCTGTGATAAACTTTGATTTTTCGAATGAAAAGGCGGGAGAAATCAGCAGAACGGTAAGCGGAAAGCTTTTCCCGGCAGTTTTTAAAAATATTGAAATCGAAACAATTTCCCCTGAAACGCTGATATGGCGGACTGAGGCTAAAGTTGAAAAAACTGTTCCTGTAAGCATCGTTTTTGATGGAGAGAATGCTGGTGAAGACTACACTGTAGAACCTGCCGAAATCGGGATCACAGGGGCGGAAAGCGCGGTCAACGGACTTGAAAAAATAAATTCGGAAAAAATTCCCGAAGATGCTTTCACAGAAAAGACTGAAATTGAAATTCCTCTGATTTTTCCGGAGTTTACAGCTTCGACAGACGGAACGCTAAAAGTCAAAGTGACTAAAAAAGCTGTCGGGGACGAAGCGGCTGAAGCGCAGAAAAACGAAGAAAATACAGAAAAAACGGAGAGCGGGGAATAGTGGCGGAAAAAGCGCGTGTGATCTGGTTTACAGGCCTTTCGGGAGCAGGAAAAACGACTCTCGCCGAAAAACTTGTCAGCCATCTCAAAAATTCAGGAGTGAAATGCGAACTTCTTGACGGCGACACTGTCAGAAACATCTTCCCGCAGACAGGATTTTCCAAAAAGGACCGCGACGAACATGTAAAACGGATGGGTTTTCTCGCTTCGATGCTCGAGCGCAACGGCGTTACGGTCGTCGCTTCCTTCATTTCGCCATACCGTGAATCACGCGACTTCGTTCGAAAAATGTGCAAAAATTTTGTTGAAGTCTATGTCTCGACTTCGCTTGAAACATGCGAAAAACGCGATGTCAAAGGGCTCTACAAAAAGGCGAGGAAAGGGGAGATCACCTCTTTTACCGGGATCGACGATCCTTACGAACCGCCGCTTGATCCCGAACTCACCATAAAAACCGACAACGAAACGGTTGAGGAATCGTTTGAAAAACTGGTCGGGTATTTGAACTGTTAGGGAGTAGGGAGTTTAGGGAGTTTAAGGTGTCTAGGGTGTTTAGGGACCTTAGACTCCTTAGATTCCCTGTTCCCGGAGACTTGACAAAACCGTGCTACAATAATAAGAAGTGCCGTTTTCTGTTTATTAACTTTCAATTTAGGGGGAATCCATGGTAACAGTAAGACCTTTCAGAGCTATCAGACCGCGTGACGAAATCGCTTCCAAAGTCGCGGCTTATCCTTATGACGTTCTCAATTCGGAAGAGGCAAGGGAACTTGCAAAAGACAACCCGATCTCTTTCCTTCACATCAACAAACCAGAAATCGACCTTCCGAAAGGGACCGATCTCTATGACGACAGCGTTTATGCAAAAGGAAAAGAGAACTTCCAGAAAATGATGAAGGAAGGCGTTCTCGTTCAGGACAAGGAACCGCACCTTTACATCTACCGCCAGGTTATGAACGGCCACGAGCAGTATGGTATCGTAGGCTGCGCAAGCGCTGACGACTACAACAACGACCTTATCAAAAAGCACGAGCTTACCCGTAAGAAAAAAGAGGACGACAGAACCCGCCACGTAATCGAACTCAATATCAACGCAGGTCCTGTTTTCCTTACATACAGAGACAACAAACGCATCGACGAACTCGTTGCAGAAGTTGTTAAAAATACTCCGGAAGTAGATTTCACAGCTGACGACGGCATCCGCCACACAGTCTGGGTAATCAAAGACAACAAGATCAACAACGAGATTACCGGAACATTCTACAACGAAGTTCCGCTTCTTTACGTCGCTGACGGCCACCACAGAAGCGCAAGTGCAGCAAGAGCGAAGGCTGAGAGAATGAAAAACGATCCGCACTGGAATCCGGAAAAGGAATACAACTTCTTCCTTGCTGTTTTCTTCCCGGCAACCCAGCTCAAGATCCTCGACTACAACAGAGTCCTTCTCACGATGAACGGTCTTACCAAAGAAGAGTTCATGAAGAAAGTTCTCGAAAAGTTCGAGATCGTCCGCGAAGGCGAAGCAAGACCGAGATGCGCGAAAGAATTCGGCCTTTACATGGATAAAAAATGGATCACGATCAAAGCAAAAGACGGCACATTCCCGGCTGACGACCCGATCGAAAGCCTTGATGTCGCAATTCTTCAGAACAACCTTCTTGCTCCGATCCTTGGTATCGGCGATCCGAGAAGCGACGAAAAAATCGACTTTGTCGGCGGGATCAGAGGAACCGAAGAACTCGAAAAGAGAGTCGACAGCGGCGAATGCACGATGGCGTTCAGCATGTTCCCGACCTCGATCGAACAGCTTATGAGCGTTGCAGACGCAGGCAGGATCATGCCGCCGAAATCGACATGGTTCGAACCGAAACTCAGAAGCGGACTTCTTGTCCACATTCTTGACTAACACCTTGCTTTCTTTATAAAAATATCGTAAAAAGTCCTGAAAAGGTTCAAAAAACTTATGTTTTTTCAATGGCGGAGTTTTGTATGAGCGAAAAATCTGTTGCTAAAATTCTTGAGCAATATGCTTCAAAAAGAGAGACGGTTTTTGTTTTTCCGACCGGACCGGTCATGGAAAGCTGGATCGACTGGTGCGTGAAAAATTCAGAAAAAACAGGAGTTTCCGCAGTTGAACTCGACCGTTTCCTTGTCTGGGAAAAATTCGAAGAGCGCTTTACCGGACTCGATTCAAGACGTGTTACGGATGCGGAGCGCAGACTGTTCACAGCTGACCTCATCAGGCGGAATGCGGAAAATAAGATTTTTGAAAAAATCATAACACCATCTTATGCCGACAAAGCTGACTCTTTCGTTGACTGGATTGCGCGGATCCTGCCGGAACTCAGGTCCTGGAAAGAAAAAACTGAAGAAAAACAGTATGATTTTGATGAAGAAGACCGCGATTTGGAAAAACTTTATGAAGAATATGCCGGATTTTTGGAGCGGAACAGTGTTTTTGAACCTCTTTGGGAAAAAATAGACATTTCCGGCAGCAGTGACGATTTTATTTTCATTTGCCCGGAACTATACGGCGACTATGTTTTCAGAAAAGATTTTTTCAGCGGAAAAATTTGTCTTCACACGTGGGAACTTGCCGAAAATATTGAGTGTTTGCAGTACGGCGATGCAAGAAGCGAACTGCGCAGAACGATCCTTTCGATCAGGCGGCTGGCTGAAGAAGAAAACATAAAATATTCCGACATTGCCCTTGTTGTCCCTGATCTGGCGACTTACAGGCCCTATCTTGAAAGAGAACTGGAAAAATACTGCGTTCCCTACGTGATAAAAGCAGGGAAACCCCTTGCAAAAGAGCCGTCGGGAAAGATTTTTCAAGAAATTTCCAACTGCTGCGGATCGGCGTTTTCGTTCAATGCACTGCGCTCGCTCATCCAGAGCGGCACTCTGCTTTGGAAAGATGAATTTCGCGAAAAAGCGGAAGAACTTGTCAGAACCGGGCGAGAACTCCGCTGCATCTGCGGCATAAAAAACACAGACTCGTGGGAAAAGGCCCTGTCGAATCTGAATGACGACAAAAGTCCATTGATTTTAGACACTTATAAATCTTTAAAAGAAAAGGTCGAAGCCTTTTTCAAAGCGGTATCTTTTGAAAAAATCCTCATCAGTTGGGAAAATTTCAGAAAAACTTTTATGAATGATAAATCTGACGGGGACGAAGTTCTGTTGCAGTGCACTGCAATTCTGCGCGAACTTTCGGCTGCGGAAAAGAAACTCGGTCTTTATCCGCGCAATCATTTCGAGTTTTTCCTTTCGCACATTAAAACGAAAAATTTTTCGGAGAAAAGGAAAAATCAGGGGATCGCGGTTTATCCTTACGGAGAAACTGCCGGAGCCGCTATAAAACACCAGTTTATTATTGATTCCTCCCAGCAGAATCTTGAAATCGTTAAGAAAACTCTTGGATTTTTGAGCGATGAAAAAAGAAAACGCCTTGGAGCCGAAGATTCTGTTCTCTCGGAAGCCTGCATCGCGCTTTATGCTGAAAATCCTGAAAGTTCAGTGAAATTCAGCTTCTGCGAGGAGGCTTTTTCAGGTTTTGCGATATGCCACAACGCTCTGACGGAGATCAAGCCGGATGAAAAAGAGGCAGAACAGCTCGACAGGAACGATTTTTTTCTGAATGAAGCCGATATTTTTAAAGGAAACAGCGGCAAAAAATATGTTCTGACAGAAGCTCAGAAAGAAAATTTCAAAAAATGGAGTTCAAAACTTTCAAAAAACGAAAAGTATGTTCCCGAAACCGTCTTGATGAAAAAAATAAACGATTTTTTCAGCGAACGCAGAAAAAAATGCGAAATTGACAATGAAAAACCGGTCGTCACCCAGAGCGATCTTGCCGATTTCTATCCGTGTCCGAGGAAATGGATTTTAAACAGGGTGCTGAAACTGAAGGAGCTGCAGTCGGAAAGCGGACTTTTGGAAAGATGGGACATGGGAAACATAAATCACAGGATCCTTGAACTTTTTTTCAACAATTACAGATATTTAGGTGAGCCATTGCCTGAAGCCGGCGCAGACGGAAGATTCTATGACGAGGAAAAAATCATGGATCTTGTCCTGAAATGTGCAGAAAGCGCTCTTCAAAACCCGAATTATACGAAAAGTCCCCTTACAGACAGGATGCTGCAGAGCCAGAAAGAGACTCTGGCAGGAAACATTATGAAATTCCTGCGCACTTTTTTGAAACCATGCGATGCAGAAAATAAAAAAGAGCGTGGGGCAGGCGGCTGCAAGGTTATCGGAACGGAACTGGATCGGTGCAACCGAAAAGAAACAGGCAGGAATTACAATCTTAACGGAAAAATCGATTGTCTTCTTGAAAACAAGGACGGAAAACTGATGATAATCGATTTCAAAAATACAAAATCCGCGCTGCCTAAGGTCGGAGACATCAAATTAAAAGACTTAAACGACGGTTTTCTCGGCGATTTTCAGATGGCTGCATATGTCGCGCTGGTCGAGGAAAACTTCGACAAAGATATTGCAAGTGCCTGTTTTTATTCGATAAAAACCGACGATACTGCCGCAGCTATCGATGAAAACAGGAAAAAGAGCGCTGAAAGCTTTAATGAAACGCTTGAAGCCTTTGAAAAATGCGCTTCCTATTTCGCCGAGGCTGTGGGAAAGGGAAATTTCGCGCCGGCAGTGGAGGAGCTTAAGTCTGAAAACGGGGAGAGGGTTCCTGTAAAACCGCTCAATATCGGCGAAATTTGTCCGAAATGCGATTTCGCTTCAATCTGCAGACTTCACTTCAAAGGAGGAACTGATGAGTAATTACGCATATCTTGATAATCTGGACGACGACCAGAAAAAAGTCTGCTGCAGGACCGAAAACACGATCGTCGCTGCCGGGGCGGGATCGGGAAAGACCCAGGTCCTGGCTTCGCGTTTCGCATGGCTTGTCATGTCGGAAGGGATAGAGGTTTCCAAAATCCTCACGTTGACTTTTACCAACAAGGCGGCAGCGGAAATGTATCAGCGGATCTACAGGATCCTGAAGAAATTCCGCGATGATGAAAAAACGCCGGAACCCGAAAGATCGCGTGCAAAAGAGGCTTTGAAAAATTTTACCGATGCACGCATCCAGACTCTGGATTCCTATTGTGCCGGAATTGTCCGGCGGGCCGCAGGAATTTACGGAATCCGTCCCGATTTTACAGCCGGATCTGCCGATTCTGCCAGAGAGATAAGGAATGCGGCTCTTCCTTTTGTATTCGAGCATCTGGAAAATACCGCCGTAAAAAAACTGGCCGAAGTCGGAAAAATCGAGGATTTTGCCGAAAATATAATCGCGGAAACAGTCATAAAACACGCTTCCGTCGCCAAAGACAAAGGCTTTTTCACGGAAACGGAAAAAAACGAAGAGCCGCCGGAAGAACTTCTCGCCCTTTGCGGACTTTTGGATGAATTTACAGAAAAAGCTAATGATATCAAACGGAAAAGCGGAAACCTGACTTTCCACGATGTTTCGGAACTTGCTCTTAAAATCCTGCGTGAGCAGCCAGAGATCCTGGAAAGCGAAAGAGCGGCCTATTCCAAGATAATGATCGACGAATTTCAGGACAACAACGGCGAAAACAAGGATCTTCTCTTTCTTCTTGCCGGAAAAGGAGACGGAAAAAACAATATCCCTTCGGCTGAAAACCTTGAAAATGACAAGCTTTTTTTCGTAGGTGACGAAAAACAGTCGATTTACAGGTTCAGAGGTGCCGATGTTTCGGTTTTCAACAGTTTGAAGACGGAACTGGGCGACGGCGCGTTTTTCCAGATGGTCAACAACTACCGTTCGGACCCGGAACTGATCAGTGATTTCAACATTCTTTTCGGAAGCAATACCGTGTTTGACAACGCTACGGATAAAAATTTCGAAGCGAAATATACGAAAAACGCCGAAAAACCTGGAGTCTGCCTGCCGGGACCGGACAAAAACAATGTCAGGATCCACATAAACATGCTGAAGGAAAAATCAAAAGATTGCGCCGCCCGTTTCATTGCCGCAAAAATAAAGGAAATTGTTGAAAAGACAGGCGGGAACTATTCCGATTTCGCGATCCTGGACAGAACCAGAACGGACAGAAAGTATATCATCAAGTGGTTGAATATACTTAAGATCCCATTCACGCTCGACCAGAACTCCTCAATTTTCGGCGACAGCGTGGTGAACGACATCTACACTGTTCTCCGCTGCTGCATCTATCCCGAAGACAGGCTCGCGGAAGCGGCTTATCTGGCGTCGCCTTTCTGCGGATTCAGCGAAGCCGAGATCGAAGCATCTTTCCTGACTGACTGCATGAGCGACAAACTGAAAGAAGCGGAAAAAAATCTTGCCGGACTCAGGGAAACCGCGCTTTCGCAGCCTGTTTCATCGACCGTTTCAATGATCTGGAACGTGCTGAGATATGAAACACTCTCAGAAAATGAAAACTCGTCACGTGAAAGTCAGTTCGATATGATTTTTGAACTTGCAAGACAGTGCGATGAAAGCGGAAAATCGCCTGCATGGTTTGTTGACCAGCTTTCAAAAATCAAAAAACAGGAAAAACAGTCGTTCGGCAGCGATACAGCCGATCTTGATGCCGCTGAAATTTCCTTCCCGTCCGAAAAACGCGAAGGAGTGCATGTTATGACGATCCACAAAAGCAAGGGACTTCAGTTCAAAACGGTTTTCCTTCGCGGTTGCGGCGACATGAGATACGTGTCAAACAGCGGAATATATTTTGACGATAAAAACGGGCTTTCAATTAAGGAAGAGAACACCGATGACTGCGGCGACGACAGGGCTAAAAGTCTGGCGGAATTCCGCCGTCTGATATATGTCGGGACGACGCGGGCCGAAAAAGAAGTCTACATCATTCTGGATCCGCTGACCAAAGAACAGAATGATTTCAAACTTCTGCCGAAAGCGCTGCTAAAATATTATGGGGAAGCCGGATCTGATCCTAATTTCGGACTGAATTCAACTGAGTATAAGGAAAACGCTCCCTTTGATTTTTCACGGATAAAATTTGAAGCGGAAATTCCGGAAACAGCGGAACAGACTCCGGAAATCGGAAAAATAACCGGAATTTACGAAAATGCGGAAACAGTCGGATGCCCTGAAATCAAGCCGGATCACATCTCGCCGAGTTCGCTTGAGCCTGATATTCGGCATGAAAAAACAGAAAACGACTCAAAAAACGAAATGATCCCGGCTGAAAACAGACTCGATGCCGCATCTTTCGGAACTTTGGCGCACGCTTTTCTTGAAGCCGCGGCAAACGGCATCGACCCGGAAAAATTTGAACCGGAAGCGGCACTGAAGGGGAGTCTGAACGATGATGATTTTGCTTCCGAATGCAGAAAATGCATTGCTTTCTGCAAAAACTTTGCTCGGAGCAATCTCGGGCAGAAGCTGAAAAATGCCAAAGAAAACAACCTGTTCTGCCGTGCGGAATGGAAATTCAGAATGTTTGACAAAGACGGCGTGGTCCTGAAAGAGGCGCATGAAATTTTCTATACCGGCTCGATCGATCTGATTTTCGGAAACGGCGACGGAACCTATACGATCGTTGACTACAAATCGGATGAAATTCAGGACAAAACGAAATATTACGTACAGCAGAAATGTTACCGCGCCGCAGCGGCGAAAATGCTGGGAATCGATGAAAGCGGGATCAGATGCTTTCTTTACTGGCTGAAAACGGACTCGGCTGAGGAAATCACTGAATTTCTATAAAAACGACCGTTTGAAGGCAAAAAAAAACCGCCCTTCCGGGCGGCCAACCAAAAAAAGGAGTTAACCTCTTTTTTTCTTCATGTTTTTTCTGCGTCTTCTCTCCGCTTCTTCCTTTTTCAGGCGGTTACGGACTGACGGCGGCTCGTAATGACGACGTTTTTTGATTTCTTTGTAAAGACCTTCGAGAGCCATTTTTTTCTTGAGGATCTTTATCGCCTTTTCGAGATCGTCGGAAACATAAACCTCCAAAGGAGCGATGATTTTCTGTCTACGCATTGGTTTTCACCACCTTTCATACTTCTGATTTGTTAATAACAACATGAAGCGCCGGAAATTATAGGCAAAAAAAGTTTTTTGTCAAGGGAAAAGCATTGATGCAGGTAGAAATGTCGCTTTGCTTTTTCTTGCTTTTGCCGTTTTAAGTGCTACAACGGCGCAGACACTGTTTTTTAACTTTTTATGGAGGATAAAATGAGACACATTTCCGTCAGAGGACAGTCGATGCCCCTTTCACCGATCAGAAAACTTGCTCCTTACGCAAACGACGCGAAAGCAAAAGGCAAAACGGTTTACCACTTCAATATCGGCCAGCCCGATGTCGAAACTCCCGAAGAAATGCTGAAAGTTCTTAATGAAATCAAGACAAAAGTCATTGCTTACGGTCCGAGCCAGGGTATTCCCGAATATCAGGATGCGCTTGTAAAATACTACGCAAGATACGACATTCCGCTTACCCGCGACAACATCATGGTAACGACCGGCGGAAGCGAAGCGATCATCATGGCTTACACAGTCTGCCTTGACGCAGGTGACGAAGTGCTCATTCCGGAACCTTTCTACACGAACTACAACGGTTTTGCGACCGCTACAGGCGTAAAGATCGTTCCGATCACGACAAAAATCGACAATGACTGGGAGATTCCGGCAGTTGAAGAAATCGAAAAGCTCGTAACCCCGAACACGAAAGCAGTCATGATCTGCAACCCGAACAACCCGACAGGAAAGGTTTACTCGAGAGAAGAACTGTCGAAGATCGTCCAGCTTGCGATCAAAAAAGACCTTTTCATTTTCGCGGACGAAGTTTACCGTGAATTCATTTTCAACGGAGAAAAACACGTCAGCCTTCTCAGTTTCGAAGAGGCTAAGGACAGAGTCGTCGTTATGGACAGTATTTCGAAGAGATTCTCTTCCTGCGGCGCAAGGATCGGTGCTTTCGTAAGCTACAACAAAGAGATAATGAAAGCTGCTCTCGCTTACGGCCAGGCTCGTCTCTGCCCGCCCACGATCGACCAGATGATGGCTGTCAAATCGGCTGATCTTGACGACAAATACTACGAAACAGTTGTCGGCGAATACAAGAGAAGAAGAGACGCCGTCCTTGCAACGCTCAAAGAGATGAAAGGCGTTGAATACAGAGTTCCGAACGGCGCTTTCTACATCGTCATCAAACTTCCGGTCAAGAACGCGGAAGATTTCATAATCTGGCTTCTCACCGATTTCGACGTCAACGGCGAAACGGTCATGCTCGCTCCGGCTGAAGGCTTCTACTCGACTCCGGGACTCGGCAGAAACGAAGCAAGGATCGCGTTCGTCCTCAATGAAGAGAAGACCAAGAGAGCGATGAACGTCCTCAAGCTCGGTCTTGAAAAATATCTCGAAATCCAGAAATAATTCTTTTTTCCGGCGCCGCCAACAAATTTACCGTAACGGCGTGACAATGTAACGACGTAACGTCGACGGCGGCGCCAGTTCTTTGTCGAAATATCGAAAATTCGAAATCTCGAAATATCGAGAGGCGTTATTACTTTATTCTTGCAAAAAAAATGTTTTTATTTATTATTGTAGGTCTGTCGTTTTGCAGGTTGTTTTTGTGATTTGAAATATTGAGGAAAAAGTGAAGAAAAAATTTTTAACTGTTTTTTTTGTATTGCTCGCATGTTTCGGGCTTTCGGCTCTTTCACCGGCGTTTCCGGCGTTCAGGGCGCTGATTGCCGCCGATGACGACGATGATGAGGAAGACGATGAGGAATCTCAGGCAGCTGAAGATTCTGAAGACGGAAAGGATGCTTCGGAAGATTCTGTCGAGGAAAATTCTTCCGACAATGAAGACGAGGAGGAAGAAGATCCTTTCGCTAAGCCGAAGTCAAAGTCCAAATCCAAGTCAAAGTCCGGAAAGAAAAAAGCGGCAAAACAGAAAGACGATTTCGCTCAGGAAGACGAAGAAGACGATTTTGTCGTCGAAAAACGTGAAAAAGGTGTTGTTCACCATCACAAAGAGCCCGATCTTGGCAAAGTTGTCGTGCCGACCTACCTTTACACAGAGGCTTCTGTCCGTTCGAAAAAGCTGTTCGAGCTTTACAAAAACGATGACCTTGTCATCCGCGAGGAGGTCAACGATTTCTATCGTGTCGAGTTCCTTGGCAAGGAAGGCTGGGTCCCGCGTGACGATGTCCGCCTTGAAAAATGGCATACTTACAGGATTTCGCTTGAACTTGCGGGCGGTCTCGCCGGCGGCGGCGGAAATTTCAAGGGTTTCGACCTGATCGGAAACTATACTCTAAGATTCAATGTCGGTGTGATTCAGGATTTCGTTGTCGGTTTGGAGGGAAGAGGACTTTCTCTTGACACTGACAACCTTTACGGCGGCGGCGGAATTATGCTCCGCTACTATATTCACGGACTCAGGACAAGAAAGACAAGAAGTGCGCTCACCGCGGCGGCAGGTTATCTCTGCGGAGTCGAAAAAATTGCCGACAGGACAAGGCCTAACGGTCTTCTCCGCTTTTTCGGCGGTCCTTATGCATCGGTCAATCTGGATTATTTTTTCAGAGTGTGGGAATACATTGCGATCGGAGTCGGCGGCGACTTCACTTATCTTAAGATGTACGGCTCGTTCAAAGGCATAGACAAAAGCGAGGAGCTTTTTCAGGGCGGCGCGCATCTTACATTGATGTTTAATGTGTTGAGGTGACGATATGAAAAAATTCTCATTCGTTTTTTTGGGTCTGTTGCTCGCTGTTGCGGCATGTTCGCCTGAAGTGAGCCATTTTGACATCGAGTGCAGTACTTTCGAGGACTGCGACCTCGGCGAAAAGTGTTTCGAGACAAAATGCGTCGACAACCTCATGGAGCCTAAGAATCCGCTTGACGAAAAAGAGGAGTTCGGCGGAATAGAATATGTTACGAACAAAATTTTCTATCAGGGCAGAGTAAGTCTGCCTGAGGGGTTCATAATCCCATATGCGAATCTTCAGGTCCAGTACGGCAAGGACAACAGAATACAGAATGTCGATCCTGTCAACGGAACTTTCTGGGTCCGCTCGAATGTCGTCGGAACGACGCTTTTCATCCTGAAGACGAACTACGAAGACGAAACGAAAAATGTTCCGATAATGCTTACAGTTTTTCCGTCGAACGGCGAGAACTACTTCAAAAGGAAACATGTCGAATTCAGCGCAAGGGAGACCGCGGCGGCGCTGGTTTTCCTTCAGCCAGGTATTGCGACGACTGTAAATCCGCTTTACAATGCGGCACTTCTTGAAAGGATCCGCGGACTTAGGGCGACAAAAACCCTTGTCCGCATACTCAAGGACAAAATGGTCAGCATTTCGCCGAGCATCATCGTAGGAGGCGACCTTGACGTGCAGAATGCGATCGCGGCGGCGGTTGACGAACTTTACACTGAGACTGCTTCGGTGATCGAGAATCAGGGCGAAACTCAGCCGAAAAATACAAGAAAGATCACTCGTGACCTTACTGTGACCCAGGACGATGTGACGGAAACATTCCACCACTCGGGTGTCAGGGAAATGCCGAAAAACGCCAGCATTGATGAGATTGACCAGATTTTTGTAAAATATTTCAATGAAAACGGTGCTTCGGTCAAAACCTACAATTCGCGTCCGAGATGGGCTTATTTCTATGTCGACGCTATGCCTAAGCAACCGATTCTTCCGACAGATATCGCCGACGACGGCATTGACGAGAACGCGGCCCCGACACTCATAGTTCCGCCGACGAGATATGCATCGCCGACGCTCAGATATCTTATTCAGACCTACATCACGCAAAACGAGGATTATCTGACTGAAAAACTCATCGTTGACGGTCAGCCCAACAGAATGGCTTCGGAAATAGCGACCTATTTCGAAGAGACGACTGAAACCGAAAAGACGCAGCTCCGTTACAAAAATGACGAAATCAAGGAAGGTATCCTTGCAAGCTATGTTCCGGCGCAGAACAGCGGCGGTCTGCTCAACAGGGCGATGGATCCGGTCTGGGCGACATACTTCTCGCAAATCATGCTTCCGCTGGTTATGATTTCAGCCGATGTAAACGACAACTTCCTGAATATAGTGATGAATTACGACAAAACGGTCAACAAGGGCCTTGCGAGCCATCCTGTAAATGTTGTCGCCAGAGGGATCCGCGAAAGAGGTATCGGCCAGCGTGTCAACGATTTTATGAAGTCGCGGAAAGCTTCGTTTATGAGCGAACTTTACAAAGACGACCTTTACATAAAAATTATGGAAGTCGTCGTCAACTCGTTCTCAGGCGAAACGAAAAGCAGCAAGTCGTTCCTTCAGGACATAAGCGAGTCGACAGGCAGCGAATCCTACATGACGCAGCTTCAGAAAGTGACCGACCTTGTTTTCAAAAAACTTTCACCGGCTGACACGATCAAGCTTTTCAAGGGGATCGACAGGCCGCTGATCGACTTTACCGACGAGATTTTCAATGTCGGAGAAACCGGCGAGGATATCTATTATTTCAACGAAAGTTCTGAAGAGAGCGGTTCTACCGAGCCTGAAGAAGGCGAAACTGAGCTTTATCCGACGGAAGAGGAAGTCTGCACGAACGATACATGCAACTGCAGCGAAGAGGATATTCCCGGCTGCATGGTCGAGATCAATGCGGCCGGCACGGCTTTCATCATGGGCAGCGACACAAGCGAATCGTTCACGATGGAAAAACCGGTCCATAAAGTGAATATGCATAAAAACTTCTTCATCGACAGGTACGAAGTCACGGTCGCACAGTACAAAAAGTTCCTGAACGACCAGAAAAACAAAGCGTGGAGACCTGAAAATGCGACTAAGACAGACGATGAATACGGTCTCGAAAAGTGTTACGGCAATGACAAATACCTTGCAGAGTGGTTCGGAAAATACAGCGAGGAAAAATACAAAAACGGCGCGAAAGACAAAATGCCGGTAACAAGCATCTGCTGGTATGCGGCGAATGCTTACTGCAAATGGGCAGGCAAACGCCTTCCGACTGAAGAGGAATGGGAATATGCGGCAAGAGTCAGAAGTGACTGCGTATGCTCCCAATCCGACGAAGGTGAATGCACGAAGCAGTGCCCCGACATGCCGTGGGAAGACGGAAAAATCGAAGGCTGGATCAACGGCAACCTGAGTTTCCTCGAAGGAATGAATCTGCCGTACAAGGCGAACTACCGCGGAAGTACCGATCCTTATGAGCCGAGCAAAGAGCTTGAAGCCCTTGTTTCTGCGGAAGACCTGCTTATCGCTTACCCGGAACCGCATGTATCGCCGGTCGGCTACTACAACGGAACGCGTTACGACTCTTTTGCATCGAAAGAAGCGAAGAGCCCGACAGGCCTTTATGATCTGGCAGGAAACGCCGAGGAGTGGGTCTCGACGAGATTTTTCTACTATTCGGATCTGTTCGAGGGCGGTGTTCCGCTTCCGATCGGTGACCAGAGAACAGTCCGCGGCGGAAGCTGGAAAACATCAAGAAGACTTATCCGTTCAACTTACAGACGCGGCGTAAATCCGCAGTACAGTTCGAATTCGATAGGCTTCAGATGCGCTAAAGATACAATAGATTAATATAGGTGATGCGATGAAAAAGATTTTTTATTTTCTGTTTTTATCGGTCTTAATTTCGGCGGTTTTTCCGATTAGTGCCGAGATTGTGCGCGACGGCGACGAATGGCGTGTCTACGACGAGCAGTATTCGGACGAGATCGAGTTTGAATACCGTGACGTGCTGATTCCGCACAACAAATGGGGAACGGGCGACTGGCTTCCTGGCTGCAGCGGAATCATCCCGCTCAGCGTAAAGTTCAATGTCGAATACGGTGCCGAAATGGGCGCTAAAATGAAGGGAAAAGCAAAGGCGCAGTGGCCGGAAGCGGTCAAAGTCTTCTTCGAGGGGGCGAACGACGGCGGTTTTTCCGACATGTTCTACGGCATAAACATGGAGGCATTGTGGAAAAACTGCTATACCGGCGCGGAGAACGAGCTCAGCAAATGGCTCAACTTCGACCTTAGTTTCGCCGACGAAAAGACTTTCCAGCCTTTCCTGCTTGACGGAAATGTCGACAATCCGGTTTCAATGGAGGACAGTATCGACCATTTCCAGCTTTACGAAGGTTCGCTTGCCGATATGGTCGGCGGCAGCTGCGGCCTCAACATCCCGTTAATCGGAGATGTATGCAGCCTTATCCACTTCAATTTCGAGCTCGACGGCAAAATGTATGTCGAGATGTTCGGCAGCAGGATCGGTCTTGACGAGAAGCAGGAACGGAGCATTTTCTCCGACAACCAGTATCTTGTCATCGAGCCGCCTATTGTCGGAACAGTTATGAAAATTCCGATATTCTACGAGTCGAAGACATATTACAGGATCGAGATCATTTTCACGGTCACGATAAGGATAAGGATCCTCGAGCTTGAATTCCCGATTCCTATCACGATTCCGATCGTTCCGGGCAAGGAAAAGCTGTGGCAGTACAATTCGCAGGAAGTCGAGTTCAACTTCCCGGCGATTTTCATTGAGTCGAGAGCTCATAAATTCGCAGACACGATGCCTGGCGACGAGGATTACTGGGAATTCGAAGTTGAGAACATCGGTACAAGGGACATGGAAGTTAAAGTCGTTTCAAACGATACCAATTTCATAGTTATTCCCGATACTTTGAACATCGGGCCCGGTGCGAAATCGGCGGTTACGGTGTTCTTCAAGCCTTACGATGTCGGTGTCCAGAAAGGGGCGGTGACCTTGTACAGCAACGATCCGGTCGAACCTGTCACGAGAGTCTCGCTTTTCGGTTACAGCAGCGAGAGCGAAACCCAGTGGACGCAGGTTATCGAAGGCGACGAACCGCGCTGGGAAGTCGGAAAATCGGCCGGCGGATGCTCAATTTCCGTGATAGGAGGTGAATAATGTCGGATTTTATAAGAAAAATCCTGCTTCTCGCGCTTCTTGCCGTTGTTTCTTCGGCATGTCTTGAGGAAGCTGACTACCTCTATAAAAAAATAGGCGAGGATTTCGACAACAAAGGCGGGACTTACAAAGGTGTCGACGGAATCACCGTTCACATCGAAGAAGGTTCTCTCCCTGAAGGGATCGATAAAGTGACGATTTCGGCTTTCTCGCTCGATACCCCGGCTTTCACCAATGTTTCGAAACCGGTAACCAACATCTATTCGATTTCTCCGGCGGCGGTCGAGTTCACGAAGGATCTCACCGTTGTAATCTCATACAAGGAGACAGAGTTCCCGAATCTGCTCGACGAGCTTGATCTCAAGCCTTACTTTTCGATGGACAGGCAGACTTTCGAGGTTTTCGACGAGGATTCGTATGAACTTGACGTAGAGAACAACCTTTTCAAGATCAGCACGAAATTCCTCGGCAATTTCCACATCGGATTTCCGAAGGATCTTGTCAAACAGGAAGATGCAAACCAGTCCGGTATTGCTGAAATGGTGCTTATTCCTGCTGGTGAGTTCGAATACGGTGCGCCTAAAGGTACTCCGACAGGACTTTCCGAAGAGGAAAACGGTCTGAAGCAGTCTGAAGGAACCAACAAAGTTTACCTCTCGTCATATTATATCGACAAGTACGAGGTCTCGAACAGCCAGTACGAGCTTTGCGAGAATGCCGGCGTCTGCACCGAACCTCACGATGTAACGTCGATTATGTATCAGAACTATCACCACAATCCGACCTATGCCGGATTCCCTGTTATCTGGGTTTCTTACAATCAGGCCGCGACATTCTGCCAGTGGGCCGGCAAGAAACTGCCGACTGAGGCACAGTGGGAAAAGGCGGCGAGAGGCAAAACCATGATAAAATATCCGTGGGGCGAAAAAGAGCCCGACGCCAATATCGAAGCGGCGCAGGCGAACTTCACCGCGGTTTTCGGCGATGTCACTTCGGTTATGTGGGGTGAAGACGGAAAGTCGCCTTTTGGCGTCTATAACATGGCAGGAAATGTGGCTGAATGGACTGACACATGGTACAATCTCGATTCATACTACCACAAAAGAACGGACGATGTTGTTGTCAACGATCCGATAGGTCCTGCCGATTCACCTACGGGCGAGAAAGTCATCCGCGGCGGCAGCTGGGTTTCGCTTGAAGACGAAATTACGACTTATGCGCGTGACAAGGCTTTCCCGAACTACCGCTACTACAACCTCGGCTTCAGATGCGTCCAGCCGGTCAGCCAATAATGGAGGATTGAATGAAAAAGTTCATAATTACAGCTATTCTTCTGCCTGTTCTGGTTTTTGCGGCTGTTTCGTGCGGAGGCAAAAGCAACAAAGACAATAAATACGACAACGACTACGATTATGGCGAGCGCGACGATTCCGACTACAGTCCTTCCGGCGATTCGGACAGCAAAAACGACGCTGATGCCGATGCCGATGCCGACAACGGCGGAAAATCAAAGGACTGCAACTACTCCAGCACAGACAACAGGCTCAAACCGAAGAATGAAGAGCTTCTTTTTTCCGGTATAATCTTCGGTGAAAGTTCGCTCACGAAATACCTTTATGTAATGAACCGCTGCTATGCGTGTGATCCGGCATATCCGCTTACGATCTCGAAAATATCGATCGTCGACGAGAACGGAAATCCCGACAAAGGAACATTCAAAATCGAGTCGAATCCGCTTGAAAACGGTCCTGTTGACCTTAAAAACGACGAAGAGATCGAAATCGGGATCTCGGTCGTTGCATCGACTTGGGAAGATCAGGTGCGTTATCTCAGGATAAAAAGCGACGACAAATGCAAATCGGTTTTTGACATTCCGCTGACGGCGCAGACGAAGCCTTCGGGAAAAATCAAAGTCAAGACTCTTGACGACACGCCGGACGACGAAGTTCTTGTTTTTTCCGATGTTCTCAGCGAACTTGTCAACCAGGTCGAGATTTCAAACGAAGGTTCGTCGAATCTGAAGATCATGTCAGTTACCATTTCGGAAAAACAGTCGAAGAACTCCAACGAAATGGGATTTTTTATTCAGGAAGCTCCGGAACCCGGCATTTCGATTGCACCGGGAGACACGATGACGCTTGATGTCGGCTGCCGCAACGACAAGGAATATCCCTCACCTCTGACAGGAGAGCTTCTTATCGTCAACAGCGATGTTACTGAATACGGCGTAAACCAGAACAAGCGGATCGCACTCAAATGCGGCCCGAACGTCGACAAGTTCCCGACCGCGAAACTCAAATGCGAGCCTGAAACTGTTTCTGTTTACCAGTGGGCAACTATGGATGCCAGCGACAGCACCGACAGTGACGGCGAATCAAAGGAAAATCTCCGCTATCTCTGGAATTTCTCGTCCACTCCCGGCGGGATCTCGCTTGACATAGTCGACGATTCGAACCGCGCCGGCTCGCCGCTCAACGGAAATTCGTCCAACAAGATCAACCGCGCCGCTTTCCAGGCGAAAATCAAAGGCGCGTACACCGTCAGACTTGTTGTCATAAACGATAAAGAAATCTCCAGCATTCCGGCAGAATGTACCATCAATGCGGTTTCCGACGACGATCTCGCGGTAAAGATGCTCTGGAACAACAAGAACGCCGACATAGACCTTCACCTGATCAAGCCCGACGGTACGTTCGGCGACAACCAGACCGACTGCTATTTCTGGAACTGCTCGCCGCAGTATTCTGGCGCAAGACCTGACTGGGGCGTCGAGGGCGAGACTAAGGATGATCCGTTCCTTGACATTGACAACACGGACGGAATCGGTCCTGAAACAGTCACGATAAACAAACCGGAAAACGGTCTTTACAAAGTAACTGTCCATGCTTACGACACGACGAAAGGGCCTTCGACAGTCGTCGTCAAGGCTTATGCCCATGGAGTCGAAGAGAAGTCGGCATCGCTTCTTATGAGCCAGACCGACACCTGCTGGGATGTTTTCACGATCGAAGTCGCTGACGGCACCGAAGAGAAGAAAAAAATCACAGTAAACGAAATCACTCCCGCACAGACATACGAGTGTTCGCGTCCGACCCACTAATCCGCATCCTCACGAGGTTTCAGCAAATGAATGATGTCCAGAATTATGCCGACAACAGAAACATCACTGTCGATCAGGTCGGGATCTGGGATATTGAATATCCGATAATCGTCAAAGACCGGAAAAACGAGATCCAGCACACCGTTGCGAAAGTCGATCTCACCGTTATGCTGCTGCCGGAATTCAAAGGAACTCACATGAGCCGCATAATTGAAGTGCTTAACCAGTTCCACGGTCAGATAACGACAGACAATATCCCGGAATTATTGATGAAAACCCGCGAACATCTGAGCTCTCCGCAGGCACTTGCAGCTTTGCGTTTTCCGTATTTTATCGAGAAAAAGGCTCCTGTTTCAGGCATTTCGTCAATGTTCTCGGCGAATGTCCTTTTCAGCGGATTCAGCGACGAGAAGGCAGGAAACAGTTTTATTCTCGGGATCCGCGTTCCGGTAACGACACTTTGTCCCTGTTCAAAGGAGATCAGCGCGTTCGGGGCACATAACCAGCGGAGTTTTGTAACGCTTTATGTCCAGTTTAAAGAGTTTATCTGGATCGAGGAGCTGATTTCGGTCATAGAGGAGAGCGCAAGCTGCGAGATTTATCCTCTTCTCAAACGTCCTGACGAGAAATTCGTCACGGAAAAGGCGTTCACGAATCCGGTTTTTGCGGAAGATGTCGTCCGCAATATTTCTGAAAAAATGATGGCAAATCCGAAAATCAAATGGTTTCTGGTCGAAACACTGCATCTGGAAAGCATACATTCGCACAATGCGTATGCGAGGATCGAGCGTTTCAAGACGAAATCGACCGTTCTCACTGAGCATCTGCGGATGTTCAAAGGATTTCCCAGACAATAATCTCACTTTTAAGGAGTTTAGCTATGAAAAAACTGCTTATTCTTTCAGTTATTTTGTTTTTCTGTTCGCAACTTTTCGGCGAAACGCTTTACTACTACACAAACGGTAAAAAAGTCGAGCTTGAAGAGGATTTTTCAAGTTATTCTTTCATCAGAACTTCAAAAACGAGAGCTGATTTCACTCTTCCGGCAAATGTCAAGCTGCTGAAAAAGCACAAATCTGTCTCGATTATTGAGGTGACAGACGACATTTCGTTAAAAACATTAAAAAAATCCGGTAATTTGTTCCCTGCTTACAAGAAAAAAGAAGGTGGAAAAGTTTATGTCAGCAACCAGATGTTTGTCAAAATTCCGGGACAGCCGAGCGGCGAGAAAGCGGAAAAATGGTGCGAAAGTCACGGAATGAAACTGATCAAACAATACAAATACGCTTCCGAATGGTATCTGGTTTCGGTCGAGGAAAACCCGATCAGAAAAGCCGCAGCGCTTGTAGACTCCAGGATCGCGGAGCAGGCTGAACCCGATTTTTTTATACGACTTCAAAAAAGGGCTTACATCCCGAATGATCCGCTTTTCACAAACCAGTGGCATCTTCACAACGACGGCAAAAATTCGCTGCTTTCCGGCAGCGACCACTCGCATGTCGCCGAAGCGTGGGAAGTTTTGAAGGCTTTCAAAGGCAATATCGGCGGAAACGGAGTGAAACTTGCAGTTATTGACGACGGATTTGACCTTAAACATGAAGATCTGTCTGGCCGGTTTCTTTCCGGATATGATTTTAACGATGATGACAACGATCCTAGCTATGAAAACACCACCTGCCATGATCCCTATTATGGCAACTATGATTGTTCCGACATGCACGGAACATGCTGCGCCGGAGTCGCAGGAGCGGCTACAGATAACGGCAAAGGCGTTTCAGGTGCTTGCCCTGAATGCAAACTTATTCCTGTCAGAATCGATTTGACAAGCAACAATGTATCGATGAGCAGCATCGGAATCGAGGCTTTTGAATGGGCGGCGAAGGCAGGTGCCGACATTATGTCAAACAGCTGGGGACCTGCCGACGGGTACGGTGCCGAAGATATGAGCCAGACTTTAAAGGACACTGTCACCAAACTTGCAACAGAAGGCAGAAACGGAAAAGGAATAATCATTCTTTTTGCAGCCGGCAACGGTGATGAAAGCATTGAAACCGACGGTTTTGCAAGTAACCCGAACGTTTTTGCGATAGGTGCGGTAATAGCTAACGGTACAAGAGCGTCCTATTCAGATTATGGAAAGTCGCTCGATTTTATGGCTTCGAGTGCAGATACCGCAGACGACGACTATGACGGCGATAATTACTACGACACAATGGACGGAATCTGGACTGTTGACAACTCAGGAAGTGACGGCTACAACACAGGTGCGCAGGGTTTTTTCGGAGGAAGGTGCATCCAAAACCAATGCAGCTATGGGCTGAGATGCTCTTCAAATAAATGTACCGGAATTGAAAGTTCTTTTTCGGGGAGATACAGCGACTATGCCCACGATTTCAGCGGAACTTCGTCGGCCTGCCCGCTTGCGGCCGGCATCACCGGGCTTGTTCTTTCGGCAAATCCGAACTTGACAAGAAACCAGGTCTACGAAATTTACAAAAAGACTTCCGACAAAGTCGGCGGTGCATATTATTATGATACGAACGGATTCAGCCAGGAATACGGTTATGGCAGGATCAATGCCTGCAAAGCGGTGAAAAAGGCTCTTAAAATGGCCGGCGAAGATGTTTCGCAGGTCGTTTGCAGCGGCGACCCTGAGATAGACGATGACGACGATATAATTGACACCGGTGATTCCGGCGATTCTGCCGACACTGGGGATCCAGCTGACTCAGGCGATTCGACCGACACTTCCGACACATCGGATCCTGCGGATTCTGCCGATACAGCCGATACAGCCGATTCAAGCGATTCCGCAAACACTTCGGATCCAGCTGACACAAGCGATCCAGCTGATTCCGCAAACACAAGCACCGACCCGCACGAAAACTGCGGCAACGGCATTGTCGATAATGGCGAACAGTGCGATGACGGTAACAGAACAGATGGTGACGGCTGTTCCGAATACTGCATGTTCGAAGACGAAAACAACGGCAGTTCTAAAAAGAAATCAAGCGGCGGCTGCTCGCTCGATCTTATTTAACTTAATAATTCCTGATATTTTCCAGAAAATTTCTTTTTCAAGTTCTACAAACGCGGGAATGTATTCGTCAATTATGCGCTGAATGAGCTTTCGTGTCCGAGCATTCTTTGGTGATGCCCGCAGTCTGCGGATAAAAAAAAGCCCCTCCGGAGAGGGGCTGAAAAGTGAATCTGTGTGTCAGATTACATCGGATCGCAAGCGGTCAAAGCCGGATTGAATGCATTAGTTACATCACCGTATTCCATATAATTTTTCGGGCTGTAAAGAGTTACACTGCCGGTAAATGACAGCTCGCTTCCTTCACCGCCGGCTGATATATTTTCAGCAGCTGTGACATTGATAGTGCCTGATCCGATAGCATGATCACAAGTATTACCTTGGGAAACAAAAATCCACGCTTTGGCATCATTTTCCGGAGCGATTTTTCCTGAACCGACTGTGGCATTACTGAGAGACGGGAAGATAATCAGTACTGCATTTTCTGAGTCTATCTGCTGTATAACTTGAAGCTGCTGTCCCTGAACAAGCATTGCAAAAGCATAAGAATCAGCAGAGCTGAGAGGAGTTCCGTTGTTGCCGAATGTTCCGGTAGCGTAAGGAGCTACGAAACCAGTCTGATTCTGATCCGATGTGCTTGTGTAAACATAATTCGTCGAGAAATTAAGCTCGGCAGTTCCATAAGGTGAATTGTAGCTTTCGTCAGCCTCTTCTGTGCTACCGCCTGCAAGCAGCGAGCATGCGTTTGCTTCATCACAGCAGTTTGCTTCGATGCAAGCCAAGATTTCGTTATTCGAAGGGTTGCCGTCAAGACAATGACCTTTGTTGTCTCTGCACTCAAAGAATGCAAGATAGTCATTGTAAGCCTGTTCCGAGTTGTTCTGGAAGCATGCATTTGCGCAATCCTGATCACCCTGTGCACAATCATTCAGACAAACAAAAAGCTGATAGCATTCTGTCTGCTGATTGTTGTGTTCGCACTTCGGAGTGGTGTCGCCAGTGTCAGCTTCTGTGGTGTCGCCGGTGTCAGCTTCTGTGGTGTCGCCGGTGTCAGCTTCTGTGGTGTCGCCGGTGTCGGTCGGCTGCTCAGGTTCGTTTTTGTCGCAGTTTCCGGTTGTCGGGTTGCAGGTTTCGTCAGGGTTGCACTGTTTGGCGTTCTTCCATACAAGCTCGCCGTCTACATTCTTGCAGATCTTTACGATTTTGTCATCGCATTTGAAAGCGTTTTCTGTACAGGTGTTTTCGCCTTCCTTGTTGTCTCCTTCTTCATCGTCGCCGCCGCAGCTTACAAAGAAGAGAGCCGCGATGAGGAGCATCGTGATCATCCAAAACTTTTTCATAAAAAAACCTCCAAAAAAAAAGAAAAATAAAAAAGCCAAAAAACCAAATAAACGGAAAATTCTACACGAAAATTTTTTTAAATCAAAAAATTCGAGAAATCGATATTTCGATCCGCCGCCTTTCGGTATTTCGACAATTCGAGATTTCGATATTTCGACAAGAGATCTGGCGGCATTGATTCTTTACATTTTCAGAAAAAAAAATACTATGCGAAGAATTTCAGGTTCTTCGGAGGTGATTATGAAAAAGTTTTTTGTTTTTCTCGTTGCCGCGCTGCTTTTCGCTTCGTGCGGTGAGGACAACTCGCTGAAACCAGAAACGGCCGAGGCTTTGATTAAGGAGCGTCTTGCAAAAATGCCGGGGAGAAGTGTCTCTTTCTATCTCGGCGCGATGACAGATCCCAGCTATGTGCCGGTCTATAAGGCGATCGCGACAGGAAAGTATCTGACTTTCAAGCCTGATGTCTATGTCGAGGCTGCAGGCAAAAAAATGCCGATGTTCGAGGCGACAGAAGAAGGAAAAAAGATTTTTAAGTGCGAGAAAAACCGCTGCACGGTCGAAGTGTGCTCGACAGTTTTCGACCGTTTCACCGGAATTGTGAACAAAGGAAAGTTCGCGATGGCTGAATATCAGATAAAAACAGTCTGCGAAGGCGAGCTTTACGAAGTTTTCAGGCCGCTCGCCGAAAAACAGTATATAAAACCGGAAACGACCGTCGAGAAATCGGAGTTCGAGTTCTCGAAACAGGATAAAAAATGGATCTTAAAGTAAAAGTAGGAGGAAAAAATGGCTGAATGTTACTGCGGAAGCGGAAAAAATTATGAAGAATGCTGTGAACCGCTGATAAAAGGCACAAGAACCGCTGAAACCGCCGAAGAGCTGATGCGTGCGAGATATTCGGCTTTCGCGGCGCACGAGATAGATTTTATTATGGATACTGTCGTTCCAGGTCAGACCGACAACATGTCGAGAGAGGCGGTCGAAAGATGGTCAAGAAAAACCGACTGGAAAAAACTCGAGATCACAGGGACCGAAGCGGGCGGCAAGGACGACGAGACGGGAAGCGTCGATTTTAAGGCGTTTTCAATGCTTGACGGCGTAATGCAGTGCCATCACGAACACGCGATGTTCAAAAAAATCGACGGAAAATGGTTCTTTGAGGACGGGACCCAGATCATGCCGGAGCAGGTCAGACGCGAGACGCCCAAAATCGGAAGAAACGACCCATGCCCCTGCGGAAGCGGCAAAAAATATAAGAAGTGCTGCGGTAAAGATGCATAACTTAATGATTTTATTGAATAAAAAAATCGAGACCGGTTTTTGCTTAAATTTTAAGTTTTTTGGTTTTTAATAGGAGGAGTTATGAAAAAGTTTATCCTTTTCGCGCTTGTTACATTTTTCTGCGCCAATCTTTTTGCGGAAAAAGTCTACAGAAGCGACGGAACATTTTTTGAATTGACAAGAAACGGAAAGATTTTTGCATCGAAAATCGACGAAGTTTCTTTGAAAGCACCTGAAAACTACACGCTCAAATGGCGTTCGGGCAGCGAATTTATTGTTATTGACAATGATAACAAAGGAAATCTCCCGGTTTATCTTTCGGGTTTGAACATCGTTATAGCGGATTCATCGATTTTTTACCGCGGAACGAAAAGTGCTGAATTTATTGAGAAAAAATATGGTGTAAAAGTCAAAGAACTTTGGAACGATTACAATTTGATCGAATTCGACGGCGCGGCTGACAGTGTTAAAACCGCACAGGCTATCGTCGAGAACGGCGACGGATTCGCTTTTCCCAACCTTCACAGAAGGTCTGAGCTCAAATCGGTAAACCCAGTTAAATTTCCGATTAACGACAAATACTACAAAGCCGGCTACCAGTGGTCGCTGAAAAACACAGGAAAGGGAATCGGTTACGAAGCACAGGGAAACGGTTATAAAGTCACGGAAATGGACATCCTGAAACACGCTGACGTCAAGTTCGAAGAGGCGATGCAGTTTATCCATGACCAGATCGAAGCCGGAGAGCTCGACGGTTTCGACGCCAATACCAAAGTCGCGATCATGGACAGCGGTGTCGATTTCGATCATCCAGATCTTAAAAACAAGCTCGAGCACGGCTACAACATGGTTCACGAAGGCGAATCAGGAAACCCGGGAAAGGTTTCAAACAACGGAATGTACGGTCCTGACGGTTATTCGCACGGAACCAACTGCGCGGGTGTCGCGGCTGCTGAAGGCAACGACATAGGAACGGTCGGCATCTGCCCGTGGTGCGGAATTTATCCTGTAACCTACATGGAAGGCGGCATTGGAACTCAGGAAAGCACCAGTGACGCGAAGTTGTTGGCTGTTTATACGGAATATGCCAATGATCCTGAAATCGTAGCGATCAACTGTTCGTTCGGCCCGTCGGCGGCTATGGGTTATGTGGAAGCGAGCCCCGGCGAAATCGAAAGCCATAAAAAATTCATGGAAGAGGGAAGAAACGGTCTCGGCGGCGTCATCGTCTATGCAAGCGGCAACGACGGCATCGACGCGGAATACACAGGCATTCTTTCCTACGAATTCGACCTTCAGCGCGGAGACCAGAAAGTAAAAAGCAAAGTCGTCACAGTCGGTGCAAGCTCGGCTTGGGATACTCGAGTCACTTACTCGAACTACGGCGATATGCTCGACATCGTTGCTCCGTCGCTTTCGATGCAACCTCTTATCGGCATCGCGACAAGCTATCTCACAGGCTACGGTGACCTTGACAGTGATTACACCAACCAGTTCAGCGGAACATCATCGGCAACTCCTGTCATCACCGGTGCATTCGGTGTCATTTTCTCGGTAAATCCGGAACTTACTCTTGAAGAGGCGGTCGACATCCTTCACAGAAGCGCCGACAAAGTCAATCCGGAAACCGGTTTCTACGACGAAGACGGCCACAGTGTAAAATACGGTTACGGCAGACTTAACCTGCTCAAAGCGGCAAGACTTGCAGCCGGTCTCGACATGTGCGAAAAAACAACCAAGGAAACAGCTGACAATCTTGACAACAACTGCGACGGAAAAGTCGACGAAGGTCTGGCAAAAGATATCTCCAAGGTCGCAAAATCATGCAAAGCAGATGCTGACTGCGAAACTGCTGATTTCAAAGGCGACGAAGTTGCATGTCTGAGCGGCGATTACAATAAATACAATTTTAAAAACGGCTACTGCACAATCAAAAACGACAACTACACTTGTCCGGACGGAACAGCTCCGTTGGGCGACTACGACAGTGACTGCCTGCTTGAATGCAACGACGGACATCCGTGTCCGAAAGGGTTTGCATGCTCAGACGAAAAGCTCGGCCTCTGTTTCCCGGAATGCAAGGAAGATTCTGACTGCAACGAAAGCAGAGCACACTGCGACACGAAGACAAAACTCTGCAAAAACAACCCGTCGGAACCGTTGGGACCGTGTGAATCGGATTCTGACTGCAAATACAAACGGCCGATGTGTATGACCGAAATGCCTGACGGACTATGCCTTATTATGTGCAAAAACGACTATTCCTGCAATGATGACGACGACGGTCCCAACAAATGCGCAGAAGTAAAATTCGGTCAATACGAGATGCAGATCTGCCTGCCGCATTGCGAAGACGACAGCGAATGCAGAGATCTTGGTTACATGAAAACTAAATGTCACAAACTTTACAACGGAAAGGAAAATATCTGCGGAACAGCATGCAAAAGTGACGAAGACTGCCGAGATCCTGAAGACGAGGCAAAATGCGTTAAATCGAGATGTGTCTCCGTCAACGAACCTGACGAAACAGATACCGAGGAAGACGATGAGGAAAACGATGAGGATAACGACACAGCCGATGAAGGCGATTCTGGCGCTTCAGAAGAAGGCGACACCGCTTCCGATGAAGAACCTGCTGTTTCCGATGAGGATTCCGATGAAGATATGACTTACAGCGACGACGACAACAAAACGAAGAAGAAAAAATCAAGCGGCTGCGCAGTCACGACACTCTAAAAACAATGCACGAACTCAAAGATCTTCTAGAATCACTCTACAAAAAACTCAACAAACGCAATCTTGTCGATCCCGATCCTCTAAAGTTTTTGTATGACTACCCTGAAGTAAAAGATCGTGAAATCATTGCACTTTTGGCTTCTTCGATCGCTTACGGAAGAGTCGCTCAGATCCTTAAATCTATCGACAGGATCCTCCTTCCGATAGAGGGAAAACCTTACGATTTCGTCACTTCGCACGGTGAAAAGGATTTTCTCAAAATATACAAAGGTTTTGTCCACCGGTTCACGACTGACGAAGATATCGCGCGGCTTTTCTGCGGGATGAAGCATGTTGTCAAGGAATACGGAAACTTCGAAAATCTCTATCTCTGCGGCGTGGAAAAATTTGCAGACGAGATGAATCTTTCGCGAAAATCCTATCTTATTCCGTCGCCGGCTGATGGTTCCGCTTGCAAGAGGCTCAATCTTTTTTTCCGCTGGATGGTAAGAAACGACGAGGTCGATCCAGGCGGCTGGACAAAGGCTGATCCTGCCAAACTGGTAGTCCCGCTTGACACGCATGCCTTCAAAGCGGCTAAGATCCTTGGTTTTACTGCTAAAAAAGCTCCGAATTACAATGCGGCGCTTGAAATAACCTCGCATTACGCAGAAATTGCGCCGGATGACCCGGTCAAATACGATTTCGCGCTTACCCGCTTCGGGATCCGTGACGACATGACTTTCGACGATTTCAGGCGCGAAGTGGCGGAAAAGCTGCTTTAATTCAGAGAGAAAAACCGATATTCACTCAGACAGAATTTCAACTTTGCGTTGACATCAAAAAAGTTGCAACTATACTTTTTCGTTCTTTTTTAATTGGTTTTAAACAGTGAGGTGTAAAATGCTGCTTGGCGAACTTAGAAAAATGATGATGAAGGCGAAACTTGAGAAAGATACGGTCAAAGGAAATCTCCTTTCGACTTTAGTCGCAGAGGCTGTAATGGTCGGCAAAAACGACGGAAACCGCGAAACGACCGATGCCGAAACTATCGCGATGATCAAAAAATTCCTCAAAAACGTGAACGAAACTCTTGCTCTGATGGAAGAAATGGGCAAGGACAAAACCGAGAGTCTGCGTGAAAAAGAGATCCTTGAATCGCTTCTCCCGAAACAGCTAAGCGAAGAAGAGCTTGCGAAAGTTATTGAAGAAATCGTAGCAACACTTCCCGACAAGTCGCCGCGTCAGATGGGGGCTGTCATGGCTGAACTCAAGAAAAAATATGACGGACAGTTTGACGGAAAAACGGCAAGCGGCTTAGTAAAAAAAGCACTTTCTTAAAAAAAAATTTTTAATTTCGGAAAAAAATATGCAGAAGAACCATTTTCATGTGAACCGCCTCGCAAGAGAGCGTTTCGGACTTTCAAAAGAACTTTTTTCGATTATGGGAAACGTTGTTTTTGCAGATTTTGCGGCTGCGAAAAATTTCGCGTACAAACTCAATTCGAAGTATGCCGCAGAAAAAAACGGAAAGCACATAACTCCCGGAAACCTTTATGCAATGGGGCTTATCGATGAGATCAGCCACTTCGTTTTTCACCTTTACAGAACCGAGATCTTTCCGCAGTTTTCGGAAAAACTTTTTGAATCTGCCGAGCGTGAGATCGGGGCGGACGCTTTCAAAAAATTGATGCTTGATTTTGTCAGAGAATTTCCGACAAGCGCAGTCGCATCGGGCGGAATGTCGGAAGCAGAGTTCCTTGCTGCTTCGACAGAGGGCGTTCCCAATAAACTTGCGGAACTTGAAGAAGTTCTTCTGCTTAAAATCGCGAACGAAAACCCCGCTTTTTCCGAATTTGACGAACTTTTCGGAGATACAAAACTTGCGGAAAATCCAACTTACGGCAGATTTTTTGATATTGCGGAAAGATTTTTTGCCGGAAATCCGAAAATCGGTTTCGGCGGCGAAAAAGTTTCTGTTCTTGACCTTCTGCGGGCTCCGTTCAAGGCTTCTCCGGACTCTTTGGCGGGTCAGCTTGAATTTATCCGCAAAAACTGGGGAGTTAAGATCTCGGCGCGTTTTTCAAAAATGCTCCTTCTTTCAGCAGACATCATAAAAGAGGAGACAAAACCTGTCTTCGGGCCTGGCGGAGGCGGCAATTTCCCGGCACTCACAAAAGATGCACTTTCCGGCTGGGGCGAAGGCGACCCCGAGAACGAAAATTTCTCGAAAGATTCGCTCTGGATGCCGCGAGTCGTAATGATCGCGAAAAATATTTTTGTCTGGCTCGACCAGCTTTCAAAGCAGTACTGCGCCGATATCCACACTCTCGACAGGATCCCTGACGAAGAGCTTGAAACCCTGTCACGACGCGGCTTTACGGCACTCTGGCTGATCGGTTTGTGGGAACGCAGCAAAGCATCGAAAAGGATCAAGCAGATAATGGGAAACCCCGAAGCTGCGGCAAGCGCGTATTCGCTTTACGATTACGAAATAGCCTCTGAACTCGGCGGCGAAGCGGCGATGCAGAATCTCCGCGAAAGGGCGTGGAGACACGGGATCAGGCTTGCGAGCGACATGGTCCCCAACCACACGGCGATAGATTCGAAGTGGATCTCGGAGCATCCCGAATGGTTCATTTCGGCGGACGAACCGCCATTCCCAGCATATACTTACAACGGTGAAAACCTTTCGAGCGACCCGAATATCGGGATCTATATCGAAGACCACTACTATTCGAAAAGCGATGCCGCAGTCACCTTCAAACGGGTCGATTTCAGGACTGGCAGAACCGATTATATCTATCACGGAAACGACGGGACCTGCATGCCGTGGAACGATACGGCGCAGCTCAATTACATGCGTGCCGATGTCAGGGAGCAGGTGATCCAGACTATCATAAAAATCGCGAAAAACTTCCCCGTGATCAGGTTTGACGCGGCGATGACGCTTGCAAAAAGGCACTATCACAGGCTCTGGTTCCCCGAACCGGGAAGCGGCGGAGACATTGCATCACGCGCCGAACATGGTTTAACAACCGAAGAATTCAACAAACTTTTCCCGAAGGAATTCTGGCGCGAAGTTGTCGACAGAGTCGCCGTCGAAGCACCCGATACGCTGCTTTTGGCCGAGGCTTTCTGGCTTATGGAAGGCTATTTCGTGCGGACTCTGGGAATGCACCGCGTCTACAACAGCGCGTTTATGAACTTCATGAAAAACGAGGAAAACGCGAAGTACAGACAGTCTGTAAAAAGCGTTCTCGAATTCGACCCGCACATCCTCGAAAGATACGTCAACTTCCTCAACAATCCCGATGAGGAGACGGCGGTCGCGCAGTTCGGAGACAACGACAAATATTTCGGAGTCACCCTTCTCATGATCACGATGCCTGGACTTCCGATGTTCGGACACGGCCAGATCGAAGGTTTTTCCGAAAAATACGGCATGGAATACCGCCGCGCCTACAAAAACGAGACTGTCAATCAGGCGCTTGTGGAGCGGCACGAGCGTGAGATCTTCCCGCTTTTGCATCTGCGCCATCTTTTCGCACATGTCAACGACTTCCACTTTTACGATTTCTACAAGTCGGACGGCACGGTCGACGAGAACGTTTTCGCATATTCCAACGGCTGGGGAGAAAGCAAAGTTCTTGTTTTCTACCACAACAGATTTGCGGAAACTTCAGGCTGGATCAAGCAAAGCTGCGCCTGGCTCGACAAAGGAAGCGGCGAACTCAGACGGATAAACCTTGATTTTGCCCTCGGTCTCAGAAGAGAAATTGGGACTTTCGTCCGCTTCAAAGAGCTTATTTCAGGGCGCGAGTACACTTTAAGCACCGAAGATATTTTCGAACACGGTTTTTACATTCACCTCAAAGCTTACGAATACCGTGTTTTTACCGATTTCAAAGTAGTCAGTAGCATAAACGAGGACAAAGAGGAAAAGATGGACTTCCAGCTTTACATCGACGCTTTCAACAGCGAAGTCGTGCCGGCACTCGGCTGCACAGAACCGATAGCTGTGGCACTTGCAGCGGCAACTTCCGCAAAACTTCTGGGCAGACCGGTAGAAAGAGCCGAAATCGCCCTCAGCGGCAACATCATGAAAAACGGCCTCGGTGTCGGAATTCCGGGAACAGGCATGGTCGGGCTTCCGATCGCGGCTGCGCTCGGGATCAAAGGAGGAGATCCTTCGAAAGAGCTTGAAGTGCTTTGCGGTGTTACAAAAGAACATATCGCTGCTGCCAAAGAGATGGTGAAAAAAGGGGAAATCGCTGTTTCGATGAAGGAAAAAGTCGACAAACTCTACATCGAAGCAATCTGCTTCAGCGGCAAAGAGTGTGCGAGAACAGTGATCTGCGGAAGCCACACAAACATCGTTCTCACCGAACTCAACGGAAAAATAATCTCGCAGAAATCGTGCAACGCCTTCTCGTTCGACTGGAACGAAAACAGCCAGAAAACTCAGGAATACCACATGACGGTCGAAGGGATCTGGAATTTCATCAACAAAGTTCCGCTTGAAAAGATCCGTTATGTCCTCGAAGGTGCCGAAATGAATAAAAAGATCGCTCTCGAGGGCCTGAGCGGCGACTACGGCCTACGTGTCGGAAAGACTCTGCGCCTCAATGTCCAGAAAGGACTCCTTGCCGACGACCTTGCAAACTACGCGATGTCTCTTACCGCTGCGGCAAGCGATGCGAGAATGGCAGGCTGCACCCTTTCAGTCATGAGCAATTCAGGAAGCGGAAACCAGGGGATAACAGTTATGATGCCGATAGTTGCAACTGCCGAAAGACTCGGTTCAAGCGAGGAAAAACTCATCCGCGCACTTTATTTGGGCAACCTGATAGCGATCCACCTCAAAGAATTCATGTCCAAACTTTCGGCTCTCTGCGGCACAGTCACCGCTTCGACCGGAGCCGCATGCGGGATCACATACCTCATGGGCGGAAATCTCTCGCAGATAAACTACGCGATCAAAAACATGATAGGAAACATCTCCGGCATGATTTGCGACGGCGCGAAGGCTGGATGCGCGCTGAAAGTCTCGACTACGATCAACGCGGCACTTCAGAGTGCCCTTCTTGCGATAGAAAATATCGAGATCTCAGAAACCGACGGAATAATCGAGCGCGACATCGAAAAGACGATCAAGAATCTTGCGACAGTTGCGTCGGTTGGAATGGAAAAAACCGACGAAGTGATCCTCGACATCATGACGTGTAAATAGAGGCAGAAATGATAGAAAATATACGCGAACACCTTGAAGAGATAGAAAAACGGGAACTTTCATGGGCTGCGGCGCTCAGTTCTCAGTCAAAAGGAAGAATGCGCGAGGAAGAGCCGTGCAGCATCCGTCCGGCGTTCCAGCACGACCGTGACAGGATCGTCCACACTAAAGCTTTCCGCAGGCTCGGCGACAAAACTCAGGTTTTTCTTTCGCCGAAAGGGAGCAACTACAGCAACCGCCTCACTCACACGCTCGAAGTCTCGCAGATCGGCAGGACCGTTGCAAAGGCACTTCTTCTCAATGAATCGCTGACTGAAGCCATTGCACTGGGACATGATCTGGGTCACACTCCTTTCGGTCACTCAGGCGAAAGAGCTCTTGCAAAACTTCTCAAAAACGGTTTCAGGCACGAGCAGCAGAGCCTCCGTGTAGTTGATTTTCTTGCTAAAAACGGCGCAGGGCTCAATCTGACTTACGAAGTCCGCAACGGGATCGTGCTTCATTCCAAAGGGAAGGGACCTCTCATCAAAAAAACAGGGATCCCGGAAACTCTCGAAGGGCAGATCATCCGTTTTGCAGATATCATCGCATATTTGAACCACGATATCGACGATGCCGTCCGCGGCGGATTTCTCGACATTAAAGATGTTCCGCACAAGGATATTCTGGGTGAAAGGGGCTCTCAGCGCATCAACGCGATGACGACAGATCTCATCTACAACAGCCACGAAGCGATTTCGGCACACGAAAAGATCATCCGTTTTTCAGACAAAATGGTGCAGATCATCGGCGACTTGCGCGAGTTTATGTTCTCAAACGTCTATGAACTTCCCGCGATCAGAAAGGAATTCGCCAAGGCCGAACAGATCATTTCCGTCCTTTTCAAGCACTTCCAGGAAAACTACGACATCATTCTGAACTCGAACTTCATCCCGGTTTCTGAAGACAAGGAAACCACGATCGCAGATTTTATCGCAAGTCTTACCGACTCCTACGCGATCCACCTCTACAACACTTTCTTCATCCCGAAAACGCTGAGTTTTCCTGAGATTTAATCAAAATTTCCGACACAGATGACTGATTTTGACATTCCTGAACCCTGATAGTTGTCCCAATTTTTCAGGCTGTAATCGAAGCTGCCGCTCGGAGAAACATCGATAACATACTCGCTACGATACTGATATGTGGTTGAAGACCACGAATTTCCGTCAAAACCCGGAACGGATCTTTCGTCAAAACCGATAAGCGATGCAAGTTCGTTTTTGTTCGGAAGTCTCCAATTGTTGTACCCGGCATAATCCAGTTTCATGCAGTAAGCAAGGGCTTCTTCCCACTTTTCCGTTGAAAAATTTCTATCTGCCCAGGTGAGCCCTGTGGTTGAGTCTTTGATGACTTCGACCTTCTTTATCTTTACAATAGAAAGGTTTGCTTTCGGAAGAGTTTTGCCTCTGACGCACATGACAAAATAAAGATCTTCTTTTTTCGGATATGAGACTGTCCAGCCTTCCCTTGAATCCAGAAGCTGTGCGTTGTCCGCCCAGAAAATACGGCCGTCTGTCGGATTTTCCGGGATTCCCGTGAAATAATCCCTGTTCAGCATCACCCACGTTCCGGTCATCCCGCTTATATCGGCTATGGTAAGAAGTTCATGCGTGGCAGGAAGGCGCCAGTCGCTTTTTCCGCCGTATTCCAGTTCGTCGCAGTAAGCGTAGGCGTCGTACCAGTTGAACTGCTTCTGCGAAGCTGCCTGCTGCCACTCCAGCTTTGTGTTGTTGTCAACGACAATATTCTGACCGTTGACCGTTTTGACGGAAAAATCCTGCTTCAGACATGTGCCTCTTGCTGCAAAATATGCATCCTGCCCCGAAAAAGGCTTTGACTTCGAGCCGGAGCACTCTATTCCCCCGTCGTCATCATAGCACCACTGCTGACCTGTACAGATGCTGCCTACAGTTTTCACATCAGTTGCGAAAGTGTCGCATTTGCCGTTATTCCAGACGTATCCTTCCTCACAGTCGCATAAATAGATGCTTGAATTTACGGCCTTGCAGCTGTAACCTTTTGCGTTGGCTGCTCCCGAGCACGGATTCGTTTCGCACGGGTCAACGCACTCCGATCCGTTCCAGAAATATCCGTCGAGACATTTGCATTCGTAATCTGTTTCCGTCTTCGGAACACAGTCACCGGTCGAATTTGAAACTTCGCACGATGCCGTACTGCACGGATCGTCAAGGCATTCCAGGCCGCGCAGGAACTGACCATCCGGGCAGATATCAGAGCGGACGCAATAAACCGGATCTTCATAGTACCTGTACATATTGGCTTTGGAACTGACCAGCACATATCCGTAGCTTACATAGGGTATAAATACATTACCACTTCCGGTCATAATATCTTTCACCCCTATACCGTAAAAAGCGGTAGTTGAAGAATAAACATCAGAAGACGAATATATTCCGGGAAAATCCGATGCAGGGTAAGCCTTGTCGTAATTGATAAGCGAAAGGATCTCGCTCCTGTTCGGAAGTCTCCAGTCGCTGTATCCCGCATAAACAAGGTGTTCGCAGTAATAAAGAGCCTGCTTCCACACCGTTGCCCTGCCGGGGACCTGCTGCCACATAAGCCCTGTCGTTGAATCGGTCACAACTGCGTTACCGTTTATCTCTGAGACCTCAAATTCAGCTTCCGGCAGTTTTTCGCCGCGGACACATATAGCAAAATTTGTATCTGTTGCTTTATATGCCTCTATTTTGTTGTTATAAAATGTCAGATACCACGCATAATCATAGGCATAAACAGCCCAGTCTGACGTCCAGAAACGGAACCGGTCGGCATAATCCGCATGCTCGGGAAAGAAATTGAAGAAAGTCATGTTGTATTCAAACATATAGCCGCTGCTGACAATAATCGACATAAGTTCTTTGACCGAAGGAAGGCGCCAGTCGTCATAACCCGCATAAGTCAAGTCTTCGCAATGCGCTATCGCATTTTCCCAGGAGTAACTCTCCTCTGTGATTTTCTGCTGCCACATAAGCCCGGTGTTTCTGTTTATGATGAGAGGTTCTTCGGGATTTGACGAATCGACCGTTATATCAAGCGGAGAGCAGGTTCCGAGCTTTGCGTAATGCGCTTCCTGACCGTAAAAAGCATCATCCGGATCAAGCGGGCACTCGATTTCACTAGCATTGTCGTAACACTCGCTCTGTCCCGAGCAGACATTTCCGAGAGCCGGTTTCTGCGTCGTGCAGCCGCGCCTTTCACCCCACCAGTAGTAACCGTCCTCGCAACCGCAGGTAAAAAGCGTCGCTCCGACAGACGAACATACTCCGTCAGAATGCGGCACATCCTTGCATGGTTCACTTTCGCACAGATTTACGCAATCGGAGCCGTTCCAGAAATAATTTTCATCACATAAAAAGTAACATTCGGCTTTCTGAGACCAGCCGTATCTTGCTTCGGGAGATGGATACCACTCTTCCAAACTTTCCCGCCATGTCTGCTCACAAATCGGGGAAACACTCCAGTGCGCGTGTTCTGGAAGCCCGGTACACTCGACCTCGTTGATATCCTCCCTGCAGTAAGTGCCGGTCCACGTTCGGTGGTCACGGCACACACAAGTATAGCCGTACTCGTCGTCACTGGGAAAGCACTCTCCCGTTCCGCCCCTGTCCCAGCAATAATTCGGGTGGCAGGGATCGGAGACCGGCTCGATATCCTCATCATTATCAGGTTTGTCCGAATCCTTGTCAGGCTTTGTGTAAGGCTCGTCATCGTCGTCTTCGACAAAATCTTCATCTTCAAGAATATCCTCATCTTCGTCCGGCAGAACCGCCGCCGAATCCTCGTCAACAGCCGTTTTCGAACCGCCGCTGCACGAAATAAAAAGGAAAATCAGCATGATGGAGAAAAGAGTTTTCATGACGGGACCTCACGAAAATTAAACAAAAGCGGAGATATTATAGTGATATGAAAATAAAAAGGAAGAGATGTTTGCAATTCACCTCAATCGGTGAGATTTTTTTTGCCGTTTGCTATAATGAAGTCGATCTCGATATGATTTTCCCAATGAAGATTGTCGCTGCGAGAGTAGAAATCCGAAAGATTCAATAAAATCAGCATCATAATAATTAAAAATCACGAAAAAGCAAGTTCAAAAGTGTCAATTTTACACGAAAAAGCAGGTTCAGAAGTATTAGTTTTGCACGAAAAAGCAGGTTGAAAAATATAAATTTTAACGATTGCGCAGTGTTTTGTTAGTAAATTTTTGCTTAGAATTTATCAATAACTTTCAGGTCGAGTCCGCCGGGATACATGTAGCTTACATCCATTCCCCAGCCGTAAACGAGTATTCCGCATGAAGCTGAACATTTAAGGTGATGGCGCATGAACCAAGAATCGAGTTCGAAAATGTAGTAGACTTTGTTGCTGCCGTAGACTGTGCCGTGCATTTCGCCGTCCATTGCCGGTTCAGGGGTTTCACCGTCAAGTGTTATCTCTACTCCAGGATCGGTGATGACTTCGACGAAATTGGCGTTTCCGCCGTCGGTTTCGGTATCTTCTACCGAATATGCGAAGAAATAGTATTCGTTTCTGAACTGCTCTACCGGCGGAATTATGGTCATCGCGGGATCTCCGAAACAGTAGGAATGAGATGAACCCGGCGAATCGTCGCGGCAGTCGCTGCTGATATCCTCGGAACCGCTTAAATACTGCGTGACCTGAACAGGTTTGTCCGCTTCGACAAATGAAGTTCCGGAAGTGAACCAGCTTCCGCCATCATCGATATGGTTGAGTTCGTATTCATAAAACTCGCCCGCATTGAGCGTAACAGTTTTTTCTGTGCCGTTTTTGTATTCTTCGTCTTTAATTTTTATTGCAACATTCGTTCCGTCGACTGCAGCTGTGACACGGACAAAATCGCGGGCGTAACTTCTCGGTTTTGTTTTGACGACGGCATAGTGGGTCCCCCAGAGAGGAAGCGGAAGGAGCTGATGCTCGATGTGGTCGCAGTAGCCTCTGTCCTTCGGGATGTCGGCACAACCGTGACCGCCGAAAACGGCAACGGGAGCACACTTTGAATGGGGATCTTTGCATGCTATCTTTGTTCCGGTAAAATCGGCTCCGCCCGTTGTCGTGACAATGTTCAAAACCTCTCCTTTGGCGATTTCGACAGTCATCGGGGTGCCTTTTGCCGTTCCCGGGATCTTGCCGCTTGCCGCGATATCGGCAGTAGGAGTAATCTCGAGCTCGACCGGCATGTCGTAAGCGCCGATGATCGTGAAGTAGCCTGGACCGTCACCGCCGACACTGGTTTCATCCGGATAGCTTGCTATGATATAGTCTGCTCCGAGTTTTGTCGAAGGAAGGACTAACGAAGCGTCGTTCGAATGAAGGTTGTAGAAGGGATTGAACTGATAGACGATTATCGGCAAGTCGGATTTTATATGATAGCTGAGAAAACTTGCCGCTGTTCCTATGAGCATTCTGTCTTCTTTCTTTGGTGTTACGACGATTGTTTCCTGAGGTTTGACCGTGATCTCAAAAGATGAATCGTGGTCTTTGCACTCCATCTCGTCGTATTCTGAGCCGAGAAAGGATTTCGTCACCTTGTAGCAGTATTCAAAAACCTCGATCTTCGTTTCCGAGCCGTCTTCCAAAGTCTTGAAAAACTCGATAGTTGCAGTTTCTGTCGGGTTCGAGTTGGCGAGAGCTACAGAAAAGGAATCCTTACTTGTGATTTTTTCGCTTTTTCTTCCGTTGTAGAGTTTCGCAGTGTAGAAATCACACCCCAAATAACTTGCACCGGCTGAAGCGCAGGCCAAAGTTTCGCACTTTCCGAAAGAGCAGAAGAGGCCTTCGCCGCACTTTTCAATAGCAGGTGTTTCAACTCCGGAACCGTCTTCCTTGCAGAGAAATATGCTGTTCGGATCGCTTGCGTCGCACACTTTCATTCCTGGATTGCAGCTTGTCGTCACCGGTGTCGTATCATGGTCGGGCTGTTCCTGGCTGCCGCTGTCCGAATCGTTATCAGAAACCGTATTGTTATTGTCCTGCGCCGGATCGTTGTTCTGATCGCCTGTCTCGGAACTTTCTCCGTCGGAAACAATATCGCCGCTCTCGCTGTCGGGAAGCTCGATTTTTTCTTCATCGTCCGAAGAGGCACATCCGGCAAGTGCGGACACAAAAACAAAAAACATGGCTAAAATAAAGATCTTTTTCATAAGTCGACCTCCTGACAAAATTTCAAACGCCGCCGTCTTTTACACAGACAGAATCGGCAAGATTATATTGATGTTAAATCAAAAATAAAGGGTCACTTTTCTTCGGCGAGCGGCAGGAATCCTCTTCCGTAGATCTGGTTCGTGTCGAAAACCGAAAGGAACGCGTCCTTGTCGGTGTCCAGGATAAAATCCTGCAGAGCCGAAAGTTCGCGGCGGCTGAGCGCGGTGTAGATCACTTTCTTGTCGTCGTGGCCGTACATTCCCTGTGCAAAGAAGAATGTGCCGCCTCTTCTCAGCTTGTGGAGGATGAAGTCGCTGATCTCCTCGTGTTTTGCCGATACGACGAAAACCGCTTTTCTGTTGCTTCCGCCGAGCATGACGGCGTCAAGCACTTTGCCGGTGAGGTAGATCGTGATGAGTGCATATATCGCGAGCGAGAAATCCTTGAAGGCGATGACACCGATCGAAACGATCGCCGAATCGATGAAAATAAGGAGCTGTCCGACCGAGATCTTTGTATATTTGTTGATTATCTGAGCTATGATGTCGCTTCCTCCGGTCGATGCTTTCGCCCTGAAAATCAGCGCGAGCCCGACTCCTATCAGAAGACCTGCGACAAGGCTCGCAAGAAACGGATCCTGGACCGGCGATGCTACGAAAGCGCTTCCGTCGGCAAGATCTTTCGGGCGGAACCATCCGAATTTTTCTATAAGTTTCGACTGGAAATCGATGAAAAACGAAGTGGCGATCGTCCCTACGAATGTTTTTACGCCGAATCTCGGTCCGAGAATGTAGATCCCCAGTGCGAAAAGCGGGATGTTGAACATAAGTCCGACCGTTCCTGTAGGAAATCCGAAAACATGGTGTATGACGATGGCCGTGCCGTATACTCCGCCGGGCACGATCCTGTGGGGATCGGCGAAAAACGAGTAGCCCGAGGCCATGATCACTGACCCTAAAATTATAAGAAAATAAGATTTGAACCATCTTGCCGAATAGAGTCTGTCGGTAAAGAAGTGTTCTTTCGCGGAAATTGACATCTGAAAACTCCTAACTTAAAAAACAAAAATAAAAGCGGCGGCAATATACAGAAAGTTTTTTAAGAGTCAAATGATTTTTCAATGATTCTCGGATTCGACATAGGCGGAAATCTGCTGCTGCAGTCTCAGGGCCAGTTCATGGCGGTCTTCATTTTCCATGATCGCCGTCGGCGGAAAGATTTTTATTTTCACATGTCCGCTGTGTATCGCGAGGCTGCCGGTCTTCATTATTTTGTCGATCCCGATTATCGCGACCGGAAGAATCCTGCATCCGCTTTCGGTCAGGAAAAGCGCGCCAGACTTGAACTGGCCGACACGGCCGTCTTTTGTCCGCGTTCCTTCCGGGAAGACCAGAAAAGAACAGAAGCGCATCTTCTTTTCGACCTGTTTCAGGGTTTTGACGGCGCTCCGCCTGTTTTTTCTGTCGACCGCGACGAAATCATAAAGCAGAAGAGCCTGCCCGAAAATCGGAATTTTGAAAAGCTCTTTTTTTGCCAGAATACGCATGTTCAAAGGCAGTACGGCGCAGATTATCGGGATATCTGCGATGCTCTGGTGGTTCGCGGCGACAAAGTAAGTCTCTTCAGGATTGATGTTTTCAAGCCCTTCGACATCACATGTGACACGGCATATTTTCATAAGTATGCGGGATGAACTTCTCAGAAACAGGCCACCGAGTTTTTTGCCGCGGCTGAAAAAATAAAAAGGAAAAAGGAGAAAAGCGACGACAACATATACAGCCAGAATTGCGGCGGACAAAATAAAATTAAGCATATCACCTCTTCAAAGGCAGACAGACGCGCTATTCTAGCCTGATTTTTTAAATATGGAATAGCCTGCAGTAAAAAATTCGCGGATAAAAAGTTTTTTTATTAAAAACAGCTTGATTTTTGCGGAATAATGTTTAAGACTATCGCAGGTTTTTTTGTATTTTTTTTGTCATTTGTTTCATAGGAGGTTTTTTTATGCGTAAGTTCTTTTTGACAGTGGCAGTTTTGTTCGCTCTGTTTTCTTTGTCGGCACAGGAAGATCTGTACCAGCAATACATGAATCAATACAAGAACAACACTCCGGCACAGCCTGCACAGCAGCCTGCGGCAGAACCGGCAAAACCGGCTGAACCTGCACAGCAGCCTGCGGCAGAACCCGCAAAACCTGCGGAAGAGAAAAAAGAGGAAGCTGCAAAACCGGCTGAGGAAAAGAAAGAGGAAGCAGCTCCTGCAGAAGAAAAGAAAGAAGAAGAGAAAAAGGAAGAGGCTCCTGCAGAAACTGGTGAAGAGGCGGCAGCAGCTGCAGCCGATGAAGAGGAAAACGACAAAATGACTCCGGCAGCCGTAAAGCCTTATTTCGAAGTTACAGTATTCGGCGGCGGCTCGACCGGAATAACCACTTTCGGCGGCGACATTGCTCCGCACAATAGTTATAGAATGGGGATTGACAATGCAGTTGTCGACCTTAAAGGCGGAAACCGCATGTTCAACGGCAGACTTCTTTTCGATCTGGCGAAAGGTTTCAAAACCACGAAAGAATGGGAGATCAACTACGATTACGACAAAGAACTTGAAGGCAGCAGGATCGAAACCGCAGCTGACGGCGACGCTCCGAATGCTCTTGACATTCTTAAGGATGTCTCTTTCTCGTTCAAGCATCCCACAGTCAGAAAAGGCGGTTTCGGCATGGATATCAATCTTCAGGTCGGTCTTTTCGGAATGCCGTTCGGAATCGAAAGCGGTTACGATCACGAGATCACTTTCGCTAATTCCGCGATAAAAGAGGATTTCCTCGGCGGTGCTTTCAGAGATACAGGCCTTTCTTTCGGTCTTGATTTCATTTTTGCACGCAACATGGATCTTGCTCTCACGCTTTTCATGTTCAACGGTCACAACGCAACGATGCTTGACGGCGAGGATCTGTTCGGCGATCCGGCATTCGGCGTAGATCTCAGATACAATTATGAGAGCAGACTTCATGCATTGGCGGTTGTATCGCTTGTCGTCGGCAGCGCATACAAAGCTTATGACGGCGTCCTTGCGGAAAACGCATACCTTTTCGACGACGAGACCGGCGATGTTCTCGGTTATGCGAACAATATAACCCTGAAACAGAACAAAAAGAATGTTCTTCTTGCTGTCGGCGCTGATATCGGTTACGAAATCAACGATAATATCGATCTGGGAATCAAGGCAGAATTCGCTTATTCATACAGATCTTTGTACAACCCGACACTTGAAAGCGGTGTTCCGCTTCTCAACGACGGCATTTATCTCGCTGGTTCCGCATACAATACATTCGGATTCTTCGCAATGCCGTATGCAAAACTTTTCTGGTTCGATGTCATGGCTAGAGTTTCATACTTCAAAGCTCCTTTCTATGAAACGCTCATTGCAGACCGCGACAATTCGACTCTCGGTGTCGACTTCGCGCTTATCTACAATTTCTGCGACTATGCAGGTGTCGAGTTCGATTACAACTACATCAGAGAATCTTTCCACGGATACAACGAGGACGAGTCGACTTACAAAAACGTTTACAACACACATGTTTTCACTCTCGCTGTTACCGGATGGTTCGATTTCCTCTGGGAAGGCAAGGCTGACGAAGCCGAATAGCGGCTGCGAAGTCTGATTTTTTCTTCTTTTTCTTTGTTTTTCCCGCAAATATTCAGATTTATTTGATTTAAATCAGTTATTTCTTATCTTTTTCCCGGTTTTTTTATCGGAGGAACGATGAGTTGGGTTCAGATGCTCACTTTCGCGGCTGTCGTGCTGACGGTCTCGATCCTAATGACAAAATATTTCCTTTTTTCTCTGACTAACGCTTTCCCCGGTTTGAAGACATTCAAAAAATTGCTTAATTTTCTCTATTTTTTCAATCTGGCAGGATTCGCGCTGTTTCAGGAAAGAACTTTTCTTAATACAAAAGCGGCCTGGATTTTCGCGCTGGCGGTTTATTTTTATTTTACTTTCATGTTCGTTTTTGTCGCATACGGGATCGGTTTCGAAATCCTGATCTTGCTGCGCCGTGTTTTCTCTGGTTTGTATGAAAAAAAACTCTCTTCCGGCAAAAGAAAGTTTTTTTTCGCAGTGCTTTTTATTGTCGCTTTTCACACAGTAGCCGCCGGATGGCTGCTCGCACGGAATGTCGTTGTTGAAAATGTTGTGATCAAAAGCGGTAAGATTGAGCATGATACGAGAGTCGTGCAGATTTCAGATATCCATTTCAGCCGGGTCATTGACGAGCATTTCGCTGAAAAAATAGTTACTATGATAAACGCTCTGAAGCCTGATCTGGTTCTTTTTACCGGTGACTACATGGACAAAGGTATTGCAGATCCGCAGAAAATCGCCGAAATTATGAACGGGATCGAAGCACCGCTCGGCAAATTTGCTATAAGCGGGAATCACGAGTTCATAACAGGTTATTTCGACTGCATTGATTTTATTGATAAAAACGGTTTCGATTTTATGGACGGAAGGGTCGTTGAGGTCGGACGGAACATCGTTGTCGGCGGTGTCATGGACAGAAGCGCAGAAAACAGCAATGTCTACTATCACGAAGATTCCAAGGTCCTGGACCAGTTCAAAAGTGAGAACTTCAACATTTATCTCAAACACAGGCCGGAACTTGAGGAAGGTGATTCAACGCACTTTGATCTCATGCTTTCGGGACACACGCACGGCGGACAGATTTTTCCGTTTACGATCATGGTAAAATTTTTCAACAGATATTTGGCCGGACTTTACAGGCTTGAAAGCGGCGCATTGCTTTATGTCAGCCGCGGGACCGGATCGTGGGGGCCGCCGGTAAGATTCGGCGCGACGCCTGAAATCACTCTTATTGAACTCGTCAGGGAGGCGAGATGAACAGTTTTTTTTGCGAGGAAATAAGGCGGGATCTTGCCTTTTTTTCGGCTGATTCGGAAAAATACCGGGAGTTTCTCGGCAGAATAGGTGAGATCTGCGGCGGAAAAATTGCCGCAAACGCTGCCGCTGTCGACAAAAAAGGGGTTGCGCTTTACGAAAATTCGGTCGTTCTTCCGCCTGAAATGCTTGAAAACATCGAAAATCTGCGGAATTCTGGCTATATCGGTGCAGTTCTGCCTGAATTTTACGGCGGAAAATCACTTCCTAAACTTTTTGATACCGCTGCTATCGAGATGATTTCCCGTGCCGATGCTTCGCTTATGACGCTCGTTTCGCTGAGCGAGGCCGGAAACCTTATATATTTATATGGAACGGAGGAGCAGAAAAACCGTATTCTGCAGGGGATAGCATGCGGCAGACTTTCATGTGCTGTCGCCTTGACTGAAAGTCATGCGGGAAGCGATCTTCAGGCGGTGGAAACCGTTGCTCGCGAAGCGGACGGAGAGTGGTTTCTTACAGGTACGAAGCATTTTGTCACGAACGGCGGCGCCGATATCATGCTTGTTCTGGCGCGCAGTGAGGAAAATGTTTCCGGCGGGCGCGGGCTTTCGCTCTTTATACGCGAAAAAAATGCCGACACGAACACTAAAATATTGAAAACACTTGACAAAATCGGGATATGCGGTTCCCCGACCTGCACCGTGCGCTTTGAAAAAGCGAAATGTGAACTTCTTGGCAGACGGAGGTTCGGACTGGTGAAATATGTTTCTGAGCTCCTTCTTTCGGCCCGGCTTTCTGTTGCTGCACAGGCACTCGGAATTGCTGCCGCCGCTTTGCACGAAGCGGAGGAATATGCTTCCAACAGAATGCAGTTCGGGAAAAAGATCGCTGAAATTCCGCAGGTCGCGGCTATGCTTGAAAGAATGCGCGGAAAGATCCGGGCAGTCAGGCTTCTGGTTTATTTTACCGCTTCGGAATTCGATGCGATGCTTCGCCAGGAAGATGCCGGGAAACAGCGTGAAATCAGGAGTGAAGTTGAATTCCTCGTTCCGCTCGTAAAATTTTTCGCAGCCGAAACCGCGAACAAAGTGGCATACGATGCGCTTCAGATCCGCGGAGGAAACGGCTATCTGCGCGGAAACACGGCCGAAAGGCTTGTGCGGGATGCGCGTGTTACTCCTATTTATGAAGGGACGAGCCAGATCCAGATTTCGGCTGTCGTTTCAAAAATCGCAAACGGTGCACTGCTCGATTTTGTTAAAAAATTTCTCGCGGAAGAAAAATTTCCCGGAGATTTTGCCGGAAAGATCCGTTCCTATGCCGGAAAACTGACTGAAACAGCTTCTTCGTGCAGCGGGAGCGGAAAGTTGGAATCGTGCGGAGAATATTTCGCCGGAGCCGCCGCCGTTATCGCCGCCGCCGTTATCGAAGCTGTTTTTGAACCTGCCGGATCCGAGGACGGAACTTTAGCTTTCCGCGTACCGGCTGAAGCTGAATTTTTTCTTTCCTTGATTGAAGCCGCGGTGCATTCCTGATAAAAAAGCTGTGCAAAAAAAATCCCGCAAATTTAATGATGCAAAAATCCTTAATATAATCAAACAGATAAAAATTTGTCTCTATTCGGAAAAATTCTTGACATTATTTTCAAATCCATTAAGTTGCTTTCCGACTTTTTGGTGGTTTAACAATTCTATTTAGGTAAGGAGTCATGAAACACAGTAAATTAGTCGCTTTTTCACTTGCTTTTTTCGCAATTTTTTCTTTCCAGATTTTTGCGGATGACCTCGATTTCGATTTAGACAGCGGTTCCGCAGGTCCGGAAGATCCCACAGCAGCAGCCGCTGCGCCTGAAGAAGGCGCTGCTCCGGCTGAAGAAGCTGCTCCGGCAGATGCTCCGAAGACGGCTCAGGTCGACAGAGAAAACGCAATGGCTGACTCTGCTGCAGAGAAAGAACTCAGGGATCTTAATGTAGAGAAGAAAAAACAGATTAAAGTTGTCCAGAAGAAAGACTTCACGAAGGACAAACGTTTCGAGCTCGGAATCGATGTCGGTTTCGCATGCGGCGATTGGGAAGACCTTCTTGCTGTCGGCATCAGGGCTGCTTATCACTTCAATGAATATATCGCGCTGCAGGCACGTTTCCTTTACGGCGCAGTTTCGTGGGAAAACGAGACTTTGAAGCAGGCAAAGGAAGCTGATGCGTATGTTGCGAAAAGCAACCTTCAGCTCACGGTCGGCGCAAGCGCGGTTTTCACTCCTTTCTACGGCAAACTCAGCGTTTTCGGCGATTTTATTCCGAAATATGACATCAACGCATCAGTCGGTGTTTACTACTACAGAACTACGACCGGCGGCAGTGACGGTGTCAAAACTATGCACAATAATGATGTTGCTTTCCAGGTCGGTTTCGCTCCGAGAATTTTCTTGGGTAAAAATGCAAGTCTGAGCTTGAATTTCGACTGGTTCATCATGAAGGACAAACGCCCGAAACAGGAAGGCGGTACTTCGGCATATCTCAAGTCAGACTTTTTGTTCACGATCAATGCAAGCATGTTCCTTCCCTTTGCTAAGTAGTGGGGTGCTTCAATGAAAAAAATACTGACTCTCGTTCTCATCTCTTTCACGGTGATGCTGCTGGCTTCATGCGCTTCGCAGCTCACAGTTCGTGAAAAGGAAATGAAAAAATACGATAAGATCGATGCTTCTCTTGTGGAAGGTATGCCGGATGCGATTACGAAAGTCGTCAAGGCGTATAACCGCGAGGATTATTTTACCGCAGCTGTCGGTTTCCATGAGATCCTGAACAACAGCGAATGGGACAGACTTCACGACACGGCAAAATACTACTATGCTGAATCGCTTTTCAGAATGGGACTTTATCAGGCTTCCGAATTCCAGCTTTCGGGAATCCTTTTCGAAGGTCAGGAATCACACTATTATGTATCGAGCCTTCTGAAACTTCTTGCCGTTTCTTACAAAACGGAAAACGAAGAGACGATCACAGGCGTTCTTGAAAATGCCGAATACGACAAACTTCCCAAAAAATTCGCGAACGAGTTGACCTATTACATCGGAAAGATCAATTTCTACAACGGCCAGGATGACAAGGCTCTTGAAATGTTCCAGAAGGTCAAGGACTACAGCTCTTTCTACCCGAAAGCGAAATATTTCATCGGTGTCATTCAGGTTCGTCAGCAGAAGTTCGGCGAAGCTATGGCTACTTTCGAAGAAATCAAGAAGATGCCGGACGACAAATACATAGGAACAGACATCAAAAAGCTGAAAGGTATGACAGAACTTGCACTTGGTGAGCTTTACTATGCAGCTGCATGGAAAGCAGAAAACAAAGTCGCAATGTTCAACGTCGCTCTCAACTATTTCTCGAATGTCGGAAGAGACAATGCTCAGTGGTTTGAATCGCTTTTCGCGAGAACATGGGCTTCGCTCATGATCGCAAGGTTCGATTCGACACTCGGAACGGTCGTAACGCTCAGATCGCCTTTCTTTACCGATATCTATTTCCCGGAAGTAAATGTCGTCGAGGCTGTAACTTATTACAACCTTTGCCAGTATGATGAAGTCAATAATGTCATTGACTACTTCTTCAGCGTTTACCCCGATTTCCAGAAGAGAATGGCTAACTGGCTCGAGAATGTCTCGACAAAGACCGGTATCGATATCTATAAAGAACTTCTTATTATGTATAAAAAGGCTCAGGCCGGTGAAAACACCGAGCTTCCCGAAGCGGTTCTCAGAACGGTTCTCACCGAAAATCTTTTCATGAGAAAATATAACCACATCAAGGAAATCGAAAGAGAGCTTGACATCATCGAGAAAGCTCCGGACTCTTTCAAAGAGAGCAAGGTAGCTGATGAAGTTTCAAAGGCTTTGAAAGGAAAACTTATCGGCCTTAGAGACAAAGCCGGCGTATGGCTTGTCCAGAGAGTACAGAATCTCAACAACGAGCTTGTTCAGCTTATAATTGATATGAGATCGATCCGCCTCGAGATGAAAGATAGTATCAAATCCGCTTATGAAAAAGAGGAACTTTTTGGCAAAGAGGTAAAGGAAGAGGAAGAGGTTGTACAGAAGAAAGCTGAAATGAATCCTTCTGTTCCGCAGAATTCCTACTACTATCCGTTCGACGGCGAATACTGGGAAGACGAGCTTGGTTACTACTTCTTCAATGTCGACAATTTGTGTAAAGAGTAATTGTAAATTAGTCAGAGGTTTATAAAGATGTCAAATAACAAAACATTAAGAGCTTTTTTAGTAGTTTTGTTAGTTCTTTCTTTCTCGACGACGCTTTTTGCCCAGAGACAGAAAAGAACCGATGAGACTCCGGCTTCCACAGGCCCGGCTAAAACGCGTGTCGAAGCAGACGCCGTAAAGACCGACAGCAGGTCGATGAAAGCCAGGGAAGAAACGATCAGGGAGCTGACCGAACTTTTGAAAGAGATGCCGGACAGCCATCCGAAGAAGCCCGGACAGTACAGACGACTTGCTGAGCTTTACTGGGAAAAGGCGAGAGGAATCAAGGCCGTTATCATGGACGAGTACAACAAAAAGATTGACAAGTACTACGAAATGAACGACCCGAACGCTCCGATGCCGGAACTTAACCTTGACCAGTCGCTTGAGTGGAACAAGAAAGCTATCGAGATTTGTGATTTCATCATTAAGAAATATCCGAATTATCAGGGTCTGGACGAAGTTTACTTCTTCATGGCTTCGAACTTGATGGAAACAGGTCAGAGTCTTGCTGCTGTCCGTTATTACACTCTTGTTGTCGAAAAGTTCAAAGATTCAAAGTATGCTTCTGACTCCTACTTCGAAATGGGTGAATATTTCTTCAACAACAACAACGTTTTCAAAGCTATCCCGAATTATGAAGCGATCATTAAAAAATATCCTGATAATAAATTTTATGGATTCGCGCTTTATAAGTACGCTTGGTGTATGTACAATGTCGGCGAATACGAAAAGTCGGTAGAACTTTTCCAAAAAGTTGTCGAAGTTGCCGAGAAAATCAATGACCAGTCGCTTAAAGAAGATGCTTTGAACGATATGGTCGCTCCGTATGCCGAGGCTGGTTCTGTTGACGAAGCAGAGAAATACTTCAAAACTATCGTCAAAGAGCAGAAATACTTCATCGCAGTTCTTAAAAGACTTGCCCAGATCTATTTTGATCAGGACAGATCTGAAGAAGCGATAAAGATATACAGAAAACTTCAGGATGAAGCACCTGAAAGACCTGAAGGTCCGGTTTGGCAGAAGCAGATTGTTGAATGCTACAAAAAGCTCAACAAAAAGGACAAGGTCAGAGAAGAGATTATTAATCTTGTTAAAAACTATGCGGATGCGAATGCACGCTGGGTAAAGGCGAACGAGAAGGATGAGGCGGCTTTGGAAAGTGCGCAGCAGACAGCCGAGGCGGCTCTCAGGATCCTTACTGTTGAGTACCACAACGAGGCCAGAAAAACGAAATCTCCCGAAACATGGAAGATTGTCGGAGAGCTTTATCCGATATACCTTAACTATTTCCCGAAGTCGGAAGCTTCATATGATATGCGTTTCAACTATGCTGAGTATCTTTATGATCACAAAAAGTATACGGAAGCAGGTGACGAATATCAGAAAGTTGCCGACATGAATCCGAAAGGCCACCACTTTGAAGATGCTTCTTTCGGTGCGGTAAGCTGCTTCGGTGCTCTTCTTGAAGAAGATCAGGAAAGGGCTAAGAAAGAGGCTCAGAACAGAATCGCGAAAGCTAAACAGGAAAAATCGGGTGAAATCAGCGCGGATCTCGTAAAGGCAGCTGACGACAAGGATGCTGACAAAAAAGACAAAGTTGCTGACGAAAACAAAGAAAAACCGATTCCTGAGCTTCATCAGAAGTTCATAACTGCTTGCGATACCTACATCAAAAACATCCCGAGATCGAAATATCTTGTCGACATCATCTACAAACAGGCTATCACTTACTATGTTTTCAACCATTTCGACAAAGCGGTTCCTGTTTTTGAAATGATTGTCCAGAAATATCCGAGACACGAACTTGCCGAATTCTCAGCCGACCTCATCATGGACTCTCTTAACATGGCGAGAGACTGGGAGGCAATTAACAACAAGTCAAGAGAATTCCTTAAAAATTCAGCTCTTCTTTCAGGTAGGAACAGACTTAAGGCCGACCTTGAGAAGTTTAAGGAAATGGCGACGTTCTATTCGGCTGACATTCCGCACAAACACGGAAAGAGCCTTGAATCGGCTGACAGATACATGGCTTTCGTCAATGAATTCCAGAAATCGAAATTCAACGATGTAGCTATGTACAATGCGATAGTTTACTATCAGAAAGGCGGCGACCTCAACAAGTCGATCCGTGTTCAGGAGCAGTTCCTGAGATCTTCCGAAGATGTTTACAAGAAGTCTCCTCACAGAGACAAAATCATGTTCGGACTCGCTAAGAACTATCACGCTATTGCCGAGTACGATAAGGCGGCTCAGCTTTATGTCGATTTTGTCGAGAAGTCTCCTCAGGGTCAGGATGCAGGCGACGCGGTTTACAACGCGGCTGTTCTTTACGCAAGCCTCGGTGACACCGAAAAAGCAATAGACAACTACAGGCTTTATGTAAAAACATATGCTAAAGACGATAATGAAAAAGCCAAAATCGCTCTTAACTACGGCTATATCTGGATGAGAAAGGGTAAAAATTTCTACGACAAGGCGAACAAAGGTTTTGACACATTCGTTGCAGAGCATACAGAGATGAAAGGTCTTGCCGATTATTACTACATTGATGAAAACGGTAAGAAAAAACCTGTCGAAGCTGCCAATAAAATAGCTGTCGAAAAGGGTCAGCCGAATACGATCATTGCTCTTTACGGCGCTAAGATGAAAATGGCTAAAGAGCAGGGCAACACGAAAGAGTATTACAAGAATGTTGACAAGATTCTTCAGATTTTCAGAGGTGCTGAATTCAAGGAAAAAGAAGATCTGGATCAGCTTTCGAAAGATACTGTCGCTGAAGCTCTTCTTGAGGAACTTCTTCCGGAATACAACGAATATATGTCGATCAAATTTGACAATATTCCGTTTGCAAAGAAGCACAAAGGTTACGAATTCCTTCAGCTCGGTTTCGACGTTGAGGACGGCAAAATCATCCATCACGGCGATGCAAATCCTGATGAGTTATATCCTGATGAAAAGGCTAATTTGAAGGCTGCTGCGAAAGTAAAGGACGAGTTCAACAAAATTTCTCAGGAGAGAATGACCAAGAAAATCGAACTCACTGTTTCTCTTTCGCAGAAATATGAACAGATTATTGCAAGTACGGCATCTCCGAGATTCACTCCGGCGGTTCTTTACTACATCGGTAAGATTTACAAAGACCTGACCGATCAGATGTTCAACGCTCCGATCGCTCCGTGGCTCAGCGAAGCTCAGATTTCCGAGTATAAGAACTACCTTGATGAAAAGGCTTTCGGTGCTCAGAAAAACGCTGTTACATACTTCGAAACCGCAATGAAGAAAGGTTACGAAAGCTCTGTTTACAACGAATGGGTTGCCAAGGCTAAATACGAACTTCGTTTCTTCCAGGAAGTTACCGGCGGCAAATATTATGATGAAAACGAAATCGTTCCGGCTTCCAACATGATCGAGACATCGTCCCTGATCGGAAAAATCGATACTGATTTCAAATTCCCGGAAATCTCCGATGAGGAAAGAGCAAAATTGAAACAGTCGATGAATCGTTCAACTGTCCAGTCAGAGCCTGCGGCTCAACCGGCAGCCGAACAGGTCGAACAGCCTGAACAGGCAGCTGAAGCACCGGTGGAACAAGCTGAACAGGCAGTCGAAGAACAGGCTGAGCCGGCGGATGAGAATGTTGAAAGTAACGAAGAACAGGGAGAATAATGATGAAAAAAATAATATTGTCATGTCTGTTGATATTTTCCTTGATTTTGACTTCATGCGGAACTGCTCCCGAAAAAACGGAAAAGCAGAAACCGGCAGAGTCAAAACCTGCTGTTGCCGAGGTCAAAAAAGAAAAACCGAAAGAGCCTGAGGACTGGGCAAAATATTACACCGAAGAGGGTATGAAGGCTCTCGAAGTCAAGGGCGGACAGGCTAATTTCGATGCTGCCATCAAAAATTTCGAGCGCGCAGTCGAGGCTTATCCGACAGCTCCGATTCTTTATTATAATCTCGGTCTGGCTTATCAGCGCAAAGGTGATGACCAGAATGCGGTTAAAAATTACAACAAAGCATTGGAACTTGACCCGAAATATTCTTTGCCGGTTATCAACAAAGCTGCGATCTATGCTAACAAACTTGAATATAACCGTGCGATAGAAGTTTGCGAGAAATTCCTCCAGAAAGAAAACAACAAGGATAAAGGTGTCCTTTCGGCACTTGCAGGTTTTTATCTTTTGAAGAACGACTACTTCAAGGCTATTCAGGCAATCAGGGACATTCTTGTTCAGGATCAGGCTGATGTTGACGCTCTCAAAAACCTCGGCATGCTTTATTTCAAGAAGAATGATGCCGGACTGGCTGAGATGATCACAACAGACTCTTTCAATTTGAAACCCGGCGATTCAGGTATCGCAAACAACCGTGGTGTTCTTTATTCTGCTCAGAATGATGACTCGCTTGCAATGTTCTATTTCTCTCGTGCAATCGAGAATGATCCGAAAAACAAAAGCGCGAATTTCAATGTTGCTTCGATCGCGATGAAATACGGCGATGCTGAAACTGCTTATGAGAGATTTTCGGTTGTTCTTTCACAGGATCCGGATAACCTTGATGCCAGAATCGGTCTTGCGATAGCATTGAGAGGTCTCGGTAGATTTGAAGATGCTGAAAAGGAATATCTTGCGGTTCTTCAGAAAGATCCGAATAATGCAACTGCGATTTTTAACCTTGCTGTTCTTTATAACGATCATATGGGCAAACAGGTTGAAGCTAAGAGAAATTTTAGAAAGTTCCAGCAGTTGAAGAAAGATATTCCGGCCGATCATATTGTCAATGATTATTTGAATGACAAGGTTCACATCAGACCGGTTGAAAAAACCGAATAGAAAATTTGATATTTGGGGCTTAATGACTAAACTGGGCGAGTTGATTTTTGTGTAACGGAGGTCTTTGATGAAGAAGTTGGTTGTTGGTTTGTTTTTGATGCTTTCTTTCATGTTCCTCGCAGCGCAGGAAACAGATGAGGAAGGCAGACTTATCAAATACCGCGAGAAAACAGTCATCGATTTTGAAGATGTCATGTTGGAAGGTCAGATTAAGAAACCTTCAGGTTCGTTCTTGATGGATAGATCCAAAACGAAATTCGATTCTTTGATCAATCTTAAACAGGATTTCAACAAAGAATTGGTTAAATCCGTGGATCTTCTTGATTAGGTTTGTAATGTTGATGTTTAACCACTAATATGAGGCCGAGACTATGCCTGAGAAATCAAAAATGAGAAAAAGATTGCTTTATGATTTGTCTCCCATTCCGGAAGTGCCGGTAAATGAAGGAGCCAAAGGAAAACTGGAACCTGAAATCCGAGTCGTTTACGACAACAGAGTTCTGCTTGACATGCAGAAAGTCGACAAAATTTATACAATTGGATCGGAAGCCGGTGCAGATTGTATTATCGATGAAACTTTGTTGCCGGATAAGGCGTTCAAATTCGCTTCGGTTTCAGGCAAGAATTTTTCTGTAAATCTTAACAAAGGGTTCAAAGGTGCCCTTTACAAAGGTAAGGAAAAAACAGATCTCGAAGAATACATCGCTTCGGGTAAAACCAGTGTCGATATCGACGATACGACGCTTCTCGTCGCGAATTTCGGTGCTATTTCTGTATGTGCTCTGAAATCTCCGGCTGAACCTTACAAAGGCGGCGGATTGTTCAAGCAGTTTGATTTTGCATTCGCGATAATTATGCTCCTTATCTTCATAGCAGGCGGTTTCCTTCTCAATATGATCATTGAAACTCCGCCTATCGAAGTCGATATTTTCGAACTTGACAACAGATTCGCAAAACTGATTGTCGAGACCAAAGAAGAAGAGATAAAGGTCGAAGAGATCGAGGAAGAGAAGAAAGTTAAGCTCGAAAAGCCGAAAGAAGGTCTTGTCGAAGCTACTTCGCAGAGAAAATCTCTCGGTGAAGAGGGTAGAGTCGGTGATAAGAAAAGCCGTGTTGCAAACGCTCAGGGTTCCGCAAGAAGAGGTCTTGACGCGAAAGTTGCTCAGAGCTCCGGTATTATGGGTGCTCTTTCATCCGGTGCAGCAAGTTTCGACAGAGTATTCGGCGGCGGCGGTCTTGGTGCCGGTATGGAAAAAACACTCGGTTCCGTAACGGGTCTTGCAGGTGTTGACCAGTTTGGTTCAGGCGGTCTTGGAACAAGAGGTTTCGGTACAGGCGGCGGCGGTAACGCTCTTGGAATCGGCGGTCTCGGAACAAGAGGACGTGGCGGCGGCGGTGCCAGCGGAAAATATGGTATGGCAGCTGGCCAGATCGGAAGAAAAGGCCGTTCGGACATTTCCGCAGGCGGCGGTCAGGCAGTCATCATGGGTGCTCTTGACAGATCGGTCATTGATGCATACATCAGAAGAAACCTTGCGAAGATCAGGTGGTGCTACGAGAAGGAGCTTAACAAAGATCCGAAGCTTTTCGGAAGAATCGTTATCAACTTCATAATTTCTGCAACAGGTGCGGTAAGTAGTTCCAAGGTTCAGAGAACCACTATGGGTAATGCAACGGTTGAAAGTTGTGTTGCTGACCAGATCAAGAAGATCCGTTTCCCTGCTCCTAAAGGCGGCGGTATCGTTATCGTAAACTATCCGTTCGTATTTAAGAACTCAGAAAGCTAAGGGGGAAAACATGAAAAAGCTGTTTTTGCTGCTGATCGCACTTTTGGTAAGTTTTTCGCTTTTCGCCGCTGAGTCCGAAGAAGCAGCCGGTGATGTTTCCGGCAATGATCTGAATCCGATTTTGAGAGGACTTCATCTTCAGTTCTCCGGCGGTATTCTTGCTTATTTCGGTGAGGCTGGTAAAAATGCGGGAAGCCCGATCGGTTCAACATTGAGGCTTAATTTCGGATACGATATTCCTGTTCAGGACAAGGTTAATATCGGAATCGCGCTTTCTGTAGGTATGCTTCAGTACAATGCCAAGGAAAACGATGCCGACCTTGAACAGAACCATAAGAAATCGCCATGGGTCGAAGATTACAGTCCGCTTGCTGTCGGTCTTGATTTCGATGTTACATGGATGATCGATCCGAGATGGGAATTCGGAGCTCTTATCAATTTTGATTACTATGCTTTGGCGAAAACCTACAAAAAAGGCAGCAATGCTATTGAAGGCAAAACGAACAGCGGCAATATCGCTGTCGGCGGCGGTCTGATTTTCGAGCGCTACACTTTTGCACGTCATTTCTCGGTCGGTGCTTCCGTAGAGGTTAACTATATCGTTGATTTCGACGGTCTTAATTTCATCTTCACTCCTTTTATGAAATATACTTTCTTTTAATTCATAAAGAAAAGTGCTTTTCTCGAATCATAATCCCATAGGAATTTTTGACAGCGGTGTCGGTGGTCTTACTGTTTTTGCAGAAGTCAAAAAACTTTTGCCGGAAGAAAGTGTTTTTTATCTTGGTGACACCGCCCGTGTTCCTTACGGTAGCAAATCGGTTGATGTGATCCGGCGCTATTCGCTCGCGAATGTCAGCATGCTGGCGGCTTTGGGCGTCAAAGCTGTGGTCATCGCATGTAACACCGCTTCGGCAGCGGCACTTTCTTTTGTACAGCAGTGTTTTCCCAACCTTGAAATAATAGGTGTCATCGATCCTGTCGTCAATTACCTGAGAACACGCCCCGAGCTGAAAAGAATCGGCGTGATAGGTACAAATATGACGATAGCTTCGAAAGCTTATCAGAATGCCCTGCTGAAAAACGATGCTGAACTGGATATCGTTGCGAAAAGTTGTCCGCTTTTTGTTCCGCTTGTCGAGGAGGGACTTTTTGAAGGGGAAATCACAGAAAAAATCATTGACATGTATCTCAGTGCGATGAAAGCAAAGCCGCTTGATGCGCTGATTCTTGGCTGTACGCACTATCCGATGCTGCGGAAAGCTATTTATGATTATTTCGGCGGAAAAGTTGAGATCCTTGACACTGCTTTTCACACTGCGAAAAAACTTGCAGAAGTTCTGACTGAGAATTCTGCGCTGAATTGCGGTCAGAAAGAACCCGACAGGTTTTTTGTTACCGATTCGCCGGATTCCTTCCGTTTAACGGCGGAACTTTTCCTTGGGCGTAAAATAGAAAATGTTTTTCATGTCTAGGAGTCGCGATTTGGTTCAGTTTTTTGGTTATAATGGCAATATAATCAATGACATGCAATCTTTTTTGACAGAGGTTCGCAAAAAAGTTGCATTAAGAATTTTGTCGGGTATATTTCTCTGCAATTTTGTTCTTGGAAAATTGTTTTGTTTGGGGGTTAGGAAAGCCGTCAGGGTTGACGCGCTTTCAATTTAATAATTTTTATTTTGGAGGATTTACTATGGAATGGTTTGCTGAGTTTTATCGTTCAGGCGGAACATTTATGCACTTCATCGCTATCTGCGGTCTTTATGTTCTCGGTGTTTCGATCTACAAGTTCATCATGTTGTTTGTAAAAATGAACACAAACGGCGCAAATTTGATGAAACAGATCCAGAAACTTGTCATTTCGAACAATGTCGAAAAAGCTATCAAAGTTTGCGACGATCTTAACAGCGCAGCACTTGCAAAAGTTTTGAAAGCTGGTCTTTCAAGAGCAAACAGAGGCGAGCTTGAAATCCAGAACGCAATGGAAGAGGCTACTCTTGAAGCTGCACCGAAAGTTGCAAGCCTTCTCCCGAGCGTATTCGCAATTTCGAGTACCGCTACGATGTTCGGACTTCTCGGAACGATTTTCGGACTTATCGATGCATTCGACGCCGTTGCACACGCTGCTCCTGAGCAGAAATCGGCAATGCTTGCAAGCGGTATCGCTATCGCGATGAACACCACCGGTTGGGGTCTTATGATCGCTATTCCTGGAACGATCATTCACCTTGTTCTTAACGGTCTTGCTGGCAAAATTATGAACGACCTTGACCTTTATACGGTTAAACTTTCCAACCTGCTTACAAGCAGAGAGGAAACAGCTGAATAAAAAAACGAACTTAACTGGAGGATAACAAATGGGTAAGAGACGTTCACAAGGATCCGGTCAGGATCTCGACATGACGGCTGCAATGAACCTCATTCTTATTCTTATTCCGTTATTGTTGACCTCAATGGAGTCTGTTAAAATAGCTGTTGTCAACGTTGCTACTCCGCAGATCGGTCCTTCTTCCGAGGCTAATCCCCCGGCAGACAGACCGGACGATAAACCTCTTAAACTGACAGTTGCCCTGACTGACAGAGGCATCACTGTTTTTGTAAGAGACCAGGTTATTGAAAACAAGGACGATCCGTTGGGTCCGACAATTCTCAAGATTGACGGAGAAGAAGAAGATGCTGAAGGCAAAATGATCCCAGGAAAAGTTTATGATATAGATAAACTTGTTGAGATCATTTCGGATTTGAAAGATGCAAATCCGGCCGAAGAAAACATTATTATTACCGCTGAGCCGAACACGAAGTACAAATACATTATGAAAATAATGGATGCAACACGTGAAAAGAAAGACGGCGAAAAGAAGAAAACTCTTTTCCCGAACGTTGTACTTAGCGCAGGTATAGCATAGGAGGGTATTATGACAGAAGAAAACAAAACTTACGAATACCTCCCGGAAAATTATGAAGAAGAAATCCTGAAGAGCAGGAAAAAATCTAAAACAGGCAGAGGAAGCGCAGGTAGTCAGAAATTAAACATCAACTCGTTGATGGATATTCTTACAATCATGCTTGTTTTCCTGCTTAAGAGTTATGCGACAGACCCGATCAACATTACTCCCGGACCGGATTTGGATATTCCGAAGTCGACTTCATTATTACAGCCTGCGGCAACAGTTACAATTACGGTTGCCAAGTCTTCAATCGTTGTTGACAATGAACCTGTTACGGTTGTAAAAGACGGTAAAGTCGAAGCTTCCCAGAAACGCGGCGGCGAAGATGCTTACTTTATCATTCCGTTGAACAAAGTGCTTGTCGAAGCTGTTGAGAAGAAAAGAAGACTCGAAGCTATCAACCCGACTGTAAAATTTGACGGCGTTGCTACGATCGTTATGGATAAGGAAACTCCATACCGCCTGTTGACGGAAGTCATGTATACGGCAGGTCAGGCTGAATTTACGAACTTCAAGTTCGCGACGATTTCAGCTGCCGGTTAGTCGGTAAATTGTTTTTTGCAATTTTTGGTAAGAGTGACCGGTGCTTTGCGGTGCCGGTCACTTTTTTTTATTATCGGAGGAAGATGAAAAAGCTGATGGACAAAAGACGCGCTTTCGGTTTTTCGGTTTTGTGCGCTGTGTTTTTGATTCTTGTTTCGTTCGGCTGCGAATCTCCGCGGGTCGTGAAACATCCGGTTTCCAGGGGTGACACTTACTATTACTGGGCGACATTCTACGGCGATGAATACAACGGAAAAACGATGGCGAACGGCGAGGCTTTTTCAAACGATGCTATGACCTGCGCGGTAAAAGGATTTCCGTTCGGGACTGTGCTTGAAGTGCAGTCGCTGGACACAGGGAAAAAGGTCGAGGTCACGGTAACCGACAGGACAGGCAAACATGTTTTCGACGGAAAAGAGGTCGTCGACCTTACGGCAAAAGCTTTCGAGACGATTGACAATATGTCGAAAGGTAAGATCAGAGCTAAAATCAAGGTCGTAGGACTTGCGGCAAATGCTCCTGAAGCTGCATCCTCAGAACCTGAAAAAGGTGCGGAGGAAAAAAAGGAAGCGGAGCCGGAAAAAGAAGAAAAAGAACCTGAAAAAGAAGCTCCTAAAGAAGCAAAAAAAGAGATTTTCTATGCTGTAACGCTTGCAACTTTCGGCAACATCGATGCGGCGGAAAATTATCAGAAGGAAATCAAAGAGGATACATATATTTTTACCAGTGAGGGAAAGTTCGAGGTCAGATACGGCCGCTATACTTCGGAAGAGGAGGCAAAAGCTGACATCGGGCGTTTCTCTTGGGAAGATGCCGAAGTGGTTAAAATTGTTGAAGAATAGGAGGATGTTATGACGAAACTCAGAATTGTTGCATTATTGTTTGTTTTGTTGATGATCGCGCCTGTCTATGCGCAGAAAATCGCCCTTGTTGATCTGAAAGAGGTCGCTTCCCAGGCCAATGAGCTCAAAGCAAGAATGAAAGAGCTCGAGGCGCTTCAGGCAAAGGGTCAGAAGGAAATCGACGCTAAGGAAGCCGAGCTCGCAAAGCTTCAGGAAGAGATGGAAAAAACCGCAAAAATGCCGGGTGCTACCGATGAGGCGAAGGCAATGCTGTATGAAAAGGCGCAGAAAAAATATGCCGAATATCAGAAACTGGTTATGCAGAGACAGAAGGAACTTTCTGAAAAAGCCGAGCCTATTCAGAAAAAATTTGTCGAGAAAGTAAGAAAGATTGCGCAGACGATTGCTGTTAAAAAAGGTTACGACATAGTCATTCCGGCTGAGCAGGCACTTTATTTTAACGACAAATTCGACATCACGAAAGATGTAGTTTCCGAAATTAACAAATAACCTCTCTTTACTCTCGCAATTTCAAAAAAAATAAGTATAATTTGCGCGAATTATGTCGATATTGTCGAAATATCGACCGCCGCTGTCGAAATATCGACATATCGAAAATCCGATATATCGACAAAATTTCAGCGGCAACGGTGAAAAAGGAGGTTCCGGATGCTTGAAAAATTCGACAATTATCAGCTGCTTTCAAAGATCGCAACCGGCGGAATGGCGGAGATTTTTCTTGCCAAGCATGTAAATTCGCCTGTTAATTCAATGCCGATCGCCATCAAAAAAGTGCTGAAAAAGTACAGCGACAATCCTGTTCTGGTTAAGATGTTTCTTGCCGAGGCGCGGATCATCTGCAATATAAGCCATGAAAATATTGTTAAAATTTACGATTTCGGAAAATTCGACGACCAGTATTTCATCGCGATGGAGTATGTTTTCGGGCAGAATCTGGGGGCGATTCTTGAAAAAGTGCGCGAAAGGGATCTGGTTATGCCGCTGAACCTCACGATAGAGATAATTTCAGCAGTTCTCTGCGGTCTTGATCACGCTCATAACGCTCAGGACAGAAACGGAACATTCCTGAACATCGTTCACCTTGACATGAACCCGAACAACATTCTGATTTCATATGAAGGCAAGATAAAAGTCGTTGATTTCGGCATCGCTAACGCGAACTACACAAAAAAACTGAAAATGGATTCAGGAATTCAGGGAACTTACGCCTATCTTTCGCCGGAGCAGTGTATGGGCAAGGCAGTCGACAGGCGCAGCGATGTTTTTTCAGTCGGAGTTATTCTTTACGAAATGCTTTCCGGCAAGCCGCTTTACAAGCAGCTGGAAAACGATATGGCGATAATGAACTCCATTCTTAACGACGAGATCGAGCCGATAAACGAATTGATGCCCGAAATCGATCCGAAGCTTGCCAAAATTGTGATGAAGGCTTTGGAAAAGGATCCGAACAGGCGTTATGCAACTGCCATGGATATGCGCGAGGATCTGCAGTTGATATACAATTCACTGGAATTCGATCCTAACAGCGAAATGCTGCCGTCTTTTGTCAAAAAGCTCTTTCCTGCTCATTTCATAAAGATGACGAAAATAATCGAACAGGCGCAAACAGAATATCTTATGGATGAATTGTTCAACAATATAGGTGAGCTGGAGGATATCGACCTTAAAGAGAAACAGCGCGTTGAGGAAGAGGTCAAACAGAAGGAGGAAGAGGAAAAACGAAAGGAAAAAAACAAAGTTTTCTTTTCACGGCTTGGACTTTTTTCAGGAATTTTTGCCGGACTGGCCGTTATCTTTTTTATCCTGAAATTTCTCTTCATTGATCCTGATGTCGAGGTCGACATGGTCACTGTCTTCTCATCGCCGGGCGGTGCGCAGATTTTTGTGAACGGAGAGCCTACAGGTAAGGTGACGCCCGCTTCGCTCCAGCTTGAGCTCAACAAAAAATATATCATTGAATTCCGTAAAGACGATATGATCGGCGGTCTTGAATTTACGCCGACTTCCGAAAACCGCCAGATAAATATGCAGCTCAAACAAAGGTAAAATGTCATTTGCAACATTGAAAATCGTGTCGAAAAACGGCGAAACTGCGGCATCGGAGCTCAATGCAGTCGATTTTATGGGGCTTTACCTCGATTTCTATGTCCAGAATCCTATAGAGGCTGTGCCGAAAGAGTGCTTTCCGAATCTTAAAAAGCTGATCTCGTTCGCGGTTTCTTATCTTCCTTTCATGCCGCAGGGGTGGAGTTTTGCATGGAATGTCTCGATGCCTCTGCAGAAACGCAGACTCTTCTGTTGCGTTGATTCGGAAAATGGCACTTTTGTTGCGAAAACCCATTCGTGGGAGCCTTCGCCTTACGAGAAAAATCCGCGCATGTCTGTGCAGATGGTTTCCGATATTTCGGGAATGGAAAGCGTTACAATGGTCGACTGCACCGAAAATGTTCCGTCCGACAGGATCTTGGACGAACTTTTCAGAAGATTTTTTGCCGACCAGTCGCAGGAACACCTTGAATTTTACGAGGATGGCGAGATTTTCGGGATAAAAAACAACTCTGAATCGCTCGCTTTTGCAGAAGATGCTTCGGAAGAAAACGTGAGCCTCACTTTCAGATGCGGCTGCACGAAAGAAAAAATCGCCGGAATTTTCAAGCGGATGCCGAAGAAGGATATCGATTTTTTGTTCGAGAACGAGCCTGTTCTCAATGTCGAATGTCCTCGCTGCGGCTTTAAATACGGGATAAAAAAACATGACATCAAATAAAATTTCAAAAGTTTTTCTTTTTTTCAGGCGCGACGGCAGAAAAATCGCCGAACAGCAGGAAACACGCGCTTTCATCACAGAAAAGAGCAGGGAACTCGGTGTTGAAGTTGTCGAAAATATCGATGAGATAGACGGCTCCGACCTTATTGTGACTGTCGGCGGCGACGGAACTTTCCTCGCGGGCGCATCGATGGCTTTCGAGCGCAATATCCCGATCGCCGGGATCAATGTCGGGCAGCTCGGATTCCTTGCCGAGATAAATCCGGGCGAGGAAAAAATGATTGTAAATCTTCTGAAAGGCGATTTCGATGTCAAAAACCGCATGATGATGGATGTAAGGCTCCTCAGAAATGGCGCGGAAACAGCTGCTTTCACCGCTCTCAACGAAGTGACGATAATCCGTGACATAAACGCTTCTCCGATGCTTTGTTTCGGGATCGAATACAACGGTGAAGAGATGCCGCAGTATAAATGCGACGGGCTTATCGCGGCGACGCCGACGGGTTCGACGGCTTACAACCTTTCGTGCAACGGCCCGATAATCTATCCTGCTGATGAATCTTTCGTTATCAACGCGGTCGCACCGCACGCTCTCACGCACAGGCCGATAGTGCTTCCGGCTTCGGGCTCGGTCAAAGTCACTTTGAAGGAATGCGTTCTTGGATTTTTGACCTGTGACGGCAAAAATTCGGTCCAGGTGTGCGAAAACGATGTCGTCCTTATCCGCAGGAACGGGCGTGACCTGAGCGTCGTTTCAAACCCCGAAAGAAGTTTCTTCGACATACTTTCAGAAAGGCTCCATCTGGGCAAGAGGTTGTAATGGGCAAAAAATTTCAGAATAATAATTCAATGAATTTCGCCGAACTTTTTTCCGGCAAAACCGAGAAAAAAGAAACTGAAAAAGAGAGTTTTGCAGACCTTCTCGAAGAATACTCAGACATCGATTTCGAGATCCACAAACGCGAGAAGGAATCAAGCGCAGAGGAGCAGAAAGAGCTTTTCAGACCGCGCAGCGAAAACGTTCTTCCCGAATTCGAGATCGATCTTCACGGACTCAATCAGGACGAGGCCGAAAAAGTTGTCGAAACCAATGTCCGCGCCATGACAAGCGGCAGGATCTACAAAATCAGGATCGTCACAGGCAAAGGGCTCCATTCCAAAACTTCGCCCGTTCTAAGAAACGCGATAGATATTCTTTTGAGACAGCTCAAAAGGGATGGTTTCTGCTCGAAGATCGAATGGGACAAAAAAAGTGTCGAAGAGTCGGGACAAGTCGATGTGACGGCGTAAAGTCTATTCTGCAACCGCTGAAAAAACTTTTCCGATAGGTTCGTTGATCTCCAGATCGTTTACTGGATCAAGTTTGTAGATCAGGTGTTCCTTGTTGATGATGACAAGGTGCTTTCCGCGGAAGTATCCGACGTAAGAAGCCGCCGGATAGACCGAAAGCGAAGTCCCGCCGATAATGAGCATGTCAGCCGATGAGATCGCCGCAATCGCCTTTGTCACCGCATCCGCCGGAAGCTGCTCTTCGTAAAGAGTGACGTCGCAGCGGACTATTCCTCCGCAGTCGCAGCGCGGGATCTGCTCTTTCGATTCAAAAATATAGTCTGCCGGATATTTTTTTCCGCATTTCGAGCAGTAGTTGCGCGTTGTCGTGCCGTGGATCTCATAGACGTTTGAGCTGCCGGCTTTCTGGTGAAGTCCGTCGATATTCTGTGTGACGACAGCTTTGAGTTTGCCGCGCTTTTCAAGTTCGGCAAGAAAGTAGTGCGCCGCGTTCGGTTTTACGTTTCTCGCATCCATTTTCTGCCTGTAGAACTCGAAAAATACGTCGGGGTGATCCTCTAAGCAGCTGTGGCTCAAAAGGTATTCAGGGCGGTATTTCTCGAACTGGACATCGTGCTGGTTGTATAAGCCGTCCTTGCTTCTGAAATCGGGAACTCCGCTTTCGGTCGAGACACCGGCTCCGCCGAAAAAGACGATGTTTTCCGATCCTTCGATAAATTCGTGTAATTTTTTGATTTTTTCATCCATTTCGAAATCCTCGCAATTTCTAAAAAAACACGAAAAATCTTAAGAATTTGTGTGTAAAATGCAAGAAATAGCGGATATGGATATCGAGTTTTTCTTGATTTAATGAGCTTTTTGACAATAATAATGTGTTTTTCGGCAGTTAGCCGATTTTTTTAATGATTTTTGGAGTCTGATATGCAAGCCTGGATTGAAGAAAGCCTTAAAAACGGCGAGTTGTTTTTTTATATTGTGCCGGCAGTTCTTTTGCTTCTGCTTTTGATAGTGATTTTCTGGCCTGACAAAAAGAAAGCAAAAAAGGAAGAAACCGATGAAAGCGAACTCGACAAACTGATAAAGGCTGACAAAAAACTGAAGGCCGAAATCGAGCCTGTTGATGAAAAGCC
>Ga0310696_10000339_pt1 | contig 77601 bp, 63 predicted proteins | sample AusTroGonzalo_MG_4_FD_203885 | JGI IMG/M metagenome (GOLD analysis project Ga0310696, IMG submission 203885) | Bovine rumen microbial communities from tropical cattle in Woodstock, Queensland, Australia - Gonzalo_02 (v2) (version 2) | ecosystem: Host-associated > Mammals > Digestive system >...
CCTCCTTTCGTTGTCATGCCAGGTGTTCAGGTGCGCGAGGCACGCCGTCATGCGCTCCTGCACCTCCATCCGCCACTCGTCCGGGATCCCCAGCGCGGGGGCCTCGAGCTTGCGGTGGAGGAACAGCGTCCAGTCGATCGTGTTCAGCACCCACCGGCACTCCTTCAGGAGCGCCTTGGTGATCCTCGGAGACTTCGGAGGGTTCGGGAGCCTGGCATGGCTCCCCGTCTTTCCCTTCTCCATTCTCAAGTTCCTCCAGATTGAAGTCCAGCGTCTTGCCGGACAGTTCTCTCCTGAAACAGTAGGCGAGCTTCCTCTCCGCATGCGGCGCGTTCCGCGCGCGTATGTGCATGAGGTGCTCGCCGTTCATCCTCACGGAGTACAGCCCCTCGTGGTTGACCACGGGAGCCTTCTCCGGCTTCATGACCATCTGTATCATTTCGGCCACACTATCACGTAGTTCTTCGAGCCGTTGAGCTCGACCAGCCTCACGAGGCTCGTGAGGGCGACCCTCCGCAGCCTCACCGCGAACGCCTCCGGGTCAGCGCACGTCCCGTGCACCCGCACCCAGTAGCATCCGCGGTTCTTGGAGTCGAGCCGCACCATGCAGCGCCCGGCCCCGCGATTGCGGATGCCGAGCTCGGCGTATGCGGCGTCGACGTACAGCTGGAGCGTATAGCGGAGATGGGCCGTCATTTCCACGCTCCCGGCCATCCGGCCTCGAGCCTGGCGTCCCACTCCTCGCGGAGCTCGTCGAGCTCGCTGCGGACCGCGTCCCACTTGGGGGCGTACCCTTCGACGCACCTCCGCTGCCTGTCCTCGAACTCCTTCACGTCCTTGCGGACGGTCTCGAGCCACGCCTTCGCCCTCGCCTGCGAATCCTCGCCGACGCCGGACTCGACGTACTTCCCGTACGAGCGCTCGAGATCCTTCATGAAGACGTCGAAGGCGATGAGCGAATCGCCCACCTTCTCCGTCAGCTCGCTCCGCTCGAGGACCGTGCAGAAGTCGGACAGGCTGCTGTTGCCGCGGATGGACTCGACCATCTCGTCCGTGACCCAGCTTCCCCAGATCGGCGACTCGTCGCAGCGCTCGAAGTCGGACGGGTACTCGATCAGCCACAGCAGGGCGAGGATCGCCCCGAACTCGCGGAACTCGTCGTCGCTCGTCTCCGTGGAGAGAGCGGCGAAGGCGTCCTCCAGGTCGGCGAGGAGCGCGTCCTCCACCTCCTTGTCGGTCGCCATGTGCGTCCCGTAGTTCCTGTGCCTCCACGCGTCCCTCGAGAGAGTGCAGATGCGGTTCAGCATCGCGCTCGAGAATCCGTCGTACGACACCCAATGGCTGCCGGCGTACTCGACGATCTTCGCCCGGTTCTCGGGCTTGAAGATCGCGGCTTTCGCGAGCTGCCAGAACGAGTCGTCCACGTCTACCGACAAGTCCAGCCAGTCCGACATGAAGTTGTATTCGCGCGGGCTCCCGAACTTCGTCGCCTTGATGGAGACGACTCCGTACTGCGAGAGCGGCTTCTCCGCCGCGAAGACCTTGTTGGCCTCCTCGACGATGCGGTCGTGCATCTTGGCGGAGTCGTAGTCGTCGCAGACGAAGCGGCCCTCCTCGCGCTCCGCGTCCTCGTCGGGCTGCCAGAGGGAGTCGTAGCTGAACGGTCCCTCGTAGGTGGACACGTCCACGATTGGCGCTATGCGCGTCGATGTGTTGAGAGTCATAGATCACTCCTTGATGTTCTTCGCGTCGTCGTGGTACAGGACGCACGAGACGCAGCATCCGTCGTTGAGATCGACCTGCACCCTGCCCTCGTCCTTGAGCTGGGACTTCACCCAGCGCACGAACTCGTCGCTCCACTTCATGTGGTGCTGGCGGTACAGGTCCTTCACGTAGTCGAGGAAGGTCGCGATCGCGGTCTCCTCGCTCGTGAACGCCTCCGGGTACGGAGTCGTGAACTCCGGGTCCTCGCAGTCGCTGTCGCCCCACGTCACCGTGTGCCACAGGTCACCCTCCACGTCGTTCTCGTCGACGTCGAAGTGCCAGCTGTTCTGCCCGTCGAAGACGTAGTAGCAGCCCTGGCCGGCGAGCTCGTCGCGCAGAAACTCCTCGAGCTTCGAGACGCACCCGCGCCGTATCTTCCACGCGCCGTCCTTGCGGCCTTCGCAGAAGAACTCGGCTGCTTCCGGGTGGTTCTCGTCGTGCGCCATCGACCATGCGAGGTCGTTGCGCAGCCCGAGCCGGTCCATGACGTACTTCACGCACTCGTCGAGCGCGCGCCCCCGGGTCGTGTAGGACCCGACGACGCAGCGGTCGAGCGGCTCGCGCGCGAGGTCGTCCAGCGACGTCACCGTATAGATCGTCATTCCTTCACCTCCTCCAGGAAGTAGGGTTCCTGGGCCACGTAGCTCTCGTCGCCGTCGCCCGTGCAGGTGTCGACCACCGCGCGGTGGCGCATCCACTCGTACGCCTTGGCCTCCGCCTCCTCGACGGTGTGCGCCTCGATGACGGGGTTGGCCTCGAACTTGAGGCTGAACATGTACTTCCTCGTCGGCGACGCCTTGAGCTCCATCACGGCGGCCCCGCCGTCCTGCGGCACCGTGGCGCCCTTGAGCTCAACGCGCACGCCGCTGTCGAGGACGAGCCGCACGGGCTGGTCGGGGTTCGGGAAGAACTCCCTGTCGGCGAAGTACCTCGCCCACTCCCCGACGGTCACGACTTCGCCCCCTTCTTCGCCTTGCGCTTCACGACGCCGGCGTTCTCGTCGACCTTCCTCGCGTTGGCCTTCGCCTCCACGTGGCTGGTGACGCTCTCGGCCGACGCGCAGTAGCGGCAGTCGACGTCTCCCCCGTCCGTCTCGTCCGGGTCGTTCGGGGTCTTCAGCTCGTAGTCGGCGAACAGCAGCGCGACCTGCTCGGCCACCCTGTCGAACGCCTCTTCCGGCTCCGTGCACGCCGGAAGGTTCCGGCGCACCTCGTGCGCGAACCACACCGCGGCGGCGCACACGGAATCGAAGAGCTGGTGGGACTCCTCGGAGCCCTTGTACTCGCATGATATGTCAACAACATTCATCAGCAGAATCCTCCCGGTTCGTATTTCGTCTTGAAGCAGACCCGCCGGACGATGGTCGCGAAGAGCTTCACCATGTCCTCGAACTCGCCGACGAACTGCACGTAGTATTCCCGCTGCTCCGGAGTCATCCCGAGATACGGCCCGCCGTCCGGCACGCCGTTCATCAGCCACCCCGTCTGGTCGTCCTCGTCGTTGAGGTGCCGGACGAGGTTGTCCATGAGCATCAGGCACTTGGCCCGGCTCTCGACCTGCGCCACGCCGAGTTCCGCGCTCATAGGAACACGTCCTCCGCGCACACGAGCTCGTCGATGGCCTCGACGCGTCCGAACGCCTCCCGGCACAGCAGGAAGACAAACGTCGACACGGCGTCGCGGAACGCGTCCTCGGCGCCCTTGCCCCTCGCGGCCAGCCAGCCCTCGTAGAAGGCGATCTGCGCGTCGGTCGGACGCTGCGTCTCGGAAGGCCCGCCGAAGCCGGTCTCCCTCTCCCAGTCCTCCAGGCGGGTACCCCCGTCCAGCTTGGCGGCGAGGATGTCCATGGCGTACATCGCCTCCGCCATCCCTTTTCTCGATAGCATTTGAGCACTCCTTTCGGTTTGCCTCGGAACTTGGTTTCTTCCGCCACCCGGCGGATTACTCGGCCACCACGCCACTTCGCGGCGTTCCGGTATATGGTGGTGAGGGTTTTACAGGTTCACCCACAACCTCTTCTCGTCCTACCACGTCTTCTTCATTTCGCCTCTCCTACCTTCATCTCTACCTTCAGCACGGTCACGCGCCTGTCCCCGTCGATCAGCCTCTTCATGGACCCGCGCATGTGACGCCGGGCCTGCTCCTTCGTCCTGAAGGTCTCCGCCTTCGTCAGATCGTCCGTCCACTTCCATCCGCCCGGATGCGACGCCTGAAAGCCGACGTACCGGGCAGGCGGAAAGCCCGGGGCGAACCCGACCACGAACGCGTGGCCTCCATTCTCCCTGAACTCGACCCGACTCATCACTTGTCCTTCCTCGTCTTCCACATGTACCAGATGTGCGCGGTCGCCGGAAGAAGCAGCCACGCCCCGGCCAGCACGTCATCCACGGCAGTCCTCCCGCACGAGGCGCCAGAACTGCCAGCAGACGACGCAGAGCCACGGAACGAATATCACGCAGTCATCGTTCACGGGTTATCTCCCATCCGTCGAAGGTCTTGCCCTCCATGTGCGTGATCTTCCACCTCGGGCAGCCGCGGTACGGCGAGAGCTTGTAGCCGTTGTCGCGCCTGCACTCGCCCCGGAAGATGTCCTCGAACGTCGAGACGCCCTTCCCGCCGAACGAGAAGTGCGGCAGGCAGGCCTTGCCCTCGACGGCGTAGAGGTGCCAGAGCGAAGGATGCTCGATGCAGTACCGGTCCAGGGCGGGCGCGGAGCCAATCGCCTCGCAGATGGCGGCGGACGACTTGTCGTACCCGCAGCCCGAGGCGTAGCCCTTGCGCATCCCGTCGTTGTCCCAGTTGCCGTTTTTGTCCTTCGTCCTGACCCACGCCTCGACCCTCGGGCAGTTGCCCCAGGTGCGCGACTTGCGCCAGTCCATGCGGATCGAGATCTCCCACAGCTCGCCGGCCTTGTCGGCCCGCTCGAGCCGCTCGAGCTCCTGGCGCTCCCACTTCGGCAGGTCCTTCTTGAGGTGTTCCGTCGAGGTGGCGATGCGCCGGGCCTTCTCGGCCATGAGGCGCTTCTCGAAGTCCTCGGCGGTCTCCTTGTCCCACCGGACGAGGCCGAGCGGGTGCTCGTCGGAACGCCAGGTCTCGGAGACGAGGCCCTTGAGCCTCGCCTCCGTCTCCCTCCGCTCCTTGCGGTAGTAGCGCTTGATCTGCGCCAGCACCCGCGCGTAGTTGCGGATGTGCTTCGCCATCAGACGAGCTCCTCCGCGCCTTCCGGCCCGGACTGCGTCTGCTGCGTCAGCGGGCAGCCGGAGATCCTGGAGAGCCTGCTCTCCGCGTCCTCCTTGGCCTGCTTCGCCGCGGCAAGCTCGTCCCGGAGCTTCTTCAGCTCGTCGTCGCGCTCCCGGAGCTCGCGCTCGCGGTCCGTCTCCTCCCGGTACTCGGGAAGGCACGTCGACGGGGCGCCGAACACGTGGCGATACTTGTCCACCTCGTCCCCGTGGTAGCGCTCGAACCAGCGGCGCGCCTGCTCCTCCGTGAGCGGATGGACGGTGGAGGCGTCGTTCCCGCTCCAGCCGAACCCGACGACGAGGAAGAACGCCCCGTTCCCGTAGTCGATCTTGTCGTCGTCCCACGTCCAGCCGCCCCAGCTCGTCTTCTTGCGCGCCTCCGAGAGGACGACGCCCGGCTTGAGGGCGATCTCCCGGTAGAGCGTCTCCGTGACCTTGCACCGGCCGCCCGTGGGCGACTTCATGGGCTCGAGCCACTCCGAGTTGTCCGCCACCTCCCTCGCGAGGTTGGTGTCGTACAGGTGTCCGTCTATGATCTTCTGCATGTTCCTACTCCTTGTTGATCTTTTCCGCCGCTTCCCGCAGCATCTTCTCGAACGCCTCGGGCTTCATCCCGAGGTCCTTCTTGTACACGACGATGCGCCGCGCCTCCTTCGCGCAGAGCTCGTCGAACGCCTCGAGGGCGTCCTGGGCCTTCCGCGCCGGCGACCCTTCGGGCCACAGGTTCCTGCCGGACCCGTAGTCGTACTTCGCCTGAAGCCCGACCGCGGACCGCACCGCGCCCTTGGCGTGGTCGGAGAGCGCGATCTTCGCGTCTTCGACCTGGACGTCGCATCCGTCCCTCCGGGCCTGGACGACGACCTTGCGGACGAGCGCCTCGACGCCGTCCTCGATCATCCCCTGGTACTTGTCGCGCAGCCTCTCGACCTTCGCGACCTCCGCGTCGAGCGCGGCCTTGAGCTTCGCGCGCCGTGCGGCGGCCAGCTCGGCCACGCGCTCCTCGACGTAGCTTTCAAACCTGGCTTTCGCCATTTGTTTCATCTCCTTGAACTGTTCACGAAAAAATCTTCGCGACGACATACCCTATCGCCGCGACCGTCCCCAGCGCGGCCAGGACGACGTCCCAGCCGCGCCACCTCGGCACGGAAGGCGGGGCGAACTCGCGCTCCGTCTCCTGCCTGCACTGCTCGCGCAGCCTCCAGAAGGCGCGGGCGCGGCGCTTCTCGCGCACCGCGGCCCTGTGCCTCGGGTTCGGCTTACGCCTCTTCGGCTTTCGCATGCTCGGCGGTCTCCTTCGCTGCGCGGTCGGCGCGACGACGCTCGAACTCGGTCATCAGCCCGGCGGCGATGACCTTGTAGCGGCGCGTCTGGAAGGGGCGTTCGGCGGCCGCCTTCGCGACCTCCTGGAGCGCCCACGTCGGGAGCTTCTTCAGCTCCTTGAGCGTGACCATCCTGTCGCTCTTCTCGACGAGAGGGCGGACCCTCTCGATCGCGTCGAACCACGCGGAGCCCTTTTCAGGGCAGTCCGCGAAGTGCGCGCTCGCGGCGGCCGCGAACGCGGTCAGCGCCCACACGGCGCCGATCTTGACTGTTCTCTTGTTCTTCATTGTCTGTTCCTTTCCGGTTGTTGGTGAAGCCTCCGCACCCGCGGGGACCTCGGAAATCGAAAGCACCTTACGGGTGCCAGTCGGCCCTTTCCACAGCTCGGTTCACGTGGGCGGCTGTGCTGCATCGGGCGACAGGTCCTGTACCCTTCCCGGGGTGGCATGCGCTCCGGTTCTCCTGACGCTCTACGCGGCCCTCGGCACGAGGACCCAGCCCTCGTCTTCGAGATACGCGTCCACGGGGCTGTAGAGCCACCCCGGGAGCCTGCTGTCCAGGCCCTTCGGGATCAGCTCCATCAGCTCGCCGACGCAGCGCACGTCGAGCCCGCGGATGAACTCGCGGACCTTGTCCTGGATCATCAGCGCAACGCGGCGGGCGCGGATCGGCTTGCCGTCCACGTACGTCTTCATGGCGGCGACCAGCGTAGTGGCCGCGGAAGACCATAAAGACCCTCCGCCGGCGCCGAGCTTGTCCGATATCGGCCCGACGTTCTCGAGCGCGATCTTCTTGACGCGCTCGAACTGTATCATCTTGTCCATGACGTTCTCCTTTCGCTGGAAAATGAATCCCCGGTCGGACCTGAACGTCTGCGAGCTGGACTGTCGGCTCGTAGGGCCGATGTGCTCTGTCAGACGTCGTCGCCTGGCCAAGGCCGCGGCGACGGGTCCTGACGACGCCGGGGGCACCGTACGCTAATCAGTGCATAGTTCCTCCTTGGTCGAGGTGAAATAGCTCCCGGCGCACCCCCGATGGGGCTCTCGGTCGCCGGGCAACCGCGGACAGTTATTTGTCTCATGGGCTCATGAAGTCTCGAACGAACGTCGAGCCCAAGTCCTCCCTCGTCGCCGAAATGGTCGCCCCGGCGGGGATCGAACCCGCACGCGACCGCCTACTTTCGGGCGCACCGTCGGGGCACGCGTACTCCGAATCTCACGGAGCGGAACGGTACAACTCGCGCACCTGCCGCATGCTTTCCCCCTTCGCCGGGTCAATGGCGAGGCAAAAATCTCCGGGAGAGACCGGAGCCAAACGCCCTCGCTCGCCGACGCGGTACTCGACATGCCGAATCGCTACATCTCCCGCCCTACCCGACCGTGCCGCCTGTTGGGCATCGGCATTTGTTGCGCACGGCTCGCACGCTTCGGCGGAAGCTCAACCCGACGCTTAAAAGGCGGGGCAAGTCTTCCGTTTTCCTTCACGGGACGTAAAATCGCAAATGCAGAGAACCGTCTCTTCGACGCGCCGCCGGTCTCCGCTTCCGGCTGTTGGCGCGAATCAGGAAAAAAGTGGGGGGCGGGAAGAGAAGTCGAGCGCGAAGGAGCTTCGACGTCCTCCCGCACCGGTTCCTCGAGGCTTTGAAACGGGCATGCGCGAGCCTGAAGGAAGAGAGACCCCGCCTACACGGCAGGGTCAGTCCACGCGGCGGTACGCCCGCCACGCCTTCAGCGCCTCCTCGAACGTCATGTTCAGCGAGTGCTTGCGGTACTCGCGCCATACGTGCAGGGCGGCCTGCCGGGACGAATAGGCCCAGCGATACTCGCTGCGCAGATGCGTCTCGATGCGATAGAAGCTCTTCTTCGCCTTCTCCATAGATTCCTCCGTTCCGCACGCCACGCCATGTGACGCACGAATCAGGAAAAAAGTGCGGGAAGGGCGGAGACGACCAGTTCCCCGGATCGTCGTAGCGGTGTAGCGGCGCTTCGTCGGGTCGGGTCTTCGTCGCTTCGACGTATCGTCGAATCGGTTCTCCGGCTCTTCGGGGATGCGGCGATTCGGTTCTCCGGCTCTTCGGGGAGAGGGCGATTCGTCGAATCGGTCGAGGGTTCTATAACTTAAAAAATCGAAATTTGCGAAAGTGCGGAATGGCGAGGGTGTTTTTTCCGCAGGTTACGCGTTCTCGAAGTGGCTCAAGCCCGCTCCAGCAGAGGCTGAAGTCCACCTCGCGTGTAGTATGGTTTCCAAAAATATTGGTGGGCTAAAAATCAAAAATCGACTTTTCATTTTTTCTCTTACAATTTTTTTGGAAACCATACTACATTTCATAACCTGTTCATAACTTATAATTATCAAAATATGATATTATTCTCGAAAAGCAAATAAGCATGAGAGCCAAAATAACGAAGTTGGTCTTGTTGACCAACACGTAATCTGCGGAGTAAACACCCCCGCCAACGAACACCTATGTGAAAGAGTTATGCGACAAAAATTTTTTCACGAAATTCATGCCGGCGAAATGTTATGTAAACTACACCCCCTCAAAACGCGATTTTTAGTTATACGCCCGAATCGCCTAATCCCCCGACCCCCTCGAATCCCCTTTTGGCACATATCCTCCGCGGACAGCCGTTTCGCCGAATCTTATGAACAGCCTGTTCACAACCTGTTCACGGGCTTCGGTGTCGAGACGACCGAATCGGCGGAACGCCGTGTCGGGGACGCCAGGCGAGGCGTTGCGTGACCAGTTCCGCCGTTTTGCGAAACGCGAGGGGTCTTGCCGTTTCGCGAAACGGGGGATCGGGCGAGCCGTCCGGTTCGTGCGGATCGTCCGGTCCGCGCGACGGGCCGCGATGTCGAGACGTGCGAATCGGCGGAGCCGCGATGTCGTCGATCCGCGGGCGAGGCGGAACAGCACCAGTTCCCAATCGTCCGTGCCTTACTTTTTTCCTGATTCGCCATCTACCGTATCGGGTGCGGTAGGCGGTGCGTCGCCGAACGGCGAGCAATGAACACCCGCAAAACCGAAAGGAACCCAACCATGAACCGTACCATATCGTTTGTCAGCCTCTTCCGCAATACGCGCAAGAACGAAACCACCGGGAAGAACGAAATCTCCTGGGGCGCATCGTTCAAGGTCGACGGAACCGACATCGGCGCGACGCATCTGCCGGCGTTCGACCTCTCCTTGTTCGCGACGAAGCTGTCGCAGGACGGGAAGACTCGCTACCTCGGCAGCAAGCGTCCGCTGGTCGTCGAGTACAGCGACATCCGCGCCGGGAAGAAGGCAGGCAAGTTCTTCACGAACATCGCCGCCATCTACGAGCAGCCCGAAGCGGACGCGAACGCGCTCGACCGCCTGCTCGCGGGCGAAGCCGAGGCGACCGCGCCTGCGACGGACGAACCCGCCAACGCGAGCGAGGACGAAGACGAAGTCACCGAGTTCTGATGACTCGAGGTCGCGTCGCATCGAAGCCCCCGAAGAGATTCGGGGGTTTCTTTGCTTCAGGAGGAATACTTTGTTCCTTTTTCGGTTGGATAAAGCAACCTTGCCCGTCATGGGTATTCTTTGCTTCAGGCGAAACGCGAACCGAACGAAACGAACGAACACACGAACCGAAGACATCAGACAAACGACCGAGCCGCCGGACCGGACGCGCCGCCTTGCCGAACGGGACGCGATGCGGGGAGACGGCGAAAGGACGAAGCGCCGAGACGAGGGGGAGGGGGTGCGGCGAACCGAAAGCACCGACGGCAAGCCGATTTCGGAGAATTTCGCGACCCACCCCTCCCCCTTGCCAATACATACGGCCACGGGAGGGCCCCCTCCCCTCGAGGGCGCGACGGAAAATTCGCTTTACCCCTTGCGCGGCACCCGCCGGGTATGCTATACTGTCGGCGTTGCGGGACGTAGAGGGGTCGTCCAGAACCTTACAAAGGAGGTTATCGACATGGCAAGAAAGAAGAAGGAGGCGCTCGCCGTTCCGGCCGAGTCGCCCGATACGCCCGAGGCGCAGTCCGCCCTCGCGCCCGATACGCAGGGCACCCCTGCGCCCGAAACGCCCGAAACGCCCGAAACGCCCGAACCGCCCGAAACGGACAAGCCCAAGTCCCCGCCCCTCGGCGAGACCGCCGACGACGTCTCGTCCGCGACGAACGTCTCGATCCCGGCGAGGAAGAACGCGCTCTCCCCGCACGTCGACGCGGTCGAGAGGATGGGCCTCGGCATGCTGCGCTTCGCGCTCGCCGCGGCGCTCTGCCCGCTCGCGCTCCTCGGCTCGCCGAAGGTCTCGGAGATCACCGTCGGGGACAACCCCGTGGCCTTCGCGATCGTGTCGGGGTCCGACCTCGCGATGGCCGTGGAGTACGACGTGAGCCCCATGCAGCTCGACGAGGTCGCGGTCGTGGCGCCCGACAAGTCGAACGGCACTTCCGTGGTCGTGAAGCGCAGGCGCCCCTACGGCCTTCCGTACATCGAGTCCGTCACGTACGAGGAGTACGGCAGGGCCCGTCCCCCTCTCGGCTCGTACGACGTGGAGACGGCTCCCGCGATATGGCACGCGAAGGCCGCCTCGGCCGATTCGACCGGGATGGTGTGGCGGACGACGCAGGTCGTGACGAACTACGTCTACGACGCCGCCGAGGGGAAGGAGCGCTGGGTCGTCTCCACCAACGACTACGTCTCCCCGTCCGCGATCCAGATGTCCCGCCTGTCGCTCGTGTCGGGCCCGACGGGATCCGGCTACAGCTACCCGTTCGGGCGCGACCTCCTCGCGACCCCGGCGTTCGGGACGTACGACTCCCGCCGCATCGCCTACTCCGTCGACTACAACGCGCTGGGCGTCATCGACATGGGGACGGGCGCGAATGACACGAACTCCGTCCCCGTGGCGGAGTGGACGCGCCTGGGCGGGATCACGAACCGGCTCTTCCAGTTCACGGGCGCGTACACCAACAGGACGGTCGTCTACTGCCGCGACTGGCGGGACGGGCCGTTCGAGTGGATCGAGACCAACGGCACGTGGATCGCGGTCCGCGGAGGCGAAAGCGTGGCGACCGTGTCGAAGTATCTCGGCAACGCCAACGACCCGTCGTACGGGCACGAGGCGGCGAAGTTCCTCTTCCGCCCGCTCGAGGCCGTGCTGGGGCGCAGCTGGGAATCGTCCGGCAGGTGGTTCGACCCGTCCGTGTGGCGGCAGCCCGCGCCGTCCGCGTGGCTCGACGCGCCGGCGCAGTGCGTGACCTACGAGGACGGCATCGCGGCGGCCTGGCCGCGCGACGCCTTCCCCGTCCTCTGGGCGGTGCCCTCCCACAAGGCGACCTACGTCGCCAACTGGGGGTCCAAGTCCGGGACCGTGGACGAGGTCCTCGCGACCGTGTCCCTGACCGGGAACGTGGGGCGCGTGGCCTTCGACAGGCCCGTGTCCCTCCTGAAGGGCGACGTGCTGTACGTGTCGTCCGGGATAGCGAGCAACGACGCGTTCCGCGTCACTTTCACGGGAAGGAGATAGCGCCATGTCCATGTACGATCCCACGAACGTCGATATGAGGCAGGCGAAGTCGCTCGACGCGGCGTTCGCCAAGATAAGGGCCCTCGAGGCCGAGGTCCGGCAGGTCGGGGCCAGGGCGGTCCCGTCCGTCATCGACCTCCCGGCCGACTACCTCGAGAAGCACGACACGCTGGACTACTCCGAATGGTTCCCGGACGGGGTAGGGAGCGCCGTCTTCATCCTGCACTCGACCGATTCGCTGTCCGAGGGCATCCAGGAGAACGGGCTGTCCGGGTTCGTCGAGGGCGACAGGACGGACCTGTCCTCCCCCGGCGTCTATCCCGACGCGAGCGAGATGGAGGGCCCCGGCGTCGACCTCTTCCTCCGCATAACCCTGTTGGGCGAATACATCGTGGCCGAGCGGCTCGCGTACACCTACCTGTGACCGGAGGACGCCCGATGGCCAACATAGCGGACATATTGCAGGACGCGGCGTGGCCGGACGACTACCCGGCCAGCGTCGGGTTCGTCCGCCGCCAGCTGTACGTCGGCCGCGCCCTCGTGTGCGGCTACCTGCACGAAGGGGAGTTCTACCCCGACACCGACCACGACGAGCCGTTCGCGCACGTCGACGAGAGGATCTTCGTCGACATCCCGAGCGGGCAGGCGTACCGGTGGGGAGGGTCGTCGTACGTGGGCGTCTCCGTGACGACCTCCGACGACCTGTCCGCCGTGCACTACGACAGGCCGGACGGCAAGGGCGCGGCGGAGAAGGCGCAGGCCCTCGAGAACCTCGGGGCCGCGTCCGCCGCGGCGCTCTCGACCCTGGCGGGCATCGTGGGGGCGATCTCCCCCAAGGCGGCCGGGTGGGACGCGGCGAAGGCGAAGGTCGACGACCCCGTCTCCCCCGCGAGCGGCTCGACGAAGCTGACGACCGCCGGGCAGGTCTTCGCGTGGGCGACGACGTACTTCGCGTCGCTCCAGGTCGCGTGGTCGAACCTCACGTCGAAGCCGACGACGCTCTCCGGCTACGGGATAACGGACGCCGTGAAGTCCGTGAAGGTCGGAGACGCGGCGGCGGTCTCGCCGGACGCGAACGGCGTCGTGAACCTCCCCGCCGCCAGCATCAGCGACCCCAACGCCCTCAAGGTCGACGGCTCGCAGACGCTCACCGCCGCCCAGAAGTCGAACGTCCTCGCGGCGCTCGGAATGTCGGGAAGCTCGCCCGCGCCCGTCGTGAGCGCGGCCGAGACGGCGAAGGCGTGGTGGGACTCGCACGGGGCGGACATGACGAACGCCGAGAAGACCTCGCTTCTCCAGAAGATCGTGAACTACATAGCCGCGAAGGAGGGACTGTCGTGAACGTCCTCTCTATCATGCTCGCCGCGGCGGTGACGACCGCGCAGATGAGCAGCCTGCGCGATTCCTCGACCGTCGTGACGGGCGTCGACGCCGGGGCGTTCCTGGCGTCCTCCAACAACACGTACTCCGCCGGGAGGACGAACCTGCTCTTCTCCGGCGGGACCGTGAGGTCCTCCGGGACCGCGTTCGTCGTGGACGGGGGCGGGCTCGCCCTGAAGCCCGGGACGCCGCTCGTGATCGAGGGGCCCGTGTACCTCCCGACCAACGCCCTGGCGTCCGCGTCCATCCCCGGATGGGAGTCGCTCGACCAGAGGATGGACCGGAAGCTCGTCGGCCTCTACTACTACGACACGGACCGGTACGGGAACCGCACCGCGATAACGCAGGGCGCCCGCGACCCGAGCTACCCCGTGGGGCCCTGGAGCGTCTCCATAGGCCCGTTCGCCTCCGCGAGCGGCTACTACGCCCTCGCGGGCGGGATGGACTCCCTCGCGTCCGGCGCGTCGTCCCTCGCGTACGGCACGGCGGCGAGGGCGACCGCGGACGACGCGTACGCCATAGGCTACGCGCCCGTGTCGTCGAACCAGTACGCCTTCACGTGGAACGGGAGGACGGGGTACTTCTACGGCTCGCACGGGCGCGGGACGTTCAACATCTTCCCCGCCGCCGGCGTCGACGGGTTCTGGATCGGCGAGCAGACGCTCGCGGACTACGTGACCTCGAGGGTCTCCGGCTTCGCGAACCCCTCGTACCCGTTCACCTTCCGCGCCGCGCTCGGCGACTCCGGCATACAGTTCTCGACCCTCGCGGGCGGCAACCGCCAGGTGTTCACCGGCGGGACCGCGCTCGTCATGCAGGACGGGTCGACGCTCGTCGTCTCGTCCAACGCCACGCTCGCCGTGGCGCGCCCGTGGGACGTGACGGTCGGAGGGACCGCCCTCGACTCGTGGGTCGCCTCCCTCGCGGCCTCCGCGAACGAGGGCGCCGTGAAGGCCGTCGTGGAGTCGGAGACGGGCGGGACGAACGCCGTCCGGGCCGCCGCCTCCTTCGCCGCCCTCAACGCGACGAAGTGGACCGGTGAGGGCTCCGCCGCCGGCATGGTCCTCCTGCGCGATCCCGTCGAGGGCAGGTGGACGGACGGGACGAACTACATCGTCTGGTCGGACATCTCGACCTGGAACTACTACGGGACGAACGGGACGGGCTCCGCCTCGGGAGGCCTTACGGCCGGAAGGATAGTCTTCGACGGGATAGACGGCGACTTCGCCTTCGTCGCCTCCCCGGACGGGCGGGGCGACTTCGTGCGGGCGACGGACGTCGCCGCCCTCGCGCCGCCTCCCGGGAACTACCTCGCCGTCAGCAACGCCGCGCTGGCCTCGCAGTCCCTCGAGGCCGCGAGGACCGGGTTCGGCGAATGGCGCGCCCCGACGAACGCGACGTACGAGCTCGTCGAGATGATAATAGATGGCGGGTGGTGCGCGGTGAGGTTCAGGCTCGACGGGTCGGCGACGGTGTACGACGCGATGCCGAAGCCGTACCAGGACGACATGACGAACTTCACGTTCAACGCCGGGCTGCCCCCGCTCGTCCGCGACCGCTTCCCGACGATGGCCGACCTCGGCGGCTTCGCGAAGGCGTCCGACCTCGAGGGCGTGGCGCATGCGAGCGACCTCGCCGGGGTAGTGACCGCCGCCGTCGTGACGAACGTCGTCCGCTCCGTGGTCGCCATGACCTCGGACTACGTGTGGGACGCGCAGGCGGAGTGCCTCTTCAGGCGTTCGATGGAGAACCAGTACCTCTACTGGACGCCGGTGACGAACGTGAACGCGCTTCTCCCCGAGAACGCGGAAGTGCTGGAGTACCTGGAGGCGCACAAGAATGACTAACCTCGTATTGACGGCCCTGCTCGCCATGTCCCCCGCGGACTTCGCGCAGCTCACGAACCGCGTGGACGTCCTGTGGACGGCCCACACCCAGCGCGTCGAGAGGATCGAGCGCGCCCGCGAGAACGCCCGGAGGCGCCGCGAGGGCCCGCCCGACAGGCCGTTCCGCGCGAAGGGAGGAAGGCGATGAGGAAGCTCCTTCTCCTGCTTCTCCCGCTCTCGCTCCTCGCCGATCCGGTCAGGATGCGCGAGCTCATGGTCGGCGACGACGGGTCGCTCAACTCGACGAACGCCGTCGCCACGCAGGCCGACCTCGCCAGGGTCGCCGCGTCGAACCAGGTGGCCGTCGCCGAGCTGAACGCCGCGAGGCAGGGCTACGACCAGGCCGTGGACCTCCTGTCCGCCGTCGCGACGAACATCGCCGCCGGGACGCCCGTCGTCTTCTACTCCGTCGAGCTCTCGAGCTTCGACGCCGCCGTCGTCTTCGACGAGAACACCGACAAGGTGAAGGTCATAGGCTTCACGGACACGAAGGAGACGGACACCGTGCGCGGGACGGCGTGCCGCAAGTGGCGCATCCGCTTCGCCTTCACCGCCGACCTCCAGTCCGTGCAGCCGAGCGTCGCGTACGCGCAGGTCATCGACGGCACTCCCGCCGGCGACTGGGAGAACCTGCACGAGGACAACGTCTCGGCCGCCGTCGCCGAGGAGGGGACGTACACGGACGGGGACGGGAACACCTACTCCCACGTCTACCACGTGGACGCGTGGCTCCCCGTCGCGAACTCCGGCTTCTCCTTCGTGCGCATACCCAACGACGCCGCGATCGCGGACGGGGCGACGCTCGACCTCCCGAACGGGGTGAGCGGCGGCGCCACGACGACCGTGACGTGGGGCGGGAAGACCCTGACGTTCCGGGGCGGACTCCTGACGGAGGTGGGCGAGTGATCTGCGGACTTGCCATGAAGGCGCTCGTCGCCCTGCTCGCCGCGTGCCTCGCGGCCCTCGCGTGCATCTGGATGAAGCCCCTCCTCTCGAGGGCGTCGTCGAGGCTGTCCGGCTGGGAGAAGGCCGTCCTGCTCCTCGCGGTCGCGGCGTTCACGTTCTACGGCGGCTCCAAGTCGATCATGTCGAAGACGTCGCACGACCCGGAGATCGGGCTCTCGGCGGCGGAGTACGTGAAGGGGACGAACGGCGTCCCGGCGTCCCTCGTCTCCTCCCTCGGGGCCGGGACGAACATGGTCGCGTACGCCTTCTCCGTCACCAACTCGGCGCTGACGGCGGAGGAGCTTCTCGCGAAGCTGTGGTTCCGCGAGGACAACCGGAACGCGTGGACGAACTTCGCCGCCGCCGGGGTCTCGATGCAGACGGCGTCCGAGACGCACAGCCCCACCACGACCGTGTGGCTCGCCTACGCCACGAACTCGTGGGAGCACCAGCAGATATACGTCGGCGACGACCTTCCCCCCGTGTACGTCGAGACCGAGGGCGGCATAACGCTGGACTCCCTCGTCATGACGTCGAAGAAGGCGACGATAACCTACACCGTCGACGCGTCCGCGCTCACGGGCCCGGGGCAGGTCGTCTTCGAGAGGATGGCGACGGGCGGGAACTGGGCGGCCGTGAGGACCGTCGAGGCCTCCGCCGGGACGCACTCCGAGGTGTTCTTCGGGTTCTTCGTCAGGATCCGCACGATGTGGCGCATAAGGCTTCAGGTGGAGGTGACGGAATGAGGTGGCTGGTTCTCCTTCTGCCCTTCGCGGCGTTCGCCCAGCTGGGCGCGGACAGGTCGGTGGTGGCCGAGTCCGTCTCCAACGTCCACACCAACTACTCGTGGAGGAAGAACGTCATAATGGAGACGGAGGGCGGGCAGCTCCGCGACAAGCAGCACGCGCTCGCCACCGTCGCCAACGCCTCCGCGCAGGCCGAGACCGCGGACGGCGTCGGACGCGTAGCCTCCGCGTGGAGGCAGGGGTTCTCGAACGGCGTCGAGTCCCTGTCCGCCACGCTCTCCAGCGTCCCGCGCACCGGGCGGTACGTCTCCCTCCGGTTCCCGCTCGTCCCGCAGACCTCGCGCAGGTTCGACATCTACGTCGTCTCCAACCGGTACGACTCCGCCGCGAACGAGGACATCCTCTGGATATACTTCGGGCAGAGCTACACGAACCCGCCCACGATGATGGTGCCGTACGTCTACGAGTCCGGCTTCACGACCAACAGGGTCGCCGCCTCGTGGAAGAAGGCGGGGACGACCGACCACTTCACGAACACGGTGACGCTCGTCGGGCGGGCCGACGGCGCGAACAGGACGTACGTGTGCCACAAGCTGCACGTCCCGCGCCCGGCGGTGCTCGCGGGCGTCCCGTGCAACCTGGACCCGCACGGGAAGTGGGGCGGTCCGGGCGGCGTCGTCTTCGGGAGCTACCTCCTGACCGTGACGCAGTCCGGCGTGACCTACCCGACCTACACGGGACCCGTCACCAACCAGGAGGCGGGGGTAGTTGCGTTGTTTGACAACGGCGCGTTCCTCGGAACGGTGCCCATAGGAGAGGAGATCGGACAATGAAGAAGATCGCAATGCTGGCCGTGATGTTCCTTGCCGCCGCGGCGTCCGCCGCGGGGCTCGACAAGGTGACGGTGTCGAGGCTCGAGTCCATCGCGTCGCAGCGGAGGCTCCAGTCGAGGGTCGTCACGAACGGGACGATGATCTGCACCTACGTGCAGGCGGGGAGGACGTGGACGGTCACGAACCGCCTCTTCTCCGCGACGGGGTACGCCCGCCCGCCCGTCTACTCGAAGCTCAAGATGTACGTCGTCTTCTCGAAGGCCGGCCACTGGGACGCGCTCAAGGCGTGGCTCCAGACGCAGACCGTCGAGGGCGTGAACGCCTGGGAGGCGTTCGACATGTGCAACGAGGTGGCGTCCGACAACCCGCTGTTCCTCCAGTGGCTTCCGGTGGCGGAGGCCGCGCTCGGGGTGGACGACGCGACGGCGAAGGCGTTGCTCAAGCAGTGCGAGCAGTAGGGAGGCGGACATGAAGCTCACGATACGCAAGTACGATCCCGCGAACCCGACGAGGATCCACATCGACGAGGGTGGCTGCATCTTCTCGTCGAACTCCTACGACGTCCGGGTGTTTGCCGACGACTTCAGGACGGACACGACCACGAAGGGGCACCTCCGCCTCCTGCGCAAGGCGTCGGAGGAGGACTCGGAGCTCACCGAGTACGCGAAGTGCCTCCTCGTCGCCGACCCCTACCGCAGGGACTGCCGCGCCGGGACGCTCGTCGTGAACGACCTCGCGCACGCGGAGCTGTGGGCCGCGCTCGCGCCCGAGAGCAGGCGGAACATCGACGACGGCTTCACGCTGGAGGTGACTCTCCAGGCCGGGGCGAGTCGCGTTGTCTACGCGCAGGTGCCGGTCATGCTGGCGCCCGCGGAGGGGGAGTAGCGTGGACGTCATCGCCGACAACCAGACGGAGGCCACCATCGCCAAGCTGCGGCGCGGGGAGGCGACCGACGCCATCCGCGACGAGGTGTCGGCGGCCCTGCTGTCCTCGATGCAGACGATCATCGCCGAGCTCGGGGAGATGAAGAAGAGCCTGTGGTCCGCGCAGACGCTGAAGGACCTCGTGGACGAGAGGCACAACGTCCGCTGCGCGTCGTGCCCGGCGAAGCAGTTCGCCAGCATCCAGGCCGTGCTGGCCTCGCAGAAGAAGCAGGAGGACGCCGGCGGAAAGTCGGAGGACGCGGGCGGAAAGCCGGGGGAGAAGCCATCGTGGCTCCAGCTTCTCCTCTCGTCCGAGTCGATAAGGTACTTCATACTCATCCTCGTCCTCGTGTGGGCGGTCATCTACATCAAGACCGGCCCGGAGGGCGTGGACGCGGTGAAGGGCGGGGTCGCCCATACGGTAACGGGAGGACAAGTCAAATGAAGTGGATGTTCGCAGTCGTCGCGCTGGCCCTGCTGGCCGGCTGCGCGTCGAGGCACGAGCTGCCGAGCGGGGACCGGTTCCCGGAACCCGACCGGTGGTGGCTGGCTGGAGGAAACGGAGAATGAACAAGTACGAGAAGCTGTTCTTCCCCGGCGCCCTGAAGACGCCGGAGAAGCTGAAGTCCAGGGCGTTCTGCGCGGCGAAGAACTTCGAGCCGCCGAAGGAGCTCATACTGTCGGGGTACTGCGTGCCCGTCGACAACCAGGGGCAGACCCCGTGGTGCGCCGCGTACAGCGCGGCCAACTACGCGGAGAACATCCTCTGGCGCAAGCGGGGCTACCACTCCGAGATCGACCCGGAGCCGCTGTACAGGTACGCCAAGTCGATCGACGGCGACCCGCACGGCGACGGGACGTACCTGGAGTGCACGCTCGAGGCGCTCGTCAAGTACGGGCACTTCGACGGGACCCTGTGCAAGATCAGGACGTTCGGCGGGCCCGGGTTCGGGCGCGACGCCGCGTCCGCGCTCCTGGACGTCAAGTACGCCGTCCACAAGTACGGCATCTGCATGGCCGGGTTCAACGTCTCCTCCGAGTGGTTCCGCCCGAAGAACGGCGTCATCACCGGCGCGACGAAGGACAGCGAGGGCGGCCACGCCGTCCTCATCTGCGGGTACGACGAGGGCGGCGTCCTCGTGCAGAACAGCTGGGGCAAGGACTACGGCCACGGCGGGTTCGTGTACGTTTCCAACAAGGCGTTCGCCGACCAGTTCATATACGGCGCGATCCTCACGCGGTCGCTCGACGGGTTCAACTGATCCCGGGAGGGCGGATGGCCGACAGCGGGTACAGGCGGTACTACGGGCAGGACTGGCCTCCCGTGCCCGACGGGCGCGGGAACCTCGTCCCCGTCACCAAGGCGTTCGCCGGGCTCGTGATCGGGAAGAAGTGGCGGTTCTTCAAGGCCCAGCAGGACATCGAGTTCGACGTCGAGCCGTGGGTCGCCATGCTGGACGCGGCGAAGGCGCTCATACCCGAGCGGTACTTCGTCGTCTCCGAGTGGACGGAGCAGCACTTCCACGACTGGTGCATGTGCCCGAAGGGGATCGTCACGATCGGCTGCGCGTCGTGCGGCAAGTCGTGCGACACCGGGAACCTCATGGTCCTCGACTACATCGTCGACCCGTTCGACACCGTGATACTGCTCGGCTCCACCACGAAGGAGGCGCTCAAGTCCCGCTCGTGGAACTTCGTCCAGCAGTACCACGCCGCGCTCTGCAACAACAGGCTCGGGCTCGCCGTCCCCGGCAAGATCACGAAGGCGGGGTACGCCCTCGTGAACGTGAGCGAGGACGGGTCGCCGGAGTCCGTCGGCGACAAGGCCGGCATACAGGGCAGGGCCCTCAACGAGGACGGCAACCTCCAGGGCGCGCACGCGAAGTTCGTGCGCCTCGTCGTCGACGAGCTCGCCACGATCCGCAACCACGACGCGATCAAGACCGCGATGACGAACCTCCGCGTCGGCGCCCTCGACTTCAAGTTCGCCGCGCTCGCCAACCCCGAGAGCTGGGACGACCCGTCGTGCCAGTACATCGTGCCGGAGGGCGGGACGAAGGCCGTCGACGTCGACACCGGGTTCTGGGTGTCCACCCGCGGCTACTGGGTCAGGCACCACGACGGGCTCAAGTCGCCCGCGCTCAAGTCGCCGGAGGCCGCCGCGAAGTTCTCGTTCCTGATGACGCAGGACGTGATAGACGACAACCTCCGCGAGTGCGACGGCAACTGGGACGCGCCGCAGATGTGGAAGATGGTGCGCGGGTTCCCGATGCCCGTGAACGTCTCGGCCCCGACCGTCCTCGACAGGAAGGTCGGCGAGCAGAACAAGGTGACGGAGCCCGTGGAGTCCTACGGCAGGCCGCCGGTCGCGGTGGCCGCGGGCGTCGACCCCGCGTGGAGCGACGGCGGCGACGGCGCGATCTACCAGCGCGTCCTTATAAGGAACGTCGACGGGCGCCTGGTGCTCGACTTCTCCGACGGGCAGAGGAAGCTCGCGATCGGCGCGACGAAGGGCGTCCCCGTCTCGCAGCAGCTGATAACGCAGGTGAAGGAGATCATGCAGTCGCCGGGCGACTACTGCGCGCCGCTCTCCGCGACCGCCGTGGACGCGTCCGCGAACCAGGGCCTCGCCGACGACCTCGACATGTTCATCGGCCAGGGCGCCGCGTCGTGCCTCCACGTCAACAACTCCAACAGGGCGTCGTCGAACCCGATAAGGGCGATGGGCGTCGGCAGGGCCGACAAGAAGGACAGGCAGGTCGAGCGGTGCTGCGACAGGTACGGCGACCGCGGGACGGAGGCGTGGTGCGTCCTCGCCGAGTTCTGCAAGGCCGGGCAGGTGCGCGGGCTCCCGGAGGAGGCGTTCCGCCAGCTCACGCAGCGCAGGTTCATGCTCGTCACGAAGAAGGTGAACGGCGAGACGATGTCCTCCGGCGTGAGGTTCCCGCTCCGCCTGGAGCCGAAGGACGATTTCAAGAAACGGATAAAGAAGTCCCCCGACGAGTGCGACGCGTGCGCCCTCGCGGCGCTCGCGGTGAAGGAGGCGCTCGGCCTCCTGCCGTTCGGATGGATGGCCCCCGCGGACGTTCCGCTCACGGGCCCCGCCGTGCCGCCCGCGCCGCTCGAGCTCGTCGACGTGCCCGACCCGGAGGCGTACTGCGCCGCGCCGGACTCGGGGCCGTGCGGGGCCGGAGAGGAGGATCCCTCATGGTGAGCGCGAACGACAGGGGCGCGGCGGAGAAGATAGCGGCCGACCTCGTGTGGAGGCTGGACGTCCTCCAGCACCGGTGCAGGTACAACGTCCGCACCGGCAAGTACAGGAACCTGCCGACGAGGATCCGCAGGTTCTCCAACGCCTGCCCGACCGACATCGTCGCCGACGTCCTCGACGCCCTCATCAGGATGGCGCCGTACACCCGCGTCGTCTTCAACGGCGAGGACGATCCCGAGGTGCGCTACCGTCCGACGATGACGATGATCAAGAAGGACGACTCCCTGAAGTCCACGGAGGGCAGCAAGGGCACGTACACGATCGTCCAGGACCTCCTGCTCGAGGGCGAGATAGACCTCTTCATGCACGGCGACGCGTCGTCGTGCTCGCGCGCCGTGACCGCCACGCGCTACTGGGACGAGGCCGAGGTGATGGACTGCCCGCAGGGAGGGCAGGGCGTCGTCTACCAGGTGACGGACGTCGTGCGCGACAAGGAGACCGACCTCTTCTCGTTCACCGTCAAGGAGACGCGCGCGATCACGCAGCACCTCCCGGAGACCGTGACGGAGTGCGACGACGACAAGACCGTGACCGTCGAGACCTGGGACAACGTCTACACCGACGACACCGGGGCGGAGCGGACGTACAGGTGGGACGACGTCGTCCACGACGGGAGCGCGATCGGGCTGCCCGCCCCGTGCGACCACGAGGACGGGACGCTCGTCAAGATCGACGTCTCCGAGAACGACGACTGCACCCTGAAGATACAGGTGACGCGCACGACCTCGAAGCCCGAGGAGTACGCCGAGTACCTCCGCTACCGCGACCAGTTCCTGAAGAGGGACATGGACTTCCACAAGGCCGTCGCGCCCGTCCCCGGCGACAGGAGCGGAGTCGAGTACGACCCCGCCGCCGGGACGAAGACGACCGTCGAGGTGAAGTCGAACGAGGACGGCACCGTCGACAGGCGCGTGACCGTCGACACCGAGCGGGCCGTCCAGAACTACGAGTACAGCGAGACCGTCATGCCCCGGTTCACGGAGAAGTCCTGGACCGACCGGTTCCAGCTCTCGCCGGCGGCGGGGCTCCCGCCCGAGTTCGCGTACGGCACGTGGAAGTTCACGAAGACCGAGGCCGGACGCTACCACAACACGTACACGGGCCACGTCCCGATAGCGAGCACGATCGGCTACCAGTGCGACGACACCGCGTTCCTCCACACGCACTCGGAGAACAGGACGCTCGCGGCCTACCCCGACCCGGAGGAGTGCGTCCCCGTCGCGGGCGGCGGCGTCGTGACGGCCTACGACGTCAGGAAGGACGACCAGGGCAACATCACCAAGGTCACGCAGAGGAAGACGGAGCACGAGTACCCGGCGTACAGGCGCACGGTCTCGTCGACGCTCCTCGGCAAGATCGTCCGCGTCTACGACAAGAGCATGGCCTCGATCCTCGGCGACCCCGCGGACGGCACCGTCGCGACCGTCGAGTACCAGGTGACGGACGGGAGGCTCTTCGACAGGGTGCAGGAGACGTTCGTCCTGAACAACGACGAGATCGAGCTCGCGGCCAACTGCCGCAAGACCGTGTTCGAGCACGTGCAGGCGGGCGAGAAGACCGCGACCGCGATGGGCGGCCACACGTCGGACGCGGGCGTGCGGCCCGACCAGTACACGAGCGGGGCCCCGCTCCGCGGCTGGCACTCGCAGACGCACTTCGTGAAGGACGTGAACACGGGCGCGATCCGCCGGCAGGTCGAGGAGACCGTGGAGATACCCTTCCAGGACGCTGTCGTGGAGAAGCACCGGACGCTCCGCGGGACCCTCGTGAAGGTGACGCACCGCAACCAGACGGTGACGGCGGCGCAGCTTCTCGGGCTCGACAAGTCCGTCGGCCAGCAGGAGTCCCGCTCGACGAACCTCGGCGGGTCGGTCGACCAGACGCTCACCTACTACGTCCCGAACGCGGGGGCGGACTTGCAGGCCAGCTGCTCGCTCACGATCACCCGGCACAGGCACGAGACCGAGACCGTCCTCGAGGACGGCGCGGCGGTCGAGGCGGGCTCGGGCGTCGTCAAGGCCGGCGGCGGGCTGTGCGTCAAGGAGACCGTCCAGTCCGACGAGAACGGGATCGCGACGAAGAAGGTCGAGACCACGAAGGAGCTCGACCGCGTGTTCGGCTCGCGCGTCCACGAGGACGCGTTGCAGGCGCACCAGGTCATCGAGGAGACGAGCGCCAGGAAGAACCTCGGCGACGCCGACGGCGAGGGGACGGAGTTCCCGGACGGCCACGCCACGCACCCGAACGCGGGGGCGGAGGGCGCCGCGTCCAACCTCGCGGACGGCGTCGCCAGCCCGTTCGACGCCTCGCGGACGGACGCGGGGCTCGGCGACAACACGTTCCCCAACGGGCCCAAGGGGTACCTCGGGGAGTGGATCACCACGGGCAAGCTCGTCCCCGGCGGCGGGTTCGAGCGCGGGCTCCAGTACGTCGCCGACAGCGAGCTCACGGACGGCGGGCGGTACCACACGAAGAAGTACAAGTACGTCCCCAAGCCGCAGAAGTGGCTGGACGCCGCGCTCGAGAACACGACCGGCGGCCACTACACGTGGAACTTCAGGAACCTCACGCAGGAGCAGGTGAAGGAGCTTGTGATCGACGCCTGCGCGGTCGCGGGCGGGGCGGAGAACCGGACCGGCAAGTTCTTCGGGTCGTTCAAGAACTGCCCGTTCATCCGCCGCGTGCTGAACGACTTCGGGCTCTACGACGGATCCTGCGGGTTCGAGTCCCGGGCCGTGACCGGCAGCGGCTCCAGCTCGCAGGCCACGACCGACTACATCGACACGATCGCGACGTGGAGGGAGGTCGACGTGAAGGTCGTGCCCGTGGTCGCGGAGGACGTCGACCTCGACGGGTTCGCCGCCTACGTGACCACGACCACGTCGGACTGGGTGCTGAAGGTCGGCAAGGGCCGCACGAAGATCAACAACTCGACGTTCTACGGAACCCCGTCGATCCAGTTCGACCCGCTCTCGGAGCGGTTCACGATCCGCGCGTGCACGGGCGTGACGACGAAGACGGAGTACATCGAGAAGGTCGGAAGCGGAGCCGAGATAACGGTGAAGCCGAAGACGTGACGGAGGGGTTATGGCGGGAGCATCCAGCAAGAGTCCTGACAAGGCGCCGACGACGTCGCCGCAGCGCGCGCAGCCGATGGAGTCGTTCTACCTCGACGCCGCCCTCGGCGCCGACGGCGGAGGCGAAGAGTCCGCGGCGATGGGCGGGGGCGGAGCGGCGGGCGGCTCCGTGCAGTTCGGGAACCCCGTGCGGCTTTCCGCGCCCGTCACCTTCCAGCTCCGGTTCAGCCGTCCGCAGGGGGAGAAGGCGAGGCGCGAGCTCCAGATGTACATGGCCGACCCCGACTACGCCGTGTGCTGGAACGGGGTGGCGCTCGAGGACGACTCCGACCTCCCCGGCGGGAACTTCATGGGCGGGCGGTGGGAGACGATCTCGTCGGACGCGTCGCGGTCGATGAGGGTGTGGCTCGACATCCACCTGAAGCTGCTGTACGACCGCAAGCTCGAGAAGCGCACGATCACGGAGACGATCGACGGCGTCGAGCGCGAAGTCGAGCGCAAGTTCGTGAAGGACACGTTCCGCAAGGTGGACGACGACTGCAAGAAGTTCAAGGTCGTCGTGGGCGCCCGCCCGTCCGAGACCAAGGACCAGTGGATCGCCAAGAAGGCGGCGGACGTCGGAGGCGGAACCCCGCTCTCCACGAGTCCGCTCGTCCGGTGGCGGCTCCTCGCCGACAACAAGGACGACGGCTCGCAGGAGCTCGAGGCCGAGGTCCACTACTCGATCCTGGTCGGCGGCGTGTACGACGGCAAGATCGTGAACAACGTGCTGGGCGCGATCCAGATCGTCAACTTCAACGGACTCGAGAGCTACGTGCCGGAGGACAGTGGCACGGGAAGCGCGTCGGCGTCGCAGTCGGCGTCGCAGTCCGAGTCCGCCGGAATGAGCGAGAGCATGTCCGCCGGCGGCTCCGGCTCCGGCGGCGGGCCCGGCGGGGCTTCCGGCTCCGGCGGAGGTCCGGGCGGCTCCGGCTCCTCCACCCCGCCGCCCCCGCAGACCGGGACGACCGGCAGGAAGAAGCGCAAGTACGTCGGGGAGATACGGTACGTGTGCCCGAACTTCCAGCAGCGCATCGACACCTACGACCCCGAGACCGACACGGTGACGGAGGGCGAGTGGACGAACGTCACGACCGCCGTGCCGCACAGCGGGGAGCACGCGTAAGGAGGACGAATGGGGGTCCACGTCAGTCCAGTGGCGGCGGATGACGCCGGATGTTTTGCGGCGCTGCGCCAGGTAAGCCGCGCGCAGACGGCATGGGGCCACCCCGGGAGCGACAACGGCCCGTCCGTCTGGACGACTACGTGGGCGGTGGACGCCAACGCGGCCGACGGGTGGTACCTCGACTACATAGACGTACAGGTGGTGACGCGCTGTACGATGTGGAACAGCCAGTACTACGGGGGCAGTCCCCGTCCCGCGGACCGCGTGACGTCGTTCAGGCTCGCGGCGGGCGGCACGTTCGTGACGAAGACGTCCACGGAAACTTGCGCCATAGCGTTGTCCGACAGCGGCTACCATGGCGACCACCATACGTACGTGCAGGAGGTCTTGTCGGTCGTCGCGCACTTTTCCACGTCGCCGACGCCGGAGACCGGGACGTCCAAATGGGGCTCGGAGGGCGGCGGGATAGACCCGGGCGCGGGCGACGAGGTGTCCGGCACGGCCAAGGACCCGTGGACCGCGTCCGCCGACGGGGGCGGCAGCCAGACGGAGAGCGTGCCCGACCCTTCGTGGATTCAGGTAAACGTGTCGGCCTCCCCCTCGGGGATGGGTGTTGTCGCCGGCGGAGGGCTGCGCCAAGGTCGTGTCGGCGAGATGGCCACGTTCGGTCTGTCCGCGAAGCCCCTCGATCCCCTGAAGTTCAGGTTCGTCAAATGGACGCGTAATGGGGCGACCGTCGGGACTGACGAGAACATCTTTCCGCAGTTCCGCTATCAGGCGGGCACGACGGCGGCCAGCCCGACCACATACAATTACACGGCGGTGTTCGAGCAGATCGCGCCGTCCGTGAGCGTCAAGGCGGAGATGTCTCCGTCCGTGTCCTACTGGCGGGTGTCCCCGTCCGACCGCGAGCGCCGGTACAAGAACGGCGACAACACGGTCGAGGACTTCCAGGTGTTCGCGTGGGCGCAGGGCGAGGAACCGTCCGACCCCACGGAGCAGTACCGGTTCGACCACTGGGAGATAACGAGCGGGAGCGAGTACGCCACGATCAGCGACCCGAACAACCCGACGGCGATAGTGCGCGTCGAGTACGGGCCGGGCGGGACCGACAGGGACGTGACCGTGCAGGCCGTCCTCCTGTCGAACAAGCCGTACGTCGTGCAGATCTCCGCCGTCGCCGGGAACCCGGCGATGGGCGACGTCTCCGGCGGGCTCTACAGGATCGACGCAGTCGAGGGCGTCAAGTACTGCACGCAGCTTTCCGCGACCCCGAAGGCCGGGTACCGGTTCACCGGATGGTCGAGCGACAAGGGCGGGTCCGCACCGTCCGCGAGCTTCAACGCGTGCCTGACGTGCAGCTCCGACGAGAACCAGAACTCGGTCACGTGGACGGCGCACTTCGAGCCCGACCCGGACGCCCCGATCATCCCGGAGTTCACCGGCTCCGTCGGGGGCGGCGGGAGCGGGAGCGAGAGCGGGTCCGGCGAGCCGCCCCCCGAGTGGTCGGGCACGACGGAGCGCTCCGCGGTCCGCGTGACCGTGACATGCGACGAGACGAAGGGCACCGCCACGGTCGGCGGGGGCGCGTCGGACCTGCGCACCGGCTACGTCGGCCAGACGCGCACGCTCTCGCTCGAGGCGAAGCCGAAGGCGGCGTCCGGCTCCCCGGCGTGTCCGCTCTACAAGTTCGCCGGATGGTACGAGAACGGGACGCTCCTGTCCGAGGACGCGGTCCACTTCATCGAGCACGTCCTCCAGCCCGGCTACTCCGAGGAGTCCCCGGAGGAGCGGACGATCGAGGCGAGGTTCGAGCTCGCGGGCCCCGTCATCCATCTCGTCGCAAGCGTGTCGCCGGACGCCGGCGAGTGGTCCGTCTCCCCGTCGGAGAAGTGGTTCGCGAAGACGGGCGACTGCAAGGACAGGACGAACGAGGCCGAGCTGCTCGTCGCGTCCATGAACGCGGGCGCGTCGATCTACAAGTTCGACCGCTGGTCCGTCTCCGGCGCGGGCGCGTCCCTGACGGGGACGACGAACCCCGCGACCACCGTGTCGATGCAGTACCCCGAGGGCACGGAGATACGCACGGTCGAAGTCACCGCCGTCCTCAAGGAGAAGCGCAAGGTCTGCGTCACCTTCAAGGCGTCGGCGGGGGCCGGCGGCTCCGTGTCCGGCGGAGGGAAGGAGTGCGGGCGGGAGGGCGACCGGATATGCTCCCCGAATCCGCTCGTCGCGACGCCGGACGAAGGGTACAGGTTCGTCGGGTGGACGGGCCCGTCGCCCTCGGACGACGACTCGTTCACGCCGTGCGTGCTCGCGTCCGCCGCGGGCGTGCCCGGCGACGGGGACGTCGAGATCGAGAGGACGTGGACGGCGAACTTCGAGGCGCTGCCGGAGACCTCGTCCGGCGGCGAGTCCGAAGGCGGCTCCGGGGGCGGCTCCGGCGGAACTCCCCCGCCCGGATCGGAGGGCGGCTCCGAAGGCGGTTCCGGCGAAGGATCGGGCACGTCCGGCTCCGGCGGGGAGACGACCGGAGAGGAATACGTCTACATCGAGATCACGGCGAAGATCGCCGACGACAGCCCGTGCGGCGGCGCCGTGTCGAACGCCGGCGGGTCCTGGTACCTCCTGCGCGGCGACGAGGTGTACTTCGTCTCCGAGGCGTTCCCGGAGGCCGGGTGCACGGTCGTGGAGTGGGTGGACAACGACGGCGTCGTGCGCTCCACGGGCCCGCGCGTCGAGATCACGGTGCCCGCCGACAGGGACAGGGAGATCACGCTCACCGCGATCCTCGCGTCCTCGACCGAGCCGGAGACCTCGACGGCCGACCAGACGGAGTCGGGCGGAGAGTCCTACGTCGAGTTCAAGACGGAGACGACCGGGCCCGGCAAGGGGGCGACGTCGCCTTCGTGGGACAGGAAGCGCGGGGAGCCTGGCACCGACGTGACGTTCACGACTACCGCGTACCCGAACCCCGGGAGCAAGTTCCAGGAGTGGAGGGACGAGGGCGGGAACGTCATATCGCAGGAGCCCACGCTCACGGTGTCCGTCACCGTCGCGGACGAGCCGCAGACGGTGACGTACACGGCGGTCATGGCGATAGTCGGCCCGCTCCTGTACGGGGACGACGGGTCGCTCCTGTACGGCGCGGGATGCGCCGGACCCGTGTACGCCGACAAGGTGGTGAAGATGGACGGTTGACGCGGACCGCGCAGTTGTGGTATCATATTGGCCGAGAGGGGAACAGAAGAAATGTCAAACGTAATCCACGTAAAGCTCACGTGCCCGGAGGCGCGTGGCCTGAAGGACCGGTTCACCGGCAAGGAACTCGAGATCTTCGCGCACGTGTGCGAAGGCGTCGCGACCTACAGCGCGCCCGGAGCGTTCTCGCTCCGGGTCCCGCAGCTCACGGTCGACGCCCTCATGCGGCGCGCGTCCACGAGAGGGAACGTCGCCGGCATCGCCGACGCCGACGAGAGGATGAGGTGCCCGTACACGAAGGAGCCCCTGTCCGTCGTCGAGATCCCCGGCGAAGGGTACATACTCGACGGCGGGTTCGATCCCACCGTGGCGACGCTCGACCTCGCGGACTTCCTCGCGAAGGCGTCCGGCGGGGACCGCGAGGCGAAGGCGCCCGAGGCGCTGTCCGTCGTCGACGTCCCGGACCTCACGCCCGACGACGGCGACCTCGCGCACAAGGTCGTCGAGGAGGAGACGGAGAAGGCCGCGCACGAGCTGGTGAAGGCCATGCCCGGAGTCGACAAGGGCCGCACGACCGTCGGGTACGAGTCCGGCGGCAAGAAGGGGAAGAAGGGCAAGTGAGCAGGTTCGCGCGCACGATGTCGGCCCCGCCGGGAGGCGAGTGGTTCTGGGAGGACGGCGAGACGTTCATACACTCGCCGTCGTACGCCGACGCCGTCGACGCGCTCGCCCGGCATTTCCGGGCGAAGGGAATCCAGAGGGACCCCGCGACCGCGCTCGCCGAGCACATGTGCCCGCGCATGCCGCGCGGGTTCTGCATAGGCGCGACGCAGGCGCAGTCCGGCCCGACGCTCTCCGAGCTTCTCACCCGCACGAGGGACATCTGCCTCGGGGCGCGCATGCAGGACGCCGCGACCGCGCAGCGCAGGCTCGAGCGGTGCGCCTCCTGCCCGAAGTGCTCGCACCCGACGTGCGTGCCGTGCCGCGGCGTGGACGCGCAGATATACGAGATGTTCGAGGGGCGCAGGCCGCCCGTCCCCGCCGACCGCAAGTCCGGCGTGTGCGACTGCTTCACCGTGTTCGCGATGGCGCTCGCGACCGTGGACGACAAGGTCCCGGACCCGCCCGACCTTCCCGACACCTGCTGGAGGAACGAAAGATGAGCTGGATATACGGCTACGACTACACCGACGGCGACAGCGCCCGGCCCGCGCGCGAGCGGTTCTCCGACCCCCGCGCCCTCTACAAGGTCTTCGAGACCTTCCGCAGGTACGACATCAAGGACCAGGAGCGCCGCGCGCGCATCCTCGCGATCTACAACAAGAACCGCCCGTACAAGCCGGAGGAGCTCGAGAAGATCGGGCAGAAGTGGCGGACGAACCTCAACTTCGGCGCGCTCGCGAACGCGGTCGACGCGAGGGCCGGCGCGGTCGCGCGCATAGCGACGGAGACGTGCAGCCTCGTGAGCCTCGAGAGCCCCGTGCCGCAGTTCGCCGGGCCGGAGGACGAGGCCGTCACGACCGTCATCGAGGAGGAGTTCTCCCGCGCCATCCGGCTCGACGGGAGGGTCATCCCGCAGCTCGCGCTCGCCAACAAGGAGGCGGACCTCTACGGGTGCGGGCCGGTCACGTGGCGCGACCCCGAGGACTACGTGCCGCAGGCGCTCCGCCGGGGACAGGTGCTGTTCGACCCCGAAGGCCCGACGGCGTCCGCCGACCACGAGATCATCATGGTCGACACGGAGCTTTCCGCGACGGAGGCGTTCCGCGTCGTCGACAACCCGGACATGGCCGCGTCTGCCGGGTGGAACGTCGAGGCCATGAAGAAGTGGATCGTGCGCGTGTTCCGCGAGGACTTCGACACGAGGAGCGACACGTCCGCCGTCGGCGGCGTCGGCGTCCTCGAGTCCATGCTCGAGACCATGCGCCGCAACGACTACTTCGAGGCGAACCAGTTCCGCAAGTTCCACGTCCTGTTCGTGTTCGTGCGCGAGATGGCCGCGCCCCGCAAGATAACGCAGATCATCGTGCCCGCCAACGACCAGCTCGTCGGCGACGACTGCGACAAGGAGTTCCTGTACAAGAAGCAGGACGCCTACGACACGATGGACGACGTGTTCTTCTGGTTCTGCCCGGACCTCTCGAAGCACTACATCCGGTCGGCCCGCGGCATAGCGTCCGACGTCGCGCCCAAGTCCGCCGTCAAGGACCGCGTGTGCTGCGCGATGGTGGACGGCGTCATCCGCGCCATGTCCCTCGTCGTGAGGCAGCAGGGCCCCGGCGCGTCGCCGGTCACCTCGCTCCAGGAGGTCGGGCCGTACACCGTGATCGGCCAGGACTTCGAGGCCGTGCCGAACGCGAACCAGATGTCCAACTTCCAGAGCGCCGTCTCCGTCGTGCAGATGCTCGACCAGGAGAGCACGGGCTCGCTCGCCGGCATGGCGTTCGGGGCGACCGTGCCGAGGGTCGCCGCCGGAGGCGACAGGCAGTCGAAGGCGGAGGCAGAGATCGCCGAGCGCAGGCAGACGCAGCGCGACGACAACTACATGACCTCGCGCCTCGCGTTCCACCGCCTCGTGTGGCGCGGGACGTTCCGCAGGTTCATGAAGATCGCGACCGGTCCCGACGTCGTGTGCCGCGAGTACCCGCACGTCCAGGAGTTCAAGGAGCGGTGCGAGAAGCGCGGGGTGGACAAGGCCACGCTCCGCGAGGCGCTGAAGACGTTCCAGGTCGACGTGAGCCGCGAGGTGATGCTCGGGATGGACGGGCTCACGCAGCTCATCGCCGACGCCCTCGCCCAGTTCGGGGGCACGTCCGACGAGCCGGGCCGCAAGCGCATGGCGCACGACGTCATCCGCTTCCGCCTCGGGCCGAAGCTCGCCAACAGGTACTTCCCCATCGAGTCCCGCGACAACGGGCCGTCCAACGACGCGTCCGTGGCGACGCTCGAGAACAACGCGCTCCAGGCGGGGCAGCCGGTCCTCGTCGGCCCCGACCAGCGCCAGCTCGCCCACATCAACGTCCACATGCAGGTCCTCCAGTCGATCCAGGAGCAGGTGCAGAACGGCATCGCCGAGGCCCAGCGCGAGTGGGAGGAGCAGGGGCAGATGGAGCAGAGCGCGGACGGGAACCTCGCGCCGAAGATCGAGGATCCCGAGCGCCTCATGCGGGTCCTCGTCGCGACCTCGCAGCACATCCAGGAGCATCTCGCCATCTTCTCCGTGCAGCCCAACACGAAGGAGGAGGCGCAGCGCGTGAGCCAGGTCCTCACCGGCATGGGCGACGTGACGCAGGCCCTCAACCTCGCCATCGCCACCCAGCGCCGCGTCCGCGAGGCCGAGGAGGAGAAGCGCCAGCGCGAGCTCGAGGAGCTCCAGCGCGCGGCGGACGAGGCGGAGATCGCGAAGGCCAACCACAAGGCGGACCTCGACGCGCAGAACGCCAGGCACAAGATCGACCTCGACCACCAGGTCGCGCTCGAGCGCCTCCGCATGGAGGGTGAGATCGGTCGCCAGCGCCTCGCGATCGAGGCCGACAGCGCGAGGGGCAAGCAGCGCATCGCCTTCGAGACCGCGCGCAACGACGCGCTGGTGAAGTCCGAGCAGGCCCGCGGAGACATGGCCCGCAGGGACGCGGAGTCCCGGCAGAGCATGGAGCTCAACAGGGCGAGCGCGGAGCAGGAGGCCCGGATCAGGGCCGGCGAGGCCGCGCAGAACAGGCTTGAGGGCCGCAGGGCCATCAGAAGCGTGACCGGTCGGGAGACGCCGCAGCCCGCCGATCTCGCGGACAACGGAGCGTCCGGCGGGGTGGTCCCGCTGTGAAAGGAGAAAGACACATGGAAGAGAAGAAGACAGACACCCTCGGGGCCGAACTCATCCCCGAGGCCAAGGACAAGGTGAGCCACGAGGACGCGGAGAAGGTCCGCGCGCTCGTCAGGCTCGACATCGCGAAGTTCCGCCAGCAGAAGGAGCAGTTCCTTCGCGCCGCCGCGGACTGCGACGTCGCGATCGCGCAGCAGGAGGTCGTGCTCGCCGACCTCGACCGCCGCGAAGTCGGGGTCGCGTACCCCGAGCCCCCGGAGGCCCCCAAGGAGCCGCCGAAGGCCGATCTCGGCCAGCCGAGGGGACCCGGAGCCGAAGGGGAGCAGAAGTGACCGATCCCGCGATCAGGCATCTGGTCGAGGTTCTCACCGCCGACATGCGTACGCGCATGTCCGGCGGGCTCGAGCGGTTCCTCACGCGCCTCGCCCTCGACGGCGGGCGCAAGGACTACGAGGAGTGGGCCGCGTCCCCGATGACGCGGACCTTCCTCGACGCGGTCAAGTCCCTCGCGGACACCGTGCCGCTCGCCGAACCGTCCGACCACGGAGGGCTCGCGAAGGCGTTCGGGTGCCTGTCGGCGCTGCGCCTCGTCGTGAACCTCGTAGAGGATCCGACGAAGGTGTTTCCGTCGATCTACGACGGGGCGGGCATGCTCATGTCGCGCACCGTCGACGGCACGCCGACCGCGTCCTACGAGACGCCTCCCACCAGCGAACCCGAATCCACGGAGACATAAGACATGGCAGAATCCGCACCGAGCGCCGCCGCGCTCGACGCCCAGGTCGCCGGGCAGATAGGCGACATCCTGAACGGGCTCACGGGAGGCGGGGAACCGCCCGCCCCCGCGCAGCCGCCCGCGCAGCCGCCCGCGCAGCCGGCGGAGCCTCCCGCGGCGCAGCCGCCGTCGGAGCCGCCCCCGCCCGCGCAGCCCAGGCCGCCGGAGCAGCCCGCGCCCGCGCAGCCGCCCGCGCAGCCGCCCGCGCAGCCCCCGGCCCAGCCCCCGGCCCAGCCTCCCGAACCCGAGTTCACCGTCGCGCCGACGTCCGCGGACACGCTCCGCTCGATGTTCTCGCGCCAGCAGGTGCAGCCGGCGGAGGCGCAGCCGCCCGTCGAGGTCCCGCCGGACGTCCCGATCGCGGAGCCCGAGAACATGGACGAGAAGGCGCGCAACGCCTGGGTCGAGTCCCGCAACCGCGAGAAGCAGCTGCGGCAGTTCCTCGCCCAGCAGAAGCGCCAGATCGACGAGTTCGCGGGCAAGCAGGAGGAGTTCCAGAAGGAGCGCGATGAGCTCGCGAAGGCCCTGAAGGAGCGCGACGACCAGCTGAAGGCCGCGAACGAGAAGCTCGGGAAGCTCGACCTCTCCGGCTCCGTGGAGTTCCGCAAGAGGTACGACCAGCCGCTCCAGCAGGCGGAGGCGAACCTCGACACGGCGATACACGACTCCATCGAGGGGGCCGACACCCCGGAGCAGATCGCGAAGATCCGCCAGTACATCCTCGGCGACGACGCGCAGTTCAGCGAGTACATCTCCGGCCTCGACATCGACACGCAGGGGACGCTCATCGAGAAGCGGCGCACGCTCATCGAGCTGTCGGCCCAGCGCGAGCAGGCGTTGAAGGACTGGCAGACGACGGCGCGCGGGCTCACCGACGCCGCCGCGAGGGAGGACGCCGCCGAGCGCGCGATCGCGAGGCGGAGGGCGGCGGAGAACGCCGTCCGCCGCAACACGACCGAGCTGCCGGCAAACCTCCGCCCGTACGTCACGACCGACGAGGCCTTCGCCGACGAGGTGAAGACCGCGAACGACGCGTTCTCCGCGTTCATGGCCACGGCCACGGACGAGGAGATGGCGGCCGCCGCGCACCTCGGGCACTTCATACCGGCCATGAACCGCGCGCTCATGCTCGCGATCGGCAGGGCGCAGCAGGCGGAGGAGGAGCTCCTGCGCATGCGCGGGATCCGCAACGTCCCGATGAGGACCGCGCCGCCCGCCCCCGCGCCGAAGCCGCCGCCTCCGCCCCCGCCCACCGCGGAGGGACTGGAGAACCAGACCCTGCGCGGGATCGAGGAGACCCTCGCGCCGCTCATGGGCGGCCCCGCCGTCCCCCGGGCATAGCCGGAACCGGACCTGTCCGCGCTCGCCGCAAGCCCCTCTGCGGTGGGCGCGGACTTTTTTGCTTTCTGGGGCTTGCGCGCGAGGCGCAGATGTGGTATCATAGGTGCCGACGGAGTAAATCGCCCTCCCCGCGGGGCACCTGAACTCGGGTCTATTCCGCGTGCCCGCGCGGCGCACCCGGCCACGTACAGGCCGGACAAAGGGTCTACTTTCGCGACAGCCCGCGCGAGATGCAGGAGACGCGTGTCTCCCGCGCAACCGTTCACGTTCCAAGAAAAGGAAAAAGACTATGGCTACTTTGCCAGGTTATGACTCTGCCCGCGCCGCGCTGTCGGGCATCGAAGGTTTCAATGACGGAGCCGCCGCCATTCCCGGCCGCTCCGGCCCGTTCGCGAAGTTCCTGCTGCCCGGCATGGGCGACGAGGCTCGCTTCGGGATAGGTCCCGTGCGCAAGTCGTCCGGTTGGGTCGAGACCCAGCTCGGCCGCTACGCCGTGCAGGGAATCCCCGCCGACCAGAAGCGCCGCTACGCCGGCCCCATCGCGGGCGCGTCGGTCGCCGAACAGCTCGAAGGCTGGACGCAGGCGCTCGACACGATCGCCGCGACGCAGGCCAACACGATCCACGAGATCGCGACGATGCGCCTGTCGAAGTTCTGGATCAACATGATCAAGAGCGAGTCCTGGAAGCCGTTCAACGGCTGGGAGTCGAAGGTCACGATCTTCCGCGGCGGCCTCCTGCACCAGTCGGGCCTCTCCAACTGGCGCCGCATCATGCCGGTCCCCGAGCTCGGCGTCAACCATCCGTCGACCCTTCCCGGGTTCGAGACGGTCATGGGCACGACCGAGGAGCTGACGGGCGTCGGCTACGAGGCGGGCTGGGGCTCCGACTCGATCAACATCGACCATCTGCGCAACGTGCCCAACGCGCCGCAGCAGGTCAAGCAGATCCTCGACGTCGGCGTCGACCAGGCGATCGCGCTCCGCGAGAGCTACAACCGCGAGACGTACATCAACATGGCGTGCCTCATGCACCGCGCCTTCGTGATGTGCTGCGACTGCCAGCCCACCGAGGACGTCGGCTCGCGCGCGTTCATCTACGACCCGCACGTGGCGTGCGACGCCTTCCAGGCCGTCGTCGGCACGAACGTGCCCTCCGGCACGGTGCTCGTCGGCAAGGCCACGAACTCCGGCGTGGTGGAGAACAACGACTGGGTCGCCCTCGTCGACGACCGCAGCGCCTTCACCAACAAGAAGGTGTTCGCGTTCCTCGACTCCACGACCCGCCTCGACTGCTACGGCCAGTACCACGCCCAGAAGGACGTCGTCATCGACCCGTCCACGGGCATGGAGGCTCCGTTCGTGCTGATCGACGCCGGTCCCGCGGGCGAGACCCTCGAGATCGAGCCGCCGAACTTCGACATGCTCGAGCGCATGACGGACGAGTACGCGCAGCGCTGCCCCGAGGCCGCTGTCGGCCACGACGGCGACGTTCCCGTGTTCGCGATCACGCTCAACCACAGCGACATCGACAAGCTCATCCGGGCGACGCCGATCGAGTGGGACGCGTGGCGCCGCGCCGAGCCGCAGGCGCTCATCACGCACTACGGCATCAGCAAGGCGAAGGTCTACCGCCGCTGGGCGATCGTGAACGACACGAACCAGCTGCGCATGAAGCCGATCGCCTACATCTCGGAGTACACCTCCACGGAGGCGAAGAAGTACGGCAACGTCGGCTACCGCGACGGGGACGACACCTCGCTCCAGGGCCGCGCCGTCTACGTCTGCGTGGTCGTGAACCCGAAGATGCTCTCGCCCACCCGCAAGGGCACGAACGGCTACTCCGTGCCGGTTCCGAACCCCGAGTACTTCACCGCGCCCCTCGCGCTGGCGAACGTCGTCATCAAGGACACGTTCATCAACCAGCTCGAAGGCCCGGCCCCGTCCATCGGCAACGGCACCGACTTCGGCCCGCAGCCTCCGTGCAACGGAACGTGGGGCTTCCTGAACATCCAGGACAAGCTCACGAACCCGTTCCGCCAGACGGGCAACTTCTACGGCCTCCTGCGCACGCACGTGAAGCCGACGAAGTACACCCAGGAGGCGGCGTGCTTCGTGTACGCCCGCGACGTCCAGGCGTTCAAGGCGTTCACGCAGGCCGAGAACCGGATCATCAACCCCGACTACACCGGCCTCTCGCAGAGCGCCGCCGTGGCCAAGGTCGAGTCCTCCGCGTTCACCGGCACGTCCGCGGTGACGACCCTCCCCGCCGGCAAGCCGATCGACCTGACGCTCGAGACCACGCCCCACCTCGCGCTCGAGCTGGGCTCGAAGGTCGAGCTGGCCAAGGACACCGGAGGCACGCTCTCGGGCAACTCCCCCGTGGTGGTGCTCGACGCGAGCCGCTGGCCGCGCGTCAAGGTGGCCCCGCTGTCGACCCTCACGCTCTCCAACGTGGGCATCGCCGACAACTACGTCACCTCCACGCACGAGTCGCACGACCTCACCCTCACGGGCACGGTCCTCGTCGGCAAGTAGCCGACGAAGGCTCCGCCGGGCGCTTTCTCCCCCGGCGGAGCCGACTCTCTTCAACCGGACACGGGAACCGACGGCATGAAGTACACTTTCGGAAAGGCCAAGCAGCTGCTTGCGAGGTCGTGCCACTCGAAGGCCGAGGACATAGGCGAGAAGATCAACATCGCCGTCCGCGCCCTCTGCGACACGAACCCCTTCGAGCACGAGTTTCTCCGGCAGGTGGTGCGCATGACGTCCGCGACTCCCGTGTTCAGCCTCCCCCAGGGGGCGACGGGGCTGGTGCGCGTCTGCGTCAACGGACGCCCGACGACGCTGCACGGCCCCGATTTCCAGTTTCTCTCGTCCGGCCCCGGCGACCTCGACATGGTGCCCGGCGGCTACGAGAGGTTCGGCGGCGACGTGGCCGACCTCGGCACCTCGCCCGTGTGGATGCAGCCGTCCGGCTTCGGGTGGCTCGCTGCCACCTACAAGGGTTCGGCGCTCCAGCCTCCGATCACCGTCCACGCGACGGGGATGGACGGCGACCGGGTCACGTTCAAGCTGATGCCGAAGGCGGAGTCCGCTCCGCTCGAATACGACAAGGCGCACCCCGTGCGCACGATAGACAGCGTCGTCCTCGACCCGTCTACCGACAACTACATTTCGCTGTACATGACCGAGGTGCTGCCCGCGAGGAGCGAGTGCCTCGTCGCCCGGTACCATCCGGGCTTCCACGTCCCCGAGTTCAGGCGGTACAGGCTTCCGTGCCTTCCGCATCCGGGGCCGTACGAGATCCTCGCGGAAATACAGTTCGAGCCTCCCGACCTCATCGACGACGAGGACGTGATACCGTTCCCGTCCCTCGAGCCGATCAAGTCGATGATCCTCTACGAATACTCGAACCAGAACCTCGAGGGCACCGCCGCGGAGGCGTACCTGAAGCAGGCGCAGGAGTGGCTCGCGAGGGCCAACCAGCGCAACCGCCTCCAGCAGGGCCCTGTCACCCTGAACGTGCCGTACGAAGGCTCCGTTGGCCAGCTGTGCGACGCGCTCGACAACCTGTAAGGAGGCAAGCGTGGCGAACGGAACAGTCCAGAAGGGCACCGACAACGTCGAGGACCGCACGGAAGACAGGACGCGGAAGGCCCAGCCTCCCCGTCCGCCCGAGCACCGCTCGATGACCGTGACGGTGCAGGCGGGCGACGGCGTGGTCGGGGGAGACTCCTCCGCCACCGCGACCCGCGGCTACGGGAACGGCTGGACGACCCGCGGCATGAACGTCACCGAGGCCCGGCAGCGCAGGGAGGCGGCGGACAAGGCCGCCCGCGACGCCGCGTACAGGGCGGACAAGGCAGCCCGCGACGCCCATCGCGCGGATCTCGAGAGGAACGCCTACCGCATGAACGCGGCCACCCAGCGCCGCGACGCCCGCGAGGCCCGTGCCCGCGAGGAGGCCAGGAGGGCGGAGCGCGCGAAGACGACGATCGACGCGGCGGAGTGGGAGAAGGCCGGGCAGAGGAACGGCCAGCTCCGCACGGAGGAGGTGAAGAACGCCGACGGCTCCCTCGTCATGGGGGCCGACAAGAAGCCCGTCGTGAAGACCTTCCGCAACGAGGGCTCGATGTTCGACCCGACGAAGAACGCAGACGCGGTCGCCGCCGTCGAGAAGTGGTGGCAGGATTCCGGCGGACAGTTCACGACGGGCCACGGAGTGCCGCAGGGCACGTTCGACAAGAACGGGAAGCTCCAGGCGGCGAACCTCACGTCCGACCAGTTCGCCCAGCTCCAGCGTCTCCAGGGCGCGTTCGACGAGAAGATGGCCCCGATCCGCCAGGCGCAGGCGATGCGCGACGCGCAGAGCTACCTCAAGGCCTCGGAGCTTGTCCAGCAGAACGGCGTGCAGGTGTGGGACACGAGGACGGGCGAACGCCGGCTGTCCAGGGACCAGGTGATGGAAGCCGCGCGCCGCATACAGACGCAGTCCGCGTACGGGGCGCTGGCCAACCTCGACAACGCCGCGTCTCGCGCCGAAGGCGGACGGTACTACGGCGAGGGCGGCATGGACCGGATGCTCGCCGACGAGCAGACGGTGATTTCGCGCATGCGCGATCTCGGGTTCAAGGCGAACGAGATCACCAACGACCAGGGTCGTCTGGAGGTCCAGAGGGCTTCGGCCGCGCTTCTCTCGAGAGCGCAGCAGGGACAGGCCGGGCAGACGCCGGCCGCGGCTCCGAAGGCCACTCCCAGGCCCGCGGCCAAGCCGGCCGCGGCACAGCCGGCGGTGCCTGCGGCGCAACCGGCGGTGCCTGCGGCGCAACCCGCGCCCGCCCCGAAGCCGACCGCGGTGCCGAAGGCCGCGCCGAAGGCGGAAGTCAAGCCGGAAGTGAAGGCCGAGGTCAAGTCGGCCGTAGCCACGGCGGAGCCTGCCCAGCCTTCCGCGGAGCCTGCGGCAGACCGCATACCGGACGAAACGACGGCGGCGGCGCTCCGCGAGGCGTTCGGGCTTTCGGCGGAATCGCCGGTACCTACGATGTCCGATCTCGTCAGCGGAAAGACGACCGCGCTCCCACCGTTGAAGTCGACCAAGACGAGCGCGGAGCCAAGTGCGCCGGGATTCCTGGACCGCGTGATGGCGCGGGCGAAGGAAGCGTGGAACGCGTCCGGCCAGTCCAAGCCCGCGATGGGCATCGGCATGCCAGGCATGCTGCCGGTGACGGCGGCGGAACGTGCGAGCCCCGCAGGACGGAAGGCCGAAAGGGACGCGGTTCTCGCGTCGTTGTCGATGGTAGGAACAGGTGGAGCCAGCGCAGGAATCAGGATCGGGACGCAAGCTCTCGGCCGGGCGATCGGCCGCAAGGCGACCGGCACGGCGACACGCGCCGTCGCCCGTGCGCTCTCGAACCCCGCCGTGCGCGGGGCCGCCAAGGAGACCGTCAAGTTCGACGCGCTCACCCCTGCGCAGCAGACCTTGACTCTCGCAAAGAAGTCGATGATGACTCCGGCGCAGAAGAAGGCTGCTGACCTCGCGTTCAAGCGCACCCTCGACAGGCAGTACAGGGCGGCAATCGAAGCGACCAAGACGTCCGCCGAAAAGACCCTCGATGCTGTCGGCAAATTCAGGAAGAGGGTCAAGGGAGGGCTCTTCAGATGAACGGAGATTGGCCCTTCTACCCTCTCGTGAGGTCGGGCGAGCTCTTCACGGAGCACGGCGACGACTTCAGGACGCGGTACTTCGACGGAGTGGCCTCGGCCCCCGCCGGGTTCGTCGCGCCCGAGCACGTGTTCGGCACGAACGGCTGGCGCAGGAAGCTCGAGGAGACCGGCGCCGATCCCGTCGCCGCGTTCGAGGCGTTCAGCCAGGAATGGGACGCGCTGCCGTACCAGGCCCGCAGGGACCTCGTCGTCGGCAACGCGGTCGCCAGGTTCTACGCCCCCGGCGTCGCCAAGAGCGTCGCGGACGCGGGGCTCCGGGCGAGCAGGGACGACGGCGCGGCGATCTCGACCGACCCCGACCTCGGGTTTCTCGCGCTCGGCGACCCCGTGAAGTCCAGCGAGGAGTTCCAGAAGAAGCTGCTCGGCGCTTCCGCGGAGCCGGCGCCCGATCCGCTCGCCGATCTCATGGCGGACGCGCAGGGAGAGGAGGCGCAGGCATGACGAGCCCGCTCGATTCAGGAGCCTGGATGAGGCTCGACCAGGAGCAGTTCGGCGGATTCCCTTCGGAGGACAGGCGCCCCGGCGCGTCCACGGGCTTCGGGCTGTTCGGCACCGATCCGTCCACCGGGCCGGTGCTCGACACCCGCGGCGCGTTCAATCCCGCCTTCAACGGAGGCACGGAGCATCCCGCGTTCGAGGCGGAGACCGACCCGTTCCGCGCCGTGCTGCCCGGCCTCGCGAAGCGCGCGAGGAAGGGCGACGCCGCGGCGGCGGCCCAGTACCAGGTGTTCTACAGGACTCTCGACTCGAAGAAGCGCCTCTACGACCTCGCGTACTCGACCGGCCTCAACGACCGCAACGCGACGGACATCATGAACCACGTGTTCGACAGCGTCGCGCCGGAGAAGTTCGGAGGCGGCACCGACCAGTTCCGCTCCGTCTACGCCCGCTACCTCGCGTCGCAGGCGAAGCAGCGCGGCACGAACGCCCGCGACCTCTTCGCGTCCGAGCAGTCGCTCACGGACGCGTTCCGCACGTCGTTCCTCCCGTCGCTCTCCGCCGCCACGGGCATCGCGAGGGCGAGCGGGCTGAAGGACCTGTACGGCGCGAGCGACGGCATGATGGCCAACGCCGGGCTCTTCCTCAAGAAGGGCATCGCCGAGTGGGAGGCGAAGAACGGCCTGCGCGACGACGCGACCAGGGTCGCTCTGATGTCCCGGGCCGCCGAATACTACGCGAAGTGCCTGTCGAACCCGGGGCTTCGCGCCCTGGCGGGAGACGCGTACTCGATGGTCGAGGCCGCCGCAGGGGAGGTCGGAGCCGTCTCCGGCCCCCGCAAGTTCAACAAGTTCGACGACTACACCCGCGCGGTCGCGAATCTCGACCGCGGCTTCATCAGCTACACCGGCTCGTCCGACAGCGACAGGGCCGCGGGCTACGGCCCGGGCACGGGGAACAACGACGGAAGCGACGGGCGCACCGCCGCGTTCTGGGCGTTCCACGACGCCTACGAAAAGGCCTACGCCGCGAACCTCACGCAGAACGGAGGGGCGCGGAACTGGAGCGACGCCACGAGGGCGCAGCTCGAGGCCGACATCGCGGCCAACCTCGCGGACGTTTCGCCGCGCGCGGTGGCCGCCGGGAGCGTTACGAAAGACGGCCAGTCGAGCTCGGCGTGGGACAACATGATACGGTCCCTCGCCCGCGAGGCCCGCGAGATGGGCGAGAAGGAGGGCGTCGTCGACATGAACCGGCTGGCGACGCGCTACGTCAGGGACGTCAAGCTCCCGGAGCCCGCGACCGTCCCGCAGGCGCTCGGGCTGCGCGACGCCATGCAGAAGATCGCCGACGACATGGTGACGTGGGGTATCGACGAGCGGCCCGTGTTCCGCGTCGCGGGATCGCTGCGACCGCAGTACGACCCGAAGGCGATCCGCGCCCGCGTCGAAGAGCAGCTCGCCCAGCTGCTCGGCGCGCCCGGCGTGGACGCGAACTTCGCGAAGGACAACGCCGGGTTCCTGAACGACGTGACGAAGGTCATCACGTCGTACATCGGCAACGCCAACAACGTCGCCGATTCGTGGGCCGCGGGAAGCGGCAACGTCGCCGAGTACCGGACGGGCCTGAAGGACCGCATCAACGCCCTGTACATGGCGGAGGAGCTCCGCCGGCGCGGCGTCGACGTCAGCCCCTGGTGGGAGCCGGCCACGGCCGGCGAGGACTTCCAGGTGCGCGGCAACACGCAGGAGAACCTGCGCGGGATCTACGGCGGGCTTTCCGAGGCGATAGGCCGCAAGCTCGGCGAGCTCGGGGAGGACACGAGCGGGATGCACGGGGCCGACCTCCACAACTGGCACTTCCTCCACAACATGAAGAAGGGCCTCGACTTCCTGCTCATGTCCGGCGGGGACTTCGGTCCCGACTCCCCGGACGGCAAGAAGGCGGAGACGTACAGGAAGCTGTTCGACGCGTGGGCCGGATCCGACATGTCGTCCGCCCGGGCCGCCGCGGACCGCGCCGTCGCGATCGACCGGGGGAAGTCCGTCACCGAGCTGTTCGCCTCGCCGCCCGGGCTCACCGACGAGGCGAAGGCCCTTTCCGTCCTGTCCGAGGACATGTTCTCCGACGTCCTGAACCCGGTCATGGCGAACAGGGCGAAGGCGTACGTGAAGACCGTTCTCGGCGGAGCGGACTACATGAACATCGGCAAGGAGGCGAGAGACCTTCTCGCGGACCGCTACCACCTCGGCGTCATGCAGCTCATGCGCCAGGTCATGCGCTCCCGGCCGGAGATCGCCCCCACGCAGTGGGCGAGCGACGACGTGTTCTTCAAGGCGCTCGACGGCGCCGCGGCCCCGCTCTTCGCGCAGGCGAAGGCGATGTCCGCGGAGCTCGGCGCGGCGAAGCAGGCGGCGGCCTTGCAGTTCGCCGCCCAGAAGTATCGCGACGCCCTTGGCATCAAGGGCGAGTACGAGGACAACAAGTAAAGGAGGAACACATGGACATCAGCAAGTGGATGATAGCGATCAAGCTCCTGTTCGGAGGGGTCGGCGCCGTGGCAAGCTACGTGCTCGACCTGCTGAACAAGGCCCTGGCGGCGCTTCCCGCGGGCAACCGCGTGAAGATTCAGGCCGTCCTGAACCTGGCGGAGCGCGTCCTCTCCGTGCTGACCGCGCTGAAGTGGCTCTGCCCGACGAAGTGGCAGACCGCGTACGGCAAGTCGGTCGACGCGGTGGAGACGGTCGTCGCCGCGCTGGCGGACCTGACCATCACGGTCGACGAGATCGGGAAGGTGCGCAAGGCGTTCGCCGAGGCGGTGGCCTCGTGGAAGGGCGACGATGACGAAACGTGCGTCGACTGCGTCGACTGCGACGTCGGTTGACCCCGACGAGCTGGCGGACCGCCGGTTCATCGAGAAGTGGAAACCGCGAAAGCCCCCTCCGGGATGGTCCCCGGAGGGGTGCAACATCCGCCGCTACACGAGGGTCGTCGGACTCCGCACCGTGTACGTCGAGGTGAGGAGCGGTCTCGCCAATTAGGGGCTTCCACGCCCCGGCATATTGTGGTATAATTGTCGGCACGCGGCGCGAGGGCGCCGCGCAAGGAGCGATGGAAGATGCCGAGAAACCCGTTTGCCGACCCGTTCACGAACCCCGCCGACGCGGGCGAATCCCTTTTTGGGCGCGATGGCGCGATGGCGCCCGCCATGCCCCGGCTCGTGCCGGCCGCCGACGAGATCGCGGACTCGTCGCTCTCGATTTCTTCCGCCCCGGATCCCCTGGCGCCTCGCCTCGACGACGATGACGACGAGCCGGACGTTCCGCAGTTCCAGTCTCCGTACAAGGGCCAGGACCTCCTGTCCGAACCCATGGACAAGGAGAAGGGGCCGACGGCGTTCCAGCGCAAGGAGATAAACTGGTCCGACGGCGGGGAGGACCTGACCCGCCCGCGCCGCCGCAACGTCGCCCCCTCCGACTGGCTCGAGGTCGACTACCTGTTCGGGAAGAAGGAGGGCGCGTCGGGCAAGCCCGTCGAGGCCGCCAACGTGTTCGGGCGCCAGTTCACCCGCGACGAGCTCGAGCGCGACGAGGACGGCAGGAAGCTCCTCGGGCTCATGGAGTTCCGCCGGTCCGGCAAGGTCAACGAGGGCGGGGCGCTCGCCAACTTCGGCAAGGGGTTCTCCGACTGGGGCACCTCCGACATACCTTTCTACGGCTGGTTCGCCGACATCGGCACGACTGTCGGCGACGCCATCGAGATGTCGCGGACGATCCGCAAGCTCCAGGACGGTGGCGAGGTGACGCCGCGCGAGGCGATCCGCCTGCGCACGCACATGCTCCGGCAGGAGCTCGAGAGCCAGCGCACGATGGCGCACCAGGTCGGCTCCACCGTCCGCTCGTCCGTGACGCTGGGCGCGGAGATCCTCGCGTCGTCCGCGATAGGCGCGGGCATCGGCGCGATGTTCGGGGGCGTGGGAGCCCCGGTCGGCGCGGCGGTCGGCGCGCTGTTCGCCCCGATCCGCTGGCTCTTCGGCATCGGCGGCACCGCCGCGAAGGCCGGCGCGCGCAAGGTCGTCAACGTCGGGATGAAGCAGCTCACCGCGAAGATGGCGAGGGACCTCACGGCGGCCGAGCTCAAGACGATCGTCCGCACGGGGGCCGCGACCTACGGCGAGGAGGGGGTCCGCTCGCTCCTCCGCGAAGGCGTGAAGAAGGGGCTGCGCGGGCGCGAGCTGTACCATTCGCTCGCGGGCGAGCTCCAGTACGCGACGAGGATGTCCGACCCCGGCAGGATGGCCGCCCGCGCCCTGTTCAGCGCCGACTACCGGCTCGCCCTCGAGGGCGGGCTCCGCGCCGCCGTGGAGCAGAAGGCGCTCGCCAAGACCCTCGTGAACGCGACGAAGGACGACATCGCGCGGCTGTCCGTCAGGGAGCGCGCGAGGCTCGTGAACGAGGGCATCCGCAAGATGGTCGCCAACAACGAGTGGAAGCCGTTCGTGCAGGACTTCGCCAAGGGCGTGATGGTGGGCGACCGCACGGCCGCCGTCGACTTCGTGCGGAAGGGCGTCCAGGAGGCGACAGGGCGCACGCTCGTCGCCCCGCAGTACGCGCAGCGCATCCTCGACATCGCCGCGTCCAGCGTGGCGAAGGACATGGAGCTCGCCGCCGGCAAGCTCGCCTTCGCCAACCCCGTCCGGTTCTTCAGGTACTTCGGCGAGCACGCCGCGCGCGGCCTCGTCCAGTCGGAGCACGGGCTCTTCGGTGGAGCCCCGACGATCGCGCACAGCGGGTTCACCACGTTCGCCCGCGGCAAGGACGCGCTCAAGGAGGGCATCGGCCGCGTGTTCATAGAGGCCCCGATCCAGGGCGCGCTCCAGTTCGTCGGCGGGCCGCTCGCGCTCTCCCCGATATTCGCCGCCGCGTCCGGCTACAGCCCGACCGACCTCACGGTGAAGGGGCAGCTCGGCTACCAGATCGACGCCCTGATCCGCGGCGACAGGGAGAAGATGGACACGGCGCGGCAGGCCGCGCTCGGCTCCGCGTTCGTCGAGTACGCGTCGGAGGCCGCCGGCCGGGGGCTCGGCGCGATGTTCGGCGGCGCGGTGGCGACCGCCGTCGGCAAGTCGCCGTCCGCCGTGGCCGAGGGCGCGAAGGCGATGGTGACTCCGGTCTCCCGCCGGATCGGCTCCGCGCTCGACCGTGCCGTGAAGGCCGTGTACGGCGAGGGCGACCTCCTGAAGAACGGCGTCGAGGGGTTCACGGGCCAGGCGTCCCGCGCCCTCCGCGGCCTCACGGGCCGCTCCGGCGTGAAGGCGTCGGTGGCCCGCGCCGTCCAGAACCGCACGATAGACGGGTTCGACGACGCCACGAAGACCGCGCTCGCCCGGAAGGGCGTGAAGGACTGGAAGGGCTTCCAGAAGTTCGTCGCCGCGTCCGCCGCCGACGGCAACCGCATGCGCGCCGGCCTCAACTACTTCGGCCTCAAGCTGATGGAGCGCGGCATGACCCCCGACAGGGTGGTGCAGTTCTTCCGCCAGGCCGGCTATTCCGGGATCCTCGAGGAGATGGGCGAGGAGCGCGTCGGCGACTTCATGCGCGGGCTCTTCGGGTTCGACGACACCGCGTCCGACGCGACGTGGAAGGACAAGCTCCGGTCGATGTTCTCCGGCATCACGGACTTCGACCAGCTCGCGACGGAGTTCATCGCCTTCGCGATCCCCGGCGCGATCCGCCGCGGCACCATATCGGCGCAGTCGTGGCTCGCGAACGGCGCGGTCGGGCAGGCGAGGGCGGCGGCCCAGGGCCTGCGGTACATGACGGACCTCGGGCGCGGCAAGGTGTACGCCGCGGTCGGCGGGGTCACGCAGGAGGACAAGGAGCGGATCGAGCGCCGTCCGGCGGAGTCGGCCGCGATGCGGGACGGCGTGCTGGGGACGACGAAGGACAACCGGAGCCGGATGTCGGCGAACGCCGCGGCCATGGCGGCGAACGCGGCCGGGATCGAGCAGGCGGTGCGCGACGCCGGCGGCCTGTCCGAGCAGGGCAGCTCGCCCGACGAGCGCGCGGCGTACGAGGCGATGCTCGCGCCCGTCCTGTCCGCGCAGGGCGAGGGGCAGATGAGGGCCGCGATGGACGAGCTCGCCGACGAGTACCTCGCCGCGGGGGACGAGGCGACGCTCGAGAGGACGATGGAGCAGACGGGGGCGACCGCGATCTTCGGCGAGGACGGCGTGGACGCGATCCGCAGGGAGTGGCGCAAGGGCGCGGGGCACGAGTTCTCCGCCGACAGCGAGATCGAGGCGTCCCTGGCGGACTGGAAGGCGTTCGACGCGCAGTCCCCGACGGTCTCGAGGCGCGAGCCGGGATCGGTCGGCGAGGCGGTCGACGACATGTGCGCGCAGATCGCGGGCATGGACCGCAACGCGTCCGTGACGGCGGGCGAGGAGGACCGGGCGAACGGCGAGCGCGACGCGATGGTCGCCGACGAGAACGCCCGCGACGTCGCCGTCGAGGACGCGATGACGCTCGCGAGGTACCTCGGTCGCGGAGCGGTGAACTCGTCCCGCGAGATGAGCTTCGGCAGGCGCGTCATGTCGCGCATCGTCGGCATGCTCGGCGCCGCGTCCACGGGCGACCTGTCGCTCGCGGCGACCAGCCCGGCCGCGTGGCTCGCGCAGGACGAGGGCGTGGACAAGAACCTCCAGATGGCGCTCCTGCAATGCTATTCCGCCGGGCTCATGTCCGGGTGGGCGAAGATGTCGGCCGGCCAGTCCGAGGCGCTGCGCCAGGCGGTCGGGTCGGTGGAGACCGCGGAGGAGCTTCGCCAGAAGCTGGACGCCCTGCGGAGGGAGCGGAGGATCTCCGACGACATATTCGACCAGCTCGAGGAGGCCGGCGAGGAGACGTTCCGGGCCCGGGTCACGGAGTTCATGACGGCGTACATGACGGCGAGCGGCGTGGCCCTCGTCACGCGGCAGGACGCCGTGGACATGGCGCGGTCCATCGTGGCGAAGCGCCACGAGAAGGCGGGCGAGGCGTTCGAGAGGGACGAGGCGTGGTTCGCCCGCGAGGACATAGCGCGCGAGGTGGAGGCCGCGAGGTCCGACGTGATCGACGGCGTGATCGCGACGGCCAGGAACTCCCTCGGCTACACGACGCACAGGGGCGCGGGGGACTACGGCACCTACATGACCGTCGACGTGGCGCAGGCCATGAAGAACGGCACGAGCGCCGAGGTGCTCGCCGCCATCCTCGACTCCCCGGCGTTCAGGGGCGTCGCCCGCGTGCAGAACGTCTCCGGCCTGTCGGAGCACGAGCGCGAGATGGCGATGTCGCTTTTGACGTCCGACGTCGCCGACCTCGGCGCGATCGCCGCGATCGAGACGGAAGGCGAGGGGAACGCCGACAGGGAGCTGACGGAGCGCGAGCTCGCCGAGGTCAACGCGGCCATGCGCGCGAACCCGAGCGACTACACGCCCGAGGCGTTCCAGAACCTCGCGAGGACGTTCGTGCGCCGCGTGAAGCTCGCCCGCGAGAACATGCGGTCCACGTTCTCCAGGCTGGACGACGCAGGGAACAGGATCGTGGCGACTATCGCCCCGGCGGCCGGAGGGTTCGCCGTGGTGGAGACGGACGAGTCGACCGGGGCGACGACGCGGACGGAGGTCGCCGGGAGCCGCGAGGACGTCGAGGCGCAGCTCGCCTCGCAGGGCTTCGCGCTGGAGGAGCAGAGGCTCGTCATATCGCAGGTGAAGACCTTCGCGTCGTCCGACGCGACGAGCCTCCTCTTCCTGCGCAGCGGGCAGGACCGCGAGGCCGTCCGCGACATCTTCAAGGACTCCGCCGGCGAGATCGAGGACGAGAACGTCCTTCCGCCGTGGTGCCGCAAGGAGCGGAGGGAGCCCGGCGGCCCGCTGGTGTGGAAGTATTCCGACGACCAGTCCGACCTCGCCGCGGAGGAGTTCAGGCGCGAGCTCGCCCTCGCCGACGAGTACGAGCGCAACGGCGACTCCTGGATGTACTATCTCGCAGGCACCGGCGCGTCCGCGAAGGACCGCAGGGCGCGGATGGCGGAGGCGAAGAAGATGCACGAGCGCGTGTACGGCGTGTCCGTCGAGGGCGCCTCGCCGACGAGCGGCTACGAGTCCCGCGCCCGCCTGGAGCTGGAGCGCCTCGGGATCCGCCGCAGCTCCTCGGTCGGCACCGACCTCCAGCAGATCGGCATGCCGTCCGACGCCTACGTGATGCCGGTCGACGCGGTGAACGCGAAGGACGTGGTCGTGCTGACGCCCGACTACTTCGCGCTGGGCCACGGCGAGGCCCTGCTGCGGCACGGCGTCCGGCACGCGCTCAACGCGTACGTCGCCGGCGCGGGCGAGGAGGCCGAGCTCCGCAACGCGCTGCTCGTGGAGGCGTACCGCGAGTTCCGGGGCTGCATCGACGACATCGTCGCGGAGGCGGAGACGGCGCGCGGCGGGCGGGCGGAGGCGAAGAGGCTCCGCGCCGCGTACGACGAGCTGTTCCCGGCCAGGGCGGACGGGCTCCCGTCCACGCTCGACCTCGCGAAGATCGCGTCGTCCTCCCTGTTCTTCTCCTGCGACCGCGGGAACTACGAGGACGGCAACGGGTTCCTCCATTCCGCGGAGCTGTCGAAGGCGGCGGACCGGTTCCGCTCGACCGACATCTTCATGTTCTTCATGTCCGCCGTGGACGAGGCGCTCGGAGGGAAGGGCCTGTTCGATCCGGCGCGCTCCAGCGCGGGCGGGCTCGCCCGCTACCGCGCGGCGTTCGCCCCCGACTTCGTGAAGCTGCGCGAGGCCCGCAAGTCCGCCGTGTTCGGCGGCCAGAGCGGGGAGATGAAGAACCCGTTCGTGCGCGGCTTCAGGCTGCGCGACGGGCTCACTGCGGACGAGGTGCGGAGCGGGGCCGGGAAGTGGGTCGTCCCCGACGCGGCCATCGGCCTGAAGGAGCCGACGAGCGACAGGCTCCGCGCCCGCGACTTCGACGGCAAGATCGGCGGCTACTGGGGGCTCTACGCGTCGAGCGGCCAGCGCTTCGCGCAGGCGTACGGCTCGCTCACGGGCGAGCGCGACGCCGTGCTGTCGTCCGCGAGGGCCTTCGAGATGGCGAGGCGCTCCGACCTCTGCGGCGGCGAGACCGCGGGCGGGACGGAGACGAGGGCCCGCATGAGCGACACGGTCGCGCCCCTCGCGAAGAGGGAGCTCCGCAGGCTCTCCGAGACGCTGTCGGTCGCGGACATATCACCGGCGTCGCTCGAGAGCGCGGGGCAGGCGATGCGCTCGATAGCGACGAGCCTCATGGCGGGGGCGAAGGACAAGGCCCGCACGGAGGCCGCGCTCGTCCGCGAGTTCGAGGGCTGGCTTCTCGGGCGCGGGGTCTCCAAGGCGATCGCCGCCGAGATGGTCGCGGCGTTCGAGAGGGCCACGGTGCGCCCGATCGCGAAGAAGACCGACGAGGAGGCGAAGAACGAGGAGGCCGACGCGCAGAACGCGGAGACCGAGGAGATCGAGAACCGCGAGTCCACCAACGACCCGGACAACGAGCGGCGCGTCGGACAGTTCATAAACGACCAGAACATCATGGCCGTCTCCGGCTTCCTGAAGTTCATCATGCCCGCCGAGTGCGGGGACTCCGCGCCGACGTTCCTCCGGCTCCGCGCGGACCTCTCCCGCCCGGAGATGTACGGCGAGCTGGCGGGCGAGAGGGCGTCGTGGAAGGAGGACGTGGACGCGTTCGTAAGGATGCTCGGCGTCAACTCCGACCTGCGGAACATCGACAGGGCGCTCGCGTCCAACCTCGTGAACCTCTCGTCGCGCGAGGACACCGACCGGATGCTCGACCGCGTCGCGACGCTCCTGTGGGAGAACGGGAGGCGCGACTACGCCCTCGCCGTCGCCGCGATCCGCAACGTCGATCCCGCCAACGGCGAGCGGAGCAAGATGCTCGAGAGGCTGTCGCAGGCGACGGCGGTCACGCCGATGCGCCTCGACCGCACCGGCCCGGCCAAGCCGTTCGGGATCGACTTCATCGGCTCGGGCGCGCGGGCGGACGTCGTGCCCGGCGTCGTGGCGTCCGGCTACACGTCGCTCTCCGAGACGGTGCTCAAGGGGATGTTCAAGGCGGACGGGTCGCTCGCGAAGGACGCGGGCGCCGCGCTCGCGAAGGTCGTCGCGTACGTCCGGTCCGACAGCTTCGCGTCGAAGCGGCTCGCCCCGATCCTCGGAACTCCGGTCAAGGTCGGCTTCGTCCACGTCACGTTCGACAAGGCGCTGTACGAGACGCTCGAGGCCGTCGCGAACGGCAAGGGCGCGACGACCCTGGCGGAATACACGGACGCCGTGCTCGCCGTCGCGGACATAATCAGGGCGCGCTCCGCGGCCGCCGCGGACGTCCTGGACGGAATCCTCGGGGCGGGCAGCCAGTACGCCCACATGCTCCGTTCCCCGTACGTCCTGTCCGAGGTCGTGCGCGTGGCGCTTTCGGCGTACAACATGAAGCGCGGTACGTCGTACGGGCGCAACCTCCGCGAGGCCGCCGTGATGAAGCTCGTCAGGCTCGCCAACTACCTCGTGGCCGACCCGTCGCAGCGCGGCAAGGTGTCGTGGCAGACCAGCGTGCAGCGGTGCTCCGGCATCGTCGAGGACCTCGTCGTCGAACCGGTCGAGGGGCTGCTGCTCCGGCTCGGGGTCAACCCCGCGTCGACCACGCTCGAGGCCGACCTGGCGAAGGCCCTGGAGGGCAAGGACGCCGACTGGGTGCGCGACACCCTGCGCCAGATGGCGAAGGACAAGCTCGCGACGGACATGCACCTCGACTGCGGAGCCAACCCGGCGGAGGCGATAAGGAAGCGCGACAAGGCGGGGGACAAGCCCTGGACGGGCCTCAACAACGCCCCGACGTTCGTCCCCGGCGCGTACCGCTCCGCAAGCAACCTCGACGTCCTCGTGGAGGCGTACCTCGCCGGCGCGCCACGTTCCAGCGCGACGCTCGGCGGCCGCGCGGCGAGCGCCATAGAGGGCGCGAAGAACAAGTCCGTGCAGACTCTCCCCTCGATGCTCCCCGGGTTCGTGAGGTTCGCGAACAGCGTCCTGTGCCAGGCCTCCGGCGTCACCGACGAGCTTGCCGGGAACGGCAACCGCTGGCGGGACAGGTCGAATCCGATCGTGTCGTTCGTCGGCGCGAAGGACTCCGGCGGCAGGCTGCTTCGCCGCGAGTCGGTGGCGGGCGCGCTCCGCAGCGCGATCGACGCGGAGAACAGCGACCCCGAGTACGTGCCTACGCACGTCCTCGTGCCGTTCTTCCGCGCCGACAAGCCCGCGTGCTACGCCCTGCGCATACCGGTCGGCACGATGCGCGCGATGATCGAGGCGGCCGTCGGGAACGAGGAGGTCGTGCGCCAGCTTCCGGCCGATCTCGCGGCCGTCGTGGAGGAAGTCGCGAAGACGAAGGGCGAAGACCTGAAGGGCAAGGAGTACGTCGCCTACAAGAAGAAGTTCCACCAGGCGGCGTACGCCCTCGCCGCGTCCGCGCTCGGCCAGTCGCAGATCGACCCGAAGCGCGTCCCCGTCCTCTCGTCGTGCGGCCCGCTCATCTCGACCTACGTCGACAGGGGCGAGGGCACCGACCCGAGGGCCGGCTGCTACTTCGTCTCGATGGTGGGAGGGTCGACGGGCGCGTCCATGATGGGCGGCTACATCACCGCCGGCGTTCTCCCGTCCCGCGTGTCGGGCATGGGCGAGGGATCGTGGAGCCAGGCGCAGAAGCTGCACATGTTCTCCGTGAAGCGCGGCGTCAACTTCAAGAAGGGCCAGGCGTCGGCGATCGGCCTCGGCTTCTACGCCGACGGACGGTCGGACGACAGGTCGCGGACCAACGGCGAGATCGTCTCCAACCACGCCGTGCGGTTCGCCCAGCGGCAGGGCCGCCGGCAGCTCGAGGCGCTGCTCTCGCAGGAGTTCAAGGACGCGGGGCTCTCCGGCCAGAACCTTCTCGATCCGGTGCCGGCCCTCGAGGACGGCGCGACGGACGAGCAGAAGGCGGAGCACGCCGAGCTCGAGCGCATCCACGACAAGGCGGTCGACGTCGCGAACGCGTTCCTCGCGAACGCCACGATCGCGGTCGACGACCTCGAGACGAACAAGGCGGGGCTCTTCGGATCGTCGTGCGGCGTCAAGGTCGAGAAGGGCGCGACGAAGATCGAGGTCGGCGGCGTCACGGTCGCGGAGCTCGCAGACGGCAAGTGGAGGTCGTCCGTGCCGGGGTTCGAGTTCGACTTCGACGGCGAGGGCGTGAAGAACGGGCGGGCCCTCGTCATGCCGGTCCTCGCGGCGCTCGCGGCGAAGCAGGGCGGCAGGGTCGACGCGGCGGGCATCGAGGGGACGTGGGTCAGGCCCGACGGCTCCGAGTTCACCGGAAAGCTCGGCGACTCCGGGCTGCTCTCCGAGGGCGAGACGCTCGCCTGCGAGATCGACAAGGAGACCGGCGCGGCGCGCGTCGTGTTCTTCACCCGCGACATGTACGGGCAGGTCGTCGCCAGCAACGCCAACTCGTCGAAGGCGTCGGACCACCACGTGTTTCCGACGAACGCGACCCGCGACCACTGGATGATGGAGGCGATAACGAACGCCACCACGCCGGGCGGGCGCAACGGCTCGCGCCGGTTCATCGACGCGCACGCCGGGTACTCGCTCCTCCGCCTCGCCACGCTCGCGCACAACGGCGAGCTGATGCGGCGCGAGATGCGCAGGGACCAGGAGCTCGTCGCCCTCCTGAAGGCGCACCCGAACGACAACCAGGTGCGCGACGCGATCTCCGACAGGGCCAGGGCGTTCCTCGAGAAGCAGACGCTGGTCGGGTACTACGGGAACCACGGCATCATGGTGCCGTCCGGCGGCAAGCTCGTGTCGGGCGACGAGTTCGCGCACACGGTCGAGATCGAGTGGGCCCCCGGCACGACCGACTACGACAGGGGCTGCTACAAGCCCGCGACCGTCTACACGCGGGAGGAGGCCGAGGCGTTCGGCGCGTCCCGCAGCTGGGCGTCCGGCTCCGTGAACGCGGACGTGGAGGGGTTCCGCTACGGGCTCTACTTCGACGAGGCGGCGCTCGACAGTCTGCTGTCGCAGGTCGCCCCGGACGAACAGGCTCTCGCCCGCTTCGCCCGCGCGGGAGTGGACGCCGCCGTCGCGGGGCGCATGGCGCGGCTGGCCGCGTTCATGGAGGACCTGGGAGGCCCGCTCGAGTCGCAGGAGCAGCGGACGAAGAGGGACGCGCTCCTCGCGTGCGCCTACGACTACACGGGCAAGAAGGCGAGCGAGAATGTCCGCGCGAAGGACATCCGGTTCGACGACCTGTTCGTCAGGTCGTGGGACGGCACGACGTCGTTCGACTATGCGGCTGTCGACCACGAGGGCCGTGTCTCGCTGCACGACGGCGCGAAGCACCTGTACCTCGGCGGCTCCGTGTTCCACGCCCACCGCTCGCCCTCCGGCAACATCGCGGCGGCGTGCGGCACGGTGCGCGCGACATGCCCGTACTCGTTCTTCCCGGACGGCAGGATCGGGCGCGAGTCCAAGTACGCGCTCGATCCCGTCACCACGGCGACGCAGGGCTCCGACATGGACGGCGACTCCGCGTCCCTCCAGTTCTACGACTACGGCGCGGAGGACCTCGTCGACGCGCCGGCGATGCGCCGGTTCACCGACGCCGTCCTCGGCGGGGCGGACCCGTTCGACGTCGCGAAGGAGATGAAGTGGACGGTCGTCCAGGACGGCATGGAGGTCGTGGACCCCCGCGTTCTCCGCGCCGTCTCGCGTCTCGTGTTCTCCGCCCAGGCGAACAACTACCGCGAGGCCGCCACGTTCCACCAGGGCTACACGAGCGTGACCGCGCTGGCCGGTCGCAAGGCGACCGGAGCCGACTTCGCCGTGCACTACCGCGAGAACCCGCCGGCCGACGGCGTGTTCGCGGACTACGGGTTCGCCGGGCGGCACCCCGTCGGGACGGACGCCGTGTTCTCCGAACCGTTCGGGGCGGAGACGCTCGCCCGGTTCGAGACGCTCGCGGGCCGCAAGGTCCTCGGCCGCCTGTCCGCCGAGTTCAAGGCGAAGTGGTTCGTCGAGGGCAAGAAGATGAACAAGGTCCTCGAGGCCATCGTGGACGAGATCCGGGGCAAGCCGAAGAACAGCCTCCTCAAGATGGGCGAGGCGGCCGACGCGTCCGACGCCGCGTCCGACTCCGCGAAGGCGCGCGGAATCTCCGTCGCGTCGCAGTCGACCATCCTCCGTGCCATCGTGACCGACCTGTTCGGGACCGGCGACAGGATGACGTACGACGAGGCGAAGGGGTATTCCGCCGTCATCGACCTCATAGCCCACATCGACGGCGTCTCGAACAACCTCTTCGACACGCTGAAGAAGATGTTCGCCACCCGCGCCGGATGGACGACCTCGATGCTGCCGTTTTTCCTCGGCCGCCTCGCCGTAGACGCGCGCGAGGAGGCGGGCAGGGGCGGGCCGGTAGACTCGGCGTTCGTCCTCGCGGAGGCGGCGAAGTTCCTCGAGGAGCTGACCCGCGTCGACGGGAAGATCCATACGTCCGCCACGGTGGCGGGGCGGCTCGCGTCGCTTCTCGATCCGGTCAGGCGCGACGTCGCGGCCGCCCGGCTCGCCGAGCTGTACAACGGGGAGCAGAAGGACAAGGGCGCGACCGTCATGACGCAGTACCGCGGCAGGCCCAAGACCGCCGACGAGATCATAAACGACTTCTGCCGCAAGCGCCTCGAGGGCGAGGCGTACTCGATGACGCGCGACGCCAAGGCGGTGTACGCCGCCGCGTACATGACGGACGCCGCGCATCCGGTCGACGAGTCCGACTACGCCGTCTACGACCTCGTGGCGTCCTCGATGGACGACAGCAAGGCGCTGTGCCGCGCCGTCGACTACATGAAGGTCGCGGGCAAGGGGCTCGCGGACGTCGGGCGCTACGCGCTCAAGGCCGAGGGGGAGGAGACGGACGAGACGATCGCCCGCGACCCCGCGCTGCGCCTCCAGGACCTGGTGGTGAAGGGCTTCTCCTCGCAGGTGGCGAACTGGCTCGACTCCACGGAAAACCTCCAGCTGGTCCTCGACGGGCAGCTCGGACGCAGGCCGTGGGACTTCGCGGCGGGGTCCGCCCTGCGCGACAACGCCGACCGGTTCGTCCATCTGATCGGAGCCGTGCGCGGCGTCGACCCCGCTCTCGTGCGCGCCATCGCGACGAAGACGACGACCGAGCAGGTCCCGCAGGGCGGGAAGGTCGCGGACCGGACGGTCGAGACGGCCTCCACGGAGACGCTCCTCCGCCGCATAGCGACCACGGTGGCCGTGTACGGGGACCTCGCCGCGACCGGAAGGGCGAAGGTCCCGGCGATCGCCCGGCTCCTCTCCTCGATACGCGTCGGGGACAACGGCGTCTCCCTTTCGCTCTCGTCGCGGGAAACCTCCGCCGACATCGAGACGCTCCGCGCCGGGTTCGACCTCCTCGCCGGCCAGGGCGGGGCGAAGGGCTACAGGATATACGAGCGCAACGAGGCGGGCGAGGCCGCGGACACGGGCCTGCGCGTGAGCGGCGCGGAGCTCGCGAAGCTCCTCGTCCTCCACGCGTCGCTCACGGGCACGTTCGGCGCGGCGCAGGACTACGTGACGCAGTCCAACCTCCCCGCCGTGTTCGGCGACGCGAGGCTCCGCTTCCTCGAGCGGTGCCGCCACGAGATCCTGGACACGGCCGAGATCGCGAGCGCCCTCGGGCTCGCGCCGGTCGACGTCGCGCGCACGAGCGCCTACGACCTCTTCGGCGACGTCGAGGTCATCCGCACCATCGGGAGGGAGCAGGCGAGGGACGTGGAGCTGCCGTACCTGCGCGAGGAGCTCGCCGCCGCGAAGAAGGCCGACGACGCGTCGCGGACGCGCACGGTGCTGCGCCGGGGCAAGGCCGTCAAGAAGGGGCTCGAGGACGGCGAGGAGGCGTTCCAGAGCTTCCGCACCTATCCCGCCCTGTCCGTCCTCCGCGGCGCCGCCGGGCTCACCCGCTACGGCGCGGAGGTCAACAACGCGCTCGAGGCCCGCCTCGGGCCGCACGACCTGTACCGCCGCTGGATGTCGGACGACCCGTTCGCGGAGCTGACGCAGGACGTCCCCGGGCCGGAGACGGTCGCGTCCGCCGAGATCGGCTTCCCGGTCGAGGAGAAGTCCCCGCGCGTCGACGCTTCGGCGGTGGACACGTCGTGGGCCGATCCGCTCGAGACCCGCACGGCGTTCCGCCGCCCGGGCGAGACGGAGGACGCGTACGTGTTCCCGCGCCCCGCGCTGTCGGAGGACGGGAGCCGCGTCGTGTTCTCCACGGACGACATGGTCGACTCCCTCGAGAAGGCGTACAACGGGCTCCTCGACGCGCTCATCGACGACTCGAAGTCCAACGAGGCCCGCGCCGAGCGCAAGCGCCTGTACAACGAGCTGAACCCGACGAAGAAGATCCTGACGCGCAGGCCCGACCTCGTGGCGTCGGACCTCGCGGACATCCTCTCGGAGGCCGCGAGGCGCGACGCCGACGTGTACGACGCGCTCGACAAGATCGGCGACAGGCTCGCGGTCCACCCCGACCCGAGGATCGCGGCGGCCATCGACATCGCGAACTCCCGCCTCGGGGCGGAGGGGCGGAACGGGATCGCGCGTCCGTCGGCCCCTGCGACGAGGGCGAGCTTCATGGGAGGCGCGACGCGCGCCCGGGTCGAGGCCGACCCCCGCTCCGCGTTCGCGGACAGGGCGGAGCGCGTGGCGCCCGGCTTCACGTCGCAGCAGATGATGTCCGCGAAGACCGCTGTCGTCGGCGCGTTCGAGAAGGCGTTCGACGGCGCGGAGGTCACGGAGGTGCAGGGCAAGGACGGCGCGGAGACGAACCTCCTCAAGGTGACGCGCCGGATCGCGAACGGCAGGCAGATCGTCACGTACGTGGCGATCGGCTCCAGAATGGGCGACACGCTCGGCATGGAGGCCGCCGCGGACTCGATCGCCGCGCTCCTCAACGCCCGGAACGGCGGGTCGCTCACGGGCGAGGCCGTCATACGCGCGTTCGGCGCGGCGAACGTCGCCAGGCTCGCCGACATCATGCGGCGCACCGGCGCGCAGACCGGAGAGTCCGACACGACGAGCCTCGACTTCGCGCCGTTCATGTCGGGCGTGATCCGCCTTTCCGACAGGGCGGACTTCACGACGCTCTTCCACGAGTACTACCACCAGATGGTCGCCGTCTACAGGAAGCTCGGCATCCTCGACCCCGACACCGAGCGGAGGCTCAACGAGGACTTCGGCGGCGAGGAAGGCGCGGCGGAGATGTTCGGCCGCTACCTCTCCGGCGTCGAGGCGGGCGCGGACGACGTGGAGCTCCGGGACTTCATGGGCGCGGACGGGCTCACCGACGCGCACCTCCGGCTGTTCGCGGACTTCCGCCGCAGGGCCGCCGACATCGCGCGCGGCATGTTCCGCGGCATGGACGCCGACGGCGCCGCGCACTTCGTCGCGCTCCGCATCGTGCAAGGCGAGGTGACGGAAGAGGAGGCCCTGCGCATCGCCGAGCCGTCCGCGGCCGACGTGGAGAACCTCGAGCGCCAGCTCCAGGGGCTCGAGTCCCGCCCGCGCCTCGACGTCCTCACGGACGAGCAGATGGCGGACGCGATGTCGATCAGGGAGGCCGCGCTCGCCGCGCTGGCGTCCGGCGACGCCGGCGCGATCCGCGCGGCGGGGCTGCGCACGCTGGCGTTCTTCCAGAAGAAGACGCCGTCGGCTCCCGTGTCCAGGACGACGGACTCCGAAGCCCGGGACGAGGAGCGCGGGGAGCGCGCGGAGGACGTCGACATCTCCCGCGTCTCCGGGTTCATCAGGAGGGCGCTCCTCCGGTACGAGAGGGACGGCATGGGCGAGGACTTCGCCGAGTCGATGCGCCTGTATCGCGAGTTCCCCGTGGTCGGGGACGCGGCGAGCGGCCCGAACGCCGCCCTGTTCTACACCGTGCGCAGCTTCATCGCGCACGTCGCGGAGGCGGAGAACATCTCGATATACAGGGAAGACGGGTCGCTCACGCCCGCCGGCGAGAAGCTCATGTCGAGCGAGACCGTCGGCGAGCTCGCCATGCGCTTCGTCAACAACGCCACGCAGGAGCGCCGGTCGCAGGACCGCCGGCAGGGCGTGGAGTGGGCCTCGTCCGCGTGGGCGTTCAGCCGCGCGCTCGAGAGCGTCGCGCCCGGGACGTACGAGCGGTACTGCGCCCTGCTCGCCCGCAAGAGCGCGGAGGCGTTCCGCCGCCTCGGCGAGTCCCTGCTCGCCCGTCCCGGGAAGACGCAAGACGACATAGACGCCGCCAACGAGTTCATCGCGAAGTCCGGGGAGATCGAGAACTTCGTCCGCCACGTGGCGAGGGGCGAGGACGTCCGCTCGCTGCTGCCGTTCGACGTCGAGTCCGGCGGAAACCTGCACGGCCTGTTCCTCGCGTACTTCACCGGAGGCGCGAGGTTCCAGCGGGACGAGGAGGGCGAATACCTCTACCCGAAGGGCCCGGTGCGCCCGTACTCGCGGGAGCTCGACCACACGTCCCGCCTCGAGACCGGGGACCCGGCGCTCGATCCGCTCGTCGACCTCGCCTACAACTACGCGGCGCAGGCGTTCTCCGTCGCGGAGGCCGCGCGCAGCTACCGCAGGCAGGTGCTCGGCGAGGGCAAGGACGGGGAGGCCGCGGACGAGGAGCGCCCGGAGGGCGTCGGCGAGACCGCCGGCCCGGCGTCCATCTCGTCCGAGGAGGTCTCCGAGTCGACGAAGGGCCTCGAGGAGGCGCTGCCCCCGGACGCGCCGCTCGACGTCAACGCGTCCCCCGCGGCGACGGCGCCGTCCGACTTCTTCGCGAAGGTCGACACGACGCTCACGACGCCGGAGTGGATCCTGGCGAACCCGGGCAAGTGGCTCGAGTCCGACATGCAGCGGAACCTGTCCGGCGCGTCCATGCGCGACATGATGACCGACCACGCCGTGAAGGCGGCGACGGAGCGGCACTACCGGCTCGCGATGGACTGGGTGCAGTTCTTCGGCATGGACACGCACGTCGGCGACGGGGTGCGCAAGGTCGAGATCGTGGAGTCGAGGCTGGGCAGGAACGCCCAGGGCGACTTCTCGGTCTCGGAGGGGAACGCCCATTCCGTGATGCGCTTCTCGCAGACGCGGGGCGCGCTGTTCGGCGCGTTCGCGTGGCAGGAGAAGAGGGTCGGGGAGGCGCTCACGACCGACGACATCCGCGAGCTGCACGCGGTCGGGCGCCTCGTGAAGCTCATCGCGAACCGCCAGTCCGCGGACCTGCTCGGGATCGAGATCGGGCACCTCGCCGTGCCGGGCGCGGTCGAGATGCTGCGCAGGGACGACTACGCCGACTTCCTCTCGAGGGGGCGGCTCCTCGAGCGCGTCGCCGACTCGGGCTACCGCCTGAACGCCCTCGAGGACCTGCTGCGCCGGATCGTGGACGACGTCCCGAAGTCCGTCCTCGACGCCGGGTTCTACGACGCGGTCGTCGGGGCGCTCCGCAAGGCCGCGCTCCGGTCGGGCCCCGGAGGCGCGGAGCTTCCGCCGGAGGCCGTGAACGAGAACATGCTGCGCGCGCTCGAGAGGGCGGGCGTCGTCCACCGGTCGAAGGGCACCGGGCGCGCGGTCGTCTGCGTCTCGGCGAAGCGCATGCTCGACGCGTGGAACGCGTCGGACGCGAAGCGCAAGCTCCGGGACGCCGGGCGGCCGGAGAAGATGCTGAACCCGTACTACTGGGCCGACAGGTTCGCGAGGGCCGCGAAGGACCTGAACAACGTCGCGGCGAAGTCCACGTACCTCACGCTCGGCGAGGGGTCGCGGTTCACGCTCGCCGGCACGAGCCGCTTCTGGTGGCACGGCGGGACGGGCTCCCACAAGTTCCAGGTCGACGCGTACCAGAACGCGATCAGGGCGTTCGAGGGGATGTCCCCGTCGAGCGTGGACGTCCTCCGGGCGAAGCAGTCGGAGCTCTTCGAGATCATCGAGGCGAGCCGCGACCCGTCGGTGCTGCGCCGCCAGGCGTTCTCGAAGAAGGGTGTCTCCCGCCTCTCCGACCGCGAGCTCCGCTACCTCGCCTACCTCATGGGGCTCACGACCCGCGGCGACGAGACGCGGTTCGACGCCGCGGGGTTCGCGCGCGACATCGCGGCGGGCCGGTACGAGACGTTCGACCGCGACCTCAAGGTGCCCTGCACCATCCGGCGCGACGCGACCGTGCTCGACATCCGCCTCCAGATCGCGGAGCTCGTGTCGAGGAAGACGTTCTCCGAGAACCTCTCCGCGCTGACCGCCGAGGAGCGCCAGGACTACCTCAACGCGCAGACCGCCGCCGACGAGCTCCGCGAGACGCTCTCGCGCGACGTGCCGGGGCGCGTGACCGCCCGCAGCGAGATGGAGGAGTTCGACCGCACCGGGCGTCTCGGCGACTCGCGCACCGCCGCGGAGTCGCTCATCGAGATGTGCAAGGAGCTGACGACCGCCGAGCGGTTCCGCGGATGCCTCGCGCAGATGCTCGCGGCGGTCTCCGCCGACGGCACGCCGTCGTTCGTCGTCGCCCCGACGGAGGCCGCGGTCGGCGTGGACCGCATGCCGGACGAGTACTGGGGCGCGCTCGCGCGCCACGTCGCGAGGTTCCTCGGGCGCAAGATCCCGACGATCGGCTACGACGAGGGGCTCTCCGGCGCGGAGAACATGCGCCGCATCCACAGGCAGCTCTCCGAGGGCGACCAGAAGCTGTACGGGAAGATGAGCGCGTCGAAGTACGGCGGGGGCCGGCTCTTCCAGGGCGACATCCTCTGCCGCCTGGACGACCGGGACGCCGCCGGGAACGTGGACGAGGCGACGAGGGCGCTCGGCGGAGAGGCCGCGTGCTACATGAAGCAGCTCCTGTCGGCGCTCCGCGCGCCGACGCAGAGCGCGGCGTGGCGCGTCCTCGACACCATGGCGAGCTGGTCGAAGATCTCGTCCGTCGGCTTCTCCGCGTTCTTCCAGATCGCGACCGCCTTCGAGTCCCCGACCGCCGCCGTCGGGTTCCTCCGCGCCCTCGCGGGCCAGGCCGAGTGGATCGGCAAGGCCGTCAGGAAGGCGACCGGCTCCGACGAGGTGTTCACCCGCGACCTCGTCCGGCTCCTCAACTCCAACGACCCGTTCGTGACGGAGGCGAGGGAGCTGTGCGACCTCGTCGGCATGCCGCTCGACCCGGCGCTCGACTTCACGAACGACCCGAACGACTCGAACCCCGTCCTCGGCCACGCGCAGGGCGTGAAGAGGCAGGTCGAGCAGGTCTCCGCGTTCGCGGAGCGCGCGCTCGGCAGGCGCGGCGGCAAGGCCGTCCGCAAGGCCCTCGAGTTCGGCTACCGCCACCCGACGGACTACACGTTCAACGTCGTCCTCAACGGCGTCAAGATGGCGGTCGTCATGCAGACGGTCCGCCGCCTGCGCGAGGAGTGCCTGAAGGGCGGGCGCCCGTTCGACCTCGTGAAGGAGATGCGCAAGTACGGCGGCTACGTCAACGCCGAGATCGGCGGCATCGACCCCGCGCGCTACGCGTGGGCGACGCCCGGCATGCGCAAGCTCCTGTCGCTCGGCATGTTCTCGTGGCAGTGGACGGTCGGCGCGTGGAGCGCGGGCGGGGGCGAGGCGATCTCCGACCTCATATTCGGCGGGCACTCGTCCACGAAGGCGCTCCGCCGCCACGCGCTCCTGCGCTGGATCAGGATGTTCGGCATCGTGAAGTTCGGCGTGCCCGCCGTCCTCCAGGCCGGGATCAAGGTCCTCTCGATGCTGGGCCTCAAGGCGCTTCCGCCGGACCCCGACGACCCCGAGGACGGCCTCGAGCAGGAGGTCGACGAGATGCCGTGGTGGACGTTCAACAACGAGTCGAAGGCCGGCATGCTCGCGTTCGACGTGACCCCGCTCCTGAAGCTCGCGGCCCGCGTGCCGGGCATGAAGGAGATGAAGCGCGCGGACGTCCCGTACCTCTCGTGGGCGATCCCGGCGTACGTCGGCGGCGGGCGCAACACCACCGGCAAGCGGCACTACTACATGCACTTCGGCAAGCAGTCGGACGAGTTCTGGCGCTGGTTCGAGAACCCGCTCGGGCAGTTCGTGTCGAAGCTCTCGATCCCGCTCCAGAAGGGGCTCGAGGGATTCTTCGGAAGGCTCTCCCCGAACGGCTTCTCCAAGGGCTTCGCCGACAAGACGATGGTCGACCGGTGGTTCACGCTGTCGCTCGATCCCGACCAGTCGGCGCTCGCGAACTTCGTCCTCTCGCACTTCATGTCGTTCTCCGTGGAGGGCATGAAGGCGAACGCGGACGCCGGGTTCCTCGCCGCCGTGGGTCCGATGCGCATGGGGCAGTCGAAGCGCTCGACGATGCTCCGCATCGAGGACCGGCTCCAGCGCTTCGTCGAGGACGACCGCACGGGCAACCCGTGGAGCAGCAGGAAGAACCGCCGCAAGTTCAACCTCATGTGCACGGACATCCTGCGCGAGGCGCAGCTGAACGGCGTGGACGTGACGACCATCGTCTCCTCCGCCCTCGGCAACGTCGCGCACAGGGAGTACCAGAAGTTCTTCGAGGCGTTCCCGCCGAGCCTCGACGGGAAGCCGGACATCGAGAAGATGCAGGACGCGCTGCGCGGCCTCACCCGCGTCGACCGCAAGGCGAAGGACATAAGGACGTGGGCCGTCGAGAAGTTCAAGGCCGCCGGCACGGACGTGAAGAGGAACAAGGCGTACTGGGCCGCGATGCGCGAGATGATCCGCGCCACGCAGGCGTCGCCCGTCGCGTTCGACTCGGCGGCGGCGGAGAGGCAGTTCGACGCGTACCTCCTCCAGGCCGAGAAGGCGAAGAGGGCGACGCGGCTCGACGCGAACGGCGGCGAGGCGCTCTCCAACTTCCTCGCCACCGACGACGTGCCGGAGACGCTCTACGGCGTGGAGATCGTGACCGACGACCTCACCGAGGAGGACCGCGAGTTCTTCGAGGCGCACCCCGAGGCGGGCGGGTTCTACGACACGGACGACGAGGGCGGAGGGGGCGAGCCCCCGACCGACGAGCCGCCTCCGACCGGCGCGTACAAGGGAGGCGACTCCCTTCTCGAGAAGGCGAGACGCCGGATCGGCGAGACGGGCGAGGTGCTCGACTTCGTCGGGGCCGGGGTCGAGCGCGCGCTCGCGAGGATCGCGGACAAGAACATCCCGGTCGTGAGCACGCTCGCCGACGCCGTGGCGCAGCCCGCCGTGGTCGGCGCCCGGGCAGCCGTCGCGAACCTGACGAGCGGAGGCGGCAAGTACTACCGGCCGGAGACGCGTGACGAGAAGCACTTCTCGAAGGCCGCCCTGCGCGAGCTCGGCGAGTCCGTCAAGGGCATGCACGGGCGCGCGGCGGGCCGCGCCGACGGCATGGACAACGCCGCGCAGTTCAACCTCACGCAGACCGTCGGAGGATTCACCGTGAAGGACGGGGCCGTCACCGACAAGTTCGACATCAACCAGCGCTACCCCGGTGTGCCCGACGCGATGACCTCCGTCGCCCGCGCCGTGCTGGGTCGCGAGGAGGATCCCGACGCCGGCAAGATAAGGACGTCGATCCCGCTGACCACGCTCGACCTCCACCTCGACGCGAAGGGCGGCGAGACCGCGGACGACGAGTACGTCCGCCGGATCAACGCCGCCGTCGAGGACGCGATCCCGTTCGTGAAGGAACACGAGGGCTTCCGCGACAAGGCGTACCGGGACTCCGTCGGCAAGTGGACGATAGGCTACGGGCAGACGGAGATCGACGGACGCCCCGTCCGCGAGGACGACACGATAGACGAGGCCGCGGCCGCCGCGTTCGTCGCGGAGCGCATGAGGGAGAACGCCGTCGCGCTCCACAGGCAGAACCCGTGGACGCGGAACCTCTCGCAGGGCGCGCTCTCGGCGCTCTACGACGTCGCCTACAACCTCGGCGCGGGCGCGCTCTCGGAGAAGAGGTCGCCGAACCTCAACTACGAGGCGGGCTCCGCCGACATGGACTGGGATTCGATAGTGTGGCGCGAGCTTCCCACCTACGCCAGCGCGGGCGGGAAGCGCGTGCAGGGGCTCGTCAACCGGCGCAACGACGCCATAAGGAAATGGAGGACGCCATGAAAGCTCTCGCGCTTCTGCTGCTCTGCCCGCTCTGCCTCTTCGCGAAGACGTCGTACTACGACCTCGTGATGCTGCTGAAGGTCCCGGTCATCCTGAACAACGCGCAGTCCCTCGGCTCGCGGCAGTACAGGCTCCAGCGCATCAGGGGCCGCGTGATCGTCGAGCACTTCCCGGACTCCGAGCCGGAGGTCTCGTTCGTCGACATGGTGAACAGGTCGCACAAATTGTCGAGCGGCGCGTACGTCACCTACAAGACGGTCGTGGACAAGGTCGGCTGGCACGCGGTCGGCAGCAACAAGACGGGCATATTCAGGAAGCCCTCGATATTCGTCTCCATCGAGGCGACGCCGAGCTACGCGCTCGCGGACGGGGAGGACAACACGCTCGTCGTCACGCTCTCCGGGAGCGGGACGAACGACAAGCGCGTGCACGGCTACGTCGCCGGACAGCTTGGCTGCGGATGCTACGCCTACGGGCACACGAGCCCGACGAGGATCCTGGGGACCTGCACGGTCGTCGACACGGCGGCGGTGTGGGGCACGTTCACGATGAGAAAGACCATGGAGTGCGACTGATGGCAAGGATAGTCATAAACCCGACGACGTTCAAGAACTCCAAGGATGCGCTGTGCGTCGCGTTCAACGAGCGCTTCCGCATAGCGATGGAGGAGTACGGGTGGGAGCCGCAGTCGGAGCCGACCGACGCGCAGCGGAAGTTCTTCTCGGACACCGCCTACGCGGACGACGAGGTCCAGCTGCGGCGCACCATCATAGCGAGAATACTGACGCTCGACACGAGCGTGAAGGACCCGACGGACGACCAGCTTCGCGAAGCCCTCGGGTTCCTGGACATGTTCGCGGAGCGCGAGCGGCCGTCGAACGACTGGGAGGCGAGCGCCATAGGGCGCCTGCGCGCCCTCGTCGAGGCGGCCGCGCCGAAGGAGGCGGAGGAATGAACCCGGCGTACGTGATGAGAAGGAACGGGATGGGGGTCGCGTCCATCGTGTCGCACCCCGGCCCCACGCCCAGAGGCTTCAGGCAGTGCATGACGGGGCCGATACCGTTCAGCCCGTCGGTGCGGGTGGCGCCGCCGTTCCCCCGGGGCGCCGCGCAGGACGCGCCTGGCGGGGCGCCGCAGACGGGCCCGATCGACGTCAGCAGGGTCCTCGAGGGCATATCGTTCGACATGAACTCGACCGACTGGGAGGCGCGCGAGACGTTCGCCGCGATCCTCCGGCGGCTCGGCGGGACGGTCACGGACGGCTCCGGCGGCGTTACGATGTGGGGCGGACGGAGCGGCGGAGGCCCGCTCTCGCTCGACGTGAACGACCTGAACCTCCCCGACGACGCGTCGCAGCGCACGGTCCGCGAGACGCTCCAGACGCTCATCGCCCGCGTGAAGGCGGCGACGGCGTGCGTCGCGGCGGCCCTGGCCCTCTCGTCCTCCGGCGTGCAGTGGCAGGACGTGAACCCGACGCAGGACGTGGCGACGGCCGTCGCGGAGACCGCGAGGGCCGACGTGGACGGGACGTTCGTCGACGCCTACGGGGAGGACGCGAACGTCGCCGTGGAGCTCGGGCGGAACGCGAGGGCCGCGGTCTCCGCCGACGTCCCCGCCGGGACCGTGGGACGGTCGGTGTCGGTCGCCATCGGGGCGCACGCCGACGCGACCGTCTCGGACGGGTCGACGAAGAACCAGGCGATCGCGATAGGCTGGCACGCGCAGGCGAAGGCGTCGAACGCGATCGCGATAGGGAGCGGGGCGCAGCATCCGCACGAGACCGCCGAGACGGGCGACGCGACCGTGGCGTCCGCCAGCGAGGCGATGGCGTTCGGCTACGGCGCGAAGGCGACGGCGCAGCGCGCCGTGCAGCTCGCGAAGGGCGTGAACTCCTCGTCCGACACCTTGCAGTTCCGCGGATGGACGGTCGTGGGGGCGGACGGGAAGATCCCGGAGGGGCGCCTTCCCGCCGCGACCGTGCCCGAGCGCCTCGTCCGTCCCGGCGCCACGTCCTACGTGGCGGACGGCGGGACCGACAAGACGCTCGAGCCCGTGTTCGGAGGGACGACGGAGATCGGGATCGAATCCTCGAACGGCACGTACCGCGCCGGGAACGAGGTGTCGGTCGACCCTCCCCTCGGGAGCCGGAACTTCGACCTCGTCCTTCCCGCGCCCCCGCAGTTCGTGCATAGGAACGGCACGGACGTCGAGCCCGGGGACAACTTCGGGATCGACCTCTCCGAGCTGCCCGCCGGGATCGTCCCCGTCGCCCGGTGCGCCCCGTCGTGCGGGTACGTCGCCGGGGCGTGGGTCGCCATCACCGGCGCGACGCCCGTCGTCGTGAAGGTGCGGCAGACGTCCCCGACGAGGCTCTACTGCGTCGTCAAGCCCTTCGACCCCGAAACCGCCTTCGACTGAAAGGAGACATGAAGATGAAACAAACGCTGCTGACCGCCGCGCTCGCGCTCTGCGCGGGCTGCATGAACCTGTACGTGAGGAACCCGCTGACCGACGTCAGGATCGACGAGGTCTACAAGTCGACCCGGACCGTCGGCCTCCTGTCGTACGCGATCGCGTTCCCGCAGATAATGAACCCCGCCGGGGACGGCGGGTGGATGCTCGCGAACCTGCTCACGATCCCCGTCGGATGCGTCTGCCTCTGCGACGCCGCGTGCGAGGCCGCGATCGACACCGTGTGCCTCCCGTACGACTGGCCCGTGTCGGCGAAGCGCGAGGCGGACTGGGAGGAGTGGTGCAGGAAGCGGGCCGAGGACGCCGAACGCGAATACGAAAAGGAGACGAGATGAAGAGAAGGCTCCAGCTGCTGCTCCTCGGGGTCGCCGCCGCGTGCGGCCTCGCCGCCGCGACCCTGAAGCCCGGGTACGCGTACCACGGGAGCCTGCGTCCGACGGACCAGGTGCCCACGAACTACGAGGCGGTCGCCGCGAGCGCCGTCTCGAACGTGCTCGAGGCGATGGACCTGGCGCCCGTCGTGGTGACGGACGTCGTCGTGGTCGTCTCCAACGTCTACGTCACCACCAACGCCGAGCACTGGATAACGAACAACGTGATGGACGAGTACCGCACGGTCGTCATAACCAACACGATGCTCACCAACGTCCACCACTACGTGACGAACACTGTCGTCCACAACACCGTCCAGAGCTTCGAGCACTGGCACACGAACTACACGCACGAGGTGACGAACGTCTACCACTACGAGACGACGGAGTTCACGAACGTCGTCCGGGAGGTCGAGCTCGTCCCCTACACGAACTTCGTCTACATAGTGACGAACTTCGTCGAGCGGACGAACTACTACCACTACGTGACGAACGAGGTCCACGAGGTGACGTTCTCCCACCACACGAACTACGTGGACAACGTCATATCGAACTTCTGGACGACGAACTACGTGGACAACGTCATATCGAACTTCTGGACGACGAACTACGTGGACAACGTCATATCGAACCTGTACTTCACGAACTACGTCACCACGGTCGTCTCCAACCATTACGTCACGAACTACGTGGACAACGTCATATCGAACCTCTACGTGGTCTCCAACTTCGTCGAGCACACCTGGCACACGAACAACCGGTACGTCGTCAACAACGTCATATCCAACTTCACCGAGCACACCTGGCACACGAACTACGACACGCTCGTCGTCTACGAGTCGACGAACTACCTGGTGAACGTGACGACCCACGTCGACCGGGTGGTCCACGAGACCAACATCACGACGGAGGTCATCGCCGACGTCGTGACGAACTACTACGTCGGGACGATAGGCGACAGCATCTGCTTCACGAACGGGACGTCCCTCTACCTCCTCGAGGCGAACAACAAGCGGTACGCCGAGTACCGGCGCGTGACGGAGACGAGGGACAGGTACTGGACGGCGCAGAAGTTCGCGCACCTGTACGGCACCAACATGCAGGAGGTGTCCGTCGTCCCCTCGTACTCCCTGACCGTCCCGGACGTCTTCATCGAGGGGAGCAACGACGCCTTCGTCGTCACGGCCCTCTCGGACGGGACGGTGGTCAGCGCGACGTTCCGCGGAAGCGTGCGCCCGGCGCTCATAAACGCGAGCGTCACGGACGGCTACGTCTACACCTACCTCGCCATGCGCGTCGACGGAGGCTGGCTCTCCGTCGCGCAGGACGGGACGACGAACTACTGCACGTCCGCGACGGTCCCGGCGCTCGGGGACTGGCTCCTGTTCCCCACCGCCGGGCTGACCGGATCGGGCGCCATGCCGTCGTTCTACAAGGAAGACGGGTCGTCCACGTCGTTCGGCTGCTACCTCCTGTCGGGCGAGGACGTGCTCGGGGCGAAGGGCGGCTCGGGCGACCTGTACTCCACCCCGTACACGGTCGGCTCCGGGAAGGGCGCGCTGAAGTCGGGGAAGAACGGGACGTCCTACGCGGGCGCCCCGGCCGGCAACCTCGTCAACTCGCAGTTCATGAGGTTCGACCTCGGGACGACGCCGACGACGCTGACCTCCGACGCGTGGGTGCTCGCGAGGGTGCGGAGCCTCGTCGCCTACGACGAGATGACGGGCTACGTCGACAACTACGTGGCGTGGCACGCCGCCGACGACGTGGTGACGAACGAGACGTTCATGTCGAGGATGGAGGCGGCCATGGCCCCGTACACGCTCGCGTCGTACTCCAACTCCGTCCGCGCGGCGGAGTCCGCCGCCGACGCGGCCGGCTCGGCGCAGGCGGCCGCCGCGTCCGCCTCGGCGCTCGACGCCTTCCAGTCGTCCGCGCAGAACATGCTCTCCTCGTACGTGGACCAGGCGACCACGCGCGCGACGGCCGCGGCCAACACGGCCACGTCCATGAGGAACTACGCGAAGACCTACATGAACTCCGCGCTGGACGCGGCGAACTCCGCGCAGACGACGCTTGTCACGATACAGGACGAGTACGCCAAGGTCGAGACGTTCACGAACTGGTTCTACCAGACGGCGAACTCCGGCAAGATCATAACGAACATGCACTACCACGTGCACCACTGGGACGTCACGGACGACCGGCGGAACATAGACGGCACGATCTCCATCACCGACACGCGCAGCGGCATAACCGCGACGGTCCCCTACAAGGTGAAGGAGAGCGGTGCGTCCGGCGTGCAGTGGCCCAACAGCTCGTTCACGTTCCTCACGACGTACAGCGGGTACGCCACCGCCGGCAACGGCGACACGCTCCAGGTCGTCTACACGAACGACGCGCCCGGGTCGGCGTCCGACGTGTACGTCCACGGGGACAACTATCTCCTGCACCAGGCCAGCTTCACGCTTCTCCTGAAGAAGAACACGGACGGCGATCCCATCGGATGGCGCGTGTACCGGGCCACGAGCATCTACCACAACTCCGACATCCTGTCGAACTGGTACGACTACGACCTGTCGTGGGCGAACCCGTCGCACATCGACCAGGCCGACGGCGTGTCCGCGTCCGGCAACCCGACGTACGCCAGGGCCCCGTACGGACTGGTCCGCGACATGGCGAACGTACGGGCCGTCATCCCGCCCCTGGCGGCCTTCGCGACCAACACCTACGACGCGGTGACGAACCTCGCCCCGTATGCCGCGACTACGCGCGACATGGCGACGAACCTCGCCCTGTACGCGACCAACACGTACGCCGCGGTGACGAATCTCGCCCCGTACGCCACGAATACGCACGACACGGTGACGAACCTCGCCCTGTACGCGACCAACACCTACAGCGCGGTGACGAACCTCGAGAACATGGTGACGAACAGGGTCGACGCGCAGATCGCGTGGGACACCGGGTCGCGCGTCGTCCTGTACATCACGAAGTTCCTGTCGGGCGACTCGCAGAAGAAGACGATGTACGCGGCGAGCTACGACAGCGTGCTGTCGGCCTCGTCCGCCATGCTGACCTTCGACAGCGCGCACGACGTGGAGACCGGGCAGACCGGCTCCTCCGACCCGAAGGTCTGCCGCATCTCCGCGGTCGGCTGGTACGGGTCGGGGTCGAGCTACGCCAAGCTCGGGATCCGGCTGGACTACGACACGGGGACGACGGCCACGAACTGGATCAACACCGGCACCGCCGCGTCCACGCTGTTCCGGGCGTCCGGGTACGTCAAGACGCTGTCGAACCAATACATGTACACGTCGCCGTCGGCCAGCGGAAGCAGCAGCCGCACGATCAGCGGGACCCTGCGCGTGCTTCCGAAGGGGACCTACTGATTCCCCTCGCAGTACAGCATCCGCACCTTCGGGTCCCGGCGGAACGCCTCCTGCTCCCACGACACGTCGTGGCATTTGTTGACCACGAACCCGTTCGTGTTCCCGAAGAAGTTGACGAGGCAGATCGTGGCGTCCGGCCAGCGGTCCCGGAGGATCGCGTACGTCTGGTAGCCGGCGGTCGGGTTCTTCACGACCCTCGCCGCCCGCAGGGCCCGCGTCGCCCGCGTGTGGACGATCTCCCCGTCCACCGTCGCGACCGTCGGGTTCGCGCAGTTCCACGGCGTCCAGTGCACCGTGAGCGTGTCGTGCCTTCCCTTCCAGCCCCGCTGCGCGAGGTAGAGCGGGATCTCCCCATGCCACGACGGGCCGAACGGGGCGTCCCTGCACTCGTTGTGCACGGTCAGGATCCTCGGGGACTTCTCGACGAGCCGCCAGCCGCTCTCGTTCTCGCGGAACGCCCGGCACTTGTTGGCGAAGACGAGAAGCCGCTTCGACGGATCGGGCTCCGCGTCCGCGACGAGCCTCTCGTAGTCGTGTTCCCTGCGCACGGCGGACGAGAAGACGAAGACCGTCCTCGGCGGGACGTCCGGGATGCAGAGGCGCTCGCGCACCTCCGGCCTCGGGTCGAACAGGAACATCGGAAGGTGCCCGCGCGTTATCGACATCAGCGTCTCCATGCTCGTGCAGCCCTCGGCCGGGAGGTCGGACGGCCTGTCCCACGCGAACCTCGCCTGCTCCGCCCTCGGGCAGTAGACGGGCTCCGGCATGGCGACGCGGTTGGCGCGGGGGAGCCCGCCCGACAGGACCACGTCCTCGTACATGCCACCGCGCGACCTCACGTCGAACCGGCTCGCCACGACGCGGCGGACGAACTCCCTCATCGCGGGGACCCTGCGCATCGACATCTCGTCGCGCCCGCCCCTGGGGGCGTCGAGGCCCCTCGTCCATTCCGAGCCGGACGCGGCGAGCGACAGCCACGGCGCGGCGAGGTAGTCGTACTCCCGCTCCATCCACCAGTCGAGCGCGTCGTACAGCGGCCACGTCTGGCGGAGGGACGCCACGACCACGTAGTCGTAGCCGGAGAACAGGTCGTAGAACTCCGGCGTCAGGCGCGTCAGCCCGCGGTCCCGCACCCCGCTCACGCAGGCGGCCGGCACGTTTCGGACATGCGCCGGCGCGAGCGCGTCGAGATACGCGTCCGTGCCCTCCATCCCCTCCGGCGCCATCAGGAAGAACGGGCGGTCGGGGAACACCCGGCGGTACTGGACCGCGGCGGCCAGGATCCTGGCCGACGGCCTCGCCTCCTCGGCGAAAAAGCAAAAGCAGCAGTTCATGCGTACGTCTCCTCGGCGCGCCTGCGCCACCTGTCCCGCACCCACTTCTTGCGCAGCGGCCCGGCGTAGTGGACCGCGTACGCGACCTTCGCGTACTCCAGCTCGCGCCCGTCCCTCACCACGTCCTTCGGCACGATCTGGTGGAACTCGCGCGGGAAGAACCAGCGGCGCAGGTACACGAGCGCGGCGTGCTCCTCCGGCAGGAACAGCCTGTAGCGTTCCGAGGCGGCCAGCGCCCCCCGCAGCGCGTCGACGAACCCGGCGCGCCAGCCGGGGCGGCAGACGACGAGGCCCGTGTTGGAGTACGGCACCCGCGCCCCGTACCACAGGTTCGCGAACGGCGCGGGCGTGCCGCTCCACAGGCGGTGGGCCGGGCCGGCCACGCCGAGGTGCAGCCCCACGTCGGCGTCGTCCGGGAACGGAAGCTGGCCGAGGCCGGCGAAGCGTCCGTCGAACACCTCGATGTCCCCGTCCATCGCGACGACGCGGTCGTACGACGCGAACTCCGGGCACATGCCGAGGATGAACTTCCCGAACACCAGCAGCGGGAACTTCCCGTTCCCCCTGCATTTCGCCAGGGGGTCGACGTCCTTCCCGTACACCTCGCGGAACGTCCCGGAGATGTCCACGGCCCCCTCCCGCCTCCCCGCCGTGCACACGAACACGTCGACGTCCCCGCAGTGGTGACGGAGGGACGCCTCCGACCACGCGAACATGTCGAGGTCGTTCTTGAGGTCGGTGAGGTAGCAGTAGGCGACCCGGTTCATGGCAGCCCGCACATCCCGTAGAGGAACCCGAGGAACTTCCCGTACACGTGTTCCAGGAGGTACGCGGCCGCCTCGTCGTGGTCGCCCCTCTCGACCCCGAGGTGCGAGAGCGCGGAGTTGACGAGGTGGTACGTCTCGTGGGCGAGGACGGCGTGGTCCTCCACCGCGCTCTTGCCTCTCGGGTAGAACTGCGGTATGCGCACGAACCGGTAGGTCGACCCGTCGTTCCCCGTGATGACGATATGGTCGGCGTACGCCGTCTCGTCGCGGGGGCCGAGCTCGACCCGTCCGTCCTCCTCGAGCCTGTCCGGCCACGCCTGGCGCATCTTCCGCGTCAGCCACTCCTCCGTGCACTTCTCGAGCGGGCCGAGTATGAGCCCTATGTGGAGCCCGTACACGTCCGTGTCGAAGTGCCAGAACTTGAGTTTCGCGTCAGCCACCATTCAGCTCCAACCACCCGTCCGAGTTCACGGTGACGTTGCTGCCAAGCGGCAAGTAGTTCGTCGCCTCGAGCACGCGCTGCCGCGTTTCGCGGACGTAGTCCTCGAGGATGTCGAACCGGTTCGTCGTGTAGATCGCGTCCGACAGGTAGTTGGTGATCGTCACGAGCGGCATCGGCGTCACCTTCGGGCAGTCGCACTCGACGCGGGCGGGCTGCGGCAGCTTCTGCCAGATCGGGCCGTCGTGTCCCGTCACCATGCGCTGCTCGTACCCGAGCTCGGCCATGCGGTGCATGTGCCAGAAGTTCAGGAACGTGCAGCCGAGTATGAGGAGCGCGATCGTCCCGAGAAGCCCGGCCATGAGCGACAGGTAGAACTTCGCCTCATCGTCCATCGGCGGCCCTCCACGAATCCATCAGCTCGTCGGGCACGCGCCCGAGGACGCACCCGGTGTTCGGCTCGACCTGCACGACGCGGTCGTCGAAGAGGTTCAGCATGAGGTAGTCCTTCTCGTGCGTGATCTCCGGCACGAATCCGAGGCAGCGCCAGCACCAGTCCTGTATGAACTCGCGCGCGGTCCACGGCTTCGGGTCGAGTGCCCACGGCATGTCGCTCGGGCTCTCGATGCACCAGTTGTTCTCGCGGTACGGGTTCGGCTTCGTCTCCGGCTCCGGGCGCGGCGAGACGCGGGCGGTGAGTATCTTCACCCGCAGCCCGGCCTTGTGCATCTGCTCCACGAGCTTCGTCATCCTGCGGATCGGCGGGCCGATGTGGTCGATCCCCCGCCAGCGGTCGTACACCGCCAGCGTCCCGTCGAGGTCGAAGCCGTACCAGCCCTGCCCCGTTGCCCCATGTGTGTCATTTGCCATTAGCGTTTCTCCTGTCGTTCAGCCTTTTCGCCCTTATGAGAATCGTGCCGTACCGGCAGGCGGGCGATCCCGCCGTGCACGGCCTTGCCGAGATCGGGCACCACCGCCGCGGGCAGTCCCACTTGGGGCACTCGCCGCACTTCGCGGAATCCCTTCTCGCTCCGGGAACGGGCGCGAACCCGTTCTCCACGCTCCGCACCGGACGCCCGCGCCGTCGCTTCGGCACGTCCTCGTCCGGCAGAAGATCCTCTTCCCCAGTCTCGTCCCTCATGGAACGTCGTCCTCCTTCTATTGGCGCTCGCCGACATGGACCCTCCGCAGCTCCGTCAGTTCGCATCCGGGATGGTCCCGCTCGAACTCCCGCACCGCCGTCCCGGCCGTGTCGGCCGCGTACCTCGTGGTCGTCAGCTTGCCGCCGCCGTTTATGTATTCTATCGCGTACACGTGCATCAGAATGTTCCCTCCACCCCGACTTCGACCGCGACCTCGTCGCCGAGGTCGTTCAGCCTGACGAACGGGCGCGGGTCGGGGATCCGCGGCCCGTCGTCCCTCTTTCCGAACGCGGCCTGCTCCTCCGGCGTGAGCGGCCTCGTCATCGCGTCCCATACGGGCGTGATGTCCCTGCCGCTGCGCGCGTTTCGGAGCATGACCTCGTCCGGGTTCACGGGGCGTCCTCCCCTCCGAGCAGCCCCGCGATCTTCTCGGCCATCTCGAACCCGAGCTGGCTCAAGCGCGTCCACCATATCCACACGGTCCACATCAGCAGCCCGGCGGGCCACAGCAGGACGGTGATCCACACGCCGATCACGTCGCCGACGCGCATGTTCTCCTCGCAGTACGGCTCCCTGCCGAACAGCGACAGGAAGAACGGCGCGAACGCCACGCCGAACGCGTATATGGCCGCGCACGCCAGGAAGAACGTCCTCATCGTCCCACCTCGTCGTACTGCGACGCCAGCATGTCCGCCGTGTGCGTCGCGATGACCTCGAGCGGGAACTCGGAGACGGCGGCGTCGAGGTGGCGGACGTCGTACTCCTCGCCGACGCGCCACGCGCCCATGTGGTACACGATGCACACACGCTCGACGTACGAGACCGGGTGCCCGAGGAAATCGGGGGCGAGCATCGCCGAGAGCGTGCCGTGCCCCGGGAACATCGGGCGTAGCTTCATGATCTCCCTGCCGTCGGCCTTGAAGTCGTACGCCTGCATCTTGCACAGGTCGTGGCACATGCCGATGACGTACGGCGAGCCCGAGTTCGACCAGGCGATCTTGAGGTCGCCCGTCAGCTGGAGGAGCCGGTCGGTCACGTTCATCGAGTGGATGGCGAGCCCGCCCCTCACGGCGAGGTGGTGGCCCGCCGACGCCGGGGCGTTCAGGTAGCACATCATGTACCCGCTGTAGTCCAAAAGGAGCGGCTGGCATACGCCGGCGAACGCGAGGTACTTGGCGAGCTTGTCGACCTGCTCGTCGGTGAACCACGACAGGCCGTACAGTTCGCGCAGCCGCGCCTTGATCGCTTCGATGTCGACCATCACTCCACCTCCTCCCAGTCCTCGGCCAGCAGATCGCAGGGCGTCGGATGCCAGCCCGTGAGGACCGTCGGCGCGTCGTCGACCACGAGATACATGCAGATGGTCCCGAGCCCGTCGATGGCCCCGCCGTTGTCCTCCGCCAGCTTCTTCAGCTTGGGGTCCTTGCACCAGTCGGCCTGTATCTGGACCGGCGGCTTGAACCAGAGGAACTTGCGCTTGTCGCGCCACCCTTGGCGGCGCACCTTCTTCCCGAGCTTCAGGCCGCGTACGGCCCAGCCTATGTCGAGAGTGTCCATCACTTCGGCCCTCCGTGCGCGACAATCGCCCTGAACAGCGTCTGCGCGGATATGCCGCGTTCCTTGAACCCGTGCCTGCCCCGCGCGCGGTACGCGGAAAGCCCGCAGTACTGCCGGAGCGTCTCGCCTCCGCAGTTGCCGGGAAGGGGCCGCCTCGCGGCGGCCGCCTTTCTCGCCTCTTCTTCCGGGTCGTATCTCACGCCGCGCCTCCTTCCGCCTTGAAGTGGTCCTGGGCGTGGCTGGCTGTCTTCATGATGCGTTCCGGCGCGCCGCCGTTGTCGAGGTACAGGTGGAAGAGGTAGAACATCGCCTTCTCCAGGTCCTCGACCGGCTTGCCCTTGAACTGGTAGCGCTGGACGTACTTGATCACGTTCCCTTGCAGGAACCCGTCGAACGCCTCCTTCCCCATCTGGTCCTTCATGTGCATGAAGGAGTCGCGTCCGTTGGGCGCGTAGTGGTTGGGACGGTTCACGACGTCCTCGCTCGGGGACTGCTTGAGCCCCTCCTTCGTGCGT
>Ga0310696_10000340_pt1 | contig 77571 bp, 54 predicted proteins | sample AusTroGonzalo_MG_4_FD_203885 | JGI IMG/M metagenome (GOLD analysis project Ga0310696, IMG submission 203885) | Bovine rumen microbial communities from tropical cattle in Woodstock, Queensland, Australia - Gonzalo_02 (v2) (version 2) | ecosystem: Host-associated > Mammals > Digestive system >...
CAAAAGGAGAAATATGTCATCCGTATGCGTGAGGTGCTAAAAAAATCTACGCAAGAACAGATCCATGAAAACTTGAATGTCTATTCTGATAGCACCATCCGTATGTTTCAAGAGCAGGCATTGGATGAGAAGAGAACCAACTATCTTGAACTGCGCAAAGCGATGTGCAAGGATATACTTCCTTCAATCAATTTCCGTAATATGTGGTATCAGTTGAGAAAGGTGAAGCGTGTATTCCGTCATCCCGGATATGTAATCGCAGTCTTAGGCACAGATGGAAGCGGTAAAAGTGCCATTATAGATGCCGTCACTCCATGGCTTGATGAAGGTTTTCACCATAATGTGAAATACAAACATCTTCGCCCTGGCTTATTGCCGGACATAGCAGTACTACTCGGCAAACGGAAAGAAAGCGATTGCCATCCTACCGTTGTTTCAAACCCGCATGTTGCCAAGCCTTCAGGATTTATAGGATCTCTTGCGAGACTTATGTATTATTTGATGGATTATTCTATAGGCTATTTTAAACTAGTCTGGAAGGGAATAGCATTGCATTATAATGTTTTTATCTTTGACAGGTACTATTACGATTACTATATTGATCAGCGTCGTTCGTTGATGAATCTCCCTAAATGGATTATTCGGTTGGGTGAAATCTTTGTGTCAAAGCCGGACATTGTCTTTTGTCTTGGTGGAGACCCTGAAAAGATTTATGCCCGTAAGCCGGAGACATCGCTTGAAGAGGTTTCTCGCCAAACAGATGAACTCAAGCGTTTTGCTGCCCGTCGCAAGAATGCCGTATGGATTGATACCACTCAACCAATAGAGAACAGCATCCGCGATGCCAAGGCGGCAATCCTGAATATGATGTCAACGCGGTTTAAGAATGTATTGTAAACTTGTATGAAAGTTCTCGTCAGTTGTTATGCCTGCTCGCCCTATAGGGGCAGCGAACCCGGGATGGGGTGGAACTTTGTGCATTGTCTTGCACCGATACACGAGTTGCACATTATCACCGAGAGCAAGTACAAGGCGGATTTGGATCGCTATTTCTCGGAGCATCCCGATGAGGAGCATCTATATCACTTCTACTTTTTACCGCGTAAGCGGTATGATGTGTTACGCAAGATATGGCCGCCATCCTATTATTGGTTCTATCGCTTATGGCAAAGGAAGGTGCTTGCTTTTGCCAAAGAATTGGATGCAAAGGAGAACTTCGATGTAGTACATGCATTGAATATGGCAGGTTATCGTGAGCCTGGATTTCTATACAAATTATGCAAACCGCTTGTGTGGGGACCTGTAGGTGGATTTCAGTTATCACCATGGTGCTTGCTTCCGAGTATGGGGATATATGGGATGCTTTATTATGGCTCGCGCAATCTAATTAACTTGTGGCAGATGCAGGTGAAACGAACACCTCGCCAAATGGCACGCACGGCAGATGCCATCATTGCGGCTACGCAGGATAATCATGATGCTATTGAACGGTTGTGGCATAAGGACTCAATTATTATGCCAGAAGCAGGACTAACAACAAACCGTTCTGCTGTAACGGTTGTGAAACGCGATGGAAAACTGAAACTTTGTTGGTCAGGACAACATACGCCGGCTAAAACGTTGAATATATTACTTGATGCATTGGCGATGACGCGCAATAAGCAAAACGTGGAATTGCATGTGATTGGGCATGGAAGAAGTACACGCCGTTGGCAGAAACAGACAGAATCACTGCATCTCGACAATATAGTATGGCATGGGTGGGTCGAGCGAACAAAAGCGTGGAAAATAATGAATCAATGCCATGTGTTTTGTATCACCAGTGTGGCGGACTTAACCTCAACCGTCTTGTTGGAAGCATTGTCATTTGGCATGCCTGTCATTACGTTTGACTTGTTTGGCTTTAGTAATGTGTTGACGGATGAATGTGGTATAAAGATTCCTGTGCAATCTAAACGTCAAGTTGTTCATGACATGGCAGCGGCAATTGACAAACTTGCAGAAGATGAATCGCTGCGTATGCGTATGGCGCAAACCGCACTCAATAGAGCTCAAGACTTTACGTGGGAAGGTAAAGCCCGACAAATATCCCAATTATACACGCACGCTATTAATGCACACAAACAATGAGATACTATCGTTTTTCAACATTCACGACATCGTACTATTTCCCCGAGATAGATGCCGATACACAATTCTTATATGGCTTGTATAGTGCGTATGGCAACAAGCTTTCACGATGGTATTGGCGCAAGTTCCAGCAATCGCGGTTTGTTCGTTCTATGACTTCGGTCAAAGAAGAGAACTTGCCTTTCCCATACGCCAAAATCAGAGAATTGGTAGATAACGATGCATTGCTTTCATATAATATGGGCTCGCCCGGCGATGCGCAAAAAATAAGTCTTTTAGGGTATGTGCCGGCAACTCAACAACAGTTTTTCGCCAAGTTCTCGCAAAAGCCGGAAGCAATGCGGTTAAGCAAGCATGAGATAGAGGTGCTAACTCTCTTGCAAGACACGCAACTCGTTCCTCGATTGTTTGATAGCAAGATCGAAAATGACTTTGTATATTTGCAGACCGAATATGTTCAAGGTCATCGTCCCTATGATACCATGCTTAATAATCAGGTTGTGGATTATTTAATCAAGTTGTCATCATACCATTATCCGAATGAGGAAAAAACGGATGAGGCAGGCATGCGTACCTGCTTGTCACATGGCGACTTCTGCCCGTGGAACATGCTTGTGCAACCGGATGACTCATTGCGCATGATTGATTGGGAGATGGCTCATGAGCGAATAGTAGGATATGATATTTTTACGTGGTTGCTGAATGTAGCCGGACTTGTGACAGGAAAGATACCATTGTACCATATAATTGAGAAAAATCGCAAGAATATAATGCGCTACTTTAATGCCATGCAGATAAGTGATTATACACCATATTTGCGTAGTTTTGTAGAACAGCAGATGGTGATTCAGCAACGGAATAACAAAAAACATTTGTTTGCGAGGTATCAAGAACTATATGAACAATTGTAATATGTCTGATAACAAGCCGAAGATATTATTTTGTATGCATATGCCGCCGCCAGTGCATGGCGCAGCTATGGTGGGAAAATATATACATGACTCGTTATTGATAAAAGGAACGTTTGATTGTAAATATATCAATATCGCAACAGCAAGCAATATAGATGATATAGGACGTGTAGGCATAAAGAAAATAACACGTTTTATCTCTAAACTTCGAATTATCAAAAAATCGATAAGTGCTTTTTGTCCAGATTTGATATATGTTACACCCGCGGCAAACGTACCGGCTTTTTACAAGGATTATATTATTGTGCAATTGCTAAAGCGATGGCGTTGTAAAGTAGTGTTGCATTATCACAATAAAGGTATCGCGCAAATTGGTTCAAAATGGTACAATAATTTATTGTGCAAGCGTTTCTTTAGTGACGTTCAAGTTATTCTATTATCAGATTTGCTTTATTCGGACATAGCAAAGTTTGTTCCACATGATAGAGTGTTGATATGTCCTAATGGAATACCGGATATTGATAAGCCGATAAAACATGATTCGCAAGAAAAAGTCCAGGTGCTTTTTCTTAGTAATTTAATTCGGTCCAAAGGCATTTTGACGTTGCTAGATGCCATAGCACTCTTAAAGACGAAAGAAATACATTGTGTAATAGCCGGCGCTCCTGGAGATATTTCAGTGGAGCAGTTGCGGTTTGAGGTTCAGAGTAGGGGCATACAGCATAAGGTTAGTTATGTGGGGCGTGTTAATGAGGAACAGAAATTAAATCTCTTTGAGGAGTCTGATATATTTGTTCATCCAACAGAAAACGATTGTTTCCCGTTAGTGATATTAGAGGCAATGCGAAGTGAAATCCCTTGTGTCTCCACGACAGAGGGGGCGATATCTGATATCGTAGTCAATGGCGAGACGGGTTGGATCGTAGAGAAACACAACGCTATAGCATTGGCAGAAAAGATACAATGGCTGATTGAGCATCCGCAAGAATGTCGCCAAATGGGGCAGGCTGGAAGAACGAGATTTGAGCAACACTATACATTGGCGCATTTCGAAGCGCGTATGGTGGATATATTGAGCGACTGTGTGCTCTGTAATTCGTAATTCCATCTGCCGCCCGGGGCTAAATAGCATCAAGATGTTGTCATTATATCAACTGAATATCCTCCCTAATCGAAGCGCCTTGGCTCATCTGCCCAAAGGCAAGCTGCTCATCAACACCATCAATGCCCACTCCTACAATGTGGCGCAGGAGGATGAGGCATTTGCTGAGGCTCTCAGAAAAGGCGACGTGCTGACTGCCGATGGCGCAAGCATCGTGCATGCCTGCCGCTACCTCAATACGCCATCACAACCCACAGAGCGCGTGGCAGGATGGGATGTGTTCATCTATGAGATGACTGCACTCGAAAAACGCGCAGAAGCAGACAAGACGCATCCGACAGTGTTCTTCATGGGCTCATCACCCGATGTGCTCCAACGCATCAAGGAGCGCGCTGCGCTGGATTTCCCGTATCTTAAGATCATTACCTATTCGCCACCGTTTAAGCCCGAGTTCTCTCCCGAAGACAATGTCGCTATTATCGGTGCCATTAACGCTGCGAACCCCGATCTGCTTTGGATTGGTATGACTGCGCCCAAGCAGGAGAAATGGACGTATCGCTACTGGCAGGATCTTGATATTCATTGCCACGTGGGCACCATCGGTGCAGTGTTCGACTTTTATGCCGGCACAGCCAAACGTGCGCCACTATGGTGGCAGCGGCATTCGCTGGAGTGGCTGTATCGCTTGCTGAGTGAACCGCGGCGGATGTGGCGGAGGTATATCATCGGGAATGCGAAGTTCATCCGCAACATCGTGAGAGAGAAATCAGATGTCAGATGTCAGAAATCAGATGTCAGAAGTCAGAGATGAGTAAGGCATGGAGATATCTGTTGTACTTGCTGCGGATGGCGGTTGGGCAAGCGGTAAATGAGAGTATGTCGCTTGCGCCGGATGAATGGCGGGCTGTATATCGTTTGGCGAAGAAACATGCCGTGATCGGTGTGGCATGGGACGGCATAGAGCGACTGCAACAGATGCAGCCCGAAGCGTTGCAATCGATGCCGGCAGATGTGGCGGGTAAGTGGTTTGCAGATGTGCAGACGATAGAAGCTGCTAACCGCAAGCTGGCAAAGCTGGCGCAAGCCGTACAGGTATTGTTGCGTACAGGCGGCTATGAGGCGCAGGTGCTAAAAGGCGCGGCACTGGCAGCGTATTATCCGAAGCCCGAGCACCGGCAAGCAACGGATGTGGATATGTGGGTAAGACCGCAAGACTATAAAAGGCTGGCAAACGAATTGTGCCGAGGCGATAACTCCCATAACCTGAAGGCCTTGCGGCAAGAACTGCTATCGTTCCTGCAGAAGCAGAGCGAGTTGGAAATAGGGGAGGTGGTGTATCATCATATTGAGACGCAGTGTTTCGGAGATACAGAGGTGGAGATGCATATAACGCCCACATGGCTCTGTAACCCCAGGCACAACAGACATTTACAGCGTGCTTTTGCCGAAGCCGGGCAGATGACACCCGAATTGGAGGAAGTGTACGCCTTGCTGCATGGATTCAGGCATATATACCACGATGGTTTGGCGCTAAGGCATGTGATGGATTATTATCTGGTGTGCAGGCATAACAGGATGGCGGGAGTATTGCCGCCGCAAGCAATGTACGATGCATTGGGGCTGAGGCGTTTTGCCGAGGCGATGGATGAGGTGGCTGCGGCTATTTTTGCAGCCGGCGAGCCGCAGCAACTCTCCAAGCGGGCGCAACATATTCTTGACGCATTACCCAAACGGCAAGTGTCGAACGCGGTGCGATGGGATTATCCGGAAGAGACCTTGTTTAATCTTCCGTGGCGCGTAGTGCATTATCTTTGGAGAAAGAAAAATCATTATGTATAGCAAACCTTCCTTAGATTATTTGCGTAGCGCAGCCGGGGCTTACCGCTTGCAGATGAGCGTGAATATAGGTCTGGGTGTGGCAGATGTGGCTGTCAGCCTGCTGGAGGTATGGCTGACGAAACGGATCATCGATGCTGCCACAGCGGGGCAGGCTTGGCGGTGGGGCGAAGGCGGCTGGCAATCGTTGCCGGCTATGGCAGTTATGCTCGTGGCGTGTATGCTGCTGTCGGTTGGGTTGGCATATGCTGTGCGGTGGTTGCGTGCGAAGTTGAGTGTTCGTTCGCTGAACAGGCTGCAGGCAGGCGAATATGCGCGATTGCTGCAAGCACCATGGCTATACTTGCGCAAGCAGCACTCGGGCACGTTGACGAATACGCTGATCGAGGATATAGATATGGTATCATTGTTCCTGTCGGAGCAGTTTCCTGCGTTGGTAACGGCTGTGCTACAGTTTGCAGGTGCGTTTGTGTTCCTGGCTGTGATGAATTGGCGGTTGGCGACAGTAATCATCATCGTAACACCGGCTATCATCGTAGCAGCGCAACTGTATATCCGCAAGATGCGCAGGCACAGGCATCAGGTACGTGAGAACCAAGCCGCGATACAGGCATATATCCAGGAGTCGCTGCAGCACTCGCTGATGCTCAAGGCGCTGAACCGTACGACCTATGCTTCCGCCTTGCTGGATGAGCAGCATGCAGGTTATCAGCAGAGTTTCATGCGTATGACGCGTTACTCAGCCATGGCGATGGTGCTGGTGCGCACAGCCTTTGTGGCAGGATATCTGATTGCATTCTTCTGGGGCACATACAGCCTGTCGGTTGGCGCTATCACGTTCGGCGCGATGGTGGCGTTCATTCAGCTGGTAGGTCGCATACAGCAGCCGATGCGTACATTGATCGGGTATGTAGGCACGTTCGTGAATGTGAGCACGGCAGCGGAAAGAATTGGAGAAATCAGAAGTCAGAAGTCAGAAATCAGAAGTCAGAAGTCAGATATCAGAAGTCAGATATCAGATGTAAGAAATCAGATATCAGCACGGCTCTGCCGATCGAAAGAAGTCAGAATCCGTGACCTCTCGTTCACGTATCCTGATTCCGATGAACCGGTGCTCTCGCACCTCAATGCCGTTATTCCTCAAGGATCATTGACGGCTGTAGTGGGCAAGACCGGTATAGGCAAGACGACATTCGTGCAACTGCTGCTCGGACAACTCCCTGTGACGAATGGGACGATTGAAATGCTTCCGTTGGAGGTAAGTTATGTGCCACAGGGCAATACCTTGCTGTCGGGTACGATCCGTTACAACCTGCTGTTCGGCAACCCTTCTGCCTCGGATAGCGAGATGCTCGAGGCACTCAGGTTGGCAGATGCAGAGTTTGTGCTGAAAGATGAGCGCGGGTTGGATTATCCATGCGGTGAACGCGGGTTAGGATTGAGTGAAGGGCAAGCACAACGGGTGGCAATTGCTCGGGCGTTGTTGATGAACGCGGGTGTGCTGCTGATGGATGAGGCATTCTCAGCACTGGATACACAGACAGCCGAGCGCATACTGAATAATATCCGCAGTGCGTATCCTGATATGACGATAGTTTGCATCACGCACCGGGAGAGTCTGCTCGATAAGGCCGATCAAGTGATAAGACTAACATAGTATAATTTAAGAAAATAAACATAAGTATGAACGATATACGATTGTTTTTATGTGATGTAGATGGCACGCTGACCGACGGCAGTATGTATTACACCGAGAACGGCGACGAACTCAAGAAGTTCAACACCCGTGATGGCATGGCGCTACAGATCTTGCACGACCACGGTATCCGTACGGGAATCATTACCTCCGAACAACGCGAACTTGTTGCCCGTCGTGCAGCCAAGCTACGTGTTGATTACCTTCGTCTTGGCCAACGTGATGGCGGTAAATTGGCGGTGGCACGTGAGATTTGCGAGGAGATGGGCATCACCATGCAACAGGTGGCATATATCGGCGATGACCTGAATTGCTACGATATACTGACGGCTGTGGGCTATGCAGCCTGCCCGGCGGATGCGTGCCGAAAGGTGCTGAATATTCCCGGGATTCATGTGATGACCCGTAAGGGCGGCGACGCGGTGGTACGGGAACTGGCAGAACGGATGTTCCCGGAGTGGTTTGAGTAACCTAAAACAGCATGTTATGGCGCTGTTTGCAGACTTAAGGTCGCAAAAAGAAGTTTATAACATGTTTTATAACATAAAAATTGGCAGAAGGTTGCATTTTTGAAAAAAAATGTGTAACTTTGCGTTTTAAATGTGTGCGTGCGTATGCGAATTACGGTTTGCGCACCAAAATGAAATTGAATATTAACAACAAATACCTATAAAAAGCAATGAATGCTAAACATTTGTTTTTAACGATTACACTGCTCTTTGCGAGTGTCTCATCTATTTTGGCTGACAAAACGGATGAAATCACCTATGCAGCTATGAATGCTGAATACGGTGCGGAATTCAATAGTCCTGATTATAATGAGTTCTCGGGTTGCAGCATATTTGAGTCTGATGCAGTGTATTCCGGTTGGATTTATTACAACAATACAACCAATGTGTTAGGATTAAATAGTGCCAATATATTGGCTACAACCGGTTCAGGTGGTATTGTTCGGCGTGTTCGAGTTTATTGGGCTGCTTCGGGTAATAATGAATATAGCCGCATTTATGTGTATGGAAGTCATTCCGCAATAAATGGTACTGAATTGGAACAAAGTGACCTGGAAGAAGATCCTTCTATTATCTATTTGGGACGTTTTGACTACGATGCCGGTGATGAATATGGTGAATGGTTAATCACATCGAGTGACTATGAGTATGTGGCAGTTACAGGCGAGGGCAATACCTATTTTACCGAAATCGAGATTCTCTGGGAAGTCTTATCAACTTACACAGCGTCTATTGGCACAGTACTGAATTCGAGTTATGGAACGGTAACCGTTTCAACACCTATGCCTGTCACTGAAGGAGAAATCGTAACGGTTAATTTCACACCAAAGAAGAATAAACGGTTAGATTCTTTCAGCCTTGACGGCATGGAATTTGACTTGAGTTGTATGGGGTATGTGGAGAATAAAGAAGCGTACGCCTTCTCTTTCCCCATGCCAGCAAGAGATGTTACTATTGATGTCAATTTTACGAATATTGCTCCTGAAAGAATACCGAATGACATTACATTCTATGACGATGAGACTCCTCTTGATCCTGTAGCAATAACTGCAGAGTCGGGAGTAGATAAATTAGTCACGTTTACTCTTGCTAAAAACGGGACAACAGATCCTGTATATGACGGAACTGTCCAATATATTATTTCTGATGCAAGCAAGTTAAGCGTTAGTGACTTTACTGTGGATGCTGCGGGCAATGGATCATTTATAGTAAAAGCCCTTCAACCCGGTTCCGCAACTGTTACTGTAAAAGCTTTGAGATCTATTTACGTGGCAGAAAAAACCAAAGCACTTACTGTTACTGTTACACCTCGCGAGACGGCTCTTGTTTCCGAATATGATGGCTCATATTATGTGTCAAAAAACACTATCTCAGCCGGTAAGTTCGGAGCTATTGAGGTGTATAAGTCTAACGACTACTATTGGTATGATGTAGCAGGAGACTTTGATGAGAGTGATGTTACGTGGTATATTTCAACACTTGACATATATGGCTCTCAATCAACTATTCAAAACAAAGCAGATAAATACCTTGCAGTGTCCGGCTCAAACTTCTTATTCCAAGACTCAAGCAATCCTTGGAATGATGATGAAGGACGATATAAGGAGGACGCTTCAGAAAAAGGCTTCATATATAGTGCCGGTAAATTTACTACCAGTAAAGATATGACTTATGGCGCTAAAGATGTTTTGCTTAATAAGTTCCGTCCGATGACATACAGCACTGTATCCGGTGCAGGAATTGTTGATAAACGAACTCTTGCTCCTGAGGATTGGGGAACGCTTTGTGTGCCGTTCAATGTGTCGAGTGCAAATGTTTCGACTTCGGGTGCTACGTTCTATGAGTTAACAGGTAAGCACGTTGAGGGAGATGTACTTGTGGGTATATATATAAGTGATCCGATGACTGAATTGGTAGCAGGTCATTCGTACCTGTATCAGATTAACAAAGGCTCGTCGTCGATTGTGCTGACCGGATCAACAGCTATGGTAAATGAGGCTGTGATTGATGATGCTGACGGCTTTGTAGGCTGTCTGCCCGGTAATGGTGCTTCGATGACAGTACCTGCAGGTATGCCTAATGGCGATGATACCGAGAAATACAATGGCTGCTATGGCGTAAGCAAAGGCAAACTGCGTTATGTCGCTAAGGGCTCAACCGGAACAATCAAACCGTATCGTGCATATATCGATGCCTCTGAATTGGGTGAGCCTGCACCCGCACCAGGTAGGAGTAGAAGAATGATCATGAACGTGGATTATCAAGGCAGTTATGATCCAGGTGTGGCTACATCAATCATCGAAGTGAGTGATGTTATGCTCATTGACTGGAATCAGCCGGTATATAATATCATGGGTGTGCAAGTAGGCAAGGGTGCAACTGGTGTCCTGATCCAGAACGGACAGAAGTTCCTTGTGCAATAATCATCAGCATTCAGCACTGCTCTGCCGATTGAAAGAAGTCAGAAATCAGTTATCAGAAATCAGAAAAATACTATAGCAATAATATGAAAAAGTTTATAGCTCCTGAAGTTAATGTAGTTCGCTACGACTCTTCAATCCTTTGTTCCAGTATAGGAACGGGTGACGACCTCAAACCCGGTGAAGAAGTTGAGTTCGATGCACCGCGTCGTCGTGGTATTTTTGACGACAATCAGGATATCAAAGGATCAGGATTGAAGTAAACGCAATGCGATTACGTTACACGTTCCGTTTTCAGCAGGTGGGCGATACATGGCTCGGATCTGCTGTCGGACAGAATGCCCCCCTCTTCAATGGAGTACTCCAACTGAATGAGGTGGGGTATTTCATTGTCTCTGAACTCGCGAAACTACCCGATAAGCCGGAAAGCGAAATATTAATCTATCTAACTGACCGCCTTACAAATGAATATGCGGTGGATCGCTCCACCGCACAATCCGCTATAATTAGCGTGCTTGATTATCTCAAAGCCGAACAAGTCCTCGACTGATTACATTCTATTTGGCATTTCGATACCAAGCAGCGCCATTGCGTGCTTCAACACTTTAGCAACCTCTGCACTCAACAGGAGTCGGAGGTTTTTCTTTTGCTCGTCCGGCTCGTTCAGGATCGAATAGTCGTGATAGAACGAGTTGAACTCCTGAGCCAGCGCGTAGGCATAGTTGCATATTACCGCAGGGCTGAACTCATCGCCCGCCTGCTTTACCACAGCCGGATATTCTGTCAGTCGTTGAATCAGCGCAATCTCCTTGTCGTTCAATATCTGACTTCTGATTTCTGATTTCTGATTTCTGTCTGCTGCCTTCCGTTGCACGCTTTGTATGCGCGCGTACGTGTATTGTATAAAAGGTGCTGTGTTGCCGTTGAAGTCGATACTCTCTTCGGGATTGAACAGCATGTTCTTGCGGGGATCGACCTTCAGGATGAAATATTTCAGTGCGCCCAAACCTACCACGCGGGCGATGTTGTCCGCCTCTTCGGGTGTGATGTCGGGCAGGGTATTCACCTTATCCTGACTGATCTTCTTGGCATCCAGAATCATCTGTTCCATCAGATCATCAGCATCCACCACTGTTCCTTCGCGGCTCTTCATCTTGCCGTTGGGCAGCTCGACCATGCCGTACGAGAAGTGTACCAGCTCTTTGCCGAACGGGAAGCCGAGTTTGTCAAGCAGCAAGGAGAGTACCTTGAAGTGGTATTCCTGTTCGTTACCCACTACATACACCATCTTGTCAATCGGGTAATCCTGATAGCGGAGCTTGGCTGTGCCTATATCCTGTGTCATATAAACGGATGTGCCGTCGGAGCGCAGTAGCAGCTTCTCGTCCAAGCCGTCGCCTGTGAGGTTTGCCCAGACCGAGCCATCCTCGCGGCGGTAGAACAGTCCTTCCTTGAGTCCGCGCTCCACCTCTTTCTTGCCCTCCAGATAGGTGTTCGATTCATAGTAGATCTTGTCGAAGCTTACGCCCATCTGCTTGTATGTCGCATCAAAGCCGGCATAAACCCAGCTATTCATCTTCTCCCACAGGGCACGAACCTCTTTGTCGCCTTGTTCCCACTTCAGCAGCATTGCTTGCGCCTCTTTCATGAGCGGTGCTTCGCGCTTGGCATCATCCTCGCTCATGCCGGCAGCCATCAGTTCGGCAATCTGCTTGCGGTACTCCTTGTCGAAGCGAACATAGTAATCGCCGATCAGGTGATCGCCTTTCTTGCCGGATGACTCGGGCGTCTCGCCGTTACCGAACTTCAGCCAGGCGAGCATCGATTTGCAGATATGTATGCCGCGGTCGTTGACGATGTTCGTCTTTACCACTTTCCAGCCGTTCGCCTCCTGAATACGTGCGATGCTTGAGCCAAGCAGGTTGTTGCGCACATGCCCGAGATGCAGGGGTTTGTTGGTGTTAGGAGACGAGTATTCGACCATCATAAGCTGATTGCGTTCTGCCTGCTCGCCATATTGCAGGTTGGCGGCAATGGCTTCAAGTTGATCAATCCAGAACGCGTCGCTGATGCTCATGTTCAGGAATCCCTGCACGGCGTTGTACTTGGAGATAATAGGCTTTTGACTACAGATTTCTGATTTCTGATCTCTGATTTCTGATTTCTGACTAATCAGCCATTGCCCAATCTCCTCGGCTACGGCCGCGGGGGCTTTGCGAGCGAGCTTGACGAACGGGAACACCACGAGGGTGATGTTGCCTTCAAACTCCGGGCGAGTCTTCTGCAGTTGTATCTGTTTGTCGTCGGCATCCAAGCCGTACAGCGCCTTGACGGCGGCTTTGGCTTGTTGCTTGAGTGTTTCTTCCAGTGTCATATATTTGTAGGGGTTAGAGCAGCCAAGATTGGCTGCTGACTATATTTTTTTGCATTTGTTCTTGAGCCACTCGGCCTCATCGGGGGTTAGCAGGGGACTTACACGGCGATAGACCTCGGCGTGGTATTCGTTGATCCATTGGCGTTCCTGTTCGGTGAGCAGCGAACGGTCGATGAGCGTGGTGTCGTAGGGGCACAAGGTGAGTGTTTCCCACGTCAGCCACTCATCCTCGGTGGTTGCCTGCTCCGTGCTCTCAACGGGTGTTACGGCTACCAGGTTCTCCGTGCGTATGCCCCACTTGCCGGTGCGGTAGATGCCGGGTTCGTTGGAACATATCTGACCGGCTTCCAGCACCGTGGGGTTCATGTCCGTGCGGATGTTCTGCGGCCCTTCGTGGCAACTGAGGAAATGTCCCACGCCATGACCCGTACCGTGACCGTAGGTTATACCTGCCTGCCACATGTACTGCTTGGCGAGCGCGTCAAGCTGGTTGCCTCGTGTACCTCGCGGCCAACGTATATGTCCGAGCATCAAGTGCCCTTTTAGCACGTAGGTATAGTCGCGTTTGGCTTGAGCGGGTATATCGCCTCCGAGCCATACGGTGCGGGTGATGTCGGTTGTGCCATCCAGATACTGACCACCTGAATCAAGCAGCAGCATATCTTTCGGATATACAGTGGCAGCCGTCTCTTTGGTAGCAGCATAGTGAACGATGGCTCCGTTGCCGCGGTAGCCGGCTATGGTGCCGAAACTCTCCTCAATGAAGCTCTTGCCCATTAGGCGGAACTCGTGTAACTGTTCCATCAGATCCCACTCGGTCACTTTGCCGGCAGCCATCAGTTTGCGAGTCTCGTCGCTCTCCAGCCAACGGAAGAAACGCGTCAGGGCAACGGCATCTTTCTCCATCGCGCGGCGTACACCCGCCAGCTCAATATCATTCTTGTGGGATTTTGCCGCCAATATCGGTGACTTGCTGTTCACCTTCCTGGCTGCAGGGTTGATGGCTTCGTACAGTGCTTCGTTGACCTTGGCACCGTCGAAGAGAATCGTACCCTCCAGATACTTCAAGTAACTGAAAACCTCCTCGTAGCCACGGAACTCCACGCCGTTGGCGTTGAGGTAAGCTGTCACTTCCCGGGTTATCTTCTCGGGCAATACGAACAGCGTGCATTTGTCCTGCTCCAGTACAAGATAACTGATTACTACGGGGTTGTACTCCACGTCATTGCCGCGGATGTTCAGTAGCCATGCTATCTCGTCCAGTGCACTGACAACCATTGCGTCTGCTTGCTTCTCGCTCATCTTCGTGCGGATGCGTGCAAACTTGCTTTGCAGACTCTCGCCGGCATAGCGCGTGTCGAACTCGTAGAACGTATCGGTAGGTATAGCCGGGCGGTTGTCTGTCCACAGTGGACGAATCAGATCAACGGACTTGAGGCCGATGCCGGCTTCCTGCAGCTTGTTGTGCAACTTCTTGTAGTTGTCCACACTCCACATCTCGGGATTGACGCCTACTACGTAGCTATCAGCTTTCAGCTCGCGGCTATCAGCAATCAGCCAATCCTCAATCTTCGGGCAGTCGATATCCGATTCGCGCATCAGGCTGACGGTTGTGCCCTCCAGTTGTATGCCGGCTTGCAGGTAGTAGCGGCTGTCTGTCCAGAGTAGCGTCTTGTCGAGTGTGACAACAGCAGTGCCGGCTTCGCCGGTGAACGATGTGAGCCAGCAGACTTCCGTCCAGTGGCTTGCCATATATTCCGATGCGTGCGGGTCGGTGCTCGGCACGATATATGCCGTCAAGCCCTCGCGTTGCATCAATCCGCGTAGCGCGGTCAGTTTCTCTTGTACTTCCATGGTTTATGCTTTGTATGCTTTGAAAGACATATCTAATGATTTATAGGAGTGGGTGAGTGCACCAACGCTCACGAAATCCACACCGGTCAGGGCGTAGTCGCGCAGCGTGTCGATGGTTATGCCGCCCGAGCTCTCGATCTCCATTTTGCGGTGGGTCTTCTCCCAGTTGCGGATGGTCTGTACAGCTTCACGCGTACGCTCGGGCGTGTAATTATCGAGCATGATGCGGTCAGGGATACACGTATCCAGTGCTTCTTGCAGTTCGGCATCATTGCGCACCTCAATCTCAATCCTGAGCGGTTTGTTCTTCTCCTTACAATAATCGCGCGCACGCGTGAGAGCTGCGGTTATACCTCCGGCAAAGTCCACGTGGTTGTCCTTAAGCAGAATCATGTCGAACAAACCGATGCGGTGGTTCATACCGCCGCCCATAGCCACGGCTTCCTTCTCCAAATATCGCAGTCCCGGGGTGGTCTTGCGCGTGTCAAGCACATGACATGCGGTATCGGCAATCAAGCTCTGATAGCGGTGTGCGGTGGTCGCTACGCCCGACATGCGTTGCATGACATTGAGCATCGTGCGCTCGATCTGCAGCAGACTCAGCTCCTTGCCGTATACGCGGAAGGCAATGTCGCCTTTCTTGACATGATCACCGTCGTGCAAGAACTGCTCGAACCTGCATGCGGGGTCGAAGTAGTTGATGATCTCCTTGGCAACTTCCACGCCGGCCAGGATTCCTTCCTCCTTGATGATGAGTTGCTGGCAACCCTCGGCATCAGCAGGTATACAACTGAGCGAGGTGTGATCACCGTCGCGGATATCTTCATCAAACCAAATTGCGATAAGCTTACGCAGTCTTTCCTTTTCCATATTATTATATTTGCATTGTTTTCCAAATGTCCCGCAAATTTACAAAAAAAAAATCAAATATCCAAATTTTCGGAGATATTTATGCGCAAAACGCCAAAAATTATTGCATCTTTGCAAATGTAGTATGGATTTGGGCTATATTTGTGTGCGATTTGTGGTTGTCGAGGTGTGTGGGAAGCAAAATACCAACAAGTAGGTATTGCATATATGTTGAAATTTCAGTAACTTTGCATTGAATTTCAAAAAGAACATACGTGGTATTATGATTAAACGAATTTGTGTTTGTTTTTCTCTGATTGTGTGTACGTCGTGCGTGTATGCGCAGGACTCTATAACAGTTAGTGCCGCCGATCTTCAGGCACTCATTCGCCGCGTGGAGCGTCTGGAACAGAAGGATAGCGCATCCCAACATGTTGGTAGTGTGGATGCGGTGAGCGGTGCGACGCGCCGTGTGGACAGCACTGAGGTAGCGCAAGCCAAGTTGCAGGCCGAGCCTCGTCGGCGCGGGAAGTTCACGATAGGCGGTTACGGCGAAGTGACAGCCAAACACTGCTTCTACTCCAATAATTATCTTCGTTACGGCAAGAACCCTGAGAAGTATGCCAACGACCATTACGGTGAGTTCGACTTGCCGCACGTAGTTATCTATCTCGGTTATGACTTCGGCAAGGGTTGGAGCGTAGGCACGGAGATTGAGTTCGAGCACGGTGGTACGGAGAGTGCCATTGAGATCGAGGAGGAAGAAGGCGGTGAGTATGAGGGCGAGATCGAACGTGGCGGCGAAGTTGCGCTGGAGCAATTCTGGTTGCAGAAGAAGTTCAACCGCTATGCCATTCTGCGTGCCGGTATGCAGGTTATACCTGTGGGCGGACTGAATGCGCATCACGAATCGACCGAGTACTTCGGCGTGTATCGTAACGAAGGCTCGTTCAGTATTATCCCCAGCACCTGGCACGAGGTGGCACTGACGTTCATGGGTTCGTCACCCAAGGGCTGGAAGTACCAACTGATGTTCCTGCCTGGGCTGGACAGCGACCGCTTCAACCGCAAGAACTGGATCAAGCCGGGTGCAGGCAGCCCGTACGAGTTCAAACTGGCGAACGTGTTTGCCGGTGCAGCGCGCGTGGATTATACGGGTGTGGATGGTCTGCGTCTGGGCTTGAGCGGCTATTGCGGCAACTCGTTCCGCAATACCTTGAGCAAGACCAACGCCGAGCTGGATGCCAGTGCGTACAAGGATGTACGCGGCGTGGTAAGTATCGGTGCGTTCGACTTCGATTACAAGTACAGCGGCTTGGTGCTGCGCGGAGAGTTCTTGTACGGGCACTTGAGTGACGCGGCGGCTATCACGCAGTATAACATGTCGATGCGCAAGGGTAGCGTGAGCAGCAAGCAATGGGTGGCCAGCGATGCTTTGGCTGCGGGCTGTGAGATAGGTTACGACTTCTTCAGTCTGAACCCGACATTAGTGCAGAAACACCAACAGTTCTATCTGTTTGGCCGTTATGACTACTACGACTCGATGTTCCGCTATGATGGCAAACCGACCGATATGTATTCCTGGTGCGGCAGACACCGTGCCGCCGTGGGAATCAACTACTTCCCGATGAAGCAGATAGCCGTGAAAGCAGAATTCTCGTACGGCATACTCAAGCCCGGTACGCGCGCCGACGGAACGGTCGGCAAGCTCTATAACGATGAGCCCCAGATTGCTGTGGGAATCGTGTATGCGGGGTTCTATCAGCTGTAAGTTGATGTTAGTGAGCCTTCGGCTGTTAATGATTGCATGTTAATGAGCCTTTGGCTGTTAGTGATTGCATGTTAACACGAAGTCACCAACACGAAGTCACCAACACAAAGTAACTAACATGATAATATATAGTATATGAAGAAGAATTTTTTATTTGTGATGCTTGCAGCCGTGGTTATGACTGCATGCAACGGAGGAGGTAACACGGATGTTACTTCCGACAAGGAGGCTGCCTTGCAGAAGGTGGTCAAACCCTATGTTGACAACACGGTTATTGCTACTTATAGTGCAATGGCTGATGCAGGCCTGGAGCTGCTTGACCAATGTGAGCAAATTCAACTCAAGGTGAAAGCCGGTGAGGATTATGCCCAACTCATTGTGGCTGCCGATGCATCGTGGCGTAAGATGCGTAAGCATTGGGAACAGAGCGAAGCTTTCTTGTTCGGACCGGCAAGTGTGCATTACATTGATCCGCACATTGATTCGTGGCCACTGGACTTCAATGCCATGAACTCGCTGCTGCACGATCCGGTGCAGATGGCTGCCATCGAAGAGGAAGGCGGTGCGTATGTAGGCGACAAACTCGGCTATGCGCTCAAGGGTTTCCATGCTGCCGAGTATCTGCTCTTTGAATCCGTAGAGAGAGAGGGCAGAGCCGTAGGTACGGGACGTCCCCATGCTGCCAACCTGACCAATGCCGAAGCCGTGTATCTGCTGGGTATAGTGGAAGACTTGACGCAACAAGCTATCTTGCTCGAATATTGCTGGGCAGGAGAGATCAGTGCCCCTAAAACCAAGGTGCTTGAGGACGGTGAGGTGGATACCTGGGAAGACAAGTACGGCTGGCAGATGATCAATGCCGGCAAGGCAGGCTCGACCTTCGTAACCTATCAATCGGTGGCAGAAGAGATCGTAGCCGGATGCATCGATATAGCCGGTGAGGTAGCCGATATGAAACTCGGTAACCCATACCTAAGCAGCAATGAGGTGGAGCGTGACTACATCGAGTCACCGTACAGCTGCACATCTACTACAGATTTTGCCGACAATATTCTGTCTATCCAACATTCGTACTGCGGTGCTAAGGCAGGTGATGCATCGATCTCCGACTATGTGAAGAGGCAGGACAAAGAGCTGGATGCCAAGGTAGTGAAAGCTATTGAGGATGCCATCCAGGCTATCGAGGCTATTGAGGATTTCGAGAATACTGCCCAGAATAATCCGCAGGTCAAGGCGGCTATCGACAAGGTATCGGCACTCGAAGAGGTGCTTGACAAGGAAGTATTGCCGCTGTTGTCGAAATAGGAGTAAAGACCGCTTCGCTAAAGGAGTAAGGAATAAAGACTAAAAAATGATATATTTATGAAGAAGGAATTTTTATTTATCGCGCTTGCCGGATTGGCACTTGTGGGCTGCAAACAGACCACCGATCCGACCGGTGAGAGCAAACCCGAATGGTACTACACCGGTGGTAAGTTAGGCACGACGGAGAACCTGACCTCGATGACTTTCCGTCAGCCTACACCTGCCACGGAGGAGGCCGGTTTGGGTACAATGTTTGCACAAGGTGACGGCATCGCCGAGAAACCTTTCGTTACGAACGCTACGGGTCGTCAGCATGGCTTGGGACCTGTATATGTTCGTGCCTCGTGCCAACATTGCCACCCGAACTATTCACACGGAACGAGTGTGCCTGAAGGTACGTACGATGCAGCGAACGTAGGCAACGGCACGCTGCTGGTAGTTATCAACCCTGCTACGCAAGGCTATGTGCCCTGGTTGGCAGGTATGCCGCAGCTGTTCGGTGCTGAGCCGTTCAAGGCTCCGCTTGATCCCGATCAGATCACAGTAACCTGGAAGCAGGCTACCGACGAGCACGGCAACGAGTTTGCCGATGGCGAGAAGTACGAACTGCGTTATCCCGAGGTACATATGCCGAACACGGCTGTGTATGTGTATAACCAAGGTTACCGCGACCCTGACGGTCTGTTGGCGAGTGAAGGCTATGAAGTGAAACTCGAGAACACCATCGGCGTATATGGCTCCGGTCTGCTGGATGCTATCACCGATGCCGATATCATCGCTCAGTATGAGAAAGAGGCGGCTGACGGCAAACTGAAGAACGGTCTGAATCCGGCATTCTACGAGGGTGGATTCAAGGAGAGCGGCTACTACAAGAACGATGCGCAGTGGGGACCGAAACGCTTCACGTATGCACTGACTCGCGGTCCGCTTCAGGACGGTGCAGGTGCTAACGCTATCTGGAACATTACGAACGTGACGCGTAGTGACCGCAAGTATCACTACCTCGACCTCAACGGTACGATCTATGCCGAGTATGCATCGAAAGATCCCGAAGTACAGGAAGCATTCGGTACGGAAGAGGAGATCTACAACTACCTGACCAGCAAGGAGTTGCCTGCCGAGATGAGCGATGAGGAGTTCACGCAAGTGATGATCTGGCATCGTGGCTTGGCAGTACCTGCCGCACGTAACGTGACTGACGCCAAGGTGCTGAAAGGCAAAGAGCTGTTCACGCAGATCGGTTGCGACTACTGCCACCGTCCGACATGGACAACGGGTAGTGACGAGATCCGTGACCCGAACGGCTTCTTCAAGGCCGGTGACGGCAAGTTGCCTCGTCACCCGAACCAGAAGATATGGCCTTATACCGATATGGTTCAGCACAAACTGTGCATGGAGAACGATATCCGTACCGGTTGGTGCCGTACCACGCCGTTGTGGGGTAGGGGATTGCACCAGAAAGCTACAGGCGATGCCTACGAAGCACGTATGCACGATACCCGTGCACGCAACGTGATCGAGGCGATCATGTGGCACGGCTACAGCCAGCAGAGCGATGCTTACTGGCCTACACAACAGTTCTACAAACTGCCCAAGGAGGATCGTGATGCTATCGTGGCTTTCATCAATGCGATCTAAGCCGGTGACGCTTGCGTTTCACATTGCCCTCATGACGATAGTCGTGGGGGCATGTGTCACGCATTTCTTCGGTGTGCAGGGTGAGATACACCTGCGCGCTGACAAAGCACAGACATTAGATATCAGAAATCAGATATCAGATATCAGAAGTCTGCAGTCAGGTATCAGTCTTTTTTTGTGGAACTTTCAGATTGTGAGCGATGAGCAAGGCAACCCTGCGGATTACATCACCGAACTGCGTCTGTTAGACCGTGGCGCGAAAAATCAGGAACATGGACTCAAGATTGATGAGGGCACAGTGCGGATGAATAAGCCGCTCAAGTACCACGGCTATCGTTTCTGTCAATCGGATTATGATAGCGATATGCAAGGCGTTGTGCTTACCTACAACTACGACCCTTGGGGCATATGCATTACGTACACAGGTTATGCGTTGTTGCTGCTGGCAATGATCGGATTCTTCTTTCAGCGCCGTACGTATTTTCGTGCTCTGATCAGCAAACAGCATACTTGGCTGATGGTCGGACTAGGGATTGCAGTGCTTGTTCTTGCGGTGGTAATGACGAAGGTTGTTACCCCAAAACCGCCCTTGCAACCTGTGCTGCAGACGCCGCTGCTGGGTATTCATGTGTCGGTCATCATGTTGGCATACACTTTGTTTGCCGTGATGCTGGTTGACGGTATTATCGGCTTGAGTGTGCCGCGCCTACGTGAGCGCATGATGCATCTCTCGCAACTCTTGTTGTATCCTGCTTTGTTCTGCCTTACGGCCGGCATCTTTATCGGTGCGGTGTGGGCAAACATGTCATGGGGACGGTATTGGGGCTGGGATCCCAAGGAGACCTGGGCGCTGATTACGATGCTTGTGTATGCCTTGCTGCTGCACTGGCCGTGGCTAAGCAGACTGCTGCATGTAGATGGTAGCAAGAAACAGATTATTTACCATGTTGCCGCCATCGTGGCATTCGTGTTTGTATTGTTCACGTATTTCGGAGTCAACCACCTGTTGGGAGGATTGCACTCCTATACATAGCCGATACCGGAAGTATGGACACAAAAAAAGAGGGACGAACCCTCTTTTTTTGTGTGTTGCTGTTCGGAAGATTTACATCATTCCTCCCATGCCTGCGCCGGCGGGCATTGCGGGTGCGGGGTGCTCTTCTTTCTTATCCACAATCACGCACTCCGTGGTGAGGAACATACCTGCTATCGAAGCTGCGTTCTCCAGTGCTACGCGGGCAACCTTGGCGGGATCAACTACGCCTGCTGCCATCAGGTTCTCGTACTCATCCTTGCGGGCGTTGTAGCCGAAGTCAGCTTTACCGTTGCGCACCTTATCAACAACCACTGCACCTTCCTTACCAGCGTTGTGCACGATCTGACGCAGCGGCTCTTCGATAGCACGACGTACGATCTCTATACCGGTCTGCTCGTCCTCATTCTCGCCTTTCAGCCCTGCCAGAGCTTCCTGTGCGCGGATGTAAGCTACACCGCCGCCCGGCACGATACCTTCCTCAATAGCTGCGCGGGTTGCCGAAAGAGCATCGTCTACGCGGTCTTTCTTCTCCTTCATCTCTACCTCGCTGGCAGCACCAACGTTCAGTTGGGCTACGCCGCCGGCAAGCTTGGCGAGACGCTCCTGAAGTTTCTCCTTGTCGTAGCTGGATTTGGTGGCAGCGATCTGTGCCTTGATCTGGGCTACGCGCTGTGCGATGGCGTCCTTGTCGCCTGCACCGTTTACGATGGTGGTGTTCTCCTTGCTAACCGTGATGCTCTCGGCTGTACCGAGCATCTCGATGGTAGCCTGGTCGAGCTTGATACCTTTCTCCTCGCTGATTACTACGCCGCCGGTGAGGGTTGCGATATCCTCGAGCATCTCTTTGCGGCGGTCGCCGAAGCCCGGAGCCTTTACGGCGCAGATCTTCAGTTGTGCACGCAGGCGGTTCACTACCAGCGTGGTTAGTGCCTCGCTATCCACATCCTCTGCGATGATCAGCAGAGGTCGGCCGCTTTGTACGGCAGGTTCGAGAACAGGAAGCAGTTCCTTGAGGTTGGATATTTTTTTGTCGTGGATAAGGATATAGGGCTTGTCCATTTCTACTTCCATGGTCTCGGTGTTCGTTACGAAGTACGGGCTGATATAGCCGCGGTCGAACTGCATACCTTGTACCACGTCGATCGTGGTGTCCATGCCTTTGGCTTCTCCAATGGTGATTACACCGTCTTTTGAAACCTTACGCATAGCGTCGGCGATGAGCTTGCCGATCTCGGCATCGTTGTTAGCGGAGATGGTGGCAACCTGCTCAATCTTGTCGAAGTCGTTACCTACTACCTCGCTCTGCTCCTTGATATGAGCTACTACAGCGCTGACAGCTTTGTCAATACCGCGCTTCAGATCCATTGGATTTGCTCCGGCAGCTACGTTCTTGAGGCCTACGCCTACGATGGCTTGTGCCAGAACAGTAGCGGTGGTCGTACCGTCACCAGCCTGATCGCCGGTCTTCGAGGCAACTTCCTTTACGAGCTGTGCACCAAGGTTCTCGGCTGCGTCGTCGAGTTCTATCTCTTTGGCTACCGTCACACCGTCCTTGGTGATGTGCGGAGCTCCGTATTTCTTGTCCAGAATGACGTTACGTCCCTTCGGACCAAGTGTCACTTTCACTGCGTCAGCCAATTGGTCAACGCCACGCTTCAAAGCCTCACGGGCTTCGGTATCATATGTTATAATCTTTGCCATGATTTCAGTTGTTAAATTGTTAAACCGTTAAACCGTTAAGTTGTTAGCCAATCTTGGCTAATACATCTGATTGTTTGATGATGAGGTACTTCTCGCCCTCGAATTCCAGCTCCGTGCCGCTGTACTTGCCGTATAGTACTTCGTCGCCCTCCTTGAGGATCATCGGTTCGTCTTTTGTGCCGTTACCTGCTGCCAGTACGGTACCGCGCAGGGGTTTCTCTTTTGCGCTATCGGGGATGATGATACCACCGATCGTCTTTTCTTCTGCAGCTGCGGGCTTAACCAGCACGCGGTCTGCTAAAGGTTGAATTTTTGCCATTATGTTGTGATTTTATGTTATTTACTTCGTGTTATTTACTTCGTGTTAGTGACTTCGTGTTGGTGACTACGTGTTAACGTCACTGTTCCGTAGGTAGAGAGGCAAAATCTGTGCCAAACACCGGATTCAGCCCAATCTGTCATTTTGCGTGCTGTTGCGACTGCCAAATTGTCAGTTTCGGCGATGGGGTTACTTGTTGTACTCCTCGAACTTGCGCTGTGCTGACAGGTACGTGATGCGTGCATCTGTGTAGGCGTTCTCCGCCTGCATGAGCAGCGCTTCCGATTCCATCAGCTCGGTCATGGTACCCACGCCCACCTCGTAGTTCATTAGCGATATGCGGTAGTTGTCCTGTGCCAACACGCAGCTGGCTCGGTGCTGCTCCATGAGTTTGAGCGACTCGATGAGCTGGTCGTATATTTGCCGGTTCTGCAGGGTCATCTTTTCGCCCAGATCCTGTTGCATCAGTTCTGCTTGCTGTATCTGCAAGTCGTGTTGGCGGAGCTTGTGGGCAGTCTCGCCCCAACCGGTGAGCGGTATCGACAGGTTCAGGAAAGCGACGGCGTTCCACCGATGCTGGTTAAAGAAGTTGTTGTAGCCGCCCGTGATACCTATACCGAGGTGGGGTAGTGACTCGCCGAGTGTGAGGCGTTTGCTGAGTTGGTTGTACTTGATGTTCATTTCCAGCAGTTGCATCTCGGGGCGCTGACTGACGCGTATCTCATCGGGTTGTTCGGATAGCGTGGTTACAGGTTGCTCAGGTAGAGGCTCCAACACTAATTCGTGGTCGTAGGGTTGTCCTATCATGTGACACAGCAACCGCGAGGCGAGTTGTATTCCGTTCTCCAGTTGCAGCGATTTCGTCTGCAGCTCGTTCTGCTTGAGCTGTACCCGGAGCAGGTCGTTGCTCGTTGCCAAGCCGTGGTTGTACGCCACTTCGGCTACGCCCTGAATTGTATCAAGCAGACTAACCACCTTGGCTACGGTCTGCCGTTTGCTCATCAAGCCGGATATCAGCCAGTAGGTGTCGGCCACCTCTTGCAGCACATCGCGTTCGCTCACTTCTTGCTTCAGTCGTGAGGCATCAATACCGAGCTTGGCAAGTTGGTTGGCGGTGACGATCTGTCCGCCCCAGTATATGGGTTGCACAGCTTGTGCCCCGGTGGTTACGCCCCAACGCACCATCTTGATCGTCGAATCGATAGTATCGCTCGATACTTGGGCTACTGCTTTGGATATATCCGAGAGGAAGGTACCAAAACCGCCACCCATATCCAGATTCGACACATCAATATCGATGAGCGGATTAATCGCCCCGAAAGCAAAGCCTTGCAGCGACACTTGCGGGAAGTACTTCCACAACATCTGTTTCTTTAGTTCCTGCGATATGGCTACCTCCAAGGCTGCGGAGCGGATCGTGCAGTTATGCTGGCGTGCGCTGTTCAAGCAGGAGTCGAGCGTCAGCACTTGTGCCCTGAGAGGCAATATAATGATCGTGCATAGAGCAAGGATCAACCATTGCTTTCGACTTTCGACTATCGACTTTATACTATTTTTCATATTTGCGCGTGGATTTTTCGAATAGTTTCCAATATGCTATAGGCAGCAGCGTCACTACCATTGGCATCGTGATTATGGCACCGAAACAGATGACTACGCCCATCGGCATCCACAGATCGGTGGCTGCCAGGATCATCGGCACAACGCCGAGTGCCGTAGTGGCTGTGGTCAGGAAGATAGGACGCATGCGGCGTTGCCCGGCGAGATATGCCGCCTCGCGTGCCGTTATGTGCTCGGTGGTTACCAGGAAGTCGGCGTATTCGTACATAATGATCGCGTTGCGCACGATGATGCCGATCAGCGATATCACACCGAGGATGGCGGTAATTGAGAAATCCTGACCGAACATCCACAATCCTAATGCCGCGCCGAACAGGCAGAGCAGGCTCGAACTGAGCGACAGGAACGCAATATTCAGCTTCTTGAAATGGTAAACGAGCAGCACGAGCAGCACGAGCAGTGCAGCCAGAACGGAAAGTACCAGTCCCGGCACGGTTTCGAGTGTCTGCTCCATTGCTCCGCCGTAGGTGATACGTACGCCGTCCGGCAGACGTTTCTCCAACTCATAGACGTAGCGTATGACGGGTTTCATCGCCCCGATAGCGGCAATCTTGCCGCGGGTGTCGGCTGCCACGGTGATTGTGCGTATACTGTTACGGCGCTTGATCTGTGCATGGTGGAAGTCGGGCTCGATCTCCGCCACTTGGCGCAACGGAACCCACAAACCCGGTATGAGGGTAGGAATCATCTGGTTGCCTATGTCCGAGTAGTCGAGCGAGTCAGCTCCTTCGGTATAGAGTACGACAGGTGTCTTGTAGCCGTCCTGCCAGATTGAGGTCATCTTCCGTCCGCGCAGCACTCCGTTCAGGTACAACGAGAGCGAGGCTTGCGTGATGCCCAGGCGGCTGGCTTCGTCGTCCTTCAATCTGAGACGAATGGTCTGAACCGTCTCGTCGTAATCCGAATGAACCCACGACAGATCAGGCAATCCCGCCATGAAAGCTTTGAGCGAGTCGGCTACAACCTCCAGTTGCCCGAAGTCCGAGCCTTGCACGTTGATCTCTATAGGGTTAGCCACTGCCTGGTAATCCAGCTGCTTGAATCGGCAGAAGGCATTCGGGAACGCATCTTCGTACAGTGGCTGGTACTGTTCGACCAGAGCCACGGTGGCAGCCGACGAAACAGTGTTGACGATGAACTGTGCATAGTTCTCACCGGCAATCTGCGGAGCATATGTGGCGTGGAAACGCGGACTGGACATACCTACAAATGCTGTTATACTCTCCACCCGTTCGTCGGCGGTAAGTATCCCCGCCAGACTATCCACCACGGCTTGCGTCTGCTCCAATGATGCACCTTCGGTCAGGTGGATCTCCACGGCAAAACTGTCACGGTTGGCTTTGGGCATCAGTTGGATGTTCAGGTGCATAAGTATATATACGCCTATCACCACGGATGCCAGGCCTACCGTGATCGTTGCCCACGGATGGCGGAAACAGAGGTCAAGCAACTTCTGATAGCCGTTCTGCAGCGCGGCAAAGAACTTGTTCTGTATGCGTTCAATAACCGATGGCTTGGCATCGGCAGGTTTGCGGCGAATGAAGCTGGCAGCCATGTATGGGATGATCCAAACTGCGTACAATATACTGCACGACAGGGCAATGAAGATCGCCCATGGGAAGAGCTTGATGAAGTCCGCCAGCGGGCCTGTCATCAGTCCCAGCATCGGGAAGAACATACCTGAGATAGATGTTGTGGCTATCAGCATCGGTACAAACAGATCGTGCGTCGATACGGCAGCCGCGTACCAGCGTGAGTGCCCTTGCTCCAGCAGTTCGCTGTAGCCGTCGATCACGATCACCGAGTCATCGACCACCATGCCCAGCACCACAATCAGTGCCGCCAGGGTCACCGTGTTCAGTTCTATGCCAGCCAGGTACATGATACCCAGCGTGATGGCGATGCATATAGGCAGACCGGTGGAACTGACCAGCGCGGTACGGATAGGGAAGAGTACCAGCATCACAGCTATCACAATCAGCACCGATATCACCAGATCCTTCAGGAACGACTTCACGCTCTCGTCGACTACGCGTGGCTGATCGGTTACCTTGTGGATCTGTACGTCGGGTGGCAGGGTGGCTGCCATCTGAAGTAGGGCTTCATCGACCTTTTCGCCGAAGGCTACGATGTTGTTGTCGGGCTGCATGGTGATGTTCAGCAGCAGACATTGGCCTTTGCTCCGCTTGTCGTATCGTTCGATGTATTGCTTGGGTTTCTCAAAGCGCCGTTCGATACGGGATACGTCCTTCAGGCGGATGGTCTGATTCGTCAGAGGATCGGCAAATACGATCTGCTCACCGATCTCGTACTCGGTCTGATACGGCACATCCACATGGATCAGTGCCGCGCCGGCTTCGTTGGCCACCTCACCGGTCATCGTGCGGAAGCCCTGCGTGGCGAGGCGCGCAAGGATAATCTTCTGGTCAATGCCGTACTTCGTCAGCCGCTCCACATCCAGCGTCACGGCTATCTCCTCGTGTTGCTGCCCCAGCAGTTTGATACTGCCCATCTCGCGTATCTCGCGCAGGCGGTCGGCCACCAACTTGCCATAATCCTCCATCTCGTGCGGCGAACGCTCGTCGCTCTCCAGCGCCAGAAGGATACTGCTCGTGTTGCCGAAATCGTCGATCACGACAACCGCCAGCAGACCTGTAGGCAACTGTACCTGCTTCATTATACTCAGTCCGCCGCGAATCTTCGACCACGCTTCGTTGGCGTTATCCACCTCGGGAGTAAGGGCGGCAAACACGTAGCATATACCATCCTTGCTCAGGCTGTAGGTCTTGCGCTTGTCTATCTCCGGGAAGGTGAACAGATACTGCTCGATAGGTTTGGCTACCTGCTCCTCCACCTCTTGTGCCGTGGCGCCCGGATAAACACCAACAACGAGTCCCAGACGGATGGTCACTTGCGGAAACTCATCCTTGTTCATCCTGCCCAAGGCAAAGATTCCAAATACCACCAGCACAGCCACCACCGCATAGATGATCCGGCTGCTGCGCATCGCGGCTTCTATATGATTTCGCTCAGTCATAAACTCTCAACTAAAATGCAACTCTTGCGCCTTTGTACATCTTTTGATATCCTTTGGCAATCACTGTATCGCCGGCCTCAATGCCCTGGCAGATCAGTACACCGTTCTCCACGAATGCGCCGATCGTTACCATCTGCCTCTCGGCGCGCCCGTTACGCAGCACCCACACGCTGTGACCGCGTTGCTGCGTCTGGATGCATCCCGCGCTGATGATATAGCCGTTATGCTCGCGCTGCTTGATGATTGCACGGCACACCATGCCGGGCAGCAAGTCTTGCGCTGCTTCCGGCGAGGTTATATCCGCCTTCACGCGGTAGATATGTGCTACGCGGGTGGCACTCAGCGCTTTCTCCGAAATCTTTGCATCGTACGCACGATTCAAGGCGGGCAGGCTCACCGTGATAGCCTGACCAATCTTCAGCGCACCGATCTCGCTCTCGGGCACCGTGAACTCCACATTGTATGCTGACAGATCCATCAGTTGGCCAATGGGCTGACTGATACCTACATGCTGACCTACCTCTATATCGCGCATCGTTACTATGCCGTCTTGGGGGGCACGCAGCGAACAGTCCTCATATCGCTTGCGCGAGGATATAACCATCGAGCGGGCTTTCTCCAGGTTCGTCTGCATCTCCACCCACTTCACATCGCTGATGCCGCCTTTTGCGTGCAACGGCTGCAGACGACCGTAGGCATCCTGCGCCTGCGCGTACATCGCCTCGGCGCTCTCCAGCAGCGCTGTGGCCTGGGTGCTGTCAACCGTAGCAATCAGCTGACCGGCTCTTACGCGCTCGCCGCTCTTGACGTAGATGCCCGTGATTTGACCGCCCCAGGGGAACACCAGCGCAATGTCCGTCTCGGGACTGATTACGCCTACGTACGTATCTTCCACCATGCGGTTGCTTTCGCCTACTACCTCTATCTCCACCGGCAGAGGTTTGTCGGTCAGATAACTGTACTTCGATTTCTTTGTGCAACCGGTCAGAACTATCAGCCCTGCCACAAGCAAAAAAACAACTATTCGTTTCATATGTTTCTAAATATCTTTATTCATGGATAATATATCCGCCAGCACGAGGGCGGTCATGGCTTCCACGACGGGGACGGCACGAACGGCGACGCAAGCATCAGAACGATTTACTATTTTGCCATTTACCATTTGGCCATTTGATTGATCTTTTTGCAGTTGCGCTAAGGCCTTGGGGGTGGTGGGTGTGGGCTTGAAGACGCAGCGGAAGGTGAGCGGGGTGCCGTCGGTGATACCGCCAAGCAGGCCACCGCTGCGAAGATTGGCTATGCTGCCGGGTTGGCTCACGCCGGCAAAACCGCTACCATAATCGAAGCCCTTGCAGGCATTGATGCTGAGCATGGCAAAAGCCAGGTGGGCTTGGAGTTTGTCGAAAATCGGTTCGCCCAGACCTGCGGGCAGGCCTGTGACCTCGCAGGCTATTATACCGCCTATGCTGTCACCTTCGCCGCGGTAACGGGCGATTACCTCGTCGAAATGTTCGGGGCGCGTCTCGCTGCCTACTTGTACGAGTCTGGCTTGGATATGTATACCTTGCTTAGCCAGGTGCTGGGCGGCAATGTTGCCCGCCACGACGCGTGCTGCGGTCTCGCGTGCCGAGGCTCGGCCACCGCCGCGCCAGTCACGGATGCCGTACTTGGCTTGGTAGGTGAAGTCGGCGTGCCCCTGGCGGAACGAGTGCTTGAGTGCCTCGTAATCTTCCGGGCGGGCATCGCGGTTGCGGATCAGGAAAGCGATAGGCGTGCCGAGTGTCACACCGTTGAATACGCCGCTGAGCCACTCGACTTCGTCTTCCTCGCGCACGGCACGAGGAGAGACCGCTACGCTGTTGGATGAGCGTCCTGCGCGGCGGTTGAGCGCCTCGCGGATCATCGCAAAGTCAATATGCATGCCGGCTGGAATGCCATCGAGCACACCGCCTATAGCCGCCGAGTGCGACTCGCCAAACGAAGTAAAAATCCATTTATTGCCTAAACTGTTCATCGCTATTCCTAATTTCACCAAATCGACTGCAAAGTTACGAAAAAAAAATGACATTTGCAAATTTTCAGCAGAAAAAATCGTATTTGCGTAGCAAATAGAAATTTCTGCTGTTGAAAAATTCTACGGCACGATTTTTGAGGGGATAGAAAGAGAACATATATGTTCGTAAATTAGCGTAACGAAGTATTTTGGCCAAACGTGTACTGATAGCGATGTCGGGGGGTATAGACTCCACGGTGAGTGCTTTGCTCTTGCAGGAGCAAGGCTACGAGTTGGTGGGTGTTACGTTCCGCACGTTCGACAGTATCAAGGAGTCGTGTCTGGCTAAGGAGAAAGGCTGCTGCTCGGTGGAGAGCATCATGGAGGCGCGGCATAACGCCGAGCGCATGGGCTTTGAGCACCACATCGTGGATTTCCGCGATACGTTCCGCGAGCATGTGATTCGAAACTTTGTGGACGAGTATGCCCACGGTCGCACGCCTAACCCTTGTGTGCTGTGCAATAGTCATATCAAGTGGGGTGCGTTGCTTGACGCGGCACGTGAGTACGACTGCGAGATGATCGCTACAGGCCATTATGCCCGCATCGCCGAGCACAACGGACATATGTACCTCAGAACGGCTGTCGACACGCACAAAGATCAGACGTACTTCCTATGGATGCTGACGGAAGAGAACCTGAGGCGCACAATCTTCCCGCTGGGCGACCTGACGAAGGATGAAGTAAGGCAGATTGCTGCTGCGCACGGCTACGATGCGCTCGTCAAGAAACCCGAATCGCAAGAGGTGTGCTTCATCCCCGATAACGACTACCGCGGCTTCCTTGCGCGCGAAGGTGTGCACCCCGAGGCCGGCGAATATATAGATGCCACGGGAAAGGTGGTTGGCAGGCACGAGGGTTGCCCGTTCTATACGATCGGTCAGCGCAAAGGCTTGGGCGTGGCGCTCGGTTATCCGGCTTTCGTCACGAAGATCGATACTGCCACCAACCGCATCACGCTCGGGCAGCACGACGAGCTGAATACTACCATAGTCCATGCGCGCGATATGCGTGTGCGCGACACCGAGTGGCTCATGCGCTCACCGGAGGTGGAAGCACGCATCCGTTACCGCTCGGCGGCTACGCCCGCCACGCTGAGCCTGGAGGGCGACAGGGCTACGTTGGAGTTTGAAACGCCTGTGTGGGCACCCACGCCTGGACAATCGCTGGTGCTGTACAAGGATGGCCTGGTTGTCGCCGGAGGCATAATGCTCTGATATCTGATTTCTGATATCTGACTTCTGAATACTGAATTATGGCAAAGCAACATTTTAATATCAATCCCGAGACGCTGGAAATGGAGCGTGTGGAGCACGGCTTCGGCTACTGGCTGCGCAGGGCAGGGTGGTACATACTGGGAGGTATATGTCTGGGCATCGTGTTCTTCTATATCTTCTTCTCGTTCTTCCCGTCGCCCAAGGAGCGCCAGCTGATATCCGAGAAGCAGTCGCTGGAAGCGCAATACGAACTGTTGGAGAAACGTTGCGAGAGTATGCAGTTGGTACTATCCGACCTGCAGCAACGTGACGACAACTTGTACCGCGTGATCCTCGGTGCCGAGCCTATACCGATGTCCTCGCGCAAAGGCATAGCGCTGAATGCGGCATATTACGACAATATATCCCGCCTGTCGAACACCCAACTTGCAGCCGACCTGACGCGCAAGGTTGACCTGCTGGAGAAGCAGACCTACGTGCAGGCCAAGTCGTACGAAGAGATCATCGAACTGGCCAAGACCCGCGAGATACGCATGGAGAATATTCCCGCCATCCAACCGGTGCTCAACAAAGACCTGACGCGTGTCGCTTCGGGTTACGGCGTGCGTATCGACCCTGTGTATCACGTGCGTAAGTTCCATGCAGGTATGGATTTCACCGCGCCTACGGGTACCGAGGTGTATGCTACGGGTAACGGCAAGGTGACATTTGTAGGCTGGAAGCAGGGCTATGGCAATACGGTAATCATTGACCACGGTTTCGGTTACGAGACGCTGTATGCCCACTTGTACAAGGCACTGGTGCGCGTAGGGCAGAAAGTCAAACGATCGGATATCATCGCCCTGGTGGGCAGCACGGGTAAGTCAACAGGCCCGCACCTGCACTACGAGGTGCATTACCAGGGTCACCATATCGATCCGCGCAACTATTACTTCTACGACCTTAATCCCGAGGAGTACGACCGGATGGTGCAACTGTCCAACAACTACGGAGATATGCTGGATTAAGCAGCAAAAAACAAGAGGGCAAGTCGTGTGTGACTTGCCCTCTTTCTTTATACACATGTTCTTTTATACATGTTCTTTGATTCTGCCGGTGCGGTACGCCTCGAGCAGCAGTTCGAGGTCGTGAATCTGGGTAAGCAACTGCTTGCCCATATCCGTATCACGTATGAGCATACGCTGGCTGGCGAAGTCGGTCAGCTGTATGCGGTTGTGGATATCCGAACCCGAGCGGATAGCCTGTTCGCGGCTCTCGAACTCCTCATGCTCCACCAGCTGGATGCTGAACGAGTTGTAGATGAGCGTGTAGCCGGCTATGCCCGTCTTCTCCTGGTAGGGCTTGCTGAAGCCTCCGTCGATCACGAATCGTTTTCCTTCGGCGCGGGTAGGTGTCTCGCCCTTGATGGTACGCACGGGTATATGCCCGTTGACGATACGGCTCTTCTCGGGATCAAGCCCGAACTCGCGCAGGATCATCTCACATATGTCGCGGCGGTTAGCCAGTTCGTAGTAGGCACCTTTCTCCTCGTGCCAGATAGTTTTGTCGGCTATGAAGTAGCGCTCGAAAGTAGTCATTTTATCCTTGTTGTACAAGGGGGATAAGGGACCTTCCCAGAGGTAGAGCATATAGTCGAGGGCATTGGCTTTGATCTTGCCTGCGCCGAAGTATGCCTGACGAACAACCTCGTCGATGCGTTCCATCAGCGCCCGACCTTTGGCTTTTACGCCCAGCACCTCAACCTCGGTGAACGAGCCGTCGGCATTCATGGGTACGGCAGCATGATAGAGCAGGAAGTCGTTGCGTACGAGGAACAACGAGCCGTGTCGATAGAGCATACGCAGGTGTTTCTGCAGTTTCTCGGACTTGCGGAACGAGCGCATCAGTTGGGTCATCAGCTCCTCTTCCTCTATCGACAGTGCATAGGGGTCATCGGGATTGAGGGTGGGCAGGTTGGTGTCGGTGAGCGGGTAGACCGTGCCGTCCACGGTGATCGTGCCGTCCTGCAGGTTGATCTTGTCGAGCAGCAGGCGGTCGTCCATCCGGTACTCGGGGTGACGGCGGATGATCTGCCCCTCGAGCTTGAACTGGATGATCGAGATCGCCTTGTGCATCTTAGCCATGAGGTTGGCGGAACGTGTCAGGCGCGGGTTGTTCTCAAAATCCTTGGTCTGCCATATGGTGCAAGGGTCATCGCCGTAGGTCTGCATGGCAAAGCTGGCGAGTGGCAGCAGGTTGATGCCGTAGCCTTCCTCGAGGGTCTCGATGTTGGCGTAGCGTATCGACACGCGCAGCACGGTGGCTATCAGTGCGGGGTTGCCGGCGGCTGCACCCATCCATTCGATGTCGTGGTTGCCCCACTGGATGTCGTAGTCGCGGATGGTAGCGAGGACATCCATGATCTTCTGCGCTCCCGAACCACGGTCGAAGATGTCGCCTACGATATGGAAGGTATCGATCACCAGGCTGTGGATCAGATAACAGATGGCGATGATCATCTGCTCGGCGCAGCCCGTCTCGATGATGGCTTGCAGAATAGCGTGGTAGTAGTCCTGCCGGCCGCCCTCGATATCCGATTCGTACAGCAGCTCCTCGATGATATATGCGAACTGCGGAGGAATCATCTTACGCACCTTGGAGCGCGTATATTTGACCGTCACGCGGCGCATGATCTCCACGCACTGGCTCAGGCGGACGTACAGGAACTCGTCGCGCGAGGCGAACTCACGTCCTTCGTCGAACGGCTCGTCGGGAATCTGCAAGCGCTCGTCGGGGTAGTAGATCAGTGCGCAGAGGGCGCGTTTCTCACGCTCGGTGATCGTATCGCCGAACGCGTCATCGACCTTGCGGCGGATGACACCCGAGGCATTCTTGACCATATGGATGAACGCCGTGGAGGCGCCGTGCAGATCGCTCACGAAGTGTTCCGTACCTTTCGGTAAAGAGAGGATAGAACGCAGGTTGATGAGTTCCGTGAGTACAGAAATGGCTGTAGGGAACTTCTCGGATAAGAGGGTAAGATATTTATCTTGCATAATTCTATATTTAGTCTTTAGCTTGTATCAGAGAGTAGAGCAGGTTGTACTGCTCGCGCACCATGTTGAAGTCCATCTGTGCGCCTGATCGTCCGGCATCGTAGCCGTCCTTAATCTGTGTGAACAGTGCAGCGGTGGCTTCCAGGGGTATATCGCGTCGCACTTCGCCTGCCCGCATCGAGTTCTTGATGGCGCGCATCCACATAGCCTGCTCCGAGGCATAGAGCCGGTGCGCACGGCGGTAAAGCTCCGGGAAACGGTGGTAGGCGGTGTAAAGCAGCATGATCACGTTCGAGGTGTTGATGTTACGTTGCTCAAGCTCCATCAGCCTCTCCTCCAGGAATCGGAAGTAACGCAGCAGTGCTTCGATCATCTCGGGCACACGGATATCGTCCTTCAGACGCAGCATCTGTTGCTTGGGGTTGAGGAAGAAGCGGTTGACGATCTCGATGAACACCTCATCTTTGTTCTTGAAGTGGTAGTACATCGTTCCCCGCCCCATATCCAGGGCACTCTGCAGATCGGTGATGCTCACGTTTTCGTACCCGTTAATCAGGTACAGCTCCAGAGCTTTGTATATGATTCGTTCTCTTAAATCAGTCATAGCATTTAACCATTATCCATTCATCCATTCATCCATTCATCCGTTCATCCATTCATCCATTCATTCATCCATTCACCCATTACCCGTTATCCGTGCAATGGCTTGTTCGGCTACAGAGGTGAGTCCGAAGGCCGAGAACCGCACGAATCCCTCGCCGTGCTTGCCGAAGCCTACGCCGGGGGTGCAGACTACCTGAACGGTGTTGAGCAGGTGGTCGAAGTACTGCCACGATGACATGCCTTCCGGCGTGCGCATCCATATGTACGGGCTGTTAACGCCGCCATACACCTGCATGCCTATGGCTTCCAGGCCGCTGCGGATGATACGGGCGTTGTGGTGGTACTCGTCGATGCGCTCCATGCATTGCTTGCGACCAAGGTCGGTCAGCACGGCTTCGCCGGCACGCTCGGCGATGTAACTCGTTCCGTTGTACTTGGTGCATACGCGCCTCAGCCACAAGGGACGCAAGGCTACGCGCTCGCCGGTGTTGCTGTAGCCGTACAGCTCGTTGGGTACCACGGTGTAGCCGCAACGCACACCGGTGAAGCCGGCTGTCTTCGAGAAGCTGCGCACCTCAATGGTGCACTCCTTGGCGCCCGGGATCTCGTAGATAGAGTGGGGCACGTCGGCATCCTGGATGAACGCCTCGTAGGCGCAGTCGAAGATGATCAAGGCGTGGTTAGCGCGCGCATAATCCACCCATTGCTTGAGCTGCTTGCGTGTCATAGCGGTGCCCGTGGGGTTATTGGGCGAGCAGAGGTAGATCAGATCGGGTACGCGCTCGGGCAGAGCGGGACAGAAATCGTTCTCGGGCGTGCAGGGCAGCAGGTCGATTTCGCGTCCCGCCATGACGTTCGTATCGAAATAGGCGGGATAGACAGGATCGCTGATCGCCACGCGGTTATGCACGTCGAGTATGTCGGTCAGGTTACCCAAGTCGCTGCCCGCGCCGTCGGAGATGAAGATCTCGTTATCTTCCAGATGTATGCCCAGCGGGGCGTAGTCGAACTCGGCTACGCGGCGACGCAACCATTGCGGACCTTCCTCCAGTCCGTAGCCCTGGAAACGCTCCACGGTAGCCATATCGTCCACCGCCTTGTGCAGGGCATCGATCACTACGGGCACCAACGGTCCGCGTACGTCGCCCACACCCAGCTTGAGTATATCGGCATCGGGGTGCGCCTCGGCGTATGCGCGTGTACGGTTGACGATCTCCGTAAACAGGTACGAAGGCTTCAATTGCAGGAAATTATTGTTTATCTGTATCATATGGTCTATATGTCAATGTGTGTTAATAATCCGCCGTACACGATGTTGGCTGTGCCGATCATCTGTGTGCTGCGGCTGTTATGTTTGATGGTGAGGTTCCCGCCAAGCAGGGTGACCGTCACGGGGCTTTTGCATAATCCCTGACGGATACACGCAACGGCGGTGGCAGTAGCACCTGTACCGCACGCCTGTGTCTCGCCGCTACCGCGTTCCCATACACGCATGGCTATATGGTGCTCGTCCAGCACGACGCAGAACTCCACGTTTGTACGGTTGGGGAACAAGGGGTGGTTCTCGATATGCGAACCAACGGATCGTACCAGCTCGCCGGTCAACGCTTCTGAATCTTCGAGGATCGTTATGGCATGCGGGTTACCTACGTTCACGCAGTGGTAGATGCGCCCGTCGATCACGTGCGTGCCTTCGTACACGGGGCGCCCCATGCTTACGGCAAAATTGCCGTCGGGCATCGCATCGATCTTACGTATGCCTCCCTTGGTGGCGAGCTTGAGCGTATATCCTTCGGCATAGTTGCGTGCGAATGCCAGCAGTGCCACGCATCGTGCCGCGTTGCCGCACATCTCCGCTTCGCTGCCGTCGGCATTGAAGATCCGCATCCTTAGGTCAGCTTTCCGGTCGGGCAGCATGAACACCAGGCCGTCGCCACCTATGCCTTTGTGCCGGTCGCACACCATGGGGGCTATGCTTGGCATGAGCGGAAGCATCAGCAGAGGCATCTGTTCATCCGCGTTCATGCAGTCGAGGTAGATATAGTCGTTGCCCAAACCGTGCATCTTGATGAACTTTATGCCTGTATCGCGAACGGTGTTCCGGACGAGCTGCTTGAGCGGCTCTTGTACGAAGTCGCGTTCCTGCATGCGCGGGTGGGGCAGCGTCAGTGTCGGGCTGTTCATCGTTACCTCCTGACCGTCATCGTAGGCGCAGAGTATATCTACGTCTATCAAGCGGTCGCTGTACTGCTTCCTGCCGTCGGGCAGGATCACCGAATGAGTGTTTCGCCCTATTTCCCGCTCGGTAACTTGACAAAGATGAAGTACTTGCTTCGGCTCGAGCTCGGAGGTCAGTGCGATCACGGTGTTGCAGAACTCGTTGGGCGAGTCGAAATCCTGTGGCTTGCTGTAGTAGAACGGCGCCACGCCGAGCATCTCGCCCATCGTGTTCAGGCAACGGATAGCACCGTTGATCTGCTGCTCACGGTTGCCCAGATTACTGCCTATGCCTAAGAAATAGATCATAATGTACGATTTACGAATGTACGAATGTACGATTGTTACGGTTTGACGAATCGGTATGCTATAGGGTTCTCATCCATGGTGGCAATCAGGTAGGCGGGCTGCGGCTCGCGGTCGAACAGCGCATCGACGATGATCGATGTCATTGTGCCCAGGTTCGTCACCTCGCGCGAGTGGTCGTGTCCGCACAGGAACAGCTCTACCTTGTGTTGCTTGAGCAGGTGCAGCAGTGCGTAGGTCTCCTCCAGCGGCATGTTCGAGGTGTGCCCTTGCGAGCTGTCGAGCTTGAACAGGTGCGTGTGGGTGCACACAACGATGTGCCGGAAAGCCTGCGTATCCGCCCAATTCAGCGTGGTCTTGAGCCACTCGGTCTGTTTCTTGCCCAAGATACCTTCGCCCGTGTCCAGGAAGATATACAGGTCTTGCTTGCCGGTGGGCGTCTCGACAATGGCGTAGTAGGTCGAGGTCTTCCACAAGCGCACATACTCCTTCCACTGGTTGAAGTACAGGTCATGGTTGCCGGCTACGGCGAGCAGCGTGTCTTTCTTCAGCGGATTGGCGGGAATAGAGTCCACCGGCCGGCGCATATAATCCCAGTGGTTCTGCGCATTGACCAGATCGCCCAGATGCAACGCCAGCGGACAGCTCATGTCGGCACGGTAGGCCTGTATGAACTTCTCCCAGTTCTCGCGCGAACGATCAACATGGGTGTCGGTGGCTACATATACCTTGTAGCTCTCGGCCGTGGCGTACAGGTGCGGCATGCCGTGTTGGTTATTGTAGTCAAACGAGTCTTCGATGCGCTCGTCGATACCTGCCGAGCTACCGCTGAACATTCCCGTTACGTCCAGGTTCCATGTGTCGGGGTTGCAACTGCACAGCAGTGCAATGATTGATGAAAGTATAATTGTCTTTTTCATAATCGTCATGCTTTAGAAGTTATAGTTGAAACCTGCGCGCAGCTCTGCACCGTAGTACTTGGCATTGAGGTGGAACATGCCGGTCGGTTTGCACAGTGCTGCCAGGTTCACACGCCAATGGCTGTCGATATCGTACCATCCGCCTACCGAGAACACCGGTTGCCATACGCGCTCGATCTGGTAGTCGGTCATGTTCGTGGCACACAGACTGATGTTCCATGGCGAGGTATGTTCGCGGATGAACACCTCAATCTTGTAGCAGATGTTGTACGGCTCCACGATCATGCTCTGCGTCCCGTGCCAGTCGTACGGCGTCTCCATGATCAGACGCGTGCTCATACCTAAGATGGCTGTTACATGATCCATGCGGTAACCCACTCCGATGAACTGCGTCAGATCGTTGTATCCGTCGCGTTTGTACAGGTTCGACAGCAGACGTACGTCGATGAACATCTCGCCTACGGGCACTGCAAACTTCGGTCGTAGCTGTACGCCCAGAGCATGGTTGCCGGCGGTGGACAATCGGAGGTCGGCTTGCATCTCGAAGTGTTGGTTGATAGGCATGAACCCGCCTGCGTCGAACACGCCGTACGACCCGTAGGTCGTGTTGTGGGCGTAGCCTGCATATGCCCTTACGGCATATTGCTCCGTGCCGTACTGCACCTGTGCCATCATCGGCAGCATCGCAGCCAGCAATAAAATCAATGTTGTTAATCTTTTCATATATATCATTAATTATAATTCTACGATTGTGATACCGGCTCCTCCACGGTCGGGGTCGCCGTCGTGGTAGGTGATCGTACCCGTGCCTCGCTTGCGCATGGCGTGGCTCTTCTCCTGCAGGTAGTCGCGCACCACTTGCTTGACTGCCCCTGTGCCCGTGCCGTGCAGGATCGTCACCTCCTCGGCACCTACCATGATCGCGTCGTCTATATACGCGATGATCGTCTCCAGCGCCTCGTCCGCACGCATTCCGCGCATATCTATTGTGCGGTTGAAGGCCAGCTTGCGCCGGCGCATCTGGTCGGCTACGCTGCTTGCGGCGCGTGGGGCGGCAGGCTTGGCGGGCAGATCCGGACGTTTGGTCAGGATACGCAGCTCGCTCAGGTCATGCAGCACCGATTTGCCGCCGCGTTGCTCCACTGCCGGCGTCTGCGGCTTTGGGGCTTTATGCAGCGTGGCTTTTTGTTTTTTCGCAGCCAAGCTTGGCTGCGGGCTTTCAACCTGGCGCTTGAGCTCCTCGACCTTCTCGCGGGCTTTGCGGGTCGTCTCTTTGTCGGCCTGCGCCTCCTTGATCTCACGTATAGTGCGCTCGATGGTCGCGTTCGACTGCTGCAGCAGATCGGCAGCTTGTTGCTTGGCTTCGCTGAGCATCTCGCGCTGCGTCTGCTTGAGCTTGCCTATCTCCTGCTCGTAATAGGCGATACGTTCCTCCAGGTGCTTCTCCCGTGAACGGATGTTCTCGCGTTTGTTCTGCCAGTAACGTTTGTCGCGGGCTATGTCTTGCAGCTGCTTGTCGTAATCTATATGCTCCGCGCCGATCAGCTCCGTGGCCTGCTTGATGATCTCTTCGGGCAGACCTGTCTGCCGCGCTATCTCGATGGCGAACGAACTGCCAGCCTGGCCTATCGACAGCTGGAACAAAGGACGCAGTGCGCCGCGGTCGTAGAGCATAGCGCCGTTCACGATACCCTCGGTCTGCTCGGCCAGGTGCTTGAGGTTGGTGTAGTGCGTGGTGATGATACCCATGGCCTGCGCCTGATTCAGGTGCATCAGCACGCTCTCTGCCAACGCGCCGCCGATCAGCGGCTCGGTGCCCGTGCCGAACTCGTCGATGAGGAACAGAGTCTCAGCGTCGGCGTTCTTTACGAAATATTTCATGTTCCTCAGGTGCGAGGAGTACGTCGACAGATCGTTGTTGATCGACTGCTCGTCGCCTATATCGATCATCAGCTGGCGGAAGATACCCGCCTCCGACGTCTCGCCCGCAGGCACTGTCAACCCGCATTGCAGCATGTACTGCAGCAGGGCGGCGGTCTTCAGGCAGACGGACTTTCCGCCGGCGTTCGGACCGCTGATCACCAGAATCCTGTTCCCCTCGTGCAGGTTGATATCCAGCGGCACGACCTGCTTGCCGGCTTCGGGCAGACGTCGGCACAGTATGGGGTGACGTGCCTCGCGCCAACTCAGCTGCGGGCGGTCGTGCAGGATAGGGGCGATGCTTCTCAGGCTTATACCCACCCGCGCCTTGGCTCGTACAAAATCCACCTCTGCCACGAACTGCTGCACCTGCATCAGGTCACTGAGCAGCGGGCGCAGCTCGCCCGAGAAAGCGATGAGGATACGTATGCGCTCGCGGCGCTCGGCGCCCTCGAGTTCGCGAATATGGTTGTTTGCCTCTATCACCTGCTGCGGCTCGATATATACGGTCTTGCCCGAAGCGCTCTCATCGTGCACGATGCCGCCAATCTTACGTTTGTAGGCAGGAGGCACGGGCAGAACCAGGCGTCCTTCGCGCAGGGTGGGGGCGACATCTTTCTCTATCAGCCCGTCGGCTTGTGCCTGGCGCAGTATGCGGTCGATGGCTCGCGCCACCGTACCTTCGGCTTGGCGCAGCTCCTGACGCAGCCTGCTGAGCTCCGGCGAGGCACTGTCACGCAGCTCGCCGTAGCGGTCAAGCAGCTGGTCTAAGCGCGCCAGGATAGGCGTGAGCGACAGGCTCAGCATGCTGCCCATCGCCGTGAGCAGACTGTAACGCGCCGGGTCGAGACTCCCCAGGAATCGCTGCATCTCTTCCGCGAACTGCAGGCATTTCTGCAGACTGAACAGCTCCGCTTCGTCCAGGTACAGCCCCTCGATGCGTATACGTTGCAGTTGCTCGCGCAGGTCGTAGATATCTCCGCGCGGGAACGACAGCGTCGCATCGGTCAGCGCCTGCTGCATCTGTGCCGTCTGCTCCACGCGCTCGCTGATAGCCCGCGCGTCGGTCAGGAACGTCATAGCCTTGCAGCGCTCCTCACCCAGCGGCGAGTCGCACTCCCTCCTGATCCACTCACGCACCTGCGTGAAGTCAATCTTCTGTTCTATGTTCTCCGGATAATTCAATATACTTCGTGTTTATAACTTCGTGTTTATAACTTCGTGTTTATGACTTCGTGTTTATGACTTCGTGTTGTTGACTTCGTGTTTATTACTTCGTGTTGGTGACGTTGTGTTTGTGACTTCGTGTTAACATGCAATCACTAACAGCCGCAGGCTCACTAACATGCAATCATCAACAGCCGCAGGCTCACCAACATGCAATCAATAACAGCGTAGCGGTCTATCCGAGCAATCGGATATCCGTGACCGCTTCGCCGCCTACGGCGTCGTTGAGCTTCTGTATCAGTCGGAAGCGTTGCTCGAATAGTTCTTGTCGGAGTGCGGCGTTCGTGATCCGCACGCGCAACATGCCGTCCTTGATCTCTATATCTTTCGAGAACCTGGCTATAGTTGGCCCGAGCACACTTGCCCATTGCTCCACTACCCGGTTCTCGAGCAGCGGTTTCTCCAAGTCGTTCTCGCGTATCCACTCCGCAATCACGCTATCCAATGATTGTGCTTCCTTTCGTTTCACTTTACTTCGTGTTTGTGACTTCGTGTTTGTGACTTCGTGTTTATGACTTCGTGTTTATGACTTCGTGTTTGTGACTTCGTGTTTGTGACTTCGTGTTTGTGACTTCGTGTTTATGACTTCGTGTTTATGACTTCGTGTTTATTACTTCGTGTTGGTGACGTTGTGTTTATGACTTCGTGTTAACATGCAATCACTAACAGCGTAGCTCATTAACAGCCGCAGGCTCATTTCTGAGATGTATCAAATTCACGTAGCTTGGCTATAAATGCTTCCATTTTAATTGATAGATCAGTACAGCGCTTTCGGAAAGATTGCGCAGTATCTGAATCAATGTACCCTAAGTCTTCAGCTGTATATAACATACTCCTTACTTCACCGCATGAACCATAAGATATATTTATAAAGTTAAGCAGTTGCTTGTTGTCTTTTGAAAATTTACTTCTTTCAAAGCCTTCTGCTATATTATTCATTATTGATACGGCAGCTCGTTGTATCTGACTGTTAAAGTCATAATCTCGATTTGCCTTTAACGAGACGTAAATATCTTTTACCAACTCTCTTGATAATTGCCAGATGGCTAAATCTTCAAAATTATATATCTTTATAATTTTTTACTTCGTGTTTTTTACTTCGTGTTTTTTACTTCGTGTTTGTGACTTCGTGTTTATGACTTCGTGTTGTTGACTTCGTGTTGTTGACTTCGTGTTTATTACTTCGTGTTGGTGACGTTGTGTTTATGACTTCGTGTTAACATGCAATCACTAATAGCGTAGCTCATTAACAGCCGCAGGCTCACCAACACGCAGTTACCTCAGGTCAAGCCATTGTTCTGTCTTGAGCGGTGTGCCTTCGGGGATGCCGTTGATCTTGTACAGGCTGCGGAGTTTGATGCCGTATTTCTGGGCGATGTCCCAGGCTGTCTCGCCGTGTTGGACGAGGTGGCGCGGGGTGCTCTTCTCGGCTTTGCTGCGCTTGGGGAACAGGTATATGCGGTCACCTCCGCGCAGCGGCTGCTTGTCCGTGGCATCGTTGATGCGCCTTAGCGTCTTCTCCTCCATCGCCAGCATGAACGCTATGCTGCCCCAGGTGTCGCCTTCCTGTGCCACGATGAACTTCTGCCCGTTCGTGCGGCCGTAGCCGTGGTTCTGGTACAGCGGGTTCGCCCTGAACTGCGTGGGTCGCCACTCTACGGTGTCGGTTGCGGGTTCGTAGGCGATGGCGGGTGTCTCTATCGTCTCCTGCACGATCTGCACCTGTTCGGCCGGCTGCTCTTGAGGCTGCTGCGGCTTACCCGGCTTGGCAGGCTTCTCAGGCTTACCCGGCTTGGCGGGTTTCGCTGGCTTTTCAGGCTTCTTGGGTTTCTCGGGCTTCTGCGGCTTTGCAGGCTCTACTTTCGTCTTTCCTCTTTGAGCAATCTCCGATTGCGGTCTTTCCTCTTTGAGCGTAGCGGTCTTGTCAGGCTTCGCGGTCTTTAATTTATCCAGCCCGTACGTCTCGATGATGCGGATGAGTTTCTGCGGGTACTGCGGGTCGGTGGCATAGCCGCAGGCTTTCAGGCCGTTTGCCCATTTGGCATAATCCTTGATGTCGTAGCTGAAGAGCACCTCGTAGCGTTTCTTCTTCAGGAACAGCGAGTGGTCGCGGAACGAGTCCTCGGCTTTGTTGTAGCTGCGGAAGCACTCGTCGCGCTTGTCATCATCCTTGCGGAAGGTGTCGCCCTGCCACTCGCTGTGGCACTTGATGCCGAAGTGGTTGTTCGCCTGTGTTGCCAGATCGCTCTGTCCCGCACCGGACTCCAGCAGTCCCTGTGCCAGGGTGATTGCAGCCGGTATACCGTACTGCTTCTCCTGCGCCAGGGCTGTGGCTTGCCACCGCTCGATGTACGTCACATACGCGGGGTTCTTAGCCTCCTCAGCATAGCCCTGTGCTGCTCCCAGCAGCACCGCGAGGCTCATAACGATGCTTATTCTTTTTGCCATTCTTTCGACTTTCGACTCTTTTCGTTTAATTCGTTTTATTCGTGAACAATTATTGTCCATGCAGACTTTTGACTATTGTTTCACTCCCAAGATAGAGTAGGTATCCTCGCCTCGCAGGATGAGCAGTTGTCCGTTGCGAATGAGCTTGGTGCAAGGAGTGTTGCTCTCGGTGTCGGGCAGTGCTGTATCCTCAATCTCGAAGGCTACGTAGGTGGCGTAGTACGCTGCGTTGCCTGTTACGGGTGTTATCTCGGGCACCCAGGCGCTGAAGTGATACGACCACTCCTCGTCGTCGGGCTTGGCGGGGGTGATGCAGGTTGGCAGTTCGCCATAGCCCCACTCCTGTTGGTCGAGCACGGTCAGGCTGTCCTCGTCGTAGAAGGTGATGGTGAACATCTGTCTTGCGAACACGGCTGTGTACACAGCGTCGGTAGTCAGTGTTATAGTGCGCGGGTTATCGGTATTGCCGTCAGCCCAGTGCAGGAAGTAGTAACCGGCGTGGGCGGGTGTGGCCGTGAGGGTTATCATGTCGCCTGCGAACAGCGGTGTGGTCGGTACGCCGCTCACGGAGCCCATCGCGGTGTCGTTCACCAGCGCTACAATCATCAGTGCGGGGCGGTCAACAGCCGGCTCGGGCGGGTTGGCGGGGATGAACGGGCCTTGTTCCTCCTCTTCGGGTATCTCCGGCTCGGCGGGTGTGACGATATATTCGGCTACGAACACAATACTCTGGTAACCTACAATGTGGTAGAACGACTCTGTTGTGGCATACACCTCACCGCCGTTCTTCCAGCACTGGAAGGTGTAACCCGGGTTGGGCGTGGTGCTTACCAGCACTTTCGTGCCGGGCATATAGGTGCCTGCACCTTGTACGGTACCTGCGCCTTGCGGTGTGACGCGCAGTTGTATATCGTAGCTACGTGAGAAATGTGCCACAAACTCCACATCGTTATTCTCCATCACGTACGGGCAGGTCGGCTGGTCGGAATAGAGTGCGCCATCCTTCATCCAGTACTGGAAGGTGTATCCGGTGGGGGGCACGGTACGCAGTGTTACGTTGCTGCCCGGTGCGTAGAACGCGCTAGGGGTGATGTACTGGGGTACTACACCTTCCTCCACAATGTTGGTGGAGGTTGTCAGGCGGTAGTATACCATCGGCTCGGCGGGATCATCGGGATCGATCGGAGTGTACGGGTCATCCACGGGCGGTTCGGGGTTATCGTTGCGGTACACGGCTACGAACACGGCAGTGCTGTCGCCCATGGTGTAGTAGAACGAGGTGCTCGTAGAGTACTGCTCGCCGTTGAGCGTCCAGTACAGGAAGGTGTAACCCGCGTTGCCGTAGGTGTAGATACGTTGGTTCGAACCCTCGGCATATCGTCCTCCACCGTAGGCGCTACCTGCACCTTCGGGACTGACGCTCACGCTGAGCAGGGGTTTGATCTCCAGTACGGCTACAAACACGGCCATACTGTCGCCTACCGTATATTCGAAGCTCTGCTCGGTGGTGTATTGCTCACCGTTGAGCAGCCAATAGCGGAGCACATAATCCGCGGCAGGGGTGACACTGATCGTCAGCTGCCTACCCATGCTGAACGATCCGCCCAGCGTGATGTTACTCGTTGCCTCGGCAGGTGTGGCACTGATGCTCACTATCTGTTGCGCCATAGGCTCTGGCGGGTTCTCGGGGTCGAAGGGTTCATCTTCAGCCCGCATGATGCCTGCGGCTGCGCAGATGCATAGCCATAGGCATAACATATATCGGTTAAGCGCTTTCATATTAGTGCTCGATGGTCATTTCGGTGCGGGCACCGTTGGAGTTCTCAATCACATACACGCCTGTCTGCAGACGGATATCGCTGCGGCGAACGCGGTCAATCAGTTTTTGTCCGAGCAGGTTGTATACGCTTACTATCTCGTCAGCGTTTTCTACTTCGCTCAGAGCGGCTTCGTTACCTTCCTTCTCCTTGATGCGGATGATGGCGAAGCGGGTGTTGTTCGTACCGGCTTCGGTGTAGAAGGTGTATGCGCCTTGCGAGAGGTCAACCTCCTGACGCAGCTCGTTATCGTAGAGGATAACATCTTTGTCCATTCGTGCGGCGCTGAGGCTTACGAAGCCTGCTTCGCGTGCGTCAAAGCCGAGGGCTACGCGGCCGTCGGTGTACGGACGTTCGTTGATAGCCATGCGGTTGTTGTCCTGGTTGCTCCATATGTGCAACGGAGCCTCGCCGCCATCCATCATGGCAGCATCTTTACCCAACTCATAAGCGGTGCGTGCCTGCTCGTTGAATACTACGCGGGTGCGTGCGGTATAATCATCTGTTGCCAGCTCCAGGTTGATGAGCAGACGCTGTTGCTCTTGCTGACGCTGCTCGCGGGCATACTTGCGTGCGTGGTGACCGTTACCGTTGTTGCGCTTGTTGTCGACTTGGGTCTTCGTCTCGCGGCCGTCGCTACTCCATGTAACCGTCACAGCCTGCTCGTTGGGGTTCTGCGTGAAGAAGCCTTCGTACGGATGGAAGTGGTACTCATCGTCGCCCGGACGATATACACGGTAATCGTGGATCGATGCGTCCCAGATATATACCGGCGAACTGAAGCCACCGGTGAACAGCACATCCAGGTCGTACCAACTCGGGTAGGGGTTACCTATGAAGTTCCAGTTGGCGTGGATATCGTTCTCGGCGTTGTAAGCTTGGATCACTTGCTCATAATCCTCGCAACCGATGCGCGGGTTGGGGATTGTGATCTGTATGGTGTCGGTGCGTGCGCCTTGGAAGATGTATCCGAGGCCTTTCTGCAGCAGGTCACCTACCATGTTTCTCCATCCGCCTGCGCCGTACTGTGCACGGGTAGCGCCGTCGTACTCACGGATCACGTATGCAAACGGATAATAGAGTTGCTCGAGCAGCACATCGAAGGGGAAGCAGAAGTAACTCCATGTACCTTTCTTGGTGATCAGTCGTATGATCAGCGAGTCGGCTGTCAGGTTATCCTCGCAGGCGATGATCGAGGCGGCACCGTTCTCGTCGCCGGCTACGGTTATCGTACCTACCTGCTGTTCGGTTTCGCCGGTGATGATCAGTCCGGACTCCTCGTTGAGGTCAGCGTCGGGCTTACCGTCGATGATACCGGTGTTACCGCCCAACTCGTAGTCGTTGTTGATGTAGAAGTATGTGTACTCCTCGTCGAACTGCTGCAGCGAGAGGAACTGCGACCATTGGGTATTGTAGTAATAGTTGTAGTACGAGGTGCTCGGTACGTACAGATCAGCGTTCTGCCAGCAGGAGAAGGTGTTCTGGTCGATCGATACAGGCTCTACGGTGTAGGTGTAGACCTTTGTCACGTTGCTGCAATCGTCGAACGCATGATCGCCTACGCTCAGCAGCGAACTCGGTACGCGTATCTCGTCAAGGTTCGTGCAACCGTTGAAGGCATAGGCACCTATCGTCTGCAGGGAGGTCGGGAACGATATGCGGTGCAGACCTTTGCGGCCATAGAATGCTGCGCGTTTGATGTCTTTCACTACGGTGGGGAAGGTGATCTCTGCCAGGGCGTCTGTTTCATCGTGGCTCGAGAATGCCAGCTCTTCGATGGTCGTTAACTTGCCCGGCAATACCAAATGCTCCAAAGCAGTTGTGTTCTGGAATACACCGCGCTTGATGGAACGTATCTCCGAGTTCTCACCGAATACGAGCGACTTCAGTTGCTTGTTGCCTGCAAAGGCGTAATCTCCTATTACTGCCACACTGTCTGGAATCGCAAGGCTTTCCATTTGGCTGAAGGCGAATGCAGCTGCTCCTATCTCTTTCAGTTGTGAGTCGGGGGCAAAGGTGATGGATTTGAGAGAAGAGGAATTGAAGAATCTATGATAATAACTATCACCATCTGAACAGAATAAAGAACGTCCAACTAAAGTAGCGTTATCGTAGTAATAAACATCATTTCTCGATGAGTATAAAACAATGCCGTTTACTAAACGATAAAAAGGATTCCAATTTCCCCAGCTATTTTCTTCTAATTTACTCAAGAAAGCACCATTACCAATAAACTTAACTTCGCTTGGTATTGTAATTTCTGCAATATTTGCTCCTTGGAATGCAAAGTTGCCTATAGTATCCAAAGCTTCCGGCAATACGATACTTGTCAATGCAGCACACTCGCAGAAAGCATAATCATCGATTTTCGAAATAGCATTCCCTAAGTTTACCTCAATCAGATTGCGGCAATACCAGAATCGTTTTGCCGATACTATTCCTAATGAGTTCGGCAAAGTGATAGAACGCAGTTTAGTATTGACCTCAGTAGCATTATTGTTATAATAGGTATGAAAAGCATTGGTAACAGCAAAAGCATACGGCTTGATTTCCGTCACACCCTCGTTCAGCACTACTTGCAGGTCGCCATTGCCTTGGTACGGGGCAATTTGAGTACCTACCACACCATTGTAGAACTCAATATACTTGATATCCGGGCAGTCGATCATCGCTTGCTCGGCATATTTGAGTGTACGCGGTAGCTTGATCGAACGCAATCCGCGGAAGGAGTGAGCGAGCAGTGTATCAGTGTGCGAGCACAAGCCGGTATAGTATGCATAGGCATTTGCTTCGATGCTGGCTTCTGTCAGGTCGAGTTCGCGCAGGTTAATCATCTTGTTACGCATGATCATCAAGTCGTAACTGTTGATGCTACCACTGATGGTCAGTTTGATCACGTTCGCCAAGTTATCTTCGCCTATAGCTACGTGCAGCGATGATTTATCCGCTTGTGCTGTCAGGCTGAGTGTCTGTTCGGCATATTGGCGCGGGAAGATTCGTGATGCATACTCCGGCCATGCTGCCTTGTAGGTATCGGCATCATCTACGATGATATATACATCGCTTGGGAAGGCATCGTTTGTGATGTTAGGCGGCACAGTCCCTTCGAATGACCACATAGGTATCGTGGCGTTGCCAGCACCGATACTTGTTACGCTGGCAGGAATCGTGATGGCGGAGAGGTTCTCGCAGCCATAGAAGGCATTTTCTTCGATTGTTTGCACGGTGCTCGGTACGGTATAGTTTGCAGCTGATCTACCTGCAGGGTAAATGATCAGCGAGGTCTTGGTCTTGTTAAACAGCACACCATCCTCCGAACTATAGAGTGGGCTACCAGCAGCTGCATTGATCTCGGTCAAGCGACCGCAATAAGCAAACGCACCTTCACCTACACCTGTCACCGAAGCAGGGATATCTATCCTGCTCAGGTTATTCATCTCATAGCACATATATGCGGGAATATGGATGATATTCTCACCAAACGTGAACGAAGTGATGTTATTGCGATAATTATAGAACGGACTTAAGCTTGCACTACCAAAGTCTGCAAAATCAGTTGCATTCCAAATGATAGTATTCAGTTTGTCACAATAATTGAAAGCCGATGAATGTATATTTGCCACATTCGTTCCAATAGTGACAGAAGTTAATTGATGGCACTCACGGAACACCTCATTGGCGATGTTTTCTATACTGTTGGGCAGTTCAATAGAATTCAACCCCGAGTACCTAAATGCCTGACTACCGATGCTGGTTACACTTTCCGGCAGGTCAATCGAAGATAAGCTGGTACAATTCTGAAATGCACCACTACCGATACCTTCTACGGTATTTGGAATAGTTACAGATTTCAAACCTGTGCAATTATAAAACAAAGATGCGCTAATACTAATAATGCTACTCGGAAGGACTACAGATTGTAACATGGAGCAGTTCTGAAAGGCTCCGCTTTCTATGAGCGTGACACTCTCTGGAAACGTAATAGAAGTTAAGCTTTGACACCATCCAAAAGCACTTTCACCAATGTTGGTAATTCCTTCCGGAATATCAATAGAAGTCAATTCCGTTCCTGCCAGCGCCCAATGTCCTATTCTTGTAAAACCGGCTGGAAAAGTTATGGATTTCAGTCCTTTACAATCACGAAACGCATGTCGTTTGAGTTCGGTGATGCCTTCTGGAATTACCAAATTGGTTACCTCTGTATTATTCAAAAATAAGTGGTGGGCATAATATAACGGGTTATTCTCTGCATATTGAAAGTCAATATAACACCAAGCTGACAAATCAGATATTTTAACTTCTTGCAAACTATTACATCCACTGAAAGTGTAATATCCGAAATAGTTCATAGTACTTGGAATAGTAATGGTTGTTAAACTACTACAATTATAGAACGCGTAATTATTATTTATTCGCTCAACGCCTTCAGAGATAGTTACAGCCGTTAAGTTGCTACAATCTCGGAAAGCCTCATTTCCAATTGCTTTCACGGCAAACTTTACTCCTTCGTACTCCACTGAATCAGGAATAGTAATTTTTCCGGCATATTTGTTCGGGTTGCTCCTCACTTCGGCATACTGGATGTACTCGCCCGAGTAGTTAGCATTGTCGTCAAGGTAGTAGTAGATTCCGTCAATCTGTACATTTTGGTACACAGTGGCGGTGAGTGTGCCGATACTCATCAGCATAGCACACAAAGCAAAGTAAAGTTTTTTCATATTCTGTATTTGTTTTAAGTTATATTTCAGTGGTGTTCTTTCGTCGTATCTCGCTGTTTGTAATGTTTCTCGCACGCGTCATACGCGCAACTATACGCACGTCCATATGCGCGACATCACAATTCCGCGCACAAAGTTACAAAAAAAAAATGACATTTGCAAATTTTTGCGAAGAAAAATTGCAAAATTCTGCATTTTTTAGTTCAGATGCCCCGTTTTGGCGTGCAGAAGTCACGAAAAAAAGGATAATTGTATATTTGGAGATTTCGCTGCAAGATTGAGCGTCAGAAGCTATTTTCAAACGAAATGTATATATATACATAGTATATATATATAGTATTATACTAAAAACCACAAAATATGGCGTTGTATCTTATGGGTATCTTATGGGTATGTTATGGTTATCCTGTGGTTTAGGACTGACTCGCAGTAAACTATCCTGCCCCGAAAGCTCGGCACAGCAAAGCCGCTATTACACTGCCCCCATAGCCAGGCATAGCAAGCCCGCGAGGATGCCGAGCATGCACAGGAGTTTGGGCAGAGGGTTGGATTCCTTGAGGAACAGCAGACCGTACGCAAAACCGATGACCGTGCCGCCGCGGCGGATCGTGCTCACTATGGCAATCATCGAATCCGGGTCACGGAGTGCCAGCATGTATACGTTATCCGACAGCACAAGAAACACGGATATCAGCATCACCGGCAGCCATGAGCCCGGTGCCAGGCGACTGCTGAGCGCTGACCGCTGACTGCTGATCGCTGAGCGCTGCTTGCGGTTAACCACCGCCCACACCATGATCATCATCACCGCCTGGTACAGGGTGTAATACACCTGCACGGCATTATGGTCGTAACGACGCATGAGGTACTTGTCGTACAAACCCGAGCAAGCACCGATCAGGATCGCCAGCGCAAGGCAGATATAATACTTGCGTGCGGGTGACTGCGTGCGGGTGACTGCGTGTTGGTGACTACGTGTTGGTGACTGCGTGTTGGTGACTGCGTGTTGATGACGTTGTGTTAGTGGCTTCGCGTTTGCAAGCGAGTACACAAACACCGTGCCGATAGCCAGCAGCACGCCCGTCCACTGCCAGGCGTTGAGCCGCTCGCCGAAGAGCAGCAATGCACCGATCAGCGTCCACATCGGGCGCGTGGCCTGCATGGGGCTGACAACCGATATGGGCAGGTGTTTCAACGACACGAACGCGAACACCCAGCTGCTGAGCACGATCACCGACTTGAGTAACGTATACAGATGCGCCTGCCAGTCCAGCTCCGGTACCATCAGCGGCGTGCCGCTCATCCACTCCGGATGCAGGCGCGACAGCAGCAACGGCACAGACAGCAGCGCTGCCGACACGCACACGCTGAGCGTCAGCACGTCCACCACACGGTTGCCGCGCAGAGCGATCTTCTTGCTCACATCGTAGCAACCCAGGCATAAGGCAGAAACAAAAGCTAAGAGTGTCCACATGGCTCACGGCAAGGATGTTAGCGCGCACTGCGGCGGAAGAAGTGGGCAACGACCGCCACGCTCACCACGCCGATGATCATGCCGGCAAGCACATCCATCGCGAAATGCTGGCTCAGGTACAGGCGCGAATACGAACTGACAGCTGCCAACACGAACAGCAGCAGCTGCACGGCAATGCTTGCAGCGGGGGAGAGCCGGCAGCGGGCTGTGAGCAGGGCGCACAAGGCGAAATACAGGCAGAAGAAAGTCGTGGCGTGACCCGACGGGAAGCTCAGAAAATAATGCATCCGCACGCCCTCGGTGAGCGGCAGCGAGACATCAGGCATATGCTCCGCGAACCAGCTCAGCGGGCGCGGGGCGCAGACGAGGTGTTTCAGCGATTGCGTGACGATCGTAGACAGGATAAGCGAGCCGCCCACAAACACGCCCGCCTGCCAGCGCCACAGCAGCAGACCTACAGCCACCACGTACGGCAACCAGTGGCAGGTGTCGGAGAGGACGGGCATCAGCCAATCGCCGAACGACGAGTGGTGGTCGCAGAGCAGCAGGTGAAGCGTACCCTTGTCGAGCGTACAAAGAGCAATGGTTAGCGACACGACAGACGCTAACCATAAACCCAGGAACACACTATTGCGCTTGATGCCTTCTGCTAATGTCATGATAGAAATCAGAAGTCAGAAATCAGATATCAGATAGATTATTTTCCCAGGATAGAGTAAGTACGGTCACCGACCAGGATCAGCAGTTGTCCCTCCCGCAGGATCTTGTGCGGTGCGGTTGTGGCGGCCTGAGTAGGCAGGGTGGTTGCTGTGTTATCGCCATACGGATCACCGTAGCTCTGCGTCAGGGTCGTGAAGTCAACTGTCTGCCCCTGCTTGTTACCCCATATGTACTCAACCAGTTCGGGATAGTCGATGAACGGGTTGCGGTTGCCCTGGATCTTGTTGACCTCGATGGCACGTGTTAGCTCTTTCTCACTCACGGGGTCGAGGCGATGCCAGCTCACGAGCAGGTCTCTGAGCCAGGGTTGGAACTCCTGCCAGCCGTCGTTGGTCATGGCTACGCCCGGTTCGCCTTTATCGACCCAGGTGAGCGAGTCGCCGTAGCAGGTAGCAATATAGAAGTATGCGCGTGCGAAGTCGCCCTTGTACTCGTCGGCAGGGCAGAACACGCGTGTCAAGCCGTAGGCTTCGCCGCTACCCGTGACGAACGAACCGTTGTTGAACGAACTGTCGGCAGGTATGCCCGGTGCGTGGTTGGACTTGCTACGGTTAGCCGAGTAGTCGCCCGGTACGAGGTGGAACAGGTCGCAATAGGCAGGATTGACATCACCGCCCCACCACGACTTGGGCAGCATATGCTCGATATCGAAATCTGCCACACTGGCTGTCGGTCTTTCGGGGTTGAAGTAACGGACGTTGTTCGAATACATGTCCAGCACCTGATTGGTGATTGTATCGCGGTCGGTGTGGTAGAACGCATCCCAGGTCTTCTTGGAGCCGCTGCCGTACCTGTATCGCTTGCCGCAGCAGATGATATATCCCAGGTGGCTCTTGAGCGTGGAGTCGGCGGTGTATTGCGCGAACTCGTAGTACAAGCCCGGCATAGCGCCTACGCTCATACGGGTGGTATCCAGATCGAACGTGCCGGCACCCGATCCTTTGGGCTTGACTGTCAGTTCTACGGGCAGTTTATGCAGTTGCTGCTGTCCGTTGATACCTTGCGCTACGGCAATGACTGTATCCTTGTACGGTATAGCCTGGCTTGGCGCTGCCGACATAGTTATGCTATAGGAGACAGTGGCTTCACCTCCGGCTGAAGGCAGGATGGTCGGCGTGAGCGAGAATTTGCTGCCGGATTTCAGGCTCAGGCTTATATCCCCGCTTATGTTCCTGCCCACAATCTCGAAGCCGATAGCATCCTCCATCGGTTCATCTTCGCTTACCCAACCCACAGAACCAAGATTAAGCGTGGCATACTGCATCTCCAGTACCGGTCGCCCGGGGTGGGGATTCTCGGCTTCGAACACGATCTTCTGCACGTACCAGCGGTTCTTGGAAGCTACTTTAGCTGCAAAGGTAATGCTGTCGTAGTCGGCATTGAGCGTGAATACGTACGGACGAATCTCAGCCCTGTGACCGGTTTCCCATAACTGATCTTGTCCACAAAAGGTGAATCCTTTCGTTCGTGTTGTGTCGTCCTTGTGCGAATAGGCGGCGGCATATACAGTCATTGTGGTAATATGATAGGTGTCATCCAAGCCTATGTGCAGTTCACCTTTTTCGCCAGCCGTGCCACCCTTAATGCCAAAACCTTCCTTGGCGCGGTAGATCTTGTTGGCAAGCAGGATCGAACTGACGCAGTTGTCAGTAGCGCTGAGCACGATATTGTTAAGCTCGTCAGTAGGACTCGACGAGTCGGCATTGCCGCTGTTGAACACAATGGTGTAGGTCTCCGCCGATAGACTGAATGCGAAGAACGCTGCAAGCAGAAGGGTGAGAGTTCGTTTCATGGGATTATTATTTTTCAGGAAAGAGATTCGCTACCACGTACCACAGGATGATTCCCGTGCCGCTGAACATGGCGTATCGGTAGTTATCCCGCAGCACTGCCATCGTGCAGCACAGAGCCAGGATCAGCACGCAACCGATCAGGAACACGTACCGCGTCTTGTTCGCGCTCCACGTCAGGTCGTGGAACTTGAGCGAGAAGAACGGCAGTTCGCACACCAGCAGCCAGCAGCTCAGTGCCACCACTCCTATCATCGCCCAAGGCAACCAGGTGCCCCACGAAGCCATGTCCGGGAACGTGGCCACCAGCGATGCCCAGAAGATAGCATTAGCCGGCGTAGCAAGACCGATGAACGAGCTGGTCTGACGCTCGTCGATATTGAACTTAGCCAGGCGCAACGCCGAGAAGGCTGCCATGACGAGTGCCAAGGCTGACCACCAACCCCAGGCGTAGTTGCTGTTCTCCGTCGAGAGACGAATAGCCTGCATCACCATCACCGAGGGTGCCAGGCCGAAAGTGATAACATCAGCCAGCGAGTCGATCTCCTTGCCGATAGGGTTCTTGACGTTCAGCGCGCGCGCCGACAGGCCGTCGCAGAAGTCGAACAGCGCACCCAGGATGATCATGCCCAGGGCACAATGGAACAAACCTTCCGCTGCCAGCATGACAGCCAGAGCACCGCACAAGAGGTTGCAGCAGGTGATAATGTTGGGAATATGCTTTTTCATGAACGTAATTGTTTCAGTTGATTCTCAATAGCTTCGATACGAGCCAGGGCGTCGTGCTCCTTCTTGCGCTCGAGCTCCACGATCTCGGGCTTGGCGTTCTGTACGAAGCGCTCGTTGCTCAGCTTGGCCTGTACGCCGCGCAGGAAGCCCTGCTGGTGCTGCAGGTCGGCCTCGAGCTTGCGGATCTCCTCCTCCACATTGATGAACGCATCCATCGGAATAGCGAACTCCGTGGTGCCCACGATGAACTTGGCGCAGTTGGCGCCGGTGTCGCCATGCATGGCGACATCTACATTGGCGAGCTTGGCAACGATCGGGTTGAGTGCCACCGGCGAGATGAGCGTCAGCTGCTCCTTGGGGGCGATGTTCTTCGAGGCACGGACGTTACGGATGCCGGCGATGATCGCCTTGATCTCCTCAACCTCGGCGAGAAGACCGGCTTTGCCTGTTAGACCGCTATCGCTGTTCGACCGCTCCGCTGCCAGACCGGCTTTGCCTGTCAGACGGCTGGTCATGATGCTCTCGCCCGGCTTGCGCTCGTAGATGTTCTGCCACAGCTCTTCGGTGATGAACGGCATGAACGGGTGCAGCAGCACGAGCAGACGGTCGAAGAACGCCATCGATGCCTCGTACGTCGCGCGGTCGATAGGCTGCTGGTAGCCCGGCTTGATCATCTCCAGATACCAACCCGAGAACTCGTCGCAGTACAGCTTGTAGATCTCCATCAGCGCTTCGCTCAGGCGGTACTTGCTCAGCAGGTCGGCAATCTCGGCAGCTGTCTCGCCAAGCTTGGCATCGAACCACTCGATAGCATATCGGCTCGTCTCGGGCTGCGGGATATCGGCTACCTCCAGGCCTTTGATCATGCGGAAGCAGTTCCAGATCTTGTTGCAGAAGTTGCGGCCTTGCTCGCAGAGCGAGTCATCGTACAATATATCATTGCCGGCAGGTGCTGAGAGCAGGATACCCATACGCACACCGTCAGCACCGTACTTGGCAATCAGCTCCAGCGGGTCGGGACTGTTGCCGAGTGACTTCGACATCTTACGGCCGAGCTTGTCGCGCACGATTCCTGTGAAATAGACGTGACGGAAAGGCATCTTACCTACATACTCATAGCCCGCCATGATCATACGTGCCACCCAGAAGAAGATAATATCCGGACCTGTCACCAGATCGGCCGTGGGGTAGTAGTAGTTGATCTCTTTATTGCCCGGGTTCTCTATGCCGTCGAACAGGCTGATAGGCCACAGCCAACTCGAGAACCATGTATCCAGCGCACCCTCGTCCTGCACGTAGTTGCCTTCGGGCTTGGTCTCGCTGACGATGATCTTGTCGTCGGGGTAGTTCTCGAGGCCTGTCTGTGCCAGCAGGTCGGCATCGTAGTAGGCGGGTATGCGGTGTCCCCACCACAGTTGGCGCGAGATACACCAGTCCTTAATGTTCTCCAGCCAGTTGCGGTAGGTGTTCTTGTACTTGGCGGGGTAGAACACGATGTCATCGTTCATCACCGGCGGCAGGGCGATATCGGCGAAGTGCTTCATGCGGATGAACCACTGCAGCGACAGCCGCGGCTCGATAGGCACGTTCGTGCGCTCCGAGTAGCCGACCTTGTTGTCGTAATCCTCCACATGATCCATCAGTCCTGCGGCAATGAGGTCTTCCGCCATCTGTTTGCGGCAGTCGAAGCGATCCAGGCCGTGGAACTTCTCCACGTTCTTGCGGATCTCCGGCTCGATAGTGTCGAGGTTGATATGGGCGTCGGGCGTAAAGATATCGTACGCAATGAGGTTATGCTGCTGCCCGAGCATATAGTCGTTCACGTCGTGTGCCGGCGTCACCTTCAGGCAGCCCGTACCGAAACCGATCTCCACATAACGGTCTTCGATGATAGGAATCTCGCGACCTACGATAGGTATGCGCACGTGCTTGCCGCGCAGCCATTGGTTCTTCTCTTCTTTGGGGTTAATGCACACCGCTACATCGCCGAAGATCGTTTCCGGACGGGTAGTTGCTACGATGGCATACTTGCCCGGCTCCTCCACTACCTCATACTTCAAGTAGTAGAACTTCGAGTGCTCGTCGTGGTAGATCACCTCCTCGTCGCTGAGCGCTGTCTGACGCTCGGGATCCCAGTTCACCATGCGCAGTCCGCGGTAGATGAGGCCTTTCCTGTACAGGTCGCAGAACACTTTGATCACGGCACGCGAACGCGTCTCGTCCATCGTGAAAGCCGTACGATCCCAGTCGCACGAGCAACCGAGCTTGCGCAGCTGCTTGAGGATGATGCCTCCGTGCTCGTCCGTCCACGCCCAGGCGTGCTTGAGGAACTCCTCGCGCGTGAGGTCGGATTTGTTGATGCCTTGCTCCTTCAGGCGCTTGATCACCTTGGCTTCCGTGGCGATGGAGGCGTGGTCGGTACCCGGCACCCAGCAGGCGTTCTTACCCTCCAGACGCGCACGACGTACCAGAACGTCCTGGATCGTCTCGTTGAGCACATGACCCATGTGCAGCACACCCGTCACATTCGGCGGAGGAATAACTACGGTAAACGGTTCGCGGCCATCCGGCTCGCTGTGAAACAGATTATTATCCAGCCAGTACTGATACCGGCGCGCTTCAATCTCTGTAGGATTGTATTTCGACTCCATATTTAAAATATTTACGATTTCAAAAACGGGCACAAAGATACGAAAAAAAAATGATATATGCAAATAATCGTACAATTTTTTTCTAAAAATCCAACATAATCTTGCAAAATATAAAAATTTGCGAAATGTGTTGGAAATTTCAAAAAAAAGTTGTACCTTTGCAGTCCGATTTATGTTTAGGCGTTTGGGCTATATGGTTTTTGGTCTGCTGTCGGCACTTGCGGTGTCGGCGCAGAACGCAGTGCTCGACAGTATAGCGCGGCAGTTTGAACTGCAGGAAGTGGAGGTCTGCGCCCGCCGCAGGGAGGAACCCGTGATCCCCGTTCAGAAGCTCGAGGGTGCCCGCCTCGCGGGTTTGTCCACGCAAAGCGTGGCGGATGCCGTGCGTTACTTCTCGGGCGTGCAGATCAAGGATTACGGCGGGGTGGGTGGCATCAAGACCGTTGACCTCCGGTCGATGGGCTCGCACCACCTGGGCGTGTTCTACGACGGCATAGAGATAGGCAACGCACAGAACGGCGTGGTGGATCTGGCGAAGTTCTCGATGGAGAACATTGAGCAGATAGCCCTGTACAACGGCCAAAAGTCCGAGATCTTTCAGCCCGCCAAGGATTACGGTTCGGCAGGTACTTTGTACCTCAAGACGCGCCGCCCGCGGTTTCAGGAAGGCAAGAACTACAACCTGCACGTGGGAATGAAGGCGGGAACCTTCGGTCTGGCTAACCCCTCTATCCTCTACGAACAGAAGCTGACCGACCATATCCACCTCTCCGTGTCGGGCGAATATACGTACGCCCACGGGCGCTATCACTTCCGCTACCGCAAGGTGCTGCCCGGAGGCGTGGTGGCGTGGGACACGACCGCCGTGAGGCAGAACGGCGACATCAACGCCGGCCGTGCCGAGGCGGGGATTTTCGGCTATCTGCCCGAGGGCAAGTGGCACATCAAGGGCTATTACTATCAGAGCGAGAAAGGTATACCCGGAGCGATAGTGAACAACGTGTGGAAAAACGCGCAGCGGCAGTGGGATCGCAATGCCTTTGTGCAAGGCAACTACACGCAGCGCGTAACCAAAGGTTACGACGTGCAGGTCAATGCCAAGTACAGCAACGATCATATGCGTTACCTCAACCCCGACACCACGCTCATGTATATCGATAACAGTTTTACCCAGCAGGAGGTGTATCTGAGTATGGCGCACCGCCTGGCTATCGTGGGCGTGAAAGGACTGGTGCCGCACCGCTCGCTGAACTGGGATATAGCCCTCTCGGCGGATTACCAGTGGAACTACCTGGAGAGTAACCTGGCTAACTTCGTTTATCCCGAACGCCAGACTATCCTCGCAGCGCTGGCTACGCAACTCGACTGGACATACATCAAGGCGCAAGCCTCCGTGCTCGGCACGTTCGTCCGTGACAAGATACATCACCCTACGGCCGCTATGCCCACCGCCTCCCGGCAGCAGCCGCAGTTCACGCCGGCGGTGTTCCTGACCGTGCATCCGTATATCCAAGACCTGTATATCCGCACCTTCTACAAGCGTATCTTCCGTATGCCGACCTTCAATGACCTGTATTACACCGATGTAGGATATATCGGCCTCAAACCCGAATACACCACACAATACGACCTTGGTGCCGAATATACGAAGACCTGGAGCAGGGGCGTATGGCGGGCTGCCGACCTGAAGGTGGACGGCTACTTCAATCAGGTGACGAACAAGATAGTGGCTATACCCAAGGGCAACGGCCAGTACCGCTGGCAGATGATGAACCTGGGTTACGTGGAGATCCGCGGCGTGGATGTTAACGCCTCGACCACGCTCTGCTTCAACCCCTCGTCAGCCGAAGCGGATCAGGTACTCTTCGCGCTGGCTGCGGCTTATACTTATCAGCGGGCACAAGACTTCACCGACCCCAAGGAGATCACCTACGGCGGTCAGATCGCCTACGTGCCCTGGCATTCAGGCTCCGTTACGGCAAACATCCTGTGGCGGGGACTGTCGTTCAACTATTCGTTCATCTATGTCGGCGAACGCTATCACAACTCCGCCAATATCCCCCAGAACTACGAGCAACCCTGGTACACCCACGACGCGAGCATCAGCTACGAGTGGGAAATCAGAAATCAGAGATCAGAAATCAGACCGCGTTTGCATTTTGCGCTCGAGTTCAATAATATCCTCAATCAGCAGTACGATATCATCCAAAACTATCCTATGCCCGGCCTGAACGGCAAAGCTGTAGTCCGTATCCAACTGTAGTTTTTAGTACCGCCACACCCGTCTTTGTGCAAGCCCAAACGTGATGTCTGTACTAAAAAATGCATAAATATGCAATTTTTCTTCGTAAAAATTTGCAAATTTCATTTTTTTTTCGTAACTTTGCGGGCTGAATAAATTTTTATTATATGAAATACTATTTGCTACTCATTTGGGTGATTGGCGGTTTGGTGGCATTATATTATGTCACCGTTATTCTGCACATCTTCTTTGGCGTGTTCAAGAAAGATATAGACATGAAAAAAATATTCATTCCCTTCTACGCATGGATAGTAGGGCTTAACTAATAAAATTCAACGCTATGAACGATCGTATTAGAAAGATTGTCTATGCCGCAGTCGGCTTAGGTATTGCTATTGTTCTCCTGACCTCTCTGAGTTCGATAGGTGAGGATGTAAAGAACGAACAGATTGTTGTTTGCCAGAAACCTTTTACGGGTCAGATGGATTATTGGACGACCCCGGGCTTCAAGTGGCAGTGGTTTGGTTCGCTGACGTACTACGACAAGACCCAACAGCTTTGGTTCGGTTCGGAGGATAATAACCGTCGCCAGCAAGGTAACCCTATTCCTGTTATCTTCAACGATGCATCAGATGGTATGATTTACGGTTCGCTGCGTGTGAAGCTGCCTACCGACCAGAAGTATCTGTCACGTATACAGACCGATTACAACGGCATGAATCGACTGATGGAGGATCTGGTTCGTCCTACAGTTACGAAGGTTATCTATGCCTCGGGTCCGCTGATGTCGGCCTTCGAGTCATATGCTGAGAAGAAGAACAACCTGATCGAGTATATTGCCGACCAGCTCAAGAACGGCGTATACACCACAACCGTGCGCACCGTTGAGGTGATTGATCCTATCACGGGTGAGAAGAAGACGAACAAGATTGCCGTGCTCATCGAGGATGAGAATGCCCCGGGCGGTTATCGCCGTTCGGAGGATTCGCCTTTCCGTTACTATGGTTTGGAGATCGGTCAAGTGGCAGTGAGCAAGATCGGATACTCCGATAAAGTGCTCAACCAGATTGCCCAACAACAGGAGTCGAACATGTTGGTTCAGACCAGCAAAGCCCGTACCCTGGCTGCCCAACAGGAAGCTATCCGTGCCGAGGAGGAAGGTAAGACCGCTGCCACGAAGGCTAAATGGGAACAGGAGAAGATCAAAGCCGTTGAGGTGACCAAAGCCGAACAGGAACGTGAGGTATCGCGCCTGGCTGCCGAGAAGGCTGAGTTCGACAAGAAGAAGATCATCGCCGAAGGTCAAGCCGAGGCCGAGGCCAACCGACTGAAGGTAGCTGCCGGTCTGACTCCGCAGGAGAGAGCAGAGTGGGAGTATAAGACGAAGGTAGGCGTAGCAAAAGCCCTGTCGGAAATCAAACTGCCGACAATCGTCATGGCAGGCGGTAATGCCGGAAGCGGAAACGCTGCCATGGATGCCATGGGATTGAAGATGATGACCGATCTGGTAGAAAAGATGAGCAAGTAAGCACCAGAAAACTATAAACGAATAAATCATAAAGAAATCATAAGAAAATAATATGTTTGACAACTTAAGCGAACGATTGGAACGATCGTTCAAGATACTGAAAGGTGAGGGTAGGATTACCGAGATTAATATTGCGGAAACCGTGAAAGATATCCGCAAGGCGTTGCTGGAAGCGGATGTTAACTACAAGACGGCGAAGCAGTTTACGGATAGCGTGAAAGCCAAGGCGTTGGGACAAAACGTGATGACAGCCGTTCGCCCCGGGCAGTTGATGGTAAAGATCACGCACGACGAGCTGGCAGCCCTGATGGGTGCGGAAGCCGTAGAGTTGAACCTGAAAGGCAATCCGGCAATCATCCTGTTGTCGGGTTTGCAAGGTTCGGGTAAGACGACGTTTGCCGCCAAACTTGCCAACTATCTGCAGACGAAGAAAGGCAAGAAAGTGATGCTGGTAGCCGATGACGTGTATCGTCCGGCAGCCATCGAGCAGTTGCGCGTATTAGGTGAGCAGATCAATGCCAAGGTCTTCACCGGTGAGGATATAAGCAACCCGGTAGAGAAAGCCAAGAAAGCTATCTCGGAAGCGAAGGTATACGGCTACGACGTAGTGATCGTGGATACAGCAGGTCGTCTGGCGGTAGATGAGCAGATGATGAACGAGATAGCTGCCATCAAGGAGGCTATTCAGCCGCAAGAGACTCTGTTCGTAGTGGATGCCATGACCGGTCAGGACGCCGTGAACACCGCCAAGGCGTTCAATGACCGTCTGGATTTCGACGGTGTGATCCTCACCAAGCTCGACGGTGATGCCCGCGGCGGTGCAGCGCTGAGTATCCGCTCGGTGGTGGAGAAACCGATCAAGTTCATCGGTACGGGCGAAAAGATGGAGGCACTGGACGTGTTCCACCCCGCACGTATGGCGGATCGTATCCTCGGCATGGGTGACGTAGTGAGCCTTGTAGAGCGCGCGCAGGAGCAGTATGACGAGGAAGAGGCACGCCGTATCAGCAAACGTATTGCGAAGAACCAGTTCGACTTCAATGATTTCCTCGGGCAGCTAAATCAGATAAAGAAGATGGGCTCGATGAAGGACTTGATGGGTATGATCCCCGGTATGGACAAGGCACTGAAGGGCGTAGAGATCAGCGATGATGCGTTCAAGCCCGTGGAGGCGATCATCGGCTCGATGACCCCCGAGGAGCGCGCTAACCCCGCCATCCTTAACGGCAGCCGCAAGAACCGTATCGCCAAAGGTTCGGGCACAAGCATCGTGGAGGTCAACCGCTTCCTCAAGCAATTCGAGCAAACCTCGAAGATGATGCGCAAAGTGCAGCAAATGAGGAGACGTTAAAGTGTTAAATTGTTAAACTGTTAAATCGTTAATCAAAGATAGCTTTATGGCAACACAAGAAGAAACATTCAAAAAGATTGTAGCCCATTGCAAGGAGTACGGATTCGTGTTCCCGAGCAGTGAGATTTATGACGGTCTGGGCGCTGTGTATGACTATGGTCAGAACGGCGTAGAACTGAAGAACAACATCAAACGTTACTGGTGGGACTCGATGACCCTGCTTCACCAGAATATCGTCGGCATCGACGCCGCCATCTTTATGCACCCGACGACCTGGAAAGCGTCGGGACACGTGGATGCGTTCAATGACCCGCTCATCGACAACCGCGACTCGAAGAAACGTTACCGCGCCGATGTGCTCATCGAGGAGCAGATAGCCAAGTACGAGGACAAGATCCAGAAAGAGGTAGATAAGGCCAAGAAACGTTTCGGCGAGAGTTTTGACGAACAGATGTTCCGCCAGACTAACCCGCGCGTGTTAGAGCACCAGCAGAAACGTGATGCGTTGCATGAGCGTTACTCGGCTGCTATGAACGCCAATGACCTGGATGAGCTGAAGCAGATCATCCTGGATGAGGAGATTGTTTGCCCGATCAGCGGCACAAGGAACTGGACGGACGTGCGTCAGTTCAACCTGATGTTCCAAACGGAAATGGGTTCGACTGCCGACGGCGCGATGAAGATCTACCTCCGCCCGGAGACGGCACAGGGTATCTTCGTTAACTTCCTGAACGTGCAGAAGACCGGTCGTATGAAGATTCCTTTCGGTATCGCACAGATCGGTAAAGCCTTCCGTAATGAGATTGTAGCCCGTCAGTTCGTGTTCCGTATGCGTGAGTTCGAGCAGATGGAGATGCAGTTCTTTGTTCGTCCGGGTGAAGAGCTGAAGTGGTTTGAGCACTGGAAAGCCTTCCGCCTGAAATGGCACAAGGCACTGGGCTTGGGCGATGAGAAGTACCGCTACCACGATCATGAGAAGTTGGCTCACTATGCTAATGCCGCTACCGACATCGAGTTCCAGATGCCGTTCGGATTCAAGGAAGTGGAGGGTATCCACAGTCGTACAAACTTCGACCTGTCGCAACACGCCAAGTACAGCGGCAAGAAGATCGAGTACTTCGATCCCGAATTGAACCAGAGCTATACACCGTTCGTGATAGAGACTTCTATCGGCGTGGATCGCATGTTCCTGAGCGTGATGTGCGGTTCGTACCGCGAGGAGCAGCTTGAGGGCGGCGATGTACGCGTAGTACTCGGCTTGCCGCCGGTACTGGCACCGGTTAAGGCGTGCGTGATGCCGCTGGTAAAGAAAGACGGTCTGCCCGAGAAGGCCCGCGAGATACTGAACGCGTTGAAGTTCGACTTCAAGGTGCAGTATGACGAGAAAGACAGCATCGGCAAGCGTTACCGTCGCCAGGATGCTATCGGTACGCCGTTCTGCATCACGGTGGATCACGACACTTTGAATGACGGCTGCGTGACGCTCCGCTATCGCGACACCATGGCACAAGATAGAGTGAAGATCGAAGATCTGCACGAGATCATTCGTCGCGCTGTTGACCCGAAGGAACTGTATCGCAAGATCGTAGGCGACCGCCTGGAAGATACGGAAGAGTAGTCAGAAATCAGAAATCATAGATCAGAAATCAGTAGTCAGTTATGAGTTTCGTACACCTGCATGTTCACTCGCATTATTCGACGCTTGACGGAATGAGTAAAGTGCCGGATATAGTAGATAAATGTATCCGCACCGGTATGCCTGCCGTGGCGTTGACCGATCATGGAAACATGTACGGTATCAAGGAACTCATAGACTGCTGTGCGAAGGTTAACGAGAAGAACGAAGCGAAATGGAAGGAGAGTCATGATGACTCGGAGCCATTCGTTCCGTTCAAGCCGATAGTGGGTATAGAGGCGTATTGCGCCCACCGCTCGCGCCGCTCGATGAGCAACGAGCAAGCCACTTGGCCGGATGGCGTGAGCTATCAGATCGACAAGTCCGGTTGGCACCTTATCTTGCTCGCCAAGAACGAGCTGGGTTATCATAACCTGTGCAAACTGACGAGTGCGGGCTTCATGGATGACGCGTTCTATTCGCGTCCTCGTATTGACCATGAGCTGATAGAGCAATACCACGAGGGACTGATATGCTGTTCGGCGTGCTTGGGCGGCGAGATCAGTCAGAAGATTTTGCATGGTGACAGGAGCGGTGCGGAAGAGTCGGTACTGTGGTTCAAGCGCGTGTTCGGAGACGATTATTATCTGGAGTTGCAACGCCATCAGACCGATAAACCCGGCGGGGCACAAGACACCTATCAGGAGCAGCTGCGCGTGAATCCTGTGCTGATTAAGTTGGCACGGAAACACGGCATCAAGCTGATCTGTACGAACGATGCGCACTTCCTGAACGAGGAGAATGCCGATGCCCATGAGCACCTGATCTGCTTGTCGACGAATAACAAGATCAGCGAGCCGCGAAAAATGCTGTACACCAAACAGGAGTGGCTGAAGACGCCTGAGGAGATGCAGCGCATCTTCGAGGATATACCCGAGGCGCTTGAGAACACCCTGGAGGTGGCAAGCAAGGTGGAGTTGTACTCGCTGGACAAAGATCCTATTATGCCGCTGTTCGATATACCAAAGGAGTTCGGCACGGAAGAGGAGTGGCGGCAGAAGTTCACGCACGAGCAGTTGTACAACGAGTTCACGCGCAACGAGCACGGCGAGGTGATTATGACCGAGGCTGAGGCAGAGAAACGTATTCACAAACTTGGAGGTTATGACAGGTTGTATCGCATCAAGTTCGAGGCGGATTACCTGCAGTACCTGACGTATAAGGGTGCACACGAACGCTATGGCGATACGCTGACCGAGGAACAGGAGGAGCGTATACGTTTTGAGCTGCACACGATGAAGACCATGGGTTTCCCCGGGTACTTCCTGATCGTGATGGACTTTATACGTGCGGCGAGGGAAGAGCTGGATGTGAGCGTAGGTCCCGGTCGTGGTTCGGCTGCCGGATCGGTAGTGGCATATTGCCTGAGGATCACGGATCTTGATCCGCTGAAGTACGACTTGCTGTTCGAACGATTCTTGAACCCCGACCGTATATCCCTGCCGGATATCGATACGGACTTTGAGGATTCGGGGCGCGGGAAGGTGCTCGACTGGGTATCGGACAAGTACGGCGCGACCCATGTGGCGCATATCATCACCTACGGCAAGATGGCTACGCGTTCGGCATTGGCGGACGTGGCGCGTGTGCAAGGTGTATCGATACCGATGAGCAACCAGCTCAAGAGTTACGTGCCGGCACGCGACTTCCCGGACTCGATTAAGGACGAGAACGGTAAGAAACCCAAGGTGAACTTGCGCAACTGCTACAAGTATATCGATGAACTGAGGCAGATATACGAGGGTGATGATCCCGTATTACGGAATACCTTGGAATATGCGGCACAACTTGAGGATACCATTCGTCAGGTGGGCATCCATGCGTGCGGCGTTATTATCGGTGCGGATGACCTGACGAAGTTCGCTCCGCTGGCATCGGTGCTTGACCCGAAGACGCAGAAACGTGTACTGGTGACGCAGTATGACGGCCATGTGGTGGAGTCGGTGGGACTGATCAAGATGGACTTCCTCGGTCTGATTACCCTCTCGATCATCAAGGAGTGTATCCGCACGGTGAAACGGACGAAAGGTATAGACATCGATATCGACCATATTCCGCTGGATGACGAACTGACGTACAAACTGTTCCAAGAAGGAAGGACAGTGGCTGTGTTCCAGTTTGAGTCGTCGGGAATGCGCAGTTACATGCGTCAGCTGAAACCTACTGTGATGGGCGACCTGATAGCCATGAACGCGTTGTACCGTCCGGGGCCGATGGATTATATCCCGCAGTTCATCCGCCGCAAGCACGGCGTGGAGCCTGTGACCTACGATATACCTATCATGGAGAAGTACCTGAAGGATACCTACGGCGTGACGGTATATCAGGAGCAAGTCATGCTTCTGTCGCGTCTGTTGGCCAACTTTACACGTGGCGAGAGTGACAAGCTCCGTAAGGCGATGGGTAAGAAGCAGATGGCTATCCTGCAGGAGTTGAAGGGTAAGTTCATGGCAGGCGGCAAGGCCAACGGTCATGATCCGAAGATACTGGACAAGATCTGGAGCGACTGGGAGAAGTTTGCATCGTACGCGTTCAACAAGTCGCACGCAGCCTGCTACTCGTGGGTGGCCTACCAGACGGCTTACCTGAAGGCACATTATCCTTCGGAGTTCATGGCGGCTAACTTGACTATCCTGAAGAACAGCACGAAGGACGTGACGCGCCTGATGGACGAGTGTACGGAGATGAACATCCGTGTGCTGGAACCTGACGTGAATGAGTCGGGACTGAACTTCATGGCGAACAGCAAGGGCGATATACGTTTCGGCTTGGGCGGCGTGAAAGGAGTAGGCGAGAATGCCGTGGAAGCGATTGTAATGGAGCGGGAGAAAAACGGCAAATACAAAGATATCTTCGACTTTGTGGAGCGCGTGAACCTGACGGCTTGCAACAAGAAGACGATAGAGAGTTTGGCATATGCCGGAGCATTCGACTGCTTCCAGGGATTGTACCGTGAGCAGTTGTTGGGAATTAACTCCAAGGGCGAATATGTGTTGGATACATTGATCCGTTACGGTAACCTGTACCAGCAGAGCAAGGCGGACAGCCAGTTTACCTTGTTCGGCGCGGCAGATATGGAGGTGGATATACAGAAACCCGAGATGCCTGCAGCTCCGCGCATGACGAACATCGAACGCCTGAACAAGGAGAAAGAGATGATTGGTATCTACCTGTCGGCGCACCCGCTGGATGACTATGAGTTTGAGGTGAAGGAGCTGTGCAGCGTTTCGGCAGAAGAGCTCAAGCGCTTCCGTGATTGGGAGAAACCCGACCAGAGGGCTGCGGCTATTCAGCAGTTTGCACAAGGCGGCGGAGAGGAAGAAGGCGATGAACAGGACGTGGAAGTGGAGACGATCGTGACCAGCGATGCGGACGGCGAACCGGTGACCGAGGAGAAAGAGGTGAAGAGCGAGGCGCCCAAAGCCAAACGGCAATCACCGGAAGAGTGGATACATGCACATGAGAAACGCCTGCTGACCATAGGCGGTATCGTTACGGCAGCTGAGGAGCGTGTGTCGCAGAAAGGTACGTTGTACGGACGTTACACGATAGAGGATTATTCGGGCAGTTACGAGTTCCCGATCTTTGGCGAGGACTACAAGCGCTTTGCACCGCTGCTGAAGAAAGATGTGTATGCATACGTGTCGGTACAAGTGCAACCACGCGGCTGGGGCGGCAAGTACTACAAGGAAGTGCCGTTCAATGAGATGGAGTACGAGTGCAGGGTGAAAGACGTGCAACTGCTGCAAGACGCGCAGAAGAACCGCGTGCATAACCTGACTATCACGATGCCTGTGGATAAGCTGACCGAGACCTGGGCGAGCGAATTTGAGGAAGTAGGCAAGGCTGCCAATGATAACGAGGGCCTGGTGGTACGATTCCGCGTGGAAGATTCGTTGCACCATAACGGTATAACGCTGACTGCCAGGAACGTGCATGTGAAAGTCAGCAAACCGTTCTACCACTGGCTGACCACGCAGAAGAAAGAGGATGTATTGGAGTATAAGTTCAGCTAAGGATGAACTATCAGGAGGCATTGACATATCTGTACAGCATAGCTCCGCCGTTTCATGAGGTGGGTGCCAAGGCGTACAAGCCGGGGTTGGAAACGATGCGGAGGCTGATGGCGGCACTGAGCGGTCAGCAATCAGCAGTCAGCCATCAGTTGTCAGTTTTGGATTGTCCGGTAGTGCATGTGGCGGGAACGAACGGCAAAGGCTCGACGTCGCACCTGATAGCGGCAGCGCTGGCTGCAGCGGGAAAACGGGTCGGGTTATATACGTCACCACACCTTGTATCTTTTTGCGAGCGCGTGCGCGTGGTAGAAGCTGCTATTAAGCCAAGAATGATACCGGAGGAGTATGTGGCGGAGTTTGTGGGGAGAAATCAGGGATTGTTTGAGCAGCTGCAACCATCGTTCTTTGAAATAACAACAGCTATGGCGTTTTGTTGGCTTAGTGAGCAGAAGGTGGATGTAGCCGTTATTGAGGTTGGCTTGGGAGGACTGTTGGACGCAACGAATATTGTTGATCCCTGCCTGACGGTAATAACGAACATCGGATACGACCACACCGATCTGTTGGGACACACGCTGGCAGAGATTGCCGGGCAGAAGGCGGGAATCATGAAACGCGGCATACCGTGCGTGATAGGTGAGAGCAACGAGGAAACAAAGCCTGTGTTCCTAAGCAAGGCAGAGGAATGCGGGATACTGGGTGATGGATTGGAGACGACCGGGTGCAAGATATGGCTTGCGGATGAGTGCGAGTTCCTGAGAAGACAAAGGCTGCGCGTGGCGCCGGAGTGCGAACTGAAGGGCGACTACCAGCAGAAGAATATGCAAACGGCGTTTGTGGCGCTGAAGGCATTGGGAAATCAGATGTCAGAAATCAGAGATCAGAATATTGCGGAGGGGTTTGCTAATGTGGTGCGGTATACGGGTTTGCGTGGCAGATGGGAGGTGTTGTCGCTGGCGCCGAAGGTGATTTGCGATACAGGACACAACAGCCACGGGATAGCGACGTATGTGGAGCAGTTGCGCGGATTATGCGCTGAGCATACTGTGCATATCGTTTTCGGGATAGTGGCAGATAAGGATGTGGATGCGGTGCTGCGGTTGTTGCCGGAAGAGGCAACGTATTACTTCACGCAGCCGAACAGCCATCGCGCCATGGCGGCAGAAGAGTTGTTGGGGAAGTGGAAGGCGATTCGTCCTGATAGCAAAGCAAAAGCCTATAAGACAGTTAGTGAGGCATTGACGAGCGCTCATGCTGCGGCTACGCAAGAGGAGGTGATCTTTATCGGTGGCAGCAATTATGTGGTTGGGGAGGCAATACGTGAGGAGGAGTTGAGGAGTTAAGGAGTAAAGGAGTAAGGGGGGCTTATGGATTTATTATCAATTATATTACTGGCAATCGGGTTGGCGATGGACTGTTTTGCGGTATCGATTGCGCAAGGCATGCAGGGAACGAAGAGCCGACCGATGGTGGTTATGGCAATATTGTTCGGTGTGTTTCAGGGCGGAATGCCGTTGATTGCTTACTTTGCGGGCAGTCTGTTTGCGGAGTTCTTTACGCGTTGGAGCCCATGGATAGCGTTGATTCTGTTGGTGTTTATCGGGGGAAAGATGCTGATAGAGGCGTATAAGGAGAAGTCAGAAGTCAGAAGTCAGAAGTCAGAAATCAGAGATCAGCAATCAGAACTGACGTTTGGGACGATGATTGTGCTGGCGATAGCTACGAGTATTGATGCGTTGTCGATAGGTGTGTTGTTCATTCCTGTGCCGGAAGTGTTGTGGATAGCTATAGCCATTATTGCGTTGATGAGTACGGCGTTTTCGATTGTGGGGTTTGATTTGGGCAAACGGGTAGGTAAACATCTGCCGTTTAATGCTAATGTGTTAGGCGGTTGCATTTTGATCGCTATAGGCATCAAGATATTTTTGGAGGGGATGTTTGGATAAACGGATATGACAATGGAAGTAGAGCAGATTCGCGACATATTGCAAGCCAAATACCCGGATATGGATGCTGTGGCGATACGGCATGAGGATTTGGTGTTTGAGGAGCGAGTTCGGCTGAAATGCTTCCAGTGCCGCAACTACCGCACGAAGTGGACTTGCCCCGGTCGGTTGCCGGCATTTGATTTCAGCAGGTTGCTGGGCGAGTACGAGCATATGGCGGTGATCGTGAGCTGTCAGAAATCAGAAATCAGAAATCAGATGTCCGAGAACCGTTTTCGTGAGGCGGGCAATGAGTTGCACAAGGCGATGTTGTACTTGGAGAAGGAGCTGTTCAGCCGCAACGAGACGATGGCAGTATCGTTCATTGGCGGGAGTTGCGAATTGTGCAAGGACGGCTGCAACAAGGATGCCTGTGTGCATCCTGAACAAGCCCGCATCCCTTGGGATGCAACAGGTTGCAACGTCACCCGCTCGCTGGCGAATATTGGCATAGAGGTTGATTTTTCGGGGAAAGATATATGCCGTTACGGGTTGCTTGTTTGGTAGAAGTATAAAACTTCAACGACCCGTTGAAGAAATTGAGAACGAAAAACTGCAACGACCCGTTGCAGAAATGTGATAAAGGTTTGATATGAGTGCAGATTTGGATAGATTAACACCAAGGATTGTGAAGTCGCATGATGTGCATCTGGATGCCGATTATGCGGAGTGGATTGCTGACCTGAAGTACCGTTATCGTTCGGCTCAGGTCAAGGCTTCTGTGAGAGTCAACTCGGAGAAGTTGCTCTTTAATTGGGAACTGGGACGTGACTTGGTGCAAAAGAAAGCGGAAGAGAAATGGGGTGCCGGAGTGGTGGAGCAAGTGAGCCTTGATTTGCAGCGAGAGTTCCCTAATTCGGATGGGTTCTCAGCACGTAATATTTGGTATATGAAACAGTGGTATCTGTTTTATAATCAGTCAGATATAAAACTGCACCAAGTTGGTGCAGAAATTGAAAGACTAAAAATGCACCAACCTGGTGCAGAAATTCTATTACAACCTGTTATAGAAATTGAGGACGAAAAACTGCAACAACCCGTTGCAGAATTTCCTGCAATATTTGCACTCGTGCCTTGGAGACATCATGTGGAGATTATTTCCAAATGCCAATCCATCGAAGAGGCGCTGTTCTACATCGGCAAGACTATAGAGCAGGGACTCAGCCGTGCAGCCTTGGTCAACTGCATCAAAGCAAACTTGTATGAGCATCAAGGGAAGATTCTGAATAACTTTTCTGAGCACATGCCGGAACTGCAGAGCAAGTTGGTGCAAGAGGTGTTCAAGGAGAACTATGATTTTGGCTTCGCAACCGTTGATCATGAGATATATAACGAGGATGACTTAGAGGAGGCGTTGACGAAGAGTATCACCGGTTTGTTGCTGGAACTCGGTACCGGTTTTGCACTTATCGGACGACAGAAGCAGTTGTGGGCAGGGGATACGACGCGTAAGATCGACTTGCTGTTCTATCATATCCGTCTGCGTTGCTATGTGGTGTGCGAACTGAAGGCAAAGGCATTTGAACCGGAGTTTGCCGGAAAGCTGAATTTCTATGTCAATGCCGTGGATGACTTGTTGAAGGATAAGGAGGATAACCCCACTATCGGTTTGCTCATTTGCTCGGATATGAATAAGGCAGAGGTGCAATGGTCGTTCCGCGGAATCAGTACACCGATTGGTGTCGCGACATATAATAACATCCGTATCAAGGACGCACTGCCTACGCAGGAACAACTCAAGGAGCGCATGGAACTCTTACAACGTGAGATGCGTGCCACCAAGCGATTGATGAAAGGGAAGAAGTAGGTGAGAGTAGGTGTTGGGGAGGGAATGATAGTGTTAATAACTAACGAATAACCAACCAATATCTAAGGAATCACTAACGGCGCTTGCGCTAAAGCTCAGTACGATTCGCGAATGCTTCGCTCATAAGAACTTTTGCTTTGCGCTGCGCTTTCCCCACTGAGTGCACTACGTTAGCGCTCATCGGGGACCCCTAAAAAATGATCTAAAAAAGAATGAAAAAATGCACTGGCGAAGTTGACGATATTGGCGAATCGCCAAAAACGTCAATATCGCCATGCAAAAATCGCATGACAAACTTGGCAAAATTGACCAAGTTGGAGTAGAAGTTTGTCAAGATAGTCAACTTTGCCATGCAAATTTTTGAAAGAAACTAAATAGCGATGATAGATGAGTAGACAGCTCCAAATACGTAATTCCACTGCGGAGTTCTTGATCTTCCAAGCCGAAGACAAAGCGCAGGGTGTTCAGGTGTTCTACAAGGACGAGAACATCTGGGCAACGCAGAAGGCTATGGCTGAGTTATATGGTATTGATAAATCAGGCATTAGTCGTCACCTTGCGAACATATATGAGTCCGGTGAATTGCGTCCGGAGATGACAGTTGCAAAATTTGCAACAGTCGTAAATAGAGGTATCAGAGGTGAGGTTACGGAGGAAATAGATTTCTACAACCTCGATGCCATCATCTCCGTGGGTTACCGCGTTAACTCGATTCGCGCCACCCAGTTCCGCAGATGGGCAACCAGCGTTTTGCGGCAGTTTGCCATCAAAGGCTACGTCCTCGACAGAAAACGCATGGAGAACGGAGCCTTCCTGAGCGAAGATTACTTCGAGCATCTGTTGGCTGAGATCCATGAGATTCGCCTCTCCGAGCGTCGTTTCTATCAGAAGTTGACGGACATCTACGCCACCAGCATGGATTATGACAAAGACGCACCGATGACGCGGCAGTTCTTCCAGATGATACAGAACAAGATGCATTACGCGGTGCACCAGCATACAGCTGCCGAACTGATTATGGAACGTGCTAATGCGGAGAAGGAGCATATGGGATTGACGACGTGGGAGAATGCGCCGAGTGGTAAGATTGTGAAGACGGACGTGAGCATCGCGAAGAACTATCTGAAGCAGAATGAGCTGGAGGACATGGGCAATATTGTGTCGGCAGTTTTGGATTTTGCGGAAGCGCGTGCCAAACGCCATATCCCGATGACGATGGAGGATTGGGCAAAGCGTATCGATGCTTACCTGAATAGCGATGAGCGTCCGTTGTTGACAGATGCCGGAAGTGTGAGCCATGAGGCAGCGCAGGAGTATGCCGAGACTGAGTTTGAGAAGTACCGCGTCATCCAAGATCGAATGTTTGAGTCGGACTTTGACAGGTTCGCCTTGCCGACATTGCCGTTTGACGGAGAGAGATAATGTCGGATGCTATCCGACGCAACAAACAAAGAAAATGACATGAGAATTGTAAGAATTCTGAGAATTCTCACTTTTCTCAGAGCAAAAAAATGATTTGGCACAGTTGACACTATTGGCACAGTTGGAGGAAAGTGTGCCAAGAATGCCAAGAGTGTCATGCAAATTTTTAAGAATGAAAATAAATAAGGTTAATTAATGGCAGAGATACCGATGAGTGCGGTGACGGAGCTAATCGTGAACGCGGTAGCGCACCGTTCGTACGAGAGCAACGGGAGTGTGGAGGTGATGCTTTATCCGGATCGGCTGGAGGTGTGGAACCCGGGACAGTTGCCGTACGGATTGACGACAGCGATGCTGCGTGAGGAGCATAACTCGATGCCTACGAACCCGACATTGGCAACACCGATGTACCTGGCCGGATACATAGAGCGTATGGGATCGGGAACGACGGATGTGGTGAATGACTGTGTGGAGGCAGGGTTGCGCGAGCCGGAGTTTGAGCAGACGGAGAACTTTAGAGCGACAATTTGGAGGAGAAATGTCGGTCAAAATGTCACCCAAAATGTCGGTCAAAATGTCACCCAAAGAAACGAGGCTAAAACCGCATTAAATCAGGGTATAGCGAGAGATGGGGTTGATGGAAATGTCACCCAAAATGTCGGTCAAGATGTCGGTCAAGCGGATGGAAATGTCACCCAAAAGGGAGGTAGAAATGTCACCCAAACGAAAGCGCAGCAACGGAAGGGTGAGCGATATATACTGGTGATGAATACGCTGCTGACGAATCGCAGGACACCATTGTCTGCGATTGCTGCGAAGTTGGGTGTGACGCGTCGAACGATTATCCGCGACATGAATGCGCTTCGTATGACGTATCGGATCGAGTGGATCGGTGGTTCGCGGAAAGGACGATGGGAGATAGAGAGGTTGTGAAAAAATGACATGGCACAAGTGGCACTACTGGCACTATGATGCCGGAAAGTGCCAAAAGTGCCAAAAGTGCCAGAGCAAATTTTTTGAAAGAAACTAAATAGTGAGCGATATGGAGATAGATATCATTAGAGATATTCTACATAGTAAGTATCCTGAGTTGGATGCGGTGAGTATTCGGAATGAGGATATAGTCTATGAAGAGCGAGTGAAACTGAAATGTTTTCATTGTAAGAATTACTATGTAAAGTGGACTTGTCCTGGGCATGTGCCACCGATAGATTATAAGAAATTAATCAGCGAATATGAACATGCAGCTGTGATTATATGCAAGGTGCCGGTGACAGATGGTATAACGGATGAGATACGCAACATCTCTACAAATACATTACATCGAGCATTACTATATCTTGAGGCTGAGTTGTATAAACGCAATAATTCATTAGCAATGTCGTTTATTGGAGGCAGTTGCAAATTGTGTAAGAATGGTTGCAATCCGAATGCATGTGCCAATCCAACATTATCTCGCGTACCTTGGGAAGCAATTGGATGCAATGTCGTGAAGAGTTTGGAGAATGTTGGGATTAAGGTAGTTTTTCCACCGGATGATTATCTATATCGCTACGGATTATTTTTGTGGTAATAAACAGTTAAAATTATGGAATATATTATTTTAGCAGCAGGTGTAGGAACAAGATTGTATCCATACACTAAAAACACACCAAAGTGTTTAGTTCGCTTATCCGAAGGAGAGACGATAATTGAACGTGCAGTCAGATTAATTACAGAATATGATAAATCGGCTCATGTGACTGTAGTTGTAGGCTTTGAAGAGGAAAAGATAAAGGATACGTTAGGGAAAAAGTATCCTTGTACATATGTCTTTAATCCGTTCTATCGCGTTACGAATAGTGTTGCCTCGCTTTGGTTTGCAAAAGATATCCTAACAAAAGGACAACCAGTAACGATATTGAACGGAGATATTGTGTTTAGTCGAGAACTGGCAAAAGTTATCACTACTCCCAAGCAGGAAGACACAATCTATTATGACTCGTCAATTCATAGCAACGGAGATTATAACGTGCTTGAATTAGATGGACAGATGGTTGTGATGGGCAAAGAATTGGAAGATTATTCTGGTGAGTATGTAGGCATTACGCAATATACTCCCGAAGGTGCAAAAGTTTTGTGCCAAGAGATAGATGAGATGGTTTCTGATGGACTTTATGATCAGTGGTATGAGAACGGTTTGGTGCAGTTGACGCTGATGATGAAGAATCGTTATGCCGTAATGGATGTGTGCGAGTATCAATGGTCAGAGATAGATTCCATTGGCAATCTGTTGAAGATAAATCAGATAATAAAAGGCGATAACAGATGAATGCTATTGTAACAGGAGGCACAAAAGGTATCGGTTTGGCGGTAACAAAGATGCTGTTGCAAGAAGGATATGCTGTAACAGCAACCTATGGACACGATATAAATGCGGCTGAACGCGTGCGTGGGGAGTTGGCGGCTCAAGGACTGCCTATAGAAGTCGTACAAGCGGCTCAGGATGATAAGACGCAAATGAGTGCGCTCGTGGAGCATATGCATAGGAAAGGTCATGTGGATTGTATTGTGTGCAATGCCGGAATAACTGAACGTGGAAAGTTGGTTGATATCACAGACGAAGCATGGGAACGCGTGATGCAAGTGAACGTGAATAGCCAAATGGTACTGATTCGCGATTTGTATGACGTGATTGCCCCCAATGCACGCATCGTGTTTATTGGGTCGATACTGGGTGTATATCCACATAGTATGTCACTGGCCTATGGAGTAAGCAAAGCGGCAGTAATTGCTATGGCGAAGAATATGGTGAAAGAGTTTGCTGGGACGGGAACAACTGTGAACGTAATAGCTCCTGGGTTTGTAGAAACCGAATGGCAAAAAAACAAACCTGAGGAAATTAAACGAAGCATTTGTGAGAAGACTGCCGCCGGACGTTTTGCAGAGCCGGAAGAGATAGCAGAGGCTGTGCGATTTTGTGTGAAAAACGCCTTTGTGAATGGTAGTGTAATTGAAATTCACGGAGGTTATAATTATCGTTAATATGAAACAAGCAGTAGATGGTATATTTCATGCCTTAAATGGTCTATGCTATTTGCCACAATGGTATATTCAACGTTTTCATAAACGTAACAATAATTTATGGACGTTTGATGCATGGTCGGGGCAGCGCTATTCTGATAATCCTCGTGCTTTATATGAGTTCGTGTTATCAAATGAGCCTGAGATACAAGCAGTATGGATTACTAATAGTGAGGATGTTTTCCAACGATTAAAAAACGAAGGGAAACCGGTTGCTATGCGTCATAGCAGAGAGGGACGAAGAATACAAAAGGAGGCGGGCTATTTCTTTTGTACTCATGGACGTTTGAGTGAGGGAAGTGAAGGCGAATTAAAATACATGAACGGTATTCGCTATATAAACTTATGGCACGGAGCACCATTGAAGTTGATTGGAGATGACGAAATCCGTTTTAAAGTAAAACATATTTCATGGTGGAAGAAAGTAAAGACATCTATACGAAAGATCCTTGTACCATGGGAATTTATACATGGAGAAATGATTAATAGTAGTCCATTTTTTGCTCCTTTTTTTCTAACATCATTTGGA